>Ga0209148_1000054_pt1 | contig 367869 bp, 280 predicted proteins | sample AraplaCol_mMF_r2_2_FD_184288 | JGI IMG/M metagenome (GOLD analysis project Ga0209148, IMG submission 184288) | Arabidopsis root microbial communities from North Carolina, USA - plate scrape CL_Col_mMF_r2 (SPAdes) (version 2) | ecosystem: Host-associated > Plants > Roots > Endosphere | place... | reverse complement strand
CCACCGGCGTGCCATTGGCCGCGGTGTCGGTGCCGGGACGATGCGCGCCAGCATTCGGATCGGGTGTGACTTGGGCAGCTATCAAAACCGGGGTGCTCAACAGCGCGGCGAGCACGGCGGTGGTCAACGCATGACGTTGCAACGGGCGGGAAGAAATCGGCGAAACACGGCGTGTAATCATCATCGTTCCTTGATGAGAAGGAGAAACGAACACGGGGGAGGAACAGCGCGATTACCGTAACAAGAAGGATCATGCGTCAACGCATGGATGACACAAAATCAGGTGATCCCTACGGGCGTTGCGCGTGGTGATGAAACAAGGCGCTGTTCATCGCGCACTTCCCAATGCATGCACAAACGGAAAGCCGCTTTCGCCACGGCTTGCAACTTGCCGGCATTATCGCGTTGGTGCTCGGCTAGCGCGCCCTTTGCCTGGATGGATGCCGCCGATTTGGAAGAAGGTCCGCTCTTCCGTGGCATCGATCGTTGGGGCGTCTGTCGGACGAGGGTTTGCACCCCAATCGTCTGTTCCTTTGTTGCCAGACAAAAAGATCGTTAGCAGCAAAGGTTCAATCAGGACACCGCCGGCGGGCGCGGTTCGGATTTCGACCAGCTCGCGGATTTCGATTTCAACTCGCGCCGCAGAGCCTGCACATCCGGAGCATCCGGAAGTTGCGCAACGGCATCCAGAAAGATCTGGAAATCTTGACGCCAACCGAGTTGATCCGTGAGGCCGGACAGTTGCTTGGCCTGCTCGCCATAACGCTTCGTGCGTTCTTTTTTCATGCCAGCCAGACGGCGCGCCTTGCGAAGAAATTCCAGCTGGTAGCGAAGCTTTCGTGCACGCTTCCGCCAACGATGCGAAGCCGCAGGCGTGCGTTCCTCCAGCGCCTTTTCGTGCGCGCGTTTCATTTTGCGCTGAGCTCGTTTCACTGCCTTCTTGGTCCACGACGGGCGGATGCCTTGCCATGGCATGGCATTCATTGCCTCAGCGATGCGTTGTGCGTCAGTTCGCCGTTGGTGCCAGTTAGGGTCGTCTTTGAGTGCGTCTTTCAGCACCGCTTCGCTGCGATTGTCGAATATACGGACAATTTGGGGCGTGAATCGGGTTTGCTGTGTGCCGGCGAGCACATGCACCGTGCGCGTCGCGATGTATGCATCACGCATGGGCGCCAAGCTGCCGGCCAATTGCTTCAGCCTGTTATCCAGCGCATCGGTGGGCCGGTCACGGGGCAACAGAGGAAGCAGGCTGCGTAGGCGTCGGCACGATTTGCGTGCTTCGTGAATGCCTTCCTGCCGTTTCTTTCGCATCGCCAATGCGCGCTGCAATAAGCGGCATTCCCGGGCCGCCAAGGCGCCCAGAGCAGGTCCTAATGCCGGAAGATGGTCGGGCTTAGGTTTGTTCATCGTCCCAGATGCTCTCCGGAGTTGGGCGATGCGTTCCGCTCAGGTTTTGATCATAGCTGGCCGTTGAGTTTCCCGGCAGATGTCGGAGGCGGCAGACGGCTACAGCCAGGAGATGACGGATCAGGCCAGACCTCCCAATTGGACTTGGAAATGGGAGGATCGCAGGTCAAGCGCTGCACGGCCACGAAATCCTGATGCACCGGCTCGCGTGCTGTTTTTTTTCTATCCCAGCGCTGGATGGCGTAAATGTCGACCAGATAGGCCGGTTGGACAGGGCTGGTGTACGTGCTCAAGTATTCGACGACCACCCGGTCGCCCAACGTAGCGTCGTTTTCCTTACTCAGGTGAACATCCGGCACGGGTGGCGGTGTTACGAGCTTGCCAGTAGCAGCCTTGGGCACGGCAAGATACACATAACCTGCCGCCACGTCTTCCCATTTCACGCCCCTGGGCTGATAGGCGACGAATTCCTGCATCAACACCCGGCGCGGCGCCACACCCGGCTGTCGAGCGAGATCCAGCGCGATCTTCAATGCGGATGTTTCGTCGAGATCGTGAATGCCCCAGGCCAGCAATGGGCAACCACCGTTGTCGGCATGGGCGGCACGCGTTGCCAACAAGGATGGCAGTTCGTTCACAGGATGACGCGCGGCCAGTTCCGCCGGCATGTACGCGTGTATCTGGGCGTTTTGCGGCATGTAATGGCCGAAGAAATCATGCTCGGCGAGCGCGCGAAAATAAGGCGAAGCATGGCCAAAGCGATAGGGCAGGATCGCCGGCAGCAGTTGCCCAGTGCAGCCGGGCAGCTGCGATACGAACTGCGCGGATGGGCGCCATGCTTCCGTACGCGACAATTCACGCCCCGGCAGCCGCAGCAAATAGCTGCTCACCAAGAGCATGGCGAGCGCGGCGAGCGCAACGCTGCCGCGCGTATGGCCGCGCGGCCCGGCTGCATCATAAAGACGCCCCAACAGCAGCCATGCAAAAGGCGCGCAGGTGAGCAGATTGCGATCCGAGAACGAGGGCGCAACGGCTAGCGACACGCCGATGCCGCAGATGATGACGCCTGCCAGCACGAAACCGGCCAGCGAAGTTGCCCATCGGGTGTCGTGTTCGCTTTGGACGAAATAAGACTCGCCGGCCATTTTCAGTCGTATGCCGAGCAGGATCAGCAGCACGATCACCACGATCACTTGCCGTTGCATCAGTCCGTAGAAGGCAAAGACAGTTTGCTGCCTGAAGAAGCCCGTGCTGTTGCCAAACCAGAGGTTGTGCAAATCCTGCTCCGATGAGTGGAGCATCATTTTGTAATACGCGACGTTGAACGCGAGTACCACCAGCCCCGTCGCCACCAGCGCGACGCGAATGCGCCACGAAGGCGCGCTGAGCAGCAGAAACGCCAGCACCATGCCTAGCGTCAGCAGCAGATAGGCATGGGTAAGGCTTGCAATCAGCCCCACAACGCTCAAGCCGATCCAGTGTGCAATGGGAAAATCCGCGCGTGACCGCATGCGTTGCCGAAAGGCGAGGGCGAGGGACAGCAAACCGGCAGACAATGCAAAACACAGCGCATAGCTGCGCGTATTCTGCGCTTGATCGAACCAGAACTCCGATACCGATGCGACTGCGCAAGCAAAAGCGATCGCAGTACGGCTCAGCACGCGACGTGTGCCGAATGCGAAGATGGCTATAGCTGATACGGCGAAGATCGCACTAGGCAAACGCAAAGCCCATTCTGAGAGGCCGGCGATGCGTGTCCATGCGTAGAGGAAAAAATAATAAAGCGGCGGATGCGTATCCGTGAGCGCACGGCGGAATACTTCGCCAAGACCGCCATCGTGGTGAATCAGATAAACGGTGAACAGCTCATCGATCCACAAGCCGCTGGCGGACAGCCCGGCGAAGGCCCCGGCACAAGCAATCAGCGCGATCAATCCATAGACAACAGCTTGCCAGCGGGCCGGCGCCCGAAACGCTTGATTCACGCACTAGCTCCCGCATTCACTCCAAAGTAATAGCGGGATTCTGCCAGCAATACGCTGGCGAGTACGGCAATGGTCCACGGGCAGTGCGCAGTGCTAAGCGCCAGGGCGAAGCAGGTTATCAATGGCACATCCGTCCAGCGACTCAGGCAGAACATCAACCACTGCCGGCGCAGCTCATGCGTATTGCGCGGGCGCCGCGAGCGAGGTGTCATCAGCATGGCCACGCCGAAACGGCCGGCTGAGCCGACACCTGTCGATAACAACAATGCCAGCCACAGTGGTAGCGAAAATGCCAACAACGCGCCCAGCGACAGCCACTGTGCAACCAGGGCGGTCAGCATGCTCATGCCGCTCATCAAAGCGTAGGCGGTAAAGCGCCTGCGCGTACGCTTTTCGATCAGCAGCGCAATCAGATCGATGATGACGCGCGTGTCGAGTTTGGACTCGCCGCCTGCACGAGCGCGAAGCAGGGTAGGTATTTGCGCGGTGTGTGGTTTCCTTGCGCCGGACGCCACAACGTCGATAAGAATCTTGAAGCCCAGCCCGGACAGTTCGCGCCGCACCTGTGTGTACCATTCGCGCGTCATCGCAAAACAGCCACTCAACGGGTCGGCCAGAGGCACACCGAGCATAACGTCAGTCAACCAGGTGCCGGTGCGGCTGAGCCGATGGCGCAGGCCGTGCAGACCGGAGCGTGTATCGTCCAGATAACGGCTGGCGACGGCGACGTCTACGTCTGGATTCGACAGTTTCTCCAGCAGCATGCCGATCAGCGCCGGATCATGTTGACCATCGCCATCCATGATCGCCAGGTAGCGGCCCTTGGCCACATCCCAACCCTTGATCGCCGCGGAAGACAGGCCGCTGGCCATGAAGCGGCGTACCAGTTTTACCTGCGGATGCTCGGCGGCGTAGGTGCTTACCACGTCGGCAGTGCGGTTATCGATGGAGTCGTCTACCACGATGATTTCGTGGCTGATGCCTTGTAGGTGCTGATCGAGTTCTTGCAATACGCCGCGAATGGCTTCGAACTCGTCAAGCGTGCAGATGACGAGGGAAAGCATGGGTGCATCCTGCGAAACGGCTTCTCCTGAGTGGCTGTTGGATCCGGGCGCTGGTGTCGCCTTGATCGCTTCAACGTGCAATGTGTCCACGCGCTACCGCCATGACAGAAGCTAATTAAAAGGAAACGTACAGTTCGACGCCCTGTTGACCCAGGCGACGCAACGTGTGTCCTGTTATGGATCTCCCCGTTCGGCGGCGCTGGAAGGCCATCGCGCGCCGATTGTGAGCCAGGATTCTGGCAGAAAACCCCTGGCCTGGGTTTTCTTCACAATTAATCCTTGGTTTTCTCAGCTGGTAATGCGACGGATGTCGCATGTCATGAGCAGCCTATCTCGATGTTTCACTTTTCTATCAGGAGAGGCCGGGATGACCATCCCAGCCTCCGCAGCACGGGCTGGGGCTCAATGGCTCTGTCCAATATCAAACAACTGAAACTCCCTAATCCGCGCCGTGCACGCACTCGAAAGAATAGTCAGGCGCACCTTCGCCGCGGTAACCGGCGCGAAGCGATCGATCTTCATATGGCCGATGGCCTCGGCTTTGGCGACCGGGGTCCACGCTCCGTTGATCCAAGCCTCCACGGCGTACTTCTGCACGCACTGGCCATCATTCAACCATTCCATCGTGAGCGCATGGTCGAACGTGATGGGCTGCGAAAAATCCACTTCGAGCACCGCGTTGCGCGAGCCTTCCGGCGCGGACCAGAACGTATCGCGATTGTTGTCCAGCGCCGCGGTGGCATTTGCATCGGTAAACGCATGCTTGCGCGCCAGATTCTTGTCCGCGCCATAGCGTGCCTGCAGCGCTTCGCCAAATTCCTTCAAACGCTTCACGTCGGCATCGGGCAGCAAGCCATGGCGATTCGGCGCAAGACCCAGCATCAACTGGCCGCCGCGGCCCACGCTGTTTTCCCAGATATCCATCAGCTCGTCCACGCTCTTGAGCGTTTTGTCGCTATCCGGATGCCAGAACCACTCCAGCTTGTGCAGCGGCGTATCCACTTCCACCGGACGCCAGCGCAATTCCGCGTGGCGGTCGATCACGTTCCAGTTTTCGCCGCGAATATGGCCGTCTTCCTGGCCTACCCAGCGGAGGTCGCCATAGCCGAACAACGCGACATCCGCGAACACCATGGTATTGGATTGATAGGTGCGCAGTTCTTCCATGTACTTCTTGAAATCGTAAACGTGCCCCGCACTGCCGGCGCCGTCCAGCCACCATTCCACTAGCGGCCCATAGCTCTGCACGAGTTCGTCCATTTGCGCCATGTAGAACTTGTCGTACGCGGCCGAATCCTTGTAGCGCGGTTCGTGGCGATCCCACGGCGACAGATAGATGCCGAAATCCATGCCTTCCTTGCGCACGGCGTCCGAGGTCATCTGCACCAGGTTGCCCTTGCCGCCCAGCCACGGGCTCGCCTTGACGGAGTAGGGGCTTTGCTCAGTAGGCCACAGCGCGAAGCCATCATGATGCTTGGCTACCAGCAGCAAGTATTTCGCCCCAGCGGATTTGGCCGCGCGTGCCCACTGATCGGGATCGACATGATCGGGATTGAACACCTTCGGATCGGCCGTGCCGTCGCCCCATTCGCGGTCAAGGAATGTATTGGTGCCGAAATGCACGATCACGCCGAATTCCAGATCCTGCCAATGCGTTTGCTGCGGCGAAGGTTTCACGTCGACGAAGTTTTGCGCGGCGACGTCACCGGTGAAGAAGGAAAGGGCCAGGGCGGCGGCGAGCAGGGCGCGGCGTATCAGCATCGTTTAAAGCTCTTCGTAATGATTCAGCTATGGCGGGAAGGCGATCCGAAGTGCAGCGCTTCGGAAATTTCGCCGGTGGCGCGGAGCAGGGCGGCAATCACGTCGTCCATGGTCTGCGCATGTTGTTCGATATAGGGAATGGTGAGCGTGCACACAGCGGCGCCGTGCTGCAGTACGGGCGCGGAAAGGTCGGTGACCGCATCCACTACATGGCTCTTTTCGCAGGCATAACCACGCGTGCGTATTTGGTTCACCACACGCATCAGCTTTTTGCGATCCAGTGCGGGCTCGAAGCGTGCGATCAGATCCAGCCAGCGTTCGCGCGTCAGTTCTTCCTGGAAAGCCAGCAGCACATGGCCCGAGGTGGATTGCGACATCGGGCGGCGATGGCCTACGCGAACCACCAGTGCGACTTCGCCGGGCGGATCCACGCGCGCGACCACCACGATCTGCTCTCCCGAAGGCACCACCAGATGGCAGGCCTGGCCGACGGCGTCTGCCAAGCGGTGCATCACCGGCAATGCCGTTTCGATCGCGCTCTTAACCGGCGGCTGCTCCATGCCGAGCCGGAACAGCCGCGGCGTGACCGAGTAGCCGACATCGCCTTCGCCGCGTGCGATGTAGTCGCGCTCTTCCAGCACCTGCAACATGCGGAAGATCTCCCCGCGGGAGCGGCCCACGCCTTCGGAAATCTCGGCGATGCTCAGCGGCCTATTGGAACCGGCCAGCAGTTCCAGAATGTCCAGGCCCTTGTCGAGCGCTGGTGCGCGGTACTTGGGTGTCGAAGTCGGCATGGCATTTCCTTGTCGATTGGACTCATCGCGCCATCTTGCCCAAACTCCCGATGGCCATGTTGCGGCGCGACTTGTGCTATCAATGAATAGCTGTTTCATATTTGCACAAATGGACGGGGCCGTCACCCAGGGGAGAAGGCGCCGCTCCGAGGTCTATCGTAGGAGAAGCGGGTGGAAATGCAGACTGCAACAGAACCTTCCCCGGTGCCGGTAGCTGGCGCCGTGGAAGCCCGCCGCGCCTGGCTGCCGTTGATACTGGTCGTCAGCCTGTTCTTTCTCTGGGGCGGGGCCAACAACCTCAACGACGTATTGATCGCCCAGTTCAAGAAGGCGTTTGTACTCAGCGATTTTCGCGCCGGCTTGGTGCAGAGCGCGTTCTATCTGGGCTACTTCCTGATCGCCATGCCGGCGGGCATCTATATGCGCCGCTTTGGTTACAAGAGTGCGGTGATCTTCGGACTGGCGCTCTACGGTATCGGCGCGTTGCTGTTCTGGCCTGCGGCGGAAACAGCCACCTACGGCATGTTCCTGTTCGCGCTGTTCGTCATCGCCAGCGGTCTGGCCTTTCTGGAAACCTCGGCCAACCCCTTTGTGACCCTGTTGGGGCCGGCTGAAAGCGCCACGCGCCGTCTCAACTGGGCGCAGGCATTCAATCCGCTGGGTTCGATCACGGGCATTCTGATCGGTCAGCACTTCATCTTTTCGGGTGTCGAACACACGCCGGAACAAATCGCGGCGATGAGCCAGGCGGAGCGTTCGGCGTATTACCTCGGCGAAACCCACGCGGTGCAGTGGCCATATCTGGTCATCGGCATTGTGGTGCTGTGCTGGGCGTTGTTGATTCTGGTAACGCGTTTCCCTCGACCGATCACTGCGCATACTGCCACTGCAAGCTCGGCGGTCGGCGGCGGAGTGATGGGCAAACTGCTGCGCGACAAGTCGTTCATCGGCGCGCTGCTGTCGCAATTCTTCTACGTGGGCGCACAAGTGGGCGTGTGGAGCTACACCATTCGCTATGTGCAGGCGTCCATGCCAGGCACCTCGCATCGTGAAGCGGCCAACTTCCTTACCGCTGAACTGGTGTGCTTCATGCTCGGCCGCTTTGCCGGCGCTGCCTTGATGAAATATGCGGCGCCGGTGCGCTTGCTGATGACGTTCGCGGCGATCAACGTGGTGCTGATGCTTTACGCGTTGGCCGTGCCTGGAATGAGCGGCGCGGTTGCGCTGGCTGCATGCAGCTTCTTCATGTCGGTGATGTACCCGACCATCTTCGCGCTGGGCGTGGCAGGGCGCAGCGATGACGAACGCAAACTTGGCTCGGCCATGCTGGTGATGACCATCATCGGCGGCGCGGTACTCACCGCAGCCATGGGCATGGTATCGGACCATTCCACCATCGCCGATGCGATGGTCGTGCCGGCATGCTGCTTCGCCGTCATCGCGTGGTTTGCATGGCTGCGACGCCGTAGTGCAGGGAGTGTTGGTTGATGCAACGTTACTACTACGCCCTGGATTTGAAGGACGACGCAGCAGCGATCGCCGAATACGAGCGCTGGCATCGCCCCGGCATCATCTGGCCGGAAATCGTTACGTCGATTCGCGCCGCCGGTATCGAAGACATGGAAATCTTCCGCACCGGCAATCGCCTGGTGATGGTGGTGAACATGGCCGATGACTATGTTCCTACCGCCAGGCGCGAATCAGACACCGATGCGAAGACTCAGGCGTGGGAGCAGCTGATGGATCGCTATCAGCAGCGCTTGCCATGGGCAGAAGCGGGGCAGAAGTGGGTGCCGATGGGGCGGATCTTTTCGTTGAAGGAATCGCTGGCGGCGATTTGATGCCAATCGTTGGGTTACCCCGGATCAAGTCCGGGGTAACCCAATCTACGAACCGCGCCAAATGATGTCAGGCGAAATGCCCCGCACATCCGTCTGCCCCGTCAGCGCCATGCTCACGCTGAGTTCGCGGCGGATCAGCTCAATGGCCTTGGTCACGCCGGCTTCGCCCATGGCGCCCAATCCATAGAGAAACGCTTTACCGATCAACCCTGCGCGTGCGCCGCAGGCGAGAGCCTTGAGCAGATCCTGGCCGCTCTGAATACCGCTATCGAACAACACCTGCGTGCGACCGCCGACGGCCTGCACGATGGAAGGCAGCACATCGATGGTGGCGGGAGCGCCATCAAGCTGGCGGCCGCCGTGATTGGAAACGACGATGGCATCAACACCGTGATCGGCGGCGATGCGTGCATCGCGTGCATCGAGGATGCCCTTGATGATCAGCTTGCCGGGCCACAGCTCGCGAATCCATTCCAGGTCTTTCCACTCCAGCGTGGGATCGAACTGGTTGGCGATCCATTGGGCGAGGGTGGTGAGGCTGTCGGTATTGTCGATGCGACCCAGCAGGTTACCGAAGGACCGGCTTGGCGCGTGCAACATGCTCCATGCCCAGCGTGGTTTGCTGGCCATGTCGAGGATGTTGCGCAAAGTGATCTTGGGCGGTACCGAAAGGCCGTTCTTGATTTCGCGGTGACGCTGTCCCTGGATAGTGAGGTCGGCGGTAAGCATCAACGCGGAGCAGTCGGCGGCCTTGGCGCGCTGGATCAAGTCGCGCGTAAAGCCGCGATCGCGCATCACGTAGACCTGGAACCAGAACGGCTTTGCCACGGCGGCGCGCACTTGTTCGATCGAGCAGATCGACATGGTGCTGAGGCAGAACGGAATGCCTGCCTTCTCTGCTGCGCATGCACCGAGGATTTCGCCGGCGCCATGCTGCAATCCGGTGAGTCCGGTGGGTGCAATGGCGAGCGGCATCGATACCGCTTGGCCGACGATATCTGTAGCCAGCGAGCGATTGTCCACATTGCACATCACCCGTTGCCGCAAGGCGATTCGTTCGAACGCCGCGCGATTGGCGCGCAGCGTCACTTCGTCGTACGAACCGCGATCGGCGTATTCGAAGAACGCGCGTGGCACGCGACGTTTTGCGAGTTCGCGCAGATCGGCAACGTTGGTGATGGGTGAAGTCATGGGTGTTCCAATCTTTTTCAACTCCCTGTTTACGCTGAGGAGAGAGTTGCCGTGAAAGTCATCATTCTTGCCTTACTGCCGTCATTCCCGCTTTCGCGGGAACGACGGCCCTTCAAGCCAAGATGCGTTCTTTCGCAAGCCTTGTCACCTTATCCAAACTTCTCCCCAGCGGGGGAGGGGATGAAAACACAGCTGTTATCGCGCGCTTGTCGCATCTGCCGGCTCGCACCACACCGGGCCATCCGGGTAGCGGAACTGCTTGAGCGTATCTGTGTGCATCTGGGCGGAAAAGCCTGGCGTTTGCGGTGCGATATAACGGCCTTCACGAATCACCACCGGATCCACAAAGTGCTCGTGCAGATGATCGACGAATTCGATCGCACGATCTTCCTTCTTGCCGGTAATCACCACGAAATCGGCCATTGCCAGATGCTGCACCAATTCGCACAAGCCCACGCCGCCGGCATGCGGATACACGCGCACGCCATACTTGGCGGCAAGCAGCAGAATGGCGAGGTTTTCGTTGACGCCGCCGACGCGTGCCGCATCGATCTGTACCAGATCGACCGCACCAGCCTGGAACAGCTGTTTGAAGACCACGCGATTCTGCGTGTGCTCGCCGGTGGAAATCGGCACCGGTGCGACAGCGCGGCGAATGGCAGCATGACCCAGTACATCGTCCGGGCTGGTCGGTTCTTCCACCCATTCCAGTCCGATGTCAGTAAGGTGACGCAGCCAGGCAATGGCGTCAGGCACGTTCCAGCGCTGGTTGGCGTCGACGGCGATGGCAATATCCGGACCTACCGTTTCGCGCGCGAGCCGGCAGCGGCGCACATCGTCTTCCACGTTCATGCCGACTTTCAGCTTGATGGTGCGGAAGCCATCGGCGACGGCTTCGCGTGCCAGCCGCTGCATTTTCTCGTCGGAGTAACCAAGCCAGCCGGGCGAGGTGGTGTAAGCCGGATAACCTTCAGCCAGCAATTGCTTAATGCGTTCGGTTTTGCCGGGCACTGCGGCGTGCAGCATGGTCAGCGCTTCTTCGGGCGTCAGCGCATCGGTGAGATAGCGGAAGTCGATGGTGGCGACGAGCTGCTCGGGCGTCATGTCGGCGATAAAGCGCCACAGCGGCTTGCCGGCGACGCGCGCGGCAAGATCCCATGCGGCATTGACGACCGCACCGATCGCCATGTGCATCACGCCTTTTTCGGGGCCGAGCCAGCGCAGTTGCGAATCGCCGACCATGCGCATCGAAAACCCACCGAGGTCTTCGATCACGTCTTTGAGATGAAGCCCCACCACGTGATCGGCCAGCGCATCGATGGCCGCTTTCTGCACATCATTGCCGCGGCCGATGGTGAAGGCGAGGCCATAGCCGGCCAAACCGGGCTGATCCGTGCGCATCACTACGTACGCGGCGGAATAGTCCGGATCGGGATTCATCGCATCCGAGCCATCCAATTCGCGCGAAGTGGGGAAACGAATGTCGTAGGTGTCTAGCGCCGTGATCTTGGTCATCGAGTGGCTGTCCTTGCATCCTTGAAATGTGGGAAAGGAAAGTTCATGTAGAGCCTGTTTACGGCCCCGGCGTAGCTCGCGCCGAGACCGTAAACAGGGTCGATTCATTGATCGTCAGGATGCGCACGGACGTGCTGGCGTTGCGTGCTCAATCCATCGATACCCAGCTCGATGGTGTCGCCGGGACGTAGATATTTCGGTGGCTTCAATCCCAGACCCACGCCTGAGGGCGTACCGGTGCTGATCACGTCGCCGGGCAGCAGCGTCATGTAGCGACTGATGTAGCTCACCAGTTGCGCGACGCCGAAAATCATCGTGCGCGTAGTGCCGTTCTGGTAGCGATGTCCGTTCACTTCCAGCCACAGGCTCAAGTTTTGCGGATCGGGCACTTCATCGGTGGTCACCAGCCACGGGCCGATGGGTCCGAAGGTGTCGCAGCTTTTGCCCTTGACCCATTGACCGCCGTGTTCGAGCTGGAATTCGCGCTCGGAAAGATCGTTCACCACGACGTAGCCGGCCACATATTCCAATGCCTTTTCCACGCTTACGCTGCGTGCGGTTTCGCCGATCACCACGCCGAGCTCCACTTCCCAGTCGGTTTTCACTGAACGTTGAGGAATGACCACATCGTCGTTCGGGCCCATGAGGGCACTGGTGGCCTTCATGAAGAGGATCGGTTGCTCCGGGATCGGTGCATTGGTTTCAGCCGCGTGCTCGCTGTAGTTCAAACCGACGCAGATGAACTTGCTGACGTGCGCAACGGGAGCACCATAGCGCTGTTCGCCCGATATCAGCGGCAGGTTTTGCGGATCGATGGCGGCAAGGCGCGCGCGGCCTTCGCGGCTGAGCGCTTGCGTATCGATGTCGTGGATAACGGAAGACAGATCGCGCAAGCCACCGTTTGCGTCGATCAGGCCGGGTTTTTCCTTGCCGGCGGTGCCATAGCGTACGAGTTTCATGGCGTTGCTCTTAGTTGGACCAGCCACCGTCAACGACGTGCACGGTGCCGGTAGTGAAAGCGGATTCGTCGGAGGCGAGATAAAGCGCCAGCGCGGCGATTTCTTCGGGCTCGCCGAGGCGGCCCATCGGCTGGCGCTGGATGAAGCTGCGCCAGTTGGCTTCTTCGTCGCCGGCCAACGCACGCACGCGATCGCCCAGCGAAGGGGTTTTGACCGTGCCGGGGCAGATCGCGTTGCATCGAATGCCGCGCGCAACGAAGTCCGAAGCAATCGAGCGGGTAAGGCCGATGACTGCCGCCTTGGTCGTGCTGTAAGCGAAGCGATTGGGCACGCCCTTGATGCTGGAGGCCACCGATGACATGTTGATGATGCTGCCCTTGCCGCGTTCGAGCATGCTCGGCAACACGGCTTTGCAGAGCTGGAACATGCTGTCCACGTTGATCGCAAACGAACGCTGCCAGCTTGCTTCGTCGGTATCCAGAATCGTGCCGGCGTGCACGTAGCCGGCGCAGTTGAACAGCACGTCGAGCGGGCCGCTTTCGTTTACCAGAGCCTTGATCTGTTCCACCTTCGTCACGTCGAGCGTACGGGTGGTGATGGATGCGTGCTCGGCGGAGAGGCTCGCCAAGGCATCGGCGTTGATGTCGGTAGCCAGCACCTTGGCGCCTTCCTTCGCGAAGGCGAGGGCGGTGGCGCGGCCGATACCTGCACCTGCCGCGGTAATCAGCGCGTATTTGCCGGAAAGACGCCCGCTCATGCGCTTTGCTCCTTGATGTCGTTATGACGCGCGTTGCATAAGGTCATGGCGTACTCCTTAGGTTCTGAAGATCGATATCCAGTGCATAGAAGCGCACGGCATTGGCGGCGAATACGTCCGCTTTCGCGCCAGGCGCGTAGCGTTCGGTAAGCGTCATGGCCATATGCAGCCAATGCGCGTAATCGGCACGTGTGGTGAGCACCGGCCAGTCGCTGCCCCACATCAGGCGTTCGGGGCCGAAATGCGAAAATAGATCGGCAACATAAGGCTCAATGGCGTCTTCGTGTACCGGTTCATCCAGCAATGTAAGCAAGCCGGAAAGCTTGCAGTGCAATGGCGAATGCTGGGCCAGTTCGTCGATCCAACTGGTCCATTGATCGAAGCGGCCGTCGCCGATCGCGGGTTTGCCGGCATGATCCAATACGATGCTCAATTGCGGATGACGGCGCATGCGGCGCAACAGGGCCGGGAACTGGCGCATATCCACCAGCGCATCAAACGTGAGGCCGCAATCTTGTATGCAGTCGAAGGCGCGGTCGAGCGAAGGCTTCGCCAGCCAATCCGGATCGGCAAGGTCCTGCGCCATCGGGCGCAGTCCGCATAGCAAACCGTTGCCGTCGCGAATCAACGCATCGATGCGTGATCCGACGTTGCCGGCTTCCATATCCACCCAGCCCACCACGCCGGCTATAGCCGAATCTTCACGCGCCAGTTCGAACAAATAACGCGTTTCTTCTTCGGTGGGGGCAGCCTGCACCAGCACGCTGTATGACACGTCGGCAGCTTCGCGTTGCGCGCGAAGATGGTCCGGCAAGAATGCCCGCTGCAACGATACCGGTGCCTGCGCAAGCCAACCGTAGTCGTCGCGCGAAGGCTGCCAGTAGTGCTGATGGGCATCCACGATGATCATGGCGTGGGAGCTCCTTCCTGCAGCAGGCCGGCATCGCGCAGCGCGCGCCATGCTTGCGCAGGAATAGTGGCCTGCAGCCGATCGGCGGCCTGGTCGACTTCATCGATCGAACGCAGTCCGCACACCACACTCGCTACCGCCGGATGCGCCAGTGGAAACTGCAAGGCTGCCGCGCCGACGTCGGTGTGCGTGCGAGCAAGCACTTCATAGAAACGTTTCGCGCGCGCCACGGTGGCCTCATCCGCGGGCGCGTAGTTGTAGAACTTGCCGGGACCTTGCGCGCCGCCGAGCAGGCCGGAGTTATAAGGCCCCGCCGCAAGAATGGCGACGCCGCGCGTTTGCGCCTGTGACATCACGCGCTGGCTTTGTGCCTGTTCGAACAACGTGTAGCGCCCTGCCAGCATGATGACGTCGAGGGGGAAGCGCGGCATGACTTCCAGGCAGACGTCTTCTTCGTTCACGCCAATGCCGATCGCTTTGCACGCCCCTTGCGAACGCAACTCGGCCATCGCGGGCAGGGCTTCATCGAGCGCTTGGCGCAAGATCGCTGCGTGGTTTTCGCCGTGAGTGAGCTCGCCGATGTCATGCAGCAACAGCACGTCGATGTGATCGGTGCGCAGACGCTGCAGGCTGGCTTCGAACGAGCGCATCACACCGCCGCGGCTGTAGTCGAAGCGCGCGCGATGACCGTCCACGATGAAACCATCAGCGTGATTGTTCTGCTGCGCGTCGTCCTCGATAAGGCGGCCAACCTTGGTCGACAGCGTGAAGCTGGCGCGCGGCACACCGTGCAACGCATCGCCGAGCCGCGTTTCGCTCAAGCCATAGCCGTAATAGGGGGCGGTATCGAAATGGCGGATGCCGCGCTGCCAAGCATGCGCAATAGTCGCCGTGGCGGAGGCATCGTCCACCGATTCGTACAGATTGCCGATCGGCGCGCCGCCGAAGGATAGCTCCGAGCCCAGCCAGGCATGTTTCCGCGCACTGGCTTCACCCCGATATGGCTTGGTCGTTGATACCGCCATGGGTCCTCACGATGACCTCTTGAACCGCCCGCAGCAAGGCGATTCCCCGCCTTTTGCCGCCCCGTTTTTTGCGCATCATCGCGCATCTTTTCGACTGTGTATATATAAACAATTGATTCATAGGTGCTGAATCTGTCCCGAAGGGCCAATCGAAAAAAGTTGTTGCATTTGCGTTTCCCACGATCTAAAACATATATGAAATTTAATTTTGCTAATGAACATGCAAGCGGCCGATCCCGTATTTGCATGTCGGGCCAGAGATCGTGAAGAGGGGCTGCCGTATGCGGTTTTCGCCAGAAAACACCTACAAAAAGGCCGTTTCACTCAGTCCTGTGCCGGCTTCCGGAGCGTGACGGACATGGCTGCCAGCGCGTTGCTGTCGGTTTCTTCGATCCGCCAGAGGGCGGCACTGGCCAATCCGGTCCCTGCAAATAGCTGCGATGACAGCTTTCTGGCGGCCGACATCGGCGGTACGCATGCCCGCCTTGCGCTGATGACCCGGGTCTCAGGTCAGGCACCGAAGCTGGCTGCTTATCGCGTCTACCGGTGCGCGGACCATCCTCATCTGGAAGACATCGTCCGCTGCTTCTGCATGGAGCTGGAAGTGCAGCCGCGCGAGCTGGTGTTGGCTTGCGCCGGTTACGTGCATGCCGGCTCGGTGATCAACAAAAACCTCGTGTGGCCGGTGCTGCTGCACACCATGAAGCAGCAACTGGCGCTGGATCACGTGTGGTTCCTCAACGATCTGCAAGCGCTTGCGTATGCAGTCGGACATGGTGCGGCCAGTGGCGCGGCAGTGTTGAAGGCACCGATGGCGCGCGACGCCCATGCCGGCCCTGTCGTCGTGATCGGTCCGGGCACCGGCCTGGGTGCTGCAGTGTGGTTGCCAGGACAAGCTTCCCGCGTGATCGCGACCGAAGCAGGGCACACGCAATTGGCGGCGCGCATCGGCAGGGAACAACAGGTGCTGGCGCAGATCGCACAAGCGGACTGTCATGTCTCGTACGAGACGGTGCTGTCCGGTCCCGGTTTGCATCGCATCTACACCGCGCTATGCGCGATCCACGATCGTTATCCGTCGCTGCACGAGCCTTCGGCAGTGACGCGGGCTGCGCTTGCAGGTCGCGATGAAATCGCGCGCGAAGCGCTTACGTTGTTCTGCGGCTGGCTGGGTTCGTTCGCGGCGGACCTTTCCATGCTTTACGGCGCCACCGGCGGGATCTATCTCGCCGGTGGCTTTTTATTCCAGATGATCGAGTTTCTGCGCAGCAGCCCGCTGCTTGAGCGCTTTCTCGACAAAGGTGTCATGCGGCCGTTCCTGCACAACGTGCCGATCCGCGTGATGGACCACGGTCATCACGGCGTGATGGGTGCAGCCAGCTGGCACTGGAATAGGCATATCGATTCAGACGCTCGCAAGGGAGACGAGCGCAGACCCTGCATCGATTTCAACGATGCAGTTTTTCCGCCAGACCTCTGAAGGTGTTGCGGGGACACTCAGAAAGTCTGGATCAACAAGAAACGACAGTACTTAGCTCGGGGAGAGTTAATGATGGTATTTCGTAGATCGGTTTTAGGGTTGAGCATTCTTATTGGATTGAATCTCGTTGCTGCCGCGCAGGCGCAGGATGCCCCGGCATCCGCGCAAAGCGCGGCAGGCGAGAAAACCTCATCACAAACGCAGAAAGAAAAAGCCAAAACACTGCAGACGATCACTGTCACGAGTTATCGCGGCAGCTTGGACAAGGCGCTGAACATCAAGCGCGAAGCAGGCGCTATCGTGGACGCCATCAGTGCGGTGGATATCGGCAAATTTCCCGATACCAATGCGGCCGAATCGCTGTCGCACCTTCCGGGCATCACGGTGGATCGCCAGTTCGGCGAAGGCGAAAAAGTAAGCATCAACGGCACCGATCCCGCGTTGAACCGTGTACTGCTCAACGGGCAGACCATCGCGTCGGGCGATTGGGGTGGCAACCCCACCGATACCAGCGGCCGTACCTTCAACTACACGCTGCTGTCACCGGAAATCATCGACCAGATGGAAGTGTACAAGTCGCCGGAATCGCGCATCGATGAAGGCAGCATCGGCGGTACGGTGATCATCCACACTCGCAAGCCGCTCGATTTGCCGTCCAACACACTGCGTGGATCGGTGGGTTACAACTACAACGATCGTTCGGGGCAGGGTAATCCGCGTGCATCGCTGCTATACAGTTGGAAGAACAGTAGCGATACGTTCGGCGCACTGGTCTCCGTTACGCACGACAAAGAAAACCTGTCGCGCGCGGGTATCGAGTTCTTCGGCTACACCACCGGTAGCAGCATTCCCAGTACGGCCAGTGTCAGCGGCAGCGGCAACGTCGCCACCGACAAGGTGCCCGTGGGCATCAATGCTTCGTACTTCCAGCAGACGCGCGAGCGCAACGGTATTCAGACCGCGCTGCAGTGGCGCCCGAACGACAAGAACGAATTCAATCTCACCGGCCTTTACATCAAGGGCACGTACAACAACTACAGCGAATCAGAGTACGTTTGCCCAGGTTGTGGCGATCTGAACAAGGTCACCAGCCTTACGCAGAACAATGGCTACATCACTTCCGCGGTGGTATCGGCCAATACCGGCAACGGTCAGCCCTACGCGGAACTGGACGCGAATTACCGCAAGACCCACGTCGATACCAAGAGCCTTAATCTCAAGCACGACTACTACGGCGATCTGTGGACCTTCGAAAGCCAGGTCGGCTACACCAGCGCCACCGGCGGCAAGGACCCCGAGTATCTGATGAAGTATCTGCTGCAGTCGGGCGGTTACAACTTCGCGTACAACGGCGTGAACACCAGCGTCAATTACGACAACGCCAATGCGAGCAACTGGGGTTTGAAGGCTGGGCAGCAAGCCGGCGGCATCTACTATTCGCGCACTGGCGATCGCGAAGCCTACGCACAGTTCGATGCATCGCGTGATCTGACCTGGGGGCCGTTGAGCTCGCTGCAACTCGGCGCCAAGTACCTCGATCACCACAACAACAGCAATGCTTACGGCAATTCGATCTACGCGACAGACTACGTCTCCCTGACGCAGTTCAACCCAGGTGGCACGCCCAGCGGCTTGTTCAGCGGTCTCGGCGCCAGCGGCACGCTCACCAATTGGGCGACTGCCAATCTCGGTGACGTACAGAACTACCTGAAGTCGCTACCGCAGGGTGCTTATCACATCGATTACGGCTCCTCGTTCGGCGTGCAGGAAGTGACCAAGGACGTGTACGCGCAGCTCAATTTCAAGAGCGACATCGGTCTGCGCGGCAATGTTGGTGTTCGCTATGTCGATACCAAGGACACGGCCGACTACTGGAACAGCACGGACGGCGGCAGTACCTGGGCGCCCGCAAAGGCGACCTCCAGCTTCAAGAGGCCGCTGCCCAGCTTCAACCTGATCTACGATCTGGCCAGCGACAAGGTGCTGCGTTTCTCCGCGTCCAAGGTGATTGCCCGCCCGCGTTACTCCGATCTGGCCGGTAACTACAGCATCGATGATAGTCAGCACACGGCCAGCGGCGGCAACCCGAATCTGCGGCCGTATCAGTCGACCAACTTCGACTTCTCGGCGGAATGGTATTTCGCGCCGACCAGCCTGTTGTCGACGGAATTCTTCTATCGCAAGATCGGCACGTACATCATCTCCAAGACGCAGGATGAGGTGTTGTACGACGTCACCACCGGCCAGAACGCAACCTACAGTGTGACCCGGCCGTTCAACGCCGCCAATGCGGATGTTCGCGGCATCTCGCTGCTGTATCAACAGGATCTGGGCCTCGGCTTTGGTGTGCAGACCAACTTCACCTACGCGCACGCCAACACCACCAACGGCTACAACATGCCGTACCTGTCGCGTGACACGATCAACATCATTCCGTACTACGAGCACGGTCCGTGGTCGGCACGTGTCAACTACAGCCGGCGTTCCGCGTACTTCACGCAGGTCGGTCGTCTGGATTCGCAAGTATTCGCCGATGCGTACAAGGAACTGGACTTCACCGTGGCCTATCAGGTCAACAACTGGATGGGTGTGACGGCTAGCGCCACGAACCTGCTGGATTCCACGTACTACTGGTACAACGGCGTGAAGTACGCACCGATCGGCATGTACAAGAACGGCCGTACGTTCTCGCTCGGTGTGAACTTCAAGTTGTAAGTTTTCGCAGTACCGATCGCGGACAGGTACCTTCCCCTTACTGCCGCGATCGGTTTTTTTTATTCTTGGCCCCTCTCTTTATGGGGGGAGCTATAAACAGCCATGAAGGTCGTATTCCCTCATGGTCGTCATCCCCGCGAAAGCGGGAATCCATTTTCAAGGACGCATCGAAGCAAGATGGATTCCCGCTTTCGCGGGGATGACGGCAATGAAGTAGGTGGCCTTTCGTGGGAACCTACACCGCTTGTCATCGTGCATGTTGCTGGCATGATGGATCGTTCAAACCACATCGGGAGAGGGTCGAGCATGAAACGGTCTTTGTTCTGCCTTGGGATCGCTTTGGGATGCGCAACAGGTATCGCCACTGCTCAGCAATCGCCCACGGCGCCGACAGCCAATACGCTTTCTCCGAAGGACGCCGACCTGGCTTGGCAGAAAGCCACCGCCAAGTTCGCGCCGCAGCGGCAGGCGATTCTGGCCCGCGTCGCGCAGCACATGGACGATGGTCCGTTCCGCGCTGACTGGGCGTCGCTGCAGCATTACATCTCGCCACCGTGGTACGACGATGCGAAGTTCGGCATCTTCATTCACTGGGGCGTGTATTCGGTACCTGCGTTTGGCAGCGAGTGGTATTCGCGCAACATGTACCAGCAAAACATGGCGGACTATGCGCATCACGTCGCCACTTACGGTCCGCAATCGAAATTCGGCTACAAAGATTTCATTCCCATGTTCAAGGCGGAGCATTTCGATCCGCAGGCATGGGCCAAGCTTTTCAAAGAGGCCGGTGCACGCTACGTCGTGCCGGTAGCCGAACACCACGACGGCTTTGCCATGTACAACTCGCAGCTTTCCGAATGGACGGCCGCGAAAATGGGGCCGCATCGCGACGTGATCGGCCAGCTGGAAAAAGCGGTGCGCGGCGAAGGGATGCATTTCGGTGTGTCGTCGCATCGCGCCGAGCACGACTGGTTCTTCGACGGCGGACGCAAATTCGATTCCGACGTCAACGATCCACGTTATGCCGGTTTGTATGGTCCGGCCGAGGCGCATCTGGCGAAGAAAGATGAAGACCTCTACAACGACTGGACCTACGTCTCGCAAGCATGGCTTGATGACTGGCTGGCACGTACGGCTGAATTGATCGACGGCTACCACCCGGATCTCATCTATTTCGATTGGTGGATTGGCCATCCCACCTTCCGCAACACGTTGCCGAAGATGCTGGCGTACTACTACAACGAAGGTGCCAAGCGCGGCGGCGTGGTGGTCAATTACAAGCAGGGCGATTTTGCCGAGAACGCCGGCACGTTGGATATCGAGCGCGGGCAGCTTACCGGCATCCAGCCGGCGCATTGGCAGACCGATACCTCGATCAGCAACACGTCATGGGGTTACATCAAGGGCGATACCTACAAGTCGCCGAAGGAACTCATCCATCTACTGGTGGATGTAGTCAGCAAGAACGGCAATCTCATGCTCAACATCGGACCGCGTTCGGACGGCACCATTCCGGAAGATGCGCAGAAAATTCTGCTGGAGATGGGCGGCTGGCTGAAGACCAACGGCGATGCGATCTACGGCAGCAAGCCGTGGCGCACGTTCGGAGAGGGGCCGACCGAAGTAGTGGGCGGCACTTTCCAGGACACCAAGACCAAACCGTATACGGCGGAAGATTTCCGTTTCACCACGCACGACGGCGCGCTTTACGCTATTGAGCTGGGATGGCCGGAGGGCAGCAAGACGGTGATCCATTCGATCAAGCCAGAAGACCATGTGCATGCCGTCACGCTGCTCGCCAATGGCAAAAAGATCCAATGGCAGCAGCAGGCGGACGGTTTGCATCTGTCGCTGCCTGCGCAGCCCGTGGGCGATTATGCCTACGTCTATCGCATCGAACTGGCGAAATGACCATGAAGAAACTTGCCTGCTTTCTCGCCGCGGCATTCGCGTGTGGCATCGCTTGCGCGAAACAGCCAACGGCGTTGTTCTATTTGATGGGGTCGCAGAAATCGACGAACTCCTTCACCGCGCATATCGACAAGATCGGTTTGCTGGTGCCAACCTGGTACGGTGTGGACGGGCAAGGATTGGTGAACGGCGGCCCGAATACGTATGTGCTCGATCTCGCCAGGCAGCATCGCTTGCCGGTAACACCGATCATTTCCATGTCGGCCGGCCGCAAGGGGTTTCACGATCTGCTGCATGATGAAACCGCCAAGCAGCACATGATCGAATCGATGGTGCAGCAGGCGAGCGAGCATGGTTACGCGGGCTACCAGTTCGATTTCGAGAGCATTTCGTGGACTGATCGTGATGCCTACACCTTGCTGGTGAAGCAGACCGCTGAAGCGTTGCACAAGCACGCCCTGAAGTTGTCGATCGCGGTGGTCCCCAATGGGCCTGGGCATGCAGGCGCAGGCGAATTTTCGAAATGGATGTGGCAGTACTGGCGCGGCGCTTACGATCTGGCTGCACTGGGCAAATACGCCGATCTGATCTGTTTGATGACCTACGACCAGCACACTCGCTGGACCACACCAGGTCCCGTGGACGGCATGCCGTGGGTGCTCGGCCAGCTCAAGTACGCGGCGACACAGGTGCCGAAGGAGAAGCTGTCGCTAGGTATCGCGTTGTATGGCTATCGTTGGTACACGGGCAACCCCGTACGCGATGACGGTACCGAAGCCTCCAACATTGCGGCCACCTATATCGACGCGGACGAGTCGATGCCTTTGATCCAGGAACAGAACGTCCAGGTGCAGTGGGACGCGGTGGAGCACGAATCCTGGTTCTACTTCTACCGCGACGACATGCGCGAATGGGTGTTCATGCCCGACGCGCACAGCTTCCGCGATCGCTATGCGCTGGTGAAGCAGTACGATCTGGAAGGATTTTGCGCGTGGGTGTTGGGGGCGGAAGATCCCAAGGTATGGGATGAGTTGCCGGTGGTGGAACGCTAAATTTGCCGCTGGCCATACAGTTTGATGTTGCCCAGTCGTCATTCCGGACTTCGCCGGAATGACGACGACGCGACGACAGGTTTATTGGAAACAGGGCAACGGGGCGGGTTTTAAACATGCGTACAAAGCTTCCGCGTCTTGCGGCACTCTTCGGCATCCTGCTTACAGGAGCGGGTGCTTCCCTGGCGCAAACCACTACACCGGAGGCTAAAGCCGCCGCACTCGTTTCCAAAATGACCTTGGCCGAAAAAGTCAGCCAACTGCAAAGCGGCGCCCCTGCCATACCGCGCCTCAACATCGCCGCGTACGACTGGTGGAGCGAAGGCCTGCACGGCAACGCACGCAACGGTTACGCCACGGTCTTCCCGCAAGCCATCGGCCTGGCAGCAAGTTGGGATACCGGTTTGCTGCAGCAGGTCGGCACCACCGTATCCACCGAAGCGCGCGCGAAGTTCAGCGCCGTTGGTGCAGGTCACGACCACGCGCGTTATGAAGGACTGACCATCTGGTCGCCCAACATCAACATCTTCCGTGATCCGCGCTGGGGCCGGGGGCAGGAAACCTACGGCGAAGATCCGTATCTTACCGGCCAACTTGCGGCGCATTTCGTTCGCGGCATTCAAGGCGACGATCCCATGCATCCGCGTGCCATCGCCACGCCCAAGCATCTTGCCGTGCACAGCGGTCCGGAAGCGGGGCGGCATGGTTTCGATGTGGATGTGTCGCCGCACGATCTCGAAGCCACCTATCTGCCAGCGTTCCGCGCTGCCATTACCGAAGGCCATGCCGATTCGGTGATGTGTGCGTACAACGCGCTCCACGGCACGCCGGTGTGTGCGGACAATGATCTACTGACCACGCGCTTGCGCGACGATTGGGGTTTCAAGGGCTTTGTCGTCTCCGACTGTGACGCCATTGACGATGCGACCAAGTTTCATTATTTCAAACCGGATAACGCGCGAACATCCGCAGCATCCATTCAAGCCGGTACCGATCTCGATTGCGGCGTTGCCTATGCCGACCTGCTTGAAGCGGTGCAAAAGGGCTACGTAAAGGAATCGGTGCTCGACACAGCACTCACGCGCCTGTTTGCGGCACGCTATCGCTTGGGCGAATGGGGTGGCGATAGAAGTCCTTACGCCGGCATTGGCATGGATCAGGTGGACAGTGCCGCGAACCGCAAGCTCGCCTTGCAAGCCGCTTTGGAATCGATCGTTCTACTAAAGAACAATCATGGCGTATTGCCTTTGCGCAACGGTACGAAAGTCGCCGTGATCGGCCCCAATGCCGATACGCTGGAAACGCTGGAAGCCAACTATCACGGCACGGCGCGCGCGCCGGTTACGCCGCTGGAAGGTCTGCGTGAGCGCTTTGGTGCCGAACACGTCCGTTATGCGCAGGGCGCATCGATTGCCGAAGGTGTACCGGCTCCGATACCGGAGACTGCCTTGCGTGCGGATGGCCATCGCGGCCTGACTGGCGAGTATTTTGGCCAGCTCGATTTCAGCGATAAACCGGTTGTGACGCGTACGGATCGGGTGATCGACTTCGATTGGGATCACGTTGCGCCTGCCGATGGCCTGCATGCGGATCGTTACGCTGTGCGCTGGAGTGGCGAATGGCTGCCGCCGGCACCGGGCGACTACACGCTAGCCGTGCACGTGGACCGCTGCTTCGATTGCAACAAGCAGCATGATCCTGCGCGGCTGTACATCGATGGGCAGAAAGTGCTCGACGACAGCGGCGACGATGAGCATATGCAAATCGTGTTGCATGTGACTGATGCCCGGCCGCACGCGATTCGTCTTGAGTACGTGCACGGAGGCCAGGATCAGGGTGTGCGCCTGCAATGGCTGGCGCCTGCCGGTGCGCAGTTGGTCGAAGCACAGGCTGCTGTACGTGATGCGGACGCCGTCGTTGCGTTTGTGGGACTTTCGCCCGACGTGGAAGGCGAAGAGTTGAAAATCGACGTGCCTGGTTTCAACGGCGGCGATCGCACGGACATTGGCTTGCCTCAACCACAACAAGCTTTGCTCGAACGTGCAGCGGGCAGCGGCAAGCCACTGGTGGTGGTGCTGATGTCAGGCAGTGCGGTTGCGCTGAATTGGGCAAAAGCTCATGCCGATGCGATTGTCGCAGCCTGGTATCCCGGCGAGGAGGGCGGCCGTGCAGTTGCGCAAGTGTTGGCCGGTGATTACAACCCGGGCGGGCGCTTGCCGGTGACGTTCTATCGCTCCACTCGCGATCTGCCGCCGTTCGTCAGTTATGCAACGCAAGGCCGTACGTATCGCTACTTCGAAGGTACGCCGCTTTATCCATTCGGATACGGCTTGAGCTACACGCAATTCGCGTATGCAGAACCGCAACTGTCGGCAACAAGGCTGGATGCCGGCGGGAAACTCACCGTAAGCGCGGTGGTGAGCAACGAGGGTGATCGCGAAGGCGACGAAGTCGTGCAGGTCTATCTGGGCGCGCCGGATGATCCGTTGGCACCGAGACATGCACTCGTTGGTTTTCAACGCATCCATCTGGCTGCGAAGGAGAGCCGTCGCGTGAGTTTTGAGTTGGCGCCCCGGCAGCTCAGCAGTGTCGATGCGGCTGGCGAACGCGCGGTGAAGGCGGGACACTATCGCGTGTTTGTCGGCGGAGGTCAGCCTGGCGACGCGGAGGGCGTGACGGCGGATTTCACCATCGATGGCCACAGGGTATTGCCGTAGGTTGGGGTGCGGACCCAACATTGCCATGTTTGCATTGCCATGTTTGTGAAGATCGCTATGTTGGGGTTCGCACCCCAACCTACGATTTCATAGCAACCTGCAGTAACAACCACATGACGCGCATGTCACGAATAACCAAAAACGCTATCGCAATGTGCATGTTTGGCATGTTCATGTGGGCTGGTTGCGCCGTCGCGAATAGATCTATCACCATCCAGGGCGATCATTTCGCCCGCGCCGGCAAGCCGCACCAGATCCTTTCCGGCTCGATGGATTTCCAACGCATCCCGCGCGCCTACTGGCGAGACCGTCTGCAGAAAGCGCGTGCAATGGGTTTGAACACGATCACCACGTATGTGTACTGGAACGCAATCGAACCCAAGCCGGGCCGTTTCGATTTCGGTGGCGATAACGACGTGGCCGCGTTCGCGCGCATGGCGCAAGCGGAAGGGCTTGACGTCATTCTTCGCCCAGGTCCCTACGTATGCGCCGAATGGGAAGCGGGTGGATTCCCCGCCTGGTTGTTTGCCGATCCACATTTGCACGTGCGCACGCAGGATCCGAAATACCTGCAAGCAGTAGGAGGTTATTTTCAGCGGTTGGGTAAAGAACTGGCACCGCTGATGGCTGCGCATGGCGGGCCGATCATCGCCGTGCAGGTAGAGAACGAATACGGATCCTACGGCGATGATCGTACGTACATGGAGCAGATCCATCAGGCGTTGATTCGCGCCGGCTTTGGCACAGACATCATGTTCACGTCCGATGGCGCGGACATGCTGCGCAACGATGCATTGCCAGGTGTGCTGGCCGTCGTCAATTTCGACACGGGCGAAGCGAAGAGCGCCTTTGCGAAACTCAAAGCCTTCCGCTCCGATCAGCCTAAGATGGCCGGCGAATACTGGGCTGGCTGGTTCGATCATTGGGGCGAGCCGCACGCTCACACGGATGCCAACGCACAGACGAAAGAGTTGGCGTGGATGTTGAGCCAGGGTTACTCCGTCAACATCTATATGTTCGCAGGCGGCACTTCGTTCGGCTTCATGAATGGCGCGAATTTCCAGGGCAATTCTTCCGACCATTACGCGCCGCAGACCACCAGTTATGACTACGACGCGCCGCTGGACGAAGCCGGTCGGCCGAAGCCGAAATTTGCGAAGTTCCGCGACGCGATCGTCAAGGCCATCGGCGTCAAGCCCCCGCCGCTGCCGGTAGCTATACCGTTCACAGATATTCCTGCCTTCGCGCTTACCGAATCGGCTTCGCTATGGGACAACCTTCCGGAGCCGGTAGCGATAGCACAGCCACAATCGATGGAGCAGTTCGGACAGGCTTACGGCTACGTGCTTTATCGCACGCAGCTCAACGGCCCGATCTCCGGTGAGCTTTATCTTGGCGAAGTGCGCGATTACGCCTCGGTGTATATCGATCGTCAGCTTATTGGGGCAGTGGATCGTCGGCTGAAGCAGGTAAGCCTGCCGGTCGCACTGGGTGCCGGCGCACATACGCTCGATGTGCTGGTGGAGAATACCGGCCGCATCAACTACGGGCCTCATCTCGCCGATGGCCGCGCGGGCCTTGTCGATCCCGTTCTGCTCGATGGCAAGGAACTGCATGGCTGGCAAGCGTATCCATTGCCGATGACTTCGCCGGATGCGATCCGCGGTTGGACGACGCAGCCTGTCATGGGACCGGCATTTTATCGCGGCCATTTCAAGGTGGCGTCGCCCGCCGATACATTCCTGGATATGAGTGCATTCGCCAAAGGTTTTGCGTGGGCGAACGGGCACAACCTCGGGCGTATCTGGGATATTGGTCCGCAGCGCTCGTTGTATTTGCCGGCGCCATGGATAGAGCAGGGTGACAACACGGTGGTGGTGTTTGATCTGAAGGCGCCCAAAGCAGCGGTGATGCGTGGTGTTATGCAACCCATTTGGTACGGGTCGGACGTAAAGACGCCCAAATGATATGAAGTACGTCATGCTGCTGGGTGGATGGATGGTCGGCATTCTGCCGCTGATCGCAGCTGCGACCGCCATGGCAAAGGATCCCATCGTCCTGCGCGAATTCGTCGCCGCCACACCACCCACGCCACAAAGCCACGCATCCACCCTGGTCGAAACACCCGTCGGCCTCGTTGCCGCCTGGTTCGGCGGTAAGCGCGAGCGTGATCCCAGCGTGGGCATCTGGCTCTCGCGCCAAGTGCAAGGCCGTTGGACGGCACCGGCCGAAGTGGCCAACGGTGTACAGCCGGATGGGCATCGCGAACCGACCTGGAATCCGGTGCTGTTTCTTCCAAAGCACGGGCCATTGATGCTGTTTTATAAGGTCGGCCCCGATCCGCAGCATTGGCGCGGCATGCTCAAAACATCCAGCGACTACGGGGCGCATTGGGCTGCTGCACGCGCATTGCCAGCCGGCATACTCGGCCCTGTCAAGGACAAACCCGTGCAGCTGGCCGACGGCAGCATCGTCAGTCCATCGAGCACGGAGCAGGGGCGCTGGACGATTCATTTCGAGCTTTCCGCTGACGGAGGCGCCACCTGGCAAACCGGGCAAGCCGTTCCCAATCCCGACGCTATCGAAGCGATCCAGCCAAGCCTGCTGCTATGGCCAGATGGCAGGCTGCAGGCGATCGGCCGCACCAAGCAGGATCGCCTGTTCTCCACGTGGTCTAAGGACGGCGGACAAACCTGGTCGGCCCTGAAGCTGCTGGACGTGCGCAATCCCAATTCAGGTATCGACGCCACGATCCTGGCCGATGGACGCGCCTGCCTGGTCTACAACCCGACCACACATGGCAAGAACTGGTGGAATGGCCGCGGCATTCTCGCTGTGGCGGTATCCCATGACGGCGAGCACTGGAAGCGGGTGCTGACGCTGGAGCAAACCCCGGGGGCGGAATTCTCGTACCCCGCCGTCATCCAGGCTAAAACCGGCTTGGCACACATTGCTTATACGTGGAAACGCTTACGCGTCGCGCATGTCGTGATCGATCCAGAACGCCTGTGAGGACAGTTCGGCGCAACTAGACGAAGAAATATGATCATTCTGCTGCGTCGCGACTTGCCACGATCTAAATCCCCCGTATAAGCTCTTAGTCAAAGCAAATATGAAATGGACGTTTGCCTGTAAAAGGTGCGAGGGCTGAGTCCCGCGTGCCGTTGTGCTGGAGGGGCTATGAGGGGTTTGATCCAAATTAGGACTAAGATCGGCATAGCTCGACCGGCTTTTTCTACGGGGGCCCGGCGTGCGTGACGATGGTGGCTACGAGCGGTATGGCGACGCGCCGAACGCTTCAGCGACGGACGCTTATGTTGGCGACGAAGCGCGCGACGAATCAGTGCTGGCCGCGTCCATGATGCAACGCGCCGATACGCAGGAAGTTTTCCTCGCTGCCGATGTCGGCGGCACGCATGCTCGCATTGGCTTGATAGCGTTTCAACCGGGACGCGGTGTTCCGGCTACGCTCGCCTATCGTGTCTACCAATGCGCAGATTTCACTGGCTTCGATGCGATCGTGCGCGCTTTTTGCGATGAGTTTTCGGTAAAGCCCCAGCGCATTGCATTGGCGTGCGCGGGTTTTCTGCATGAAGGCGAAGTGGTCAACAACAATTTGTGTTGGCCCATCATTCCCGCGGAATTGGAAAAGACGCTGGCGTTGAGCGAAGTGAAAGTGCTCAACGATTTCGAAGCGTTGGCTTACGGCACGGCTTATCTTGATCCTGCAAGCATGATCACACTGCATGATCCTCGCCGCAGCAGGAGTGCCGAAGAAGGTCCGGTAGTCGTCGTCGGTCCCGGCACGGGCCTGGGCGTCGCCGTGCGTCTGCCCGGTACGCCGCCGCAAGTGCTGGCCACCGAAGCAGGCCATATTCAATTGGCGGCACGCGTGGGACGCGAACAAGCCGTGCTCAGCGAACTGGTGCCGGCGGATACGCATATTCCCTACGACTCGGTGCTATCGGGTCCAGGCCTTCTGCGCGTGTATGAGGCGGTCTGCCGTCTTGAGTGCATATCGGCCGAGCTGCGCGAACCCGCTGCGATCACCGCCGCGGCATGCGCCGGCACGAACGCGCAAGCCGTGGAGACCCTGCAACTTTTCTGCGGCTGGCTGGGTTCCTTTGCAGGCGACCTGGCCATGCTGTACGGCGCGACGGGTGGCATTTACGTCGCCGGCGGTTTTCTTTCGCGCATGACCGATTTCATGGCCAAGAGCAGTTTCGTCAGCCGCTTTTTGGATAAGGGCGTGATGCGTCCGTTCCAGCAGACCGTGCCCGTGCATGTCGTGGATCACGCGCAGCTTGGCGTGATCGGCGCGGCGAGCTGGTTGATGAATCACGCGCATAACGATTAGCAGGACCGTCGCCTGATGCAGGCGTCCACTCATCGCATCGACAGGGACGATGATGTTTGTACAAACCTTGCCGGAGGGAGTGCAGATCATCCATACATCACCGCTGCTCGATAAATGAAGCTCCGACGACGCATCAGGAGCGCTGACAACCAGACTCACACGTGCGCGCTTCGACTTGGTTAAGAGGGAAGTCGACGCGGCAAAATGTATCGCTTGTTACCGGGAGGGGACAACGTATGAACAACCATCACGTACGCCGTGGCGTACTGGCCAGTTCGCTGGCATTGGCGCTTTTCGCTCCGTATGCGCTCGCGCAGACGTCCACAACATCGTCGAGCGATCAGCAGTCGAACACTACGACCAGCAATCCGCAGAATGGTTCGCAGAAACCGAAAACGCTGGAGAAGGTGACCGTTACTGGTTCGATGATTCCGCGTTCGGAAATCGAAGGGCCGGCGCCGGTGAACATCATTACCGGCGAGCAGATCAAGGCGCAGGGTTTCACCACGTTGTGGGAATTCCTCGATTCGCTGCCGCAGTTGGCTCAGCCGGACTTCAACAACCGCATTTCGACCTGGGGCAACACGGCCGTCAACGCGCGCGTGGTGAATTTGCGCAATCTTGGCCCTGACCACAGCCTGCTGCTGATCGACGGCCATCGCGTATCCGACTACCCCATGCCGGGCAACAACGGTCAGAGCACTTTCCAGAACTTGAATAACGTTCCGGTAGGCATGGTCGATCACGTCGAAGTGCTCGCCTCGGGCGCATCCTCAATCTACGGCTCGGATGCAGTCGCCGGCGTGATCAACGTGATTCTGAAAAAGAACTATGTCGGCGACGAGATCAAGGTCACTGGCGGCAGTTCGACCCGTGGCGGTCGTGCGTATGGCGACTTCCTCTATACCGGTGGCCGCTCGGGCGAAAACTGGAACCTGATGTACAGCTACGAGCACACCAATCGCTCGCCGCTGTGGGGGCGCGATCGTCCTTACACCGATTCGGATGCTGATGCAGGCTATGGGGCCTGGAATCCAAGCCAGCGCCTGTTCGGCTATAGCAATTCCGGCGCTTATGGCCTTGTGCTCAATGACGCCAACGGCAACTTCATCGCTCCGCCGTCAGGCGCGTGTGGCCAGTTCGGCAAAAACTTCAGCCAGTACCATGCGCTAAGTGTCAGCACCAGCGGCAACCAGGTGCTCCCGGGCGTGACGGACCAGGGCTACTACTGCAAGCAGCAAGCAGTATTCAGCAACTGGGTGCTTTCCCCGGGATACAAGGCCGACAACGCCTACATAGGTGGCGAGTACCGCTTCAGCGACAAGCTGACGGCGTACGGTTCGGTGGGATTGTGGACCAATACCGGTACCACCAATACCCAGATGCCGTTCCTGTATCCGATGTCCGGTCTGCCGAACAATTTCTACGATCAGACCACCGGCCAGGTCATCACCAACTACATCCGGCAGATCACGCCGCAAGAAGTCGGCAGTTACCTCAACACGCACGACTATGAAACCAACTGGGATATCCATGCCGGCTTGAAAGGCACGATATTCGACGACCGTTTCAACTGGGATTTCAACGTCGGCACGAACAAGTACATCGTGCACGAAGACTATGCCGGTCTGAACGAACAGGGCATGTTCGATTTCTTCTTCGGACCGCAGTTGGGCACCACGACCGTCAATGGCACCAGCATGCCGGTCTATGCGCTCAACTCGCAGCGCTTCTGGAATCCGATCACACCCGCCCAGTACGCTTCCTTTGGCGTAAACGGCGAAAACAGTGCGGTGACCTGGATGAACCAGGCCACCTTCAACTTCGGTGGCGACCTGTTCAACGTGCCGTGGGATGGCCAGCCGATCAGCTTCGCCAGTGTGATCGAAGCCAACCATCAGGGCTTCCATCTGGCGCCCGATCCGCGTGGAAATACCACCACGTTCGGCGATCCCTTCCAGAACCTGATCACCGGTGGCGGTACGCGCACGCGTTATTCGACCGCCCTGGAATTCCGTACGCCGATCCTGGATACGCTCACCTGGACACTGTCCGGCCGTCTCGACAAGTACCAGGACCACAGCATTGCGAACGTCGCCAAGACCTGGGGTACGGGAATTGAATGGCGCCCGATTGATGGTCTGTTGTTGCGTGGCAGTTATGGCACCAATTTCCATGCGCCGGACATGCAGGCGATCTACCTGGATGATTCGCAGCAGACGGTGGGCGATTACGCGGATCGCCTGCAGTGTATCCGTACGGGCGATCGCACCTGCGCGAATTACCAGCACACCACCTACTTCAATCTGTTTTCAGGCGGCAGCCGCAATCTGCTGCCGGAAACCGGACACTCCTGGACCTATGGCTTCGTATGGGATATCCCAAAGGTGCAAGGTCTCTCGTGGTCCGTCGACTACTGGCACATGGGTATCGCCAACGCGATCCAGTGGATCGGTCTTGACCAGGCGCTGACCGACGAAGCCGGATGTATTACTGGCCTGCAGGTGAGCGGTGCGCCGTACACCGCACATCCGCTTGGCTCGCCGTATTGCCAGGAAGCCATTTCAAACGTGGTCCGCAATCCGGACGGAACGATTGCCAGTGTCCACATTGGTCCCATCAACGAAGCTTCGTTGTACGTCAGTGGTGTCGACAGTACGGTTTCCTACAAGGTGCAGACCGAGCACTGGGGTAATTTCAAGTTCGACCTGAACTATGCCAACAACCTGCAGTTCAAGCAGCGCACGCTGCAGTCGGACCCGCTGCTCAATACGCGCTACAACTACCCGGCGACCAAGACCGTTGCCAATCTGAATTGGCATTACCACGCCTGGGATGCGACGTTGCATGGTGAGCGCACGAGCGGTCTTCGCGCGGCCAACTATGGTGGCTGCGAAGCACTGCCCAACGGCATCCAGCCGGGCATTGGCGATCCTGCCTGCAAGATCTACCTCGGCAAGACGCCGAACTGGGTGATCTTCAGCACGTCGGTGTCGTATGCCATCAACGACAAGGTGAAAGTGGGTCTGAACATCTCGAACATCTTCGACAAGGTGGGTGTCATCACCAGCTATGCCGGCGGTTTCGAGTTCATCCCAACCCAGCAGGGCGCCGACTACACCGGTCGCGAAATCTTCGCCAGCATTGATTGGAAAATCGATTGATGTACCGCTTGCGAGCCCGGCCTGAGGTCGGGCTCGCTTTTGCTCGATGTGATGTTTTTTGTTGTTAGGGAATTTGCCTGATGTTGAAACTTCTCCCGGCCCGCTGCGGGCATCTCCGTGTCCGGCGGCTTTCTGTCGCGCATGATCGACTTCATCGCCAGGAGCAGTTCCACCAACTGTTTTCCAGATAAGGACGGACTGCGTCCGTACCCGCATACATGGTGAATCACGCGCAGTCCGGCGCGTGATCAGTGCGGAGCGCGGGCTGATGAATCGCGCGGATCACCATTTACACGATAACGGGGCGGCGAGGCTCGACGTTCCCATTCACCTGCATCAACAAGGAAGCCGATGCTGCCCACACTTCACCGGAGGGACTAAAAAGCGCTTCGACACAGCACCGATATTTGCAGCAAGCCGGCTCCGATCCATTCGGAATACCTACAAAAAACCCACATAAGCCGCTTTCAACGTGTACCCATGTTGTCAAAGCGGGCAGACGTATTTCTTTTTCCCGGGAGGGGTAATATGAGCACCATTCATGTACGCCGCGGCGTACTGGCTAGTTCTTTGGCACTGGCGCTGTTTGCGCCGTACGCGGTTGCGCAGACGTCGACGACGTCGGGTAGCGATCAGCAGCAGGGGACGTCTTCCAGCAGTCAGCAGCAAAACAGCAAGCAGAATGCGAAAGAGCTGAAAGCGGTCGTCGTGACCGGTTCGATGATTCCGCGCGTGGAGGTCGAAGGGCCGACGCCCGTGGTCTCCCTTACCGCCACGCAGATCAAGGAGCAGGGCTTCACCACGCTGTGGGAATTCCTCGATTCGTTGCCGCAGGTGGGCTCGCAGGTATCGGATCCGGCCTCCTGGGGTTCCAGCTCGGTCAATGCGCGTTCGGTCAACCTGCGCGGCGTCGGCCCTGGCTTCAGCCTGCTGATGATCGACGGTCACCGCGTGGTGGATTATCCGCAGCCGTTGAACAAGCAGAGCAACTTCCAGAACTACAACAATCTTCCCCTCGGCATGATCGACCATGTCGAAATCCTGGCCTCCGGCGCGTCGTCGATCTACGGCTCGGACGCGGTGGCGGGCGTGATCAACGTGATCCTGAAGAAGAACTACCAGGGTGACGATCTGCAGGTCACCGGTGGTGGTTCCACGCGTGGTGGCCGCGCCTATGGCGACATCAACCTCACCGGCGGCAGGTCTGGTGAAAACTGGCATGTCATGTACAACCTGGAGAAGTCCAACCGCACCGCGTTGTGGGGTTCGGATCGCCCGTACCAGGATTCGGTGGCCGATGCAGGCTACGGCTCCTGGAGCCCGGCCGATCGCATGTTTGGTTACCAGTACGACGCGCAAGGCTCCGTTGCCCTCTACGCGAGGGACGGTTCGGGCCACTACATCACGCCACCGGACGGCACCTGCGGGAAGTTCACCAATTCGCAGTTGAGTCACTCGTACAAAGTCACCACCAGTGGCACCCAGATCACGGGCGTGACCGACCGTGGTTTCTATTGTTCGCAGCCCACGATGTGGCAGAACTGGGTGCTGACGCCTGGCAGCCGTAGCAACAACGGATACATCGGCGGTGAATACGACTTCAGCAATGGTCTGCAGGTTTATGGCTCGGCGGCCCTGTACGACACGGTGGGTATTTCCAACACCCAGTTGAACGGTTTCGGCACCGGCACGTTCTTTGACTCGACCACGAATCAGATCGTCCACGCCGGCCGCCAGTTGACCGCGCAGGAACTCGGCACATCGGCCAATACCCACGACCGCGAACAGAACTGGAACCTGCAGGCAGGCGTGCGCGGCACCCTGTTCGACGGCAGGTTCAACTGGGATGCGAACCTCAGCAGCCAGAAGTACATCGTCCGCGAAGACTACACAGGCTATAACCAGACGGCCATCAACAACTTCTTCCTCGGCAAGCAGCAAGGCACCACCGCCGACGGCACGCCCATTTACGCCTTTAACTGGCAGCGGTGGTGGAACCCGATCACGCCGCAGCAATACAGCGAGTTCTCGGTCAATGGCGAGGACACCGCGTCGTCGTCGCTGGACCAGGCGCAGATCCGCCTCAACGGCGATCTGTACAAGTTGCCGTGGGTGGATGAGTCCATCGCCTGGGCGGGCGTGTTGGAAGCGGCGCACAACACCTTCCTGCTTTCACCCGACGCGCGCGGTGCCGACCCAAGCACGTTCCAGAACCCGTTCGGCGCGTACCTCACCGGCGGCGGCAGCCGCCAACGCTATTCGTTCGGCAACGAGTTCCGCATTCCGCTGCTGAATTCGCTGACCTGGACGCTCTCCGGCCGCATCGACAAGTACCACGACGCCAGCAGCGCCGATATCGCGCGTACCTGGGGCACCGGTCTTGAATACCGTCCGTACGATGGTCTGTTGCTGCGCGGCAGCTACGGCACCAACTTCAAGGCGCCGGACATGCAGGCCATCTACCTGACCGGCTCAACATCGCCGGTGGGTTTTTACGCCGATCCCTTGCAGTGCATCAGGGACATCAAGGCCGGCCTGACCGACAGCACGTGGTGCACCTCGGTGCAACGCGACTCCTCGCAGTACTACAACCTGTACACGAACGGTAGCCGCTTGTTGAAGCCGCAGACCGGCCACTCCTGGACCTATGGCTTCGTATGGCAGGTTCCGGGCGTGCAAGGCTTGTCGTTCTCTGCCGACTACTGGCATATGGGCGTGGACAACGCCATTCAGTACCTCTCGGGAGACACCGTGCTGGCCGACGAGGCCGGTTGCCTTACGGGTTACCAGACCAACGGTACGTCCGCGCTGTCGACGTATACCGCGCACGTGCCGGGTTCGGAGTATTGCAAGATGGTCACCCAGATGGTCACGCGCAATGCGGCTGGCCAGATCACCCAGGTGCAGTCGGGCCCGATCAACGAAGCCTCGTTGTACGTGGGAGGCATCGATGCCTCGCTGGATTACAAGGTGCAAACGGATTACGGCGACTTCCGCGCCAACATCAACTACACCGACAACCTCTCGTACAAGCAGCGTGTATTGGCGTCCGACCAGTTGCAGAACACCCGCTACAACCAGGTGGCGAGCAGGGTCGCGTGGATCGCCGATTGGCACAAGGGCGACTGGTCCGCATCGATCTCGGGTGTACGCGTCGGCGGCATGCGTGCGCCGAACTACGGTAGCTGCAATACGCTGCCCAACGGCATCCAGCCGAGCATGGTGACCGTGCAGAATGGTACCGAGACGGTGGCTACCGGTGTTTGCCAGGTGAACGTCAATGGCACGCCTGTCACCGTGGCCGACACCGAGTACACAGGCCATACGCCGGTGTGGATCACCTGGAACACCTCGGTCAGCTGGCAGATCAACCACATGACCAAGCTGAAGCTCACCGTGAACAACATCTTCGATCGAGTCTCTTCGATTCCGTACTACGCCGGTGGCTTCGAGTACGTTACGACAGGGCAGACCGGTAGTGAATACAATGGCCGCGAAGTATTCCTCACGTTTGACTACAAGCTGGATTGATGTAACAAAGCGAGCCCGGCCCAACGCCGGGCTCGCTGCTTTTGGGTTTAATGATTGTGCTGTTATGAAAGTCATGACGTTCACGACTGTTAGGGAGTCCATCTAATGCTGAAACCTCTCCTGGCCTGGTGTCTTGGCTTGTCCATCGTCATCGCAAGCACGCAAGCGGTTGCGGAAATCACGATCATTCCGAAACCGCAGCAGATGGAAGCAGGAGAGGGGAGTTATCGCCTCGATGCGCAAACAGGTATCGACGCGCCGGAAGGGGCACGCGCTGCGGAAATAACCGCGTTTCTGCGCGAGGCGATCCATGCGCAAACGGGCATTGAGCTTTCGCGCAGCACGCATGCGCACGGCATCGTGTTGGCGATCGATCCCACAGTGAATGGTGAGGAAGCTTATCGACTTGCCGTAACCTCACGTGGCGTGATCATCCAGGCATCGAGCGATAAAGGCCTGTTCTGGGGTGTGCAGACGCTGCGCCAATTGCTGCCGCTGAAGCACGCAGCATCGGTACAGATTCCGGCCGTGCGTATCGAAGACGCACCGACATTCAGCTATCGCGGCTTCATGCTCGATGTCGGTCGGCATTTTTATCCGGTGTCCTTCATCAAGAAACAGCTCGACCTGCTGAGCTATTACAAGCTCAACACCTTCCACTGGCATCTCACCGAAGACCAGGGTTGGCGTTTGCAGATCAACCACTATCCCAAGCTCACCGAAGTAGGCGCGTGGCGCACCGAGGCCGATGGCAGCCGCTACGGTGGTTATTACACGCAAGCCGAAGCGCGAGAGATCGTGGAGTATGCGCGGCTGCGCAATATCACCGTGATTCCCGAAATCGAGATGCCCGGGCACAGCATGGCAGCGCTGGCCGCGTATCCGGAGTTCTCGTGCACGCAAAAGCCGCTCACCGTGCCCGCCACCTGGGGTGTGTTCAAGGACATCTACTGCGTAGGCAACTCCAGCACTTTCACGTTTCTACAGCACGTGTTGGACGAGGTCACGGCCTTGTTCCCTTCGCCGTATGTGCATATCGGTGGCGATGAAGCACCCAAGGATCGCTGGAGAGCCTGCGATGCCTGCCAGACATTGATGCATGAGCAGGGCTTGAAAGACGAAGAAGGCCTGCAGAGCTATTTCATCAAGCACATGCAGAGCTACGTCGCCGATAAGGGCAAGACCATGATCGGCTGGGACGAGATTCTGGAGGGTGGCGCCGACAAGAATGCCATCGTGGAAGTCTGGCGGATGTGGCTCGGCAATGGCGTGATGCGCAAGGCGCTGCTTAACGGCAATCGCGTCATCATGTCCGGGCCGTTCTACCTGGATTCGCCGCTCGACACGCTGACGGTAAAAAATATTTACGGTACCGACATCACTCGCCCCGCCTCGCCCAGCACACAAGAAGACGATACGGTTTTTGCCGAACATCGCGCGCAAATCCTGGGTGGCGAAGCGCCGTTATGGAGTGAGCGCGCCAATCCCTACAATGCGGAATCCAAGATTTATCCGCGCATGCTCGCACTCGCGGAAAATCTCTGGACGGGCAAGCATGGCGATGCTGCCTATGAGGATTTTGAGCAGCGTCTCAAAGCGCACTATCACTGGCTGGATGAGCAAAAGGTAGCCTACGGTCCGGAAGACAAACTCGTCGCGGCCTACACCATCAACTTCGATGCATCGCACAGCAATTGGCAGTTGCATGCGAAGCGCGGGTTCGGCGATCTGCACAATCACTACACCATCAATGGCGCTGATCCCACGATACAATCACCGTCGTTCGACGATGACGTGACCATCCCGCGCGCAGGCGCTTTGAAAGTGATTCCGTTCCGCAACGGTCTGCGTTACGACAACGCCACCGTCTTCACGCTGGTCGACAATCTGGCCTCAGGCCATCCCATCACGTTTGCGCAACCTGCATCGAAGGATTACGCGTCGGGCGAGGTGCTTATCGACGGTGTCATGGGCAGTGCGGATTTCCATGATGGCCGCTGGGCGGCCTGGCTCGACAGCGATGTCGAAGCCACCATCGATCTGCAGAAGGATGTGACCATCCACACGATCGACGTAGGTTTTCTGTTCGAACCCAATTCGCGCATTCTTCTCCCGGGGGAGGTTACCTACGAGGCGTCATCCGATGGCCGACATTGGACGTCGCTCTACAGCAACACCTTGAGCGTTGACCTGGCTGCTTTTGCGCACAAGCAATCGATGCGCTTTCATTCGGAGCAGGCGATCACCGCGCGATATATCCGTATCAAGGCGACGCAGCAAAAGACCGTGCCGGCGGAATTTCCAAACGGCGCGAAGGATATTTGGCTTTTTGCCGACGAAGTGCTCGTGCAATGACGCAGGTTGGGGGAGCTCCAACATCGCGATGCATATGCATAGGGCGATGTTGGGGTTCGCCCCCCAACCTACAGTGACCTGGCATCAATAATCGTACGTAGCCGTCAACCGCACATACCGCGGTAGCTGACGCACTACCGCCGATCCATACAACGGATCCGGCGTGCCGGGCGAAATTTGGTAATACGGATAGGCATTCAAAATCGTTTGCGAGTTGAACAGATTGAATACGTTCAACGACAACGCAAGCTTGCCAGTACTTACCGGCGGCAGATAAGTGACGCCTACGTCCACCTGCTTATACCAGGGCAACCGATAGGTGCCGGGTGCTGAAGGTTGACCGCCGCACCAGTGATAGTAACTGCCATAGCCGTCTGGATCGGTCTGGTTCGGACCGTAGTAACCAAGGCAATTGCGCGGGCTGCCGGAAACCAGTTGCACGGTGCCGGATACCAGCCATTGCGGGGCGATCTGGTAATAACCGAACAGTTTGAACTGATGCGTGTGGTCGTTGCTCTGCGCGCCGTTGCTGTTCGACATCAGCTCGGGGAAATCCCAGTCGATGCTGGTCGACGCGGCCGTCTGCTGAATATCCGAACGCAATTGCCCTTCGGTGTCGCCATAGCTGCGCGAGAATACGTAATCGACCTTGCCGTACCACTTGCCGTCGAAGGGATGCTCCAGGAAGGTTTCCAGCGCATAGTATTTGCGCTTCATCTGCGGAAAGCCCATCTCCGCGTTGGTGAGCGGAACGCTGCGGTAATGGCCGCTTGCATCGATCACCGTAAAGATATTTTCGCGCCCCGGGTTGATCAGATAGCAACTGTTGGTGGCGTTGACGGTATAACCCAGGGCCGCAGCCTTGTTCTCGATCGCCTGCACATCGCAATAGTCGTCGATGACGTTGCGCAGGATGCGGCGTGTCACTTTTGCACCGTAGACCCAGCGATTGTCGATCGCTTTGGCAAAGCCAAGGATGAACTCGTCCTGGTATTCGGATTTCAGATTGCTCGCTGTTACCGTTCGCGGATCGGGCAGGATGCCGTAGGTGTTATTGGGCGATACCGCATTCGAGAACGCAGTCAGCCCAGTGGGCGTGCCGTCCGCGGCAATGCCGCTGTACGTGAAATACTGCTGCGTCGACACATAGGCGCCTGCCGCATTCAATGCCGGGTTGAGCGGCATGCCCAAGTAATAGCGGCCCACGTTGCCATATACCTTCAGGCTGGCATCGCCGAACACATCCCAGCTGAAGCCAAATCGCGGTGCCCATTGTGGTCTGGTCTGGCGGATATAGGGCTGCGCATCGGCGTTGTAATCGGTGAATTGATCGTTGCGCAAACCTAGCCAGACCAGCCAGCGATCGCTGACCTGCCACTTGTCCTCGATGTATTGCGCGCGTTGCGCAGAACGCACGCTGGCGATCGAGCTGTTGATGTACTGGATAGCGTAGTAGCCCGATGCACCATTGGGATAATTCGCAGGCGCGCCGACGCCGAGGTTGGGAATCAGCGCAACCGTCGGTGTCGTGGTGTATTCGTAATCCCAGTAGTAGCCGGGGCCGGAAGTCTGACGTCCTTGGTCGATCGCTCGTGCATTCTGATTGTCGATGCCCAGCGAAATCGTGTGCTGGCCGAGCTGATAGGTCAGATCGATGCGCAGGTTGTCGCTCTCGTTATGGCGATTGGGGTTGTACAGCGAACGGGTCACCTGGTTGTTACTGATCGGTGTGCCGCCGTTCAATGCCGGGTTCTGATTCTGAATATCGGCAAGATAGGTCAGGCTGCCGTTATAGCTGCCAGGCACGTCGTAATTGTCCAGCCGCATCTTGCCGTAGGTAGCGGTCAAGGTAAGGCTGTCGGTGATATAGCTGGTGAACTTGGCGGTGTAGAGACTGCCGCCGGTTTTCGTGCGGTCGGCGTAGTTGACGAAGTGGCCGGGTTGCAACGTGTTGTAGTTGTAGCTGTAGATCGAACCCTGGGTCTCCTCGCGGTTCGAAGCGCCGGTGATTTCCAGGATATTGCTGTCGGTGATGTTCCAATCCAACTTGCCGTACCACTTGGGAAGGGTGTAGTGGTAACGCACGTAAGGCTGGGCGTTGGAAACCTCGTTCACTGTCGTGCCATTTTGCTGGGAAGCCTCTGCGGCCAGAAACAGAAACAGTTTGTCCTTGATCAGCGGACCACCGACGTACGCGTCGTACGTACGTGTCCATTGCCGGTTCTTGTTTTTTGGATCGTAGAGATTGCCTGCCACGGGCGAGGTGGGCAGGCCATTGGTGTAGTAGGTGTCGGTCTCATTGTCGCGGGCGAAATCAGGTTCCCACACGACTTGGCCACCCACATGCCAGTCGTTGGTGCCACGTTTGCCCACCATATTGATCACGCCGCCATCGGAGCGTCCGTACTGTGCGCTGTAGCCGCCCGTGTAGATTTCTTCTTGTTCGATGGCACCGTAGGGCAGGGTGAGGCCACCTAAGCCGCGTTGGGTTTCGGTGACGTTGAATCCGTTGATGTAATACGCGTTCTCGCTGGCTGCCGAACCGCCGAAACTCACCAGCGACTGACCGGTTGGCCCGATATAGCCGCCGCTGTTGTTCACTACGCCCGGGGCAAGCTGAGCGATCGCTTCGGCCGAACGCAGCAACGGCAACTGCGCAAGCTCCTTGGATGTAATCACAGTACGCGAGTCCACGCTCGTTACATCGATCGGTGGTACGGCGTTGGCCGTCACCTTCACTGCGCCGAGATTTTTCGCTGCCGTTTCGCCGAAGGAAACTTCCGTGCCCGTGCCTACGCGTATATCCACGTTATTGCGCGAATCGACGACTGCACCATCGCGTAGCAGCGATACCGTATAGACACCCAGCGGCAATTCCGGCGCGACATAGCGACCATGGCTGTCCACCGGCACTGTGCGAGAGATGCCGGTACTGCTCTTGACCTGCACGGTTTCTGCACCAGTGGTCGGCACCTGGCCGAAGATGCTGCCGGTCGTCGACTGCGCTAAGGACATCGTGCTTGCCAGCGTCAAACTTGCCGCAATGGCAAAGGCAAGCTTTTGAGATGAAGCCGCGAACGTGTTCTTTTTCAAAGTGAGGGTTCCCATGTCGCATCGCAGACAAGCAGCATGCGTTTCGTGGCGCGCAGGGTGGGGAAGTCCCGCAAGCGGCTTGTCTGGATGAAGTGAATCGGTGGCGCGGAATGTGTGCGCCGCTTTCGCGTCCCCTGATCTGTCATCGCAACGACGGAAAGCTGTCTATATAGATACTTTGCTGCTTTGCAAAAGGAAACGTTTAGATCGATGAGCGATGCGACTGTGGGTATGACGGGGAGTGATATGTAGGTCGAGGTGCGAGCCCCTTTTGCGCACCTCGTTGCTTCGTCGAAAGAAAGCTTCGTCGAGCCGCCCCCCTTGGCTCTTTTTTTTTGTTGCTTTTTTCGTAACGTTACGTTAAATTCGGGCCGCCCAAAACTCAAGGAGCTGCGCCATGGTCGATCCTCGCGATCCAGGAACGATTGCCATGTCGTTCAAGCGACGACGTGGGCGACCTCCCACCGGCAAAGCGAAATCGGCGGCCGAGCGCATGCGCGCCTACCGCGCACGGCATGTGACGGTGAGTAATGACGTGCTTCGTTCGGTCATTGCACAGTGCCAGGAAATTCAGCAGTTGCTGGAGAGCAACCAGGCGCTGCGCCATGAATTGGATGCGGCGTACGCGGAAATCGCGCGGCTTCGCTCAGGTCATTGATGTGGGTTGGAGTGCAAACTCCACATCATCATGCCGATGGACAAGGAGGCTGGGGTTTGCACCCCCATCTACGGGTCCCCGAATTTTTACGCAAAAAAAGGGCGCCGCTCCGAAGGCGCCCCATCGAGCAAAGTGACACCTGAAATCACAGTCCGCTGTTGGTACCACCATGAGCTACGGCTGCGCTGCTCACCAAGCTGCCTAGCGGAACGAGTTGGCTGAGGAAGCGGCTCCATTGCGTAATAGCTGCCGCGCCTACCCACACCACGTCGCCCGCACGAACATGGAAGTTATCCGCCAATGCAAAGGACGCCGGAGAGCGTGCATTGAGTTGATATACCGTCGCCGGTTCATGCGCCAGATCTTTCACGCCGCGGATGACGTACACCGATTTGCTGCTCGCCGTGATGGGATCGAGACCGCCCACGCGCCCCAAGGCCTGCGTGAGTGTCATGTCGTCGGTTCTGAATGGCAGTGCCTGCGGGCGCATCACTTCTCCAAGTACGTAGACTTCCTTGGTGTCGTTGTATGCCAGATACAAACGATCGCCGGGTTTCAGATAGATGCGCTGCTCCGCTTGCTTGCCCAGCGTATTCAGATTGAGGTGATAGTCGCGGCCCTCGCGAGTCAATACCAGATCCGAAAGATCCGCATGCGATAGATCGACGCCAGCCGTGCCAATCGCTTGTGAAAGTGTCAGCGGAACGGTGGTGGCCTGTTGCGGATCGGTTTTGGTAAACGCACCCTGAAGCGTAATGAGCTGACTACCGTAACTCGTGACGGCCACGTCAACTTGCGGCTTGGGCACGAATTTGGTGAGCCGGGTGGTAAGTTCCTGGCGCAATTGTTCCACCGTCATGCCGGAAACCTTCACGGCGCCTACATAGGGATAAAACAAAGTTCCATCCGAGCGAACCAGGCGGCTATTGGCGCTCGTTTGCTGTTGCGAGCCGGCGGGCGCCGTCAATTCCGGGTGATCCCATACCGTGATGTAAAGCATGTCGCCGGGCCCGATGCGATACGGCTCGGGCTGATAATTCAGCAATTCCGGTGGAATGGTCTTTTCCTCAGGGGCGGGTTGGCTTGCCAGCCACTCCGGCGTGATGAGCACCATCTGAACATGATCCTTTTCAGGACCGTGCATGGACATGTGTTGACCGGGAAGGGCGGCGCATCCAGACAGGGTTGCGGTCGCTATAACGGCTGCAAAAACAAACGATGCTTTCATGTGCACTCCACATGGTTTGACGTTGTGCCGCTTGGCATGGAGCACTAGGCGGTTAAAAAAGCGCTGGATATAAATCGTAAATCCTCGAATCGGCCACGTTTGTTTAATTAATTAAGCTCGCGGGCTCGTCGCGGGCGCGTAAATGAACTGTGGTCGAACCCGACTTTTTTTCGTCACGTGTGTGCACGAAATGTCTCGTGATGCCAAATGTTTTGGAAAATCTATGCGCTTTTGACGAAAGAAGCGCTATACCTTCATTCGATTTTTAGAAAATGGGCATGAGCACGCGAATACGTGCAGCGATTGATGCAGGTCGAAAGTGAACAACCGTAAAAAGTAGGACTTTAAGAAGAGCAGAGAAGAGCAGAGATGATGGAGTCTTGCCATTGCAAAAACAGCGGGAGTGCTTCCATACGTGTTCAAACGCATCTTGATTGTCTGCGTAGGAAACATCTGCCGAAGTCCCACGGCGGAATTCATTTTCCGCGACAAGTTGAAGCACCGCGACATCCATGTCAGCAGTGCAGGTCTTAGAGCACTGGTGGGCCGCCCTATGGATGACCAAGCGATGCAGATACTGAAAGAACGTGGCATCGATGCAGCCGAGCATCGAGCGCGTCAGCTCAATCAGGCCATGTTGCGCGAGGCCGATCTTGTGCTGGCGATGGAGCGCGATCATCTGACCGTCGTTTCACGGATCGCACCGGAAGCGAGCGGAAAAATGTTTTTGCTCGACAAGTGGCAGGACGCCAGCGATGTGCCGGACCCTTATCACCAGTCGCGCCAGATGTTCGAGCATGTTCACACCATGATCGATCGCGGCGTCGAAAGCTGGCTTCGTTATTTATGACTATGAGTATCCCCTTGAGGAGCGGCCTATGACCACCAAGCAGACCTTCGCGGCCCGCGACGAAGATATCGATCTACGCGCATTGCTAGGAACGCTGCTCGACAACAAGTGGTTGATTGTTTCGATTACCGTCGTGTTCTTGCTAATCAGCGTGCTGTACTCGGTACTGGCCACGCCGATCTATCAGGCCAGCGCATCCGTGCAAGTCGAGCAAAAAGCGCAGACCTTGCCCGGCATGAGCGATCTTACCGAAACACTCGGCATTTCCACTTCGCAGGCGGTGACCGAGGTGCAGTTGCTCACTTCGCGCAAAGTGATTGGGCAGGCGGTGGAGAACCTCAAGCTGGATATTGAAGCCCATCCGAAACGGGTTCCGCTTATCGGCTCCTTTCTTGCTCGGCAATTCATGGCCGATCACCCGGGCGAAGTGGCTGCGCCGGTTTTTGGCTTGAGCCGGTATGACTGGGGCGGTTCGCAGCTGGATATCTACCAGCTCGATGTCCCCGCCGACCTGCTCGATGAAAAGCTGTCGCTGATTGCCGGCGACCACGGCACTTATACCTTGCAGGATCCGGACGGCAACGTGCTCATAAACGGTCACGTCGGCCAGACCGTTACCGCCAATGGCGTCACCATGCAGGTGCGGGCGCTGCAAGCCAATCAGGGGACGCGCTTCCGCGTGGTTCGCCATTCGCATATGGACACCATCGCGGTGCTGCAGAAGAAAATCGATGCAGAAGAGCAGGGCAAGGATTCGGGCATCATCCAGCTCACCTACAACAATATCGATCCGATCCTCGCCACCAATCTGCTTGACCAAGTTACCAATCTGTACGTGCGCCAGAACGTCGACCGCAGTGCGGCCGAAGCGGCCAACAGCCTGCAGTTCGTGCGCGAACAGTTACCGAAAGTGAAGCAGGAGCTGGAACGCGCGACGCAAGCCTTGAACGCGTTCCAGCTCAAGGAGCATTCGGTCGACTTGTCGATGCAGACGCAATCGCTGTTGGATCAGAACGTATCGATCGATACCAACCTCGATCAGTTGCGCATGCAGATGGCCGAGGTCCAACGGCATTACACGCCTGAACATCCGGAATACCACTCGCTGCAGCAACAGATAGGTCAATTGGAAAGCGAGAAGGGCGCGCTGGAACATAAGATCGGCCAGTTGCCCAACACGCAACAGGAACTGCTCAAGCTGAATCGTGATGTCACGGTGACCAGCCAGACCTACACCAATCTGCTCAATCAGGCGCAGCAACTGGATATAGCGCGTGCTGGCACGGTCGGCAATGTACGCGTTATCGATCAGTCGGCGGTGAACCTGGCCAAGCCCTGGTGGCCGCGTGCACTGTGGGTGATTCCGGGCGGTACGGTGCTGGGCTTCCTGGCAGCATTGGCTTTCATCTATATGCGTCAGCTGCTCAGCCGTGGCGTGGAAGATCCGGTAGCGATCGAACGCCTGGGCTTGCCGGTTTACGTGTCCATTCCGCTCAGCGATACGCAACGCAAGGCGGCTGCAATGCGCCTTGGCCAGCGTCATAGCAGCAACCATCAGCACCTGCTGTCGATCAATGCGCCGAACGACCTGGCGACCGAAGCCTTGCGCAGCTTGCGTACCAGCTTGCACTTCGCGCGCATGGAAACGAAGAACAACGTGCTGATGATTTCCAGCGCCAGCCCCGGCGCGGGCAAAAGCTTCGTGGCATCCAACCTGGCCGTGGTGATGGCGCAGGCTGGGCAGCGCGTGCTGCTGATTGATGCGGACATGCGCAAGGGCCTTCTGCATCGCATGATCGGCGGCCGACCCGAAAACGGCTTGTCCGAGTTGATTTCAGGGCAGGTGCAAATCAGCGACGTGGTCCGCCCCGTCAACGGCGTGGGCCAACTGATGTTCATTTCGCGCGGCAAGATTCCGCCGAATCCGTCGGAACTGCTGATGCACGCCAATTTCAACACGCTGCTCGAAACATTGCGGCCGCGCTACGACCTGATCATCGTCGATACCCCGCCGGTACTGGCGGTAACCGACGCGGCAGTGATCGGCCAGCACGTCGGTACCAGCCTGCTGGTGGTGCGTTTCGGCATTAACCAGGTGCGTGAAATTGCCCTGGCCAAGCAACGCCTGGATCAGAACAGCGTGCCGATCAAGGGCGCCATCTTCAACCTTGTAGAGAAGCGCGCAGCGGGCTACTACGCGTATGCGTATTACGCATACGAGCCGAACAAAGTGTAGCCGCTGGTTGTGCAGATACACGCGCCCCTCTCCCTATGGGGGAGGGGCTTGCATACGCCAAGCAGGTGCGCGCCTAGTGAATTCTTCCGCTTCCGATATCCCTTTCCTGGGCCGAATACCGCAAGGCTGGCGCCGCGCAATCGGCGCCATCTCCGTGTTATGGATCGCCACTGCGCTGGGCGCAGTGCTGGCTTTCCTTACGCAGGCGCTGTTGGCGCGCGAACTGGGGCCGGCGGAATACGGTCTGTTCGCCTCATCGCTCGCCACCGTAACGATGGTGGCGCCGCTCGCAGGCTTCGGTCTGCCGCAATATTGGCTGCAGATCTATGGCGTAGAGGGTTGGCAAGGCAATCGCTGGTTAAAGACCTCGCTGCGTTTCATCACAGGCAGCACCGTGCTTACGCTGAGCCTGGTGGCGGCGTGGTCATTCGTTGGTGCGCCGGCGGACGCACGGCCGTTGTTGCTGTTGTTGCTGCCGATCGTGCTGGGCGTATTGGCGGTAGCGTTGATCAGCAGCCAGTTGCGCCTGGAAGAGCGGCACTATGCGTTGGCGTTATGGCAGCTGACGACGCCGGGAAGCCGCATATTGGTGGCTGTGGCGTTGTTGCTCGTTCCGTCGCTCGACGGGCGATTTGTGGCGATCGGTTTCAGCCTGATTTCGCTGCTGGTTGCTGCGCTTGCACTGCCGCGGCTGTTTGCGATGATGCGCGGCGGCATCGCATTGCACGGACATGGGCCGCGGCCGACGACATCGATGACGGAGCCGTCGCCCAGCGTAGCGCGCCTTTGGTCGCAAGCCTGGGCGTACGGTATGGAAACAACGTTGTACCCGATCTTCTTTCAAGTGAGCACGGTGCTGCTGAAATATCTCAGCGGCAACACCGAGGCCGGTATCTTCGGCATCGCACTGGGCGTGATGATGGCGATTTATCTCATCCCATCGACCGTGTACCAGAAATTCCTGCTGTCCAAGCTGCATCGCTGGGCCGTGCACGACCAGCACAAATTCTGGAAAGTCTATCGCCACGGCGCCGTTGGCATGTTGGCGTCCGGTGTGATCGTGGCACTGGCGATGATCGTGGTGGATCCTTGGGCAGTGCCGATCATCTTCGGCGAGAAATACCTTGCGGTGGTGCATGTGCTCGCGATGCTGGCGATATGCGTACCGGTGCGCTTTCTCTCCACGGCCATCAGCTCGGCTTTGCTCAATGAACAACATATGCGTTATCGCGTGATGGCGATGGGCTTGAGCGCCGTGATGGTGGTGGTGTTCAACGTGCTGCTGATTCCCAGATATCACGAGATGGGCGCAGCCGTCGCCACGGTAGCCGGCGAGGTGTGCCTGTTGCTGGCAATGTTTGCCGGCATGCGACGGTTCCATTCGCGCAAAGCCAGGCCATGACAGAAAGAAAAACCCTCTCCCAATGGAGAGGGTTTTGAGTCGCCCTCGATATGTTCCTTGATTACTTCATCGGCGATACGACATTGCTGTACTGAGTGACATATTTTGCGGTATCGGAGATCGAGATATCGCGCGGTGACCAACCCGCGGTATAGATCGATACGCCGTGGGCGTAAAACCAGGAGTCACCGTTGTAGTTGATGGTGTTGTCGAAAATTTTCACGTAGCTGGTATAGCTGGAAATACTCACGCCAAACAGCCAGTTTTCGGTCAATGTGCTGCTCTGGATCGTTATGTTGCTCGGGCCGCCGGTGTATACGCCGAAGCCCTTGTTGTTCTTGGCGGTAACTTTGTACAGCGATACGCCATTCACGTTATTGTGCACTTCAAGTCCGTTGCCGGCATTGTCCGACATGGCGGTATTCTCCAGACGAACCTGCGAAACCTTGCCTTGCGTCTGCGGTTCGATATCCACGCCGGCCTGCGGGGCTGTCCCCTTGGAGCCGGTGAAGCTGCTATTGACGACATACACCTGATTCGCCGGCGTAATCGACAGGCCCTGGCGACGGTTGTTGGTTGACTTGACGCCGTTCAAGGTCACTTTGTACGACTGCACCATGCTGCTGCCCCAGCCGGAACCGCCGACCAGCAGGCCATCGCCCCAGCTGTCGCTCACGGAGACATTGTGCAAATACACGTTGGTTGCGCCCGCAATATTGACGCAATAGCCCCATTCGCCCGTGGTGCCGCGATGCTGGCTGCGTTCGCCGAGGATATGGCCACCGACGATCTCCACGTTGTCGACCTTCCATATCTTGACCACGTAGTAGCGATCGGAGCTGTTGGGAATCGCTTTGAGATACGCATTGCTGGAGAGCGACAGGCGCGTGTGCGAACGCAAACTGATGCCTTTGAGCGCATTGATCATGTATGTGCCATCGGGCACCACGATCGTGCCGCCAGTGGAAGGCAAGGCATTGATGGCCGCCTGAATCGCGGCAGTGTCATCCATGGAGCCATTGCCCGAAGCACCGAAATTACGGACGTCGAGTACGGTCGATCCAATGGTCTGCGGTGGCGTTGCGTTCCACCAATTGGTTGCGGAAGCAGGCAGCGCGACGGTTGAAAGCGCCAGCGAGGCGGCAACGGCCGAGAACAGCCTGCGGCGAGATGAGAAGTTAAAATTACGTGCAAGTACGCTGGAGTCTGCGCAAAAAAGACCCTTCGCGCCTTTCGGCGCTGATGTAGTTTTCACCTTGAAAATGCCCCTTTTTTGTCAACGGCCCGCGTAAGGTGCGTCATTTGCACGTGACAAATCAAATGTGAAATTTTGTTCCGGTTCACGGTCGTCAAAATTACGACTTATGAACAAGGGTTGACGTACCCTCCCGCGCCGAGGCGGGTTTTTTATGAAAAGGTATTTATTGAATAGACGTATAGACGTCTATTTAAGAAAAATGTCGCGATGTAATCCAGGCATTGCTACGCAGATGCGTGGCGGCAGGCTGGAATTGCATTCCAGCCTGCGAGGCTGGTTAGGGCGTCGATCGGACGGCGCTACTGGCGCCTGACAGGGGATTTGCAAGCTCCTTATACACGTCGAGCGTCCTCTGGATGACCAGTCGCTCATCGAAATCGCGCAAGGCTTTCTGACGTGCGCGATGACCCAGCTGCAGAAGCAGTTCGCGATCGTCGTCCAGGCGGACAATGCAATGGGCCAATGCGCGCGCATTGCGCGGTTCCACGTGCAGCCCATCGAAACCATCGTTTGTCACTACTTCGCGGCAACCGGGCATGTCGGTGGTGATCAATGCCAGCCCGCAGGCAGCGCCTTCGATCAACGATTTCGGCACGCCTTCGCGGTAGTAGCTGGGCAAAGCCATGACGTGAACTGTTTTCAGCAAGTCGGGCATGTCATCGACATGGCCGAGCCAGCGCAGGAGGCCGGCGTTCGACCATTGCTGAACCTGTTCCTGCGTGAAGGAGTGCGGATTGCCAGGGTCAGGCGTACCGGCAAGGACAAATTCCACGTCGCGTCCCCACTCGCGCAATAGTGCTGCGGCGTCGACGAACTCCTGGACGCCTTTTTCACGCAGAAGGCGCGCGGCGAGCAACACCCGCAGGCGTTCATGGCGGTTGGGAAAGCGCTTCGGTGGTTGGAAGTGCGCAGTGTTGACGCCGGAACTGCGAATGACGCGAATCTTTTCCGGCGCGATCAGTTCGGCGGTCGAGAACGCGATAGCGTCATCGGGGTTTTGCAGAACAAGCAGCGAACGATCGTTATCGAGTGCCGTATGCAGCAGCGCTTTGACAAGCGGACGGAGCATGCGTGCTTTGCGCGTGTTGCTGGTGAATACGTAGCCCATGCCGGCCACTGCATTGACGGTGGCAGGAATGCGCGCGATGCGAGCGGCAATCGCCCCGTAGATCGCGCATTTTAGTGTGAAGTTGTGCAGCAGATCGGGCTGTTCGCGCCGAAGTACGCGCATGAGTTGCGACAGCGTCACGGCTTCGCGGAAGGGATTGAGGCTTGCACGGTCCATCGATGACAGCGGAATCCAACGGCACCCGTGCGCGGCGAAGCGTTCGCCGAAATTTCCGGGCGGTGAAATCATCACCACTTCATGTCCGTCTTTGCGCAGACGAAGCGCGGTTGACAGGCGAAAATTATAGAGATACCAATCGGTGTTGGCGAAAAAGGCAAATTTCATTCGGAGTTTTCCGCTTGTTGTTTTTCATCCCGAGAACATGAATATCTGCGCAGCGATCCAGCGGGCCTCATCGTCCTTCAGTGAAGTCAAGAAGAAGCGGCGAGTGGATAGCCATGCCCTGGATGGGTCAGTGCGAAAATTTGGTCCCCGTCACCGATACATCGCTGGTGCCAGGGTCCACGCGCAGCTCGCGCTTCTGTGCGTTGGCTATGTCATTGGGCGAGGCCATGGCGGAAACCGCGCGGCGCGCATAGCGGGCGCTGTTACCGGTCAGCGTATTGCCGCTGGCCTTGACGTGGCTGGTCTGGCCTGCAATCACCAGGCCCACCAATCCGTTGCCACTGAAGACGTTGTCGGTGATGGTGATGTTCGAGGGCGTGTCCACGGCAAGCAGGCCGTAGCCCTGGTTGCCCTGGAACGTGCAGTTCTTGATCGTGACGCCGCTGACGTTGAAGTGAATCTCCATGCCAGTGCCGTGATTGCTGCTGATGGTGCAATGATCGATCGTGATGTTGCGTGCGGGGCCTTGCGCTTGCGGTTCGATATCGATGCCGGACATGGGCTTGGTACCGTCGCTGCCGCTGAAGGTGGAGTTGGTGATCAGTACGCCGTCCACCGGTCCGATGGAAAGCCCCTGCCGGCGATTGTCGGTGGAGATCACGTTGTCGATCACAACGTCTCTGGACGGTATCGAGGCGCGATCGGGACCGATGCCGCCGATCCAGATGCCATCGCCCCAGCAATCGGAGATGTGCATGTTGGAAACGCGTATGTGGTTGGAGCCCGAGATGTTGAGCCCATAACCCCATTCGCCGCCGACACCGCTATGTTCGTTGCGTTCTCCCACAATGCGCCCGCCCGTGATGTTCACGTTGTTCGCACTCCAGACCTTGATCACGTGCGAGCGCGGCGAGTTGTTGGGAATCGCGGTAAGCGTCGCATCCGGTGCCAACTGCAGCGTCATATTGGAGTGCAGATTGACCGAACGCATGGCGTCGATGATGTAGTTGCCTGACGGCACGAAGACGGTTCCGCCCGACGATGGCACGGCATCGACCGCTTTCTGGAAGGCCGCCGTATCATCGGTCGTGCCGTCGCCTTTGGCACCCTTGTCGCGAACATTGACTACGGGACCGCTTTGGCTTTGCCAGCCCCACGCCGTATTCGGAAACAGCGATGCAGACAAGGTAACGAGCGGCAGGGTCAGCAGTAAAAGTCGCAGGAAATACCTGCGTTGGGTGAACGTGGCGGTGGAGCGTTGCTTGCTCATGAAACTCGTTCCTCCACGCGAGCCGTTGAATGGGACACGCCATGCATGCGGCTCAGTACCCATGGCAAGACGACCGCGAGCAGATAGAACTTCGAGGCGAAGAACTTGTTGTCCAGCTGATGGCGATGGGCTTCCAGCCATTTCGCCGTGCCAGGCAACACGCTGCGAGCCTGCTCGGCAAAGGCGTACACCTGATCGAAGCGCTGCTTGGCAAGACCGCGCAAATCGAAACGGAAGCAACCCTTGGCTTTTACGTAGGGAAGGTCCTGGAAGTATTGAGCGATATGCTGGCGCATGAGTGGCTTGTTTACGCCGTCGGGACTGATCAGGAGTTGGTCGGGAACCTGATTGAAAACCCAGTCGCGTAACTGTGGATCGAGGTAGGGCTGAGCCAGTTGCATCGACATCGCCCTGGCGGTGTATATGCCTTTGGCCACGTGTGCCGAACCTACAATGATCAGCGAGAGACGGCGTTGGGCTTCCATGGACGCGGCTGCGTCGATGTCCGCGCGGAACGTTTCCAGGCGTTGCCGCGAGTTGGCGGAAATGTTCCAGCCGAACAAATCGTCCACTTCGGCGTTGCTGAAGCGTGAGCCGGGGAAATAACGCTCGAACTTGTCCATCTGCAATGTCGCCAGGATGAAGCAAAGCTTGAAGCTGCGGTTCACCAGTTTCGGATTGAACAGGGCTTGCGGAAGGCGGAGGCCGCGTGCCAGCAGCGCAAGAATGCGTTCCTTGCTGTGCACCGGCGTTCCGAAATATTCGTCCGCACCGATCGCGTCGATGATGCCGTCGCCACGCCGTTGGCGCACTTCCGTTGCCAGGTCAGCATAGGAGAGCGCAGCAAAATCCGCGGTGAGCAAGGGCATGCGCGGCAGCATCGCCAGATAACGGTCATAAGCACGCCCCGGATCGCACACCAGCGCTTCGTGACGCAAACCAAGCTTGCGTGCGACGAAGCGTGCTGACGCCACTTCGTTTTCCTCACTGCCGCCCAGGTAAGTCAGGCAAGTGGTGTCTGGGCGTACATCGGCGAGCGCGATGGCCATCGAGGTGGAATCCTTGCCGCCGCTCTGAAAAAACCACGGCGCGCGCATGCCTGCGGTGGCTCGCGCGGCAGCCTCGCACAGCAAGCGATGGTAAGTCTGCACCAGCGTATCGTCATCGACGGCGTCGGGAGAGGGACGTGATGGCGCGAGAGACGATTGAAAGAGGTAGTGAAAGCGGGGGGCATCATGCAGGTTCTGCGCCGGGTCGAAACCCGATGAAGCCACCTTTACGCCTCGATAGATGGTATGCGGCGGGTAGACGAACGTATTGCGAAGCAGGTCCGCGATCGATACGGGATCGATCGATGTTTCGCCGCGCTCGAGCTTGTCGAGGGGCGAGAAGTCCACTTCATCCTGGTAAGGCGAGGTATTGAGCTGGATAGGGGTTTGTGAAAACGTATCGTGCTTTTTTTTAGGGAGCATGGCGGATGTCATAAAGTCACCGGTGCATGGCACGGCCGCGAAATTTTTTCCGCTTCAACCATGGGTAGCGCAAATGCGCGGAACGGAGCGTGATGATAGGCAGCGTGCCGGCGTTCAACGACGCGCGTGCTTGCCTGATTAAGATCTTCCCTGTCATGGCGCCACCTTCTCTTCGACGGCGGCGTTTTCGGAACTCGCGGTGGCATGCATGCGGCTCAACAGCCACGGCAGAATCAGCGCGAGCAAATAGAACTTGGATGCAAAATATTTGTTGTCCAGTCGGTCACGGTGCGTTTCCAGCCAATGCGGCGCGCCGGGCAGCAGCACCTGCATCTGCTGGGCAAAGGCATAGACCTGATCGAAACGCCGCCGAGCCAGGCCGCGCAGATCAAAGCGGAAGCAACCTTTTGCCTTCACGTAAGGCAACGATTCGAAGCGCTGAGCGATGTAACGGCGCATCAGCACCTTGTTCATGCCATCAGGGCCGATCAAGAGTTCGGTGGGAACCCGATGAAAAACCCAGTCGCGGAATGGTGGATCGGCATAGGGATAGGCCAGATGCAGCGACAACGCGTGCGTGGCGTTCATGCCTTTGATCAGGTGGGACGATTCGCCGATGACCAGCGAAAGCCTGCGCACCGCTTCCGCCGAGGCGGCGGCTTCGATGTCGGCATGGAAGGTGTCCATGCGGCGGCGCGAGCAGGTCGAAATATTCCAGCCGAACAGCGCATTCACCTCGCTGTCGCTGAAGCGCGACCCAGGGAAATAGCGTTCGAATTCGTTCATCTGCAACGTGGCGAGCAAGAAGCAGAGCCTGAAGCTGCGACGGATCACCGGCGCCTGGAATAGCTGTTGCGGCAAGCGCAGGTTGCGCGCCAGCAATGCCAGTACACGATCCTGTCGATGCAGCGGCACGCCGAAATATTGATCGGAGCCAAGCGCATCGATGAGGCCATCGCCATGGCTCAAACTCACTTCGGTGGCCAGATCGATATAGGAAAGCGCAGCGAAATCCGCGGTGAGCAGCGGTACGCGCGGCAACACCGCCAGATAACGGTCATAGGCACGACCGGGATCGCACACTAGTGCTTCGTGGCGCAGGCCGAGCTTTTGTGCGACATAGCGCGCGGATGCCACTTCGTTCTCTTCGTTGCCGCCCAGATAGGTCAGGCAGGTGGTTTCTGGCCGTACGTCAGTCAGTGCGATCGCCATCGAGGTTGAGTCTTTGCCGCCGCTCTGCAACAGCCAGGGCGAGCGCATCGCGGAGGTCGTGCGCGCCACCGCTTCGCACAACAAACGATGATAGGCCCGTAGCAACGCTTGTTCGTCGACGGCATTCGCAGGAGGGCGCGAGGTAGCCAATTCCGACAGGAACGGATAGTGAAAGCACGGATGATCGTGCAGGTCCTGTGCGGGGTCGAAACCCGTCGCCGCCACTTTCACATCACGATAGATGGTGTGCGGCGGATACACTGAAGCATTGCGCAGAATGTCCGCGATCGATACCAGGTCGAGCGAAGCAAAATCCTCGCCGTGATCGCGCAGCGGCGAAAGGTCCGCTTCGCCGGCATTGGGCGAGGTGGTGATCTGGATTCGCTTGAAGTTATCAAGAGAAGTGTTGGGGCATTCAGTGACCGATGCGCTCATACAAGCACCTGGTGGACCACGTAGTAATAAAAAACTGCACAGGCGATCAACAGACCGCCGCGCAGAAGGATGGGATTGCGTAAAAAGGGCAGGCGGCTATGGAAAAAGATGGCGGCGACCATGAGTGAAATCGCCATGTACGCAGACAGCAGGTAGCGGTTGGAGAAATTGCCCCATCCCAACGCGAAGAACGGCAGCAGCATCACCAGATACACCGCCGTGCTGTCCTTCAGGCGAGTGCTGAAAGGCTCGCGTACCACGGACGACAGCATGAAGGGCAGGAAATACCAGAAGATCGAAAACACGGCAAAGTCGATGCGTACGCCCGATTTATATTTGGACGCCAGGCTGTAATCCATCACGGCGTTGTACAGCGATGGTATGGCCGCGCGCACCACGATCATGGTGATGCCGGTGCAGTAGGCAATGAACGCCAGCAAAGCGGCAATGCGCAGCAATTTGAGATTCACCAGCAGCAACGGCGCAAAAGCGAGATAGACCAGAGAGGAGTAGTGGAAACTGGTGGCGATCAGGCCCCAGATGAAGAACGAACGCCACTGGCGCTGATGAAAGGCGAGCAGGGCGATGAACACCGGCAGCGAGGCCAGACCTTGGCGCACGGCATTGATCGAGGCATTCACGAACATCGGCGAGATAAACAGAAACGCCAAACCCGCGATCACGAACGTCGTCCGCCCGCGCGTACCGCCCAGGTAATCGAAGTAGCGACGTGCGGCCACGATCGCCATCAGCAGCAGCAACCCGAACAACACACATTGATAAGCGTGCACGCTGAAACCGGCAAGGCTCATCAGGCGCGTAATCAGCAGAAAGCCCGGCTCGAACCGGGTCTCTACGAAGCCGCTGTGCAACAGCTGGAAGACCTGTGCGTATACATATGTATCGGAACCCACGTCGATGCCGCGCAAACCAACCACGAGATCGACAAACAGGCAGGCCGCGCCGATCAGCATCATGCTCAAGATGACGCGTGCGTTCGTCGTGATGTTCGATACGCGGGAATATTCGAGGTAGGGTGTTGCGTGTGTCGGCATGGAAAGCTCGCTCAAGCGCTGCGTCGGGCCAGCAGCCATCCTTCATGGCGTCGTTTGAAAGTGATCAGGCGTCGCCGTGCATAACGCACCAACCCCATCGCGTCGGCGAGCTGCCATTGCCACCAGCTGAGCAGGCCCTGTTCGTGCAGCGTTTTGCGCACGTCGACGGCGGCTTCGTACATGGCGGTGAGATCGCCGCTGAGCCCGCCTGCGCCGAACGGCGGTTTGTGCCACGAAGCAAGCACCTGATTGAGCTTGGCGCAGCGATAGCCAGACAACAGAATCTGTGCCCACAGCATGAAATCTTCGGCGCGCCAGCGCGTTTCGTCGAAGCGGAAGGGAAGGTCGCGTCGCAGCACGACCGAGGCGGTTGGAATGGGGCTGCGCGGCATCAGCAGATGGCGCGGAAAAACACGCACCTTCAGCGGGTAGTGCAACGTCGGCGCCGGTGCCGTGCGGGACTGCACATTCATCTCGTGCGCAAGCAGGTCGATGTGCGGATCTTCCGCCAATGCCGGCATCTGCAATTTCAGCTTTTGTGGATGCCAGCTGTCGTCAGCATCGAGAAAGGCAATCCAGGGCTGGCTGGCCTGTTCCCAGCCGCGATTGCGCGCCGCAGACGGACCGCCGTTGCGCGGCATGGCGATCACCTTGACCCAGCCGGCCGGGTAGGCGCGCGCCACGCTCCACAAGCGTTCTAGCGTGCCGTCGGCGCTGCCATCATCCACCAGCAGTACCTCTGCAGGCCGAACAATCTGTGCAGCGACCGACGCCACGGCCTGGCCGATGGTATGTGCGCAGCGGAAACACGGAACGACCACGCTCACCGGCGCCGTGTCGCCATCGGCGATGGGAGCGTTGCGAAGTGCGCGTTTAGTTTGTCCTTTGGTGGCGCCCGGCTGTGCCGTACTGCGTATCATGTCGTCTGTTCGACTCATGGCGATCACGTCCTGTTCTGCTTTTTCAGTTCGGTCATCGTGATGGTCTGGGGCGTCGTCATTGCTCCGACGATTCCGCGGTCTCCTGCTCAGGTTCTTCATCGTCGTCCTGATAGCTGGTCAACGCGGACAGCTGCGCGACCATGGGCAGCGTTCGGGCCACCGGTGCCATAGGTGGTTCGGCGGCAGCAGACGCCTGCTGAGCGCGATAGACGCGTCCGGTCAGCGCGACATAGATAAGCGTGAGCGCAGCGAAGGTGAGCAAGTTGCTGCCAGGCGCGAGGTTGCGCGTCAGCGTGCCCATGAAGACCAGCGCCATCGCCAGGCCCACCAACAGCACCAAGGTGGTATGTGCGTTGAAGCCGGCTCGCAGCAGCAGGTGATGGATGTGCCCGCGATCGGGCTTGAACGGCGACTTGCCTTCGCTCATGCGGCGAATCATCACGGCGAGCGTGTCCAGCACGGGCAGTGCCACGCACCACAACACATCCACCGTCGACAGGTTCGGATGCGGTTGCTGGCTGAGCTGAATCAGCGTCCACGCAAGGAAGTAACCGATCATCACGCTGCCGGCGTCGCCCAGAAAAACTTTGCGGCCGACCAGTTCCAGGTTGGCGGCGAGATCGGGGATCAATGCAGCAGCAAGCAGCAGCAACAGAATGCAGCTATGCCATTGCGAGAAGCCTTGGAACACATTGATCGCACCAATGCTCACCAAGGTGAGCATACCGGCCAGGCCGTCGATGCCATCCATCATGTTGAACGCGTTGAGCAGGCCGACCACGGCAAGCAGCGTGAGCGGAATGCCGGCGGCACCCAGTTCGAGATCATGTCCAAACAGACGTCCAAGCGTATGTACGTATACGCCGGTGCAATAGACCATGGTGAGAACGGCACCTGCCTGTATCACCAGGCGCGTGCGTACGCTGAGATCGAAGCGATCGTCCAGCGCACCCGTAAGTGCAAGCACGGCGCCCGTGCCTAGCAATGCGTTTGTGAAGAGCAGCGTTTGCGCTTCGAAACACATGCTGACGACAACGCCGAAGAACGCAGATAACCCGCCGATCAAAGGAATGTTTCCAACATGCCGTTTGCGTTCGTCAGGTCGATCGACCAGTCCGATCGACTCTGCGTGGTGGTAGAGCAGAATCATGGCGGCCGCAGAAGACAACACAGCGATGACACACGAAATTAGCATCCGGTACTGCATGGATTCTCCCGACTACACGACTTTCACATGTAGCGCGATGGCCCCTGCAACCTTCGCGAGTGATGCACGACTTCTCAGTGCTTGGTGAGCGATCCTATGGCTTAGGCGGTGTATGTGACGTTAAGAAACGTGCTGTAAGTCGCATAATTTCATCCAAGATTGTGATAATGGAAATGCTTTTGAAAGTGATTGCAGCGTGAAGTGCGCGGCGCAATGCGCTTTCTGTTTTTGCCCGGTGAGAGTGGCGGAAAAGATGTATTCGTCGTGTCGATCTTTGACGTGCCATGCATGTGATGTTCATGAACGTCGAGGCGAACGTGGTGATGCGCAGTGATGCATGTGTCGCACGTATGTCTCAATGTTGTTACGTGTGATGAATCGTTGTGACGGTTTTGTTTTGCGTTTGCGATGTGATGTGCGGGCGTTCGCGTGAGGGGCTTCACGCGGAACGTGCATAGGTTTAGCAAGCGCGTCGGTTGATGAGCGCTGTGTTTTTTTGTGGGCGCTGCTTGCTTGCAAGTGAGTGCGTGCGATGCGCATCACACGGGGTCTGATATTGATACCAGGTTGGAGGGCAAGCGCTGGAAACGAAGCCTTGCGTGCATGTGGACGATTGCCTGCGGCGCTTTCGATCGCCGAAGGCGACCGAGTCACTTTTCTTTGCTGGCCCAAAGAAAAGTAACCCAAAGAAACGGCCTGAAGAGCTCATGGCGCTGTGCAGGTTACAAGCCAGAACGATCACGCCTTGCTTTGATCGCTGACCGGCCAAGCTTTCACATCCCCGCTATGCCGCGAAGCGTCGAAGCGCTGAGGATTTAAGGCAGATTTGGCAAATCTTCCGCAAAGCTCAACCTATCCGCAGGCACGCTTTAAGCCCTCAACGCTCCGACGCCTCGCGGTATAGCGGGGGCATTGAACCATGGACGAGCAACGTTCGATCTAGCCATACACGCTCAGGCTTTCAACCTTACCCATGCTGCGAGCCTTCTGGACGTCACCCCATCATTTAAATTCAAGAGGTTGGGGCCGCACTGTATGCGCCTATCGCTGCGCCTCAGCGTCTAGACAGACGGCCAGTCTGCCTTCGCCACTGGGGCGCAGCGATACGCGCATACAGTGCGGTGACGGGGACGTGGAATAGATCAGAGCATCCTTTAGGGTCCGAAAGCGCCGCAGGCAATGGTCCATCTCAACGCGCGGCTAGCTTCCTTCGCGGTGTATCGCCTCCTCAAACTGCAAAAACGTGGCGATATGTCAGAGTGAGAGCGCCAACATGGTGATGCATGTGTGTATGGCGATGTTGGCATTTGCGTTTGCATCGCTATCTATCTCGGTTGCCTGGTTCTGAACGGGATTTTCGCTATCCCATTGCATCGAAGCGGGGATTTCATCCCAGCCCACAAATCCTGCTTCCGGCTCGGCCAAAAAATCAGGGCCAGTAACCATTTAGATCGATGTAATGTGGCAACCGCAAATGAAGAAACATTACCTCCCGCCATCAATTTCGTAATTGCCCGACAAAAGACTTAAGCCGCAGCATCCACGTCGAGCATCGTGGAGCGGCAAATAACGCATAGGGGAGTTTGCCGCGGGTGCATTTAGTCGGGCGGATGGCCCGAAATGACAACAACAGTCGGCAGGCCAAGGTCCGCCGGCACGGGTAACTGCGGGGAGAACATTGCTCATGATCGGGAAAGTGCAAGCATTCGAAATGCACGGCGTCGTACGTCCTGTGCGCTCAACAACCGTTTCCGGCGCCAAGCTGGCTGTAGCGGTGGCGATGGGATTGGCCTTCACGTACGGCGCGTCCGTGCACGCACAGGATGCGGCTGCCACTTCCGGTACTGGCAGTGCATCGGCGCAGACGGGTGAGGTGCAGACCGCGCCCCGAACCGCGGCCGAAAAGAAAAAGCTGGAAGAAGCCAAGCAGTTGGCAGGCATCACCGTTACCGGCATCCGCGCGTCGGTCGAAAAGGCGCAGGACATCAAGCGCGATGCCGACACCTTCGTCGATTCGCTGTCCGCCACGGACATCGGTGCGCTGCCCGATCGCAGCGTCACCGAAACCTTGTCGCGCATTCCCGGCGTCACCATCGATCACTTCCTCTCCCAGGGCGATCCGGAACACTTCTCCGCCGAAGGCAATGGCGTGCAGGTGCGCGGCCTCACGCAAGTTCGCTCCGAATTGAATGGCCGCGACAGTTTCTCCGCCAACGGTGGGCGTGCCCTCAGCTTCCAGGATGTGCCCTCGGAATTGCTGTCCGGCGTCGATGTCTTCAAGAATCAGAAGGCCGACATGATCGAGGGCGGCTTGGGCGGCACGGTGAATCTGCGCACCTTCATGCCGTTCGATTTCCAGGGCCAGAAGATTGCCGCTTCGGTCAGCGAGAACTACGGCGACTTCGTCAAGAAGTACAAGCCGTCCGCTTCGGCGCTCTACAGCAACCGCTGGAACACCAGCATCGGCGAAATGGGTGTCCTGGTGGACGTTGCCGATTCGCGACTGGCCACGCGTACCGACGGCCTGTTCGTGCGTCCGTTCTTCAAGAACGCCGCCGGCACCTGGGTGCCCCGCGGCGCCGACTGGCGCACCTTGCTGTACGACCGCAAGCGCGATGGTTACTACCTAGCGTTCCAGTGGCGCCCCAGCCAAAATCTCGATTTTTACGCCACCGCGTTCCAGAGCAGGTACCACGAAGTCTGGGACGAGGATGCGATCTTCGTCAGCAACGACCCGACGCAGGTGATGGTGGACGCCAGCCAGCCGAGCCAGATCAATGGCGGCGTGTTCCAGTCCGGTCGCCTCACGCAGACTGGCGGCATGCCGATGGGCACCGACATCCGTGCCTCCGACAGCACCTCCAAGACCACGGACTTCTCCACCGGGATGAAATGGCTGGTGGGCTCGAACACCGAGGTCACCAGCGAACTGCAGTTCGTCAAGGCCACCGTCAACAGCCTGGATTCCACCGTGGCCCTGGGCACCAACGTGCCCTACATCGACGTCGGCCTGAACGGCACCAACCCGCCGCGCATCGGCGTCGATTCCAACTTCACCGGGAACCCCGCCAATTACTACTGGGGGTTCACCATGGACCACCAGAACCAGAACTACGCCAGGGAGCTGGCCTGGCGCGCGGATGTCCAGCACAGCTTCATCAGCGGGTTCGTGCATGCGTTGAAGGGCGGCGTGCGCCTGACCAACCGCTATGCCAACAACATCGACACCGGCTACAACTGGCTGCCCGTGTTCCAAACCTGGATGCAAGGCTGGGCGATACCCAGTGGCGCATTGCCCGGCCTGAACTTGAACAGCGCGGTCAATACCAACCTGGTGCATCTGGATACGTTCAAGAACTTCTACCGGGGCGCCGCCGGCATACCGGGTGCGTTCTATGCGCCGGTGCTGTCGACCGCGCTGGGCTATCCGGGCAGCTACGCAGCCATCCACGACGCCGCCATTCCGTACTACATCGGCGGTGGGTACAACGTGCCGTACCAGCCCACGCTGCTGGATGCCGCGCACACCAATCTCCAGCACGAAAAGACCTACGCCGCGTACGCCATGCTCGAATTCGGGCTGGACGATGCCAACCTGAGCGGTAACATCGGCGTGCGTGCGGTGCAGACAAGGAACAACTCCCAGGGTTTCCTGGTGTATCCCAACGTGGCGTTGGCGCCTTTTCTGGGCAATGGCCAGACCACGCCCATCAACGCTCATAACGAATACACCGACATCCTGCCCAGCTTGAACCTGAAGTGGGAATTCGCGCCGAACCTGGTAACGCGTTTTGCCTTCTCCAAGGCGATTGCGCGGCCGGACTTCAGCCAGATGCAGGCCTATCAGATTCTCAACGCCGCGGTGCTGTCGGGCTATACGCCACCGCCGGGCACCACCACCCTGCCGATCGACAAGCTGACGCTGACCAGCACGTCTACCAGCAATCCGTACCTCACGCCGATGAAGGCCAACCAGTTCGATCTGTCGCTGGAGTGGTACTTCGATCCGGATCGCGGCGGCATGACCTGGATCAACTTCTTCCACAAGGGGATCAGCGACTACTTCCGCAACGAGTCGCAGTTCGTGTCGTATCCGGGTATCGATGGCAACAACTATCCGTATCTGGTGACCCGTCCGGTGAACATCGGCAAGGCGACGATCGACGGCGCGGAAATCGGCTGGAACCAGTTCTTCGATTTCCTGCCGATCAAGGGCTTCGGCATGTCGGCGAACTACACCTACATCCGCAGCCGGACTCACATACCGAACGAAAGCACGGCGGTGCCGCTGGATACCGATGGTTCCAAGTACGGCGACCTGCCGGCGGATGGCCTGTCGAGGGATTCCATGAACGTCGCCGGCTTCTACGAGCACGGTCCGTGGCAGATCCGACTGGCCTACAACTGGCGTAGCCAGTACCTGCTGTCGATCGGTCCGAACGGTTACAACGGCACCGACAACAACATTCCGTGGAAACTGCCGGTATTCGCCGATGCCTACGGACAGCTGGACGGTTCGATCTTCTACTCGTTCAACGAACACGTGAAGCTCGGCCTGGAGATGAACAATCTCAATAACGCCGAACAGCGCACGATCATGTATCAGAACGCATCCGGCAAGCACATCACTTCCTGGTACGTGAACGATACCCGTTACGCGCTGACGCTGCGTGTGGCGTTCTGATCGCGCAGGGCTTGAGCGTGCGATGAGGGTTACGTTGTCGGCAAGGCATTCAGTGTTGGATGCCTTGCCGGGTACATCGAAAACCTTGCGCGCGTAGGCTGGGATGAAATCCCAGCTTTTTTTGCGGCGTGTGAGGCTGGGATTTCATCCCAGCCTACTCACTCCAACCCCGCATTCCGGCTCTCATCGGAATGACGGCAAGGCGAGAAGGAGTTTCCTGGGCATGTTTAGAAACATCAGCGTTATTGTCAGCGCTTTGTTCCTTACGCTAAGCGTCCACGCCAGCCAGTCCGCCGCGATTCCCTACCATTTCACCAGCGTCCGCATCGGCGGCGGCGGTTTCGTCAGCGGCCTGGTCTATCACCCCAACGCGCAAGGTCTGCTCTACGCGCGCACCGACGTGGGCGGCGCGTATCGTTGGGATCAATCATCCATGCACTGGACGCCGCTGACCGATTGGCTCAGTGCCGCGGACAACAACCTGCTCGGCATCGACAGCGTTGCCGTCGATGCGCACGATGCCGATCGTGTATATCTGTTATCCGGTACTTACAACGATCCGCGCGTGGGCAATGCCGCGGTGCTGCGCTCGACCGACCGCGGCGCACATTTCCAGCGCACCGATCTGCCATTCAAGATGGGCGGCAATGAACTGGGGCGCGGCGATGGTGAGCGCCTGGTGGTCGATCCCGACGATGGCCGCATTCTGTTTCTCGGCTCGCGCGATGCCGGCTTGTGGCGCAGCGACGATTACGGTGCGCATTGGAACAAGGTCGACAGTTTTCCGTCCGTCGCCACCTTGCCTTCGGCGAGCGCCAAGAACAACTGGCGGCGGCAAGCGATCGGCATCGTATTCGTGGTGTTCGATCCGGCCGGTGGTTCGCCGGGCAAGCCAACCAGCACGCTTTACGCGGGTGTTTCTACCAAAGAAACCAGCTTGTTCCGTTCCATCGATGGCGGACGCACCTGGAATCCCGTTTCCGGCCAGCCGATCGGTTTGCGACCCAATCACATGGTTCGCGCCGGTGATGGTGCGTATTACCTGAGCTACGGTGACGAGCCCGGCCCCGACACCATGCACGACGGCGCGGTGTGGAAATACGAACCTGCAACACAACGCTGGACCGACATCACGCCGCTACCGCATGTGGTCGGCACACCGAGTGGTTACGGGTGGGGTTCGGTGATGGTCGATCCCGGCCATCCGAACGTGGTGATGGCGGCAACCTTCGCGCACTACACGCCGAAGGATCTGTTGTTCCGCAGCACCGATGGCGGCCGCCATTGGCAGGAAATCTTCGCGCATTCGCAATTCGACTACAGCGATCCGGCGTGGGTACGCGAGCACACGCCGCACTGGATGGCTTCGCTGGCCATCGATCCGCATGATCCCGATCGCGTGTGGTTCGTCACGGGTTATGGCGTGTGGATGTCCACCGACATGCGCAAGGCCGATCAGGGCGGCGAGGTGCATTGGCAATTCCAGGATCGCGGCCTGGAAGAAACCGTGGCGCTCGATTTGATTAGTCCGCCGCAAGGCGCGCATCTGCTGAGCGCGATCGGCGATCTCGATGGCTACAAGCACGACAATCTCGACGTGGCACAACTGCAGTTCACCGCGCCGCCGCGTTACGCGAATAGCGAAAGCATCGACTTTGCGCAAAACAAGCCGGCGTTGATGGTGCGTAGCGGTTATCTACGCAAGCCGTTCGATCCGGACATCCGCGCGGCGTATTCGGAAGATGGCGGCGCGCATTGGCATACCTTCGCCAGCGAGCCTGAGCCGACGGGCGAGGGCGCAGGCACCATTGCCATCTCTGCAGATGGCTCGGCGGTGTTGTGGCTTCCGCGCGGAGCGGCGCATGCCTATCTCACGCACGATTTCGGCAAGCATTGGCAGGCGATCGATGGCTTGCCGCCGCACGCGCGGGTGCTGAGTGATCGCGTCGATCCCAAGCGCTTCTATGCGTATGAGGGTCGCTTCTATGGCCACGACGGCCATGCCACGCAGGTGCTGGGGAGTCGTGATGGCGGCGCGCATTTCCAGGCGATCGGCGGCGCGTTGGGAGCACAGTTGACTCATGGCTCGATCACATGGGTGCGCGCAGCTCCTGATGCTGCCGGCGTGGTCTATGTCGGTGGTGAAGGACTCGGGCTGCTGCGTGCGCACGACGATGGTGGCGGGTTGGCGAAGCTTGGCGGGCTGGCCGATGTGCGCGACTTCGGCTTCGGCAAATCGGCACCGGGTAGTACCGCGCCGACGATCTTTGCAGCGGGGCAGCTTGGCGATGTGCATGGGCTTTATCGCTCAACTGATGATGGCGCGCATTGGCTGCGTATCGATGACGATGCGCATCGCTATGGTGGGCAACGGTTGATCACCGGCGATCCGCGCGTGTTTGGGCGGGTGTATTTCGCTAGCAGCGGGCGTGGCGTTTTTTACGGCGATCCTGCCGACGCAAAAAAGCCATGAGTCGGATGAATTCAAGTTGGGCCGCAAGCACAAACAACCCCACCCGAAACCTCCCCTGCACGCAGGGGAGGGAGAAGATCTGGCAACGGTGATCCCATGCAATCCTTAGTACGCCGCCGCGTTACTTCTTTATGGCTAGCACTCGCGTTGCTGGCCTCCATGCCTTCATCCGCCGACGAAACATCCAACAACATCCCACATTTCATCAGCCAGAACGGCCGCCACGCCCTGATCGTCGACGGCAAGCCCTACCTGCTGCTCGGCGCGCAGGTGAACAATTCCAGCAACTACCCGGCGATGCTGGATCAGGTCTGGCCGGCGATCGATCACGTGCAGGCCAATACCGTGATGGTGCCGATCGCGTGGGAGCAGATCGAGCCCACCGAAGGCCACTTCGATTTCGGCTTTCTCGACACGCTGCTGGCGCAGGCGCGCGAACACAAGGTGCGCCTGGCGCTGTTGTGGTTCGGCACGTGGAAGAACAACAGTCCCAGCTATGCGCCGAGCTGGGTGAAACTGGACAACAAGCGCTTCCCGCGCGTAATCACGCAAGACGGCAAGCTGCTCCCTTCCTTGTCGCCGCTCGCTGCCGCCACGCTGGATGCCGATCGCAAGGCGTTCGTGCAGTTGATGACACACCTGCGTGATGTCGACGGGGCGCGGCACACCGTCATCTTGGTGCAGGTGCAGAACGAATCGGGCAGCTACGGCACGGATCGCGATTATTCGCCAGCCGCCAACGCGGCGTTCGCTCAACCGGTGCCGGCCGCGGTGCTCAAGGCCGCTCATAAGCCCGAAGGCAATTGGACGCAGGTTTTCGGCAAGGATGCGGCGGAATATTTCGAGGCGTGGTCGGTCTCGCGTTTCGTCGGGCAGGTTGCCGCCGCGGGCAAGGCGGTGTATCCGCTGCCGATGTATGCCAATGCGGTGCTGAGCGACCCTGTGCATCCCAGTCCGCCGGCGAGCCATTCCAGCGGCGGTCCTTCGCAGAACGTGCTCTTTATCTGGAAGGTGGGCGCGCCAGCCATAGACATGATCGGCCCGGATCTCTACTGGCGGGACTATCAACGTTACACAGCCGCGCTTGGGCTCTATGCGCGGCCGGACAATGCACTGGTTGTTACCGAAACCGGCAACGATCAACCGTATGCGCGCTACCTGTTCGCCACGCTGGGCCATCAGGGCATCGGCTTTTCGGTGTTCGGCATCGACTACACCGGTTTCGTCAACTGGCCGCTGGGCGCGCCGAAGGCGGATGACACGGCCTTCGAACCATTCGCCATGAACAACCGGCTGCTGCGGCCGATGGGTGAATTGATCGCCACATTGAGCTACGCCGGCAAGGTGTGGGGTGTTTCCGAACCGGAGCACGAGCACAGCCAGGTGATCGACCTGGGCGACTGGCAAGCAAAGGTTTCCTATGGTCTGCCGACGTTCGGTCCCACTGCATCGCCGCCTGGCAACAGCCCCCTAAAAGGTGGCGTGCTGATCGCGCAAATCGGCAAGGACGAATACTTGGTCACCGGTTATTTCGCGCGTGTCGATTTCAGTCCCGGCAAGGGCAGGGAGCACGTGCACTTCCTGATGGATCGGGTGGAAGAAGGGCGCTACGACGAGCAGGGGCGCTGGCAGTTCCTGCGGTTGTGGAACGGCGACCAGACCGACTGGGGGCTCAACTTCACCGAGCGGCAACAAGTGTTGCACGTGAAGTTGGCGACGTATTGATGGTTGGCGTTACCTGACAGTTTCTCTGTGCCCGGCCGCTATTCCCGTGAAAGTGGGAATGACCGCCGGGAGATATTGCAAAAAAGGAACATCGTTGTTCATGCAAAGCCGAATTCTGAAACATCTCGCCCTGTCACTCTCCATCGCGCTGGTCACATGCGCCACCGCGTACGCTGACACACCGCCCGCCCAAGACACCGCCACTATCGAACACCGCGTCGATGCGTTGCTCGCCAAGCTCACGCTCGAACAAAAAGTGGAGTTGCTCGGCGGCTTCGACAACTTCGCCGTGCATGCCGAACCGAACATCGGCCTGCCGCCGCTGATCATGTCCGACGGTCCTTACGGCGTGCGTGCGCCAGGGCCGTCCACCGCTTATATGGCGGGCATCGGCTTGGCTGCATCATGGGACCCGGCGCTGGCCAAGGACGTTGGTGCAGCCATGGGGCGCGATGCACGCGCACGTGGCGTGAACTTCCTGCTGGGGCCGGGCGTGAACATGTACCGTGCGCCGCAGAACGGCCGCAACATGGAGTACTTCGGCGAAGATCCGCTGCTTGCAGGCAGCATGGCAGTCGGCCTCATCGAAGGCGTGCAAAGCGAAGGCGTGGTGGCGACGGTGAAGCACTTCGCCGCCAACAATTCCGAATACGATCGCCGACATCTCGACACGCATATCGATGAGCGCACGCTGCGCGAAATCTATCTGCCCGCGTTCGAGATGGCGGTAAAGCAGGGCCACGTCGGCGCGGTGATGAGCAGCTACAACCTCGTCAACGGCGATTACCTCGCCGAGAACCGCGCGATCAGCTATGACATCCTGAAGAAGGAATGGGGATTCGACGGCATTTTCATGTCCGACTGGGGCGCTACGCACGATGGCCTGAAAGCCTTCGATGCCGGCCTCGATCTGGAAATGCCTGCGCCGGATGCGATGAAACCGGAGTTGATCCTGGCCAATCTGCGCAGTGGCAAGCTTTCGCAAGCCATGCTCGACGACAAGGTGCGTCGCATTCTGCGTACCGCAGCGCGCTTTGGTTTTCTGGATCGTCCGCAGAAAGATTTGTCGCTGCCGCTTTACAGCCTGCAGAACGATCAGGTGGCGCTGAAAAATGCACTGGAAGGCCTGGTGCTGCTAAAGAACGATCATCACGTGCTGCCGTTCGATGCGTCGGTAAAGACCATCGCCGTGATTGGCCCGAATGCGGACCCTGCCATCAGCAGCGCGGGCGGCAGCTCGCATATCGATGTGTTCCAGGCGCAAAGCGTGCTCACTGGCATCACGCATCTGGCGGGCGACAAGGTGCGCGTGCTGTACAGCCGCGGTCTGCCTTCGCCGATGGAGATATTCAAGAAATCCGCCTTCAACACCGGCGACGGAAAGCCGGGGCTGCTCAAGCAAACCTTTGCCAACGATGCATTCCAAGGAAAACCTTCCGCCAGCGTGGTGGACGCACAGGTGGATCTGTGGAAGCCGGAGTTGTGGACCGAGCATGCCACGCAACGCCAGAGCATTCGCTGGAGCGGACATTTCGTACCCAGGCACGACGGCAAGTATTTGTTCCTTACCGCCGCCGCGAGCGAAGACACTTATACGCTCTACATCGACGACAAACCGGTGATCACACAACAGCATCGCGAGGGCCAGGCACCGCTGTACGCCACGCTGGCGCTGCATGCCAACCAGCCGGTGACGATCCGCCTCGATTACAAGCCCGACGTCGATTACAGCCGCATGGGCTTCGGCGTCGTCGCCATCGACGATCTCATTTCGCCGGACGCGAAGAAGATGGCTGCCATGGCGGATGCGGCCGTGGTGGCGATCGGTTTCGATCCCAGTTCCGAAAGCGAAGCCTACGACCGCACCTTCCAGTTGCCGTGGGGACAGGAAGCGTTGATCGAAGCGATTGCAGCAGCCAACGCCAAAACGATCGTCACGGTGACATCCGGTGGCGGTTATGCGACGGATGGCTGGCTCGACAAAGTGCCGGCGCTACTGCAGATCTGGTATCCCGGGCAGGAAGGCGGTGCGGCCATTGCGCAGGTGTTGTTCGGCAAGCATTCGCCGGAAGGCAAATTGCCGATCAGCTTTGAGCGGCAGTGGGCCGACAACCCCACGCATGACTGGTACGACGCACCACCGCATGCATCGGGCACCAATCCTTCCGTCACCTACGGCGAAGGCGTGTTTCTCGGCTATCGCTGGTACACCAGCCACCCGGACAAAGCTCAGCCGCTGTTTCCGTTCGGGTACGGCTTGTCGTACACCAGCTTCAAGTTCTCCAACTTGAGTACGAAAACGCGCGAGGACGGCCAAGTGGAAGTGTCCTTCGACGTCACCAACACCGGTTCGCGCGAAGGTGCGGAGGTGGCGCAGGTGTATGTGGCCGATCCTTCCGCCAAGGTAGAGCGCCCAGCGCGTGAGTTGAAGGCGTTCCGCAAAGTGCGATTGAAGCCAGGACAGGCACAGCATGTAACGTTGCAACTTGATCGCCGCGCGTTTGCTTACTACGACGTCAATCATCGCGATTGGCAGGTTGATCCTGGTTTGTTCAAGGTGTTTGTGGGAGATGCGTCGAACAATACGCCGCTGGGAGCGGACGTAACGTTGTCGCGCTAAGGAGAAGTTGCACTTCTCATCTTTCTGCAAAAGGCTGCGGGTCGAATTTTGCGACTATCTTTGTCGCTACTTCGCCGTCATGGCGGCCTTCCCCGGCATGACGTCCATATAAGGGCAATAGCCGCCGCGAGATGGGCTCACCCTATTCCGACACCCTCCCCTGCAAGCAGGGGAGGGTGCGGCACCTCGCATGGCAATGCGGGTCGTGGCAATGTTGGGGTTTTCACGCCGGCCTACGAGTCATTCTTTGAAGAACAAGCATGAGTAAGTCCATCACTACAGTCATCTTCGATCTCGGCAACGTCCTGATCGGCTGGGATCCCCGTCAGCTCTACCGCCAACTGATCGAGGACGAAGCGCACATGGAATGGTTCCTGCGCGAAGTCTGCAATCACGAATGGAACGAACAGCAGGATGCGGGGCGCCCATGGAATGAAGGTACTGCTGTGCTCCGTGCGCGTTTTCCCGAACACGCCGAGTTGATCGACGCCTACCCATCGCGCTGGAAAGAAACGCTGCTCGGCCCCATCGAAGGCAGCGTGGCGGTGCTGGCCGAACTCAAGGCTCGCGGTGTGCGTGTGCTGGCACTCACCAACTGGTCGCAGGAAACGTTTCCCATCGCACGGCAGCTGTACCCGTTCCTGCAGTGGTTCGAGGGCATCGTGGTATCCGGCGAGGAGCAGCTGGTGAAACCCGATCCGCGTATTTATCAGCGACTGCTGCAACGCTACGCGGTGGACCCGGCGACGGCGCTGTATATCGATGATTCGGCGCGCAACGTGGCTGCGGCCGAAGCGCTGGGCATGCAGGGGTGGTGGTTTCGTGATCCGGCGGGATTGCGTGAGCGATTGACGGATTTGGGAGTGCTATAACCCCCTATTTGGCGTGATGAGGAGTCTTACCTCACCGTCATTCCGGCCTTCGCCCGCAGAAGGCCCGCAGCCTGCGCCGCGTGGCTTGAACAGACGGCCAGTCTGCCCTGTGCCATGCAACACACCCTGCGGGCCATCTGGACGTCATGCCGGGTGCGTGGAATAGATCAGAGCATCCTTAAAAATGCTCCAACGCCTCCCGCACCGCATACATCGTATCCATCCGCGGCACCGGTCGGGTCAGCCAGGTAAGCAGGCGACGGCCATGCTTCAACGTCACCCAGCTTTGCCCTTGCAGGTACACTTGCGTGCGCACCATGTCGGCACGTTCTTGTTTGGCCTCTTCTGTGGGCTTCAGGCGATTTTTCACGCAGCGGCCGGCTTCGCTCACCGAACGAGACCACTCGATGCCGGGCAAGGCGCTGAGCCATAACGCCGAGCACGACACCTGCGTAAGCGTCTGCCGGCGAGAGAGTGCACGCAACACCGGTGTGCAAGCGGGTTCGATGCGTTCCAGCACTGCATGTGGAATGGCGTTGGGATAGTAGCGCGCCACCATGCGCAGTGGCGGCAGCGCCCACCAGGGCGATTCGCCGGTTTGTTCGTCCCACAGCGCTTGCCAATCGCTGGCGAGCAGGCGATTGGCGAGCAGGGAAATATCGTTGAGGTGAATCAATCGCAAGCTGCGTCCGCACAGATTGCCTGCCGCATGCAGCAACAGGTGACTCATCAACGCACCGTTTGACGGATAGAGATGCAAACCCGGCGATGGTTGGCGTGGGTAGACGCGATCCGTGATGTCGACGGTAGAGATGGGCAGCCGTTCCTGGATACGCGTGTGCAGTTCGATGTTGATCGGTGTGTCGCGGTGCTCGCCCAGACAAACCACGGGGTTGCCGAGGATCGGCTTGAACGTGCGGTGCTTCCATTGCGTGAACGAATCCTCATAGCCCAGCGACTGCAGCAGTTTGCTGGCTGGCTCAAGATCTTCTTTGCGCACCAACAGATCGATGTCGGCCATGGGGCGTTCACCGGGCGCGTAGAGTCCGATGGCATGCAGCGCGGAGCCTTTCAAGGCGACCAGGGCCACGCCGGCCGAACGTGCTTCGGCGTCGATGCGCTTGAGTAATTCGGCAATACGCTGGTGACGATATTCGACGTGCGCGCGCTGGCTTTCCAGAAAGCGTCGCCATGCGGAGTTTTGCCAGGACGAATAGTGGCAGAGCAACGGCGATACACCGTGCACGACAGCCGCTGCGGATGCCAGCTGCCATTCCAATTCGTTCCATTCCGGCGCGGGGTTGCCCGGCCGGGCCAGTTCCTGGGCCAGTGCTTCAGTGGTGCGGCACAGGCCGGCTTTAACGAGTCTGAGCGGCGGCAACATGGCGTGCTGCGGTCGTGGTGATCGGTGAAGTGGCGTGTTGTTCGGTGCGGTGTGCATACTCACTGGCGATCAATGCGCTCCATTGCATGTCCAGTGCGGCGCATGCTTCGGCATAGAGCTCCGGCGTTTGCGTGTGACGCGACTGCCGCAGCGTCACCTGTGTGTGCAATAGATCGCGCACGCTGCGATAGAACTCCGAGTCGTACGCGCCGCGGAACATCATGGCGAGATCGTCGCTATCGTCCCAATGCGTTTTCTTGCCCAGCTGTGCTTTGACCTGTTCGTAGAATTTGGTGCCGGGCAGGGGATAGGAAACACTGACGCCGATATCGTCCGGTGCGGCACGCGTTACCAGTTCGCGTGTTGCCAGCAGATCGTCCAATTGTTCGCCCAGGTAGCCGAGCTGGATGAAGAACGCGACGCGTACGCCGCGACTGCCGAGACGTTCGCGTGCCGCGATCAGTTCCGGCACCTTGGTGCCTTTGTTCATCGCATCCAGTACGCGCTGGCTGCCGCTTTCCGCACCGATCCATGCTTCTGCACAGCCGGCCAGCTTCAAGGCATCGGCCATGCGCTCGCTGATGAGATCGGCGCGTGTCTGGATGGTGAAGGGCACGGAACCGTCGCCAACGCGCAAGTGTTCGGCGAACTCGGTCACCCAGTCGACGTGAAACCCGAAGATGTCGTCGGCCATCCAGATGTGATCGGGCTGGAAGGTGCGCTTCAGGTACGTCATTTCCGCAGCCATGTCTTCGGCGCTGCGTTGGTTGTAATGGTTGCCCCAGATCGGTTTGGCGCACCATGTGCAACGGAACGGGCAGCCGCGCGAGGCGGCCATGTTGAGGCTGAAATAGCCGTGGCGTTCGAGCCATAAATGGCGATAGCGATCGATGTCCAGCAGATCCCACGCGGGGCGAAGCGTGAGCCGCGGATCGGGCGGCACCACACCGATGCGTGTGACCTGGGTTTGCTCGCTCACTAGCGTGGCCACGCCGGCGATGCCGGAAACCCAGCTGGCGTTGTCGATGTTTGGATCGCGCTGCAGGCGCTGGATCAATTCGACCAGCGCCGCGATGCCCTCGCCGATCAGCACGGCATGCGCGCCTGCGGCGAGAAAGGCCTCCGGTTGGTCGGATGCGTCGGAGCCGGCCACGATGATCCGTGCGCCATGCGCGCGTGCTTCGCCGATCATGTGACAGGCCGCTTCACGCATGCGGCTCAGGCACATCTTGGTGAGGAAATTGAAGTTGTCTTCGTAGAAGACCACCACGTCGGGCGTGGCTTCGTGCAGCGTGGCCGCATAGTCCTCCACGCCTTCGGCGAGCATGGAATCGAAGAGGCTGATCTGGTGCCCCATCTGCCGCAGCAGGGCTGCGATCTGGATCGTCGCAAGCGGGGGATAGGGCTTGCCGCGCTCCCATTGTTTCCGGTCGTACCGCAGGAAATAGGAGTGGCCGACCTGAATCCTTAGCATCCGTAGCGCCTCAATCTTGGGTGGGAAAGCTGCAGCGAGTGCGGCTATGTGCCCGTAAGTGCTTGGCTGGACGGTTTCGGTTGCGTGGATGATGGTTTGTTATGTTTTTGCTCCCTCCCCGCAAGCAGGGGAGGGGCCGTATCTCAGGCAACCTTTTGCCAGCCGGATCGCACTTACGTCAGCCCACTTACCGCCTGCCAAGGACTCGCTCGGCCCGCATGACCGCAACTGCCCCTAACGTCGTTTGCGACATCAGTGCCGATCCTTTCGGCGAGCGCTTTTTCAGGCACCTGTCCGTGCATAAGCAGTTGCTGGGCGGTAGCTTTCATTTCGAAAGCGCCAGCGAGGCGTTGCTGGACCTGGTCGAGGCCGCCTATGGCGATTTGCCCTCGCATCGGTTGCCCGTCGCCGCGCCGGATTTTCGCATCGAGTTGCATCGGGTGCCGCATCGGGACCAGCCGTACATCATCGAGCCGCCGCAGGTGCGGATGCATTCGGGCGCCGGTGTCCTATGCGGTGTGATCGATGCGTCCAATTACGTGGTGATATCGCCGGCGCAGCACCGGGCGCTGGTGGTGGCGTCGGAAGACATGCTCGATTTTCCCTATCACCTGCGATACGAATTGATCGAGTTTGCCGTGTTCATTCTGGCTACGCGCGGCTTGGGTTTGGTGCCGCTGCACGGCGCTTGCGTAGGGAGGAATGGACACGGCCTTTTGCTGCTCGGCGCGAGCGGGGCGGGCAAATCGACGTTGGCTTTGCACAGCCTGCTCAGTGGGCTGGATTTTCTTTCCGAGGACGCCGTGTTCGTTCAACCGGAAACGCTTCTGGCCACAGGTGTCGCCAACTACGTCCATGTGAAATCCGATGCATTGGGCTTCATCGAGCATGACGTCGCGCGCCAGTGGATCGGCGGCGCACCGGTCATTCGTCGTCGCAGCGGCGTGGAGAAGTTTGAAGCCGATTTGCGGCATGGTCACGGCCGGATCGCGGCCTCGCCTTTGAAATTGGTAGGTGCCGTGTTCGTGACCAGCGAGCAGGCCATCCATCCGGATGCGCTGCTGCGTTGCGTGCCCAAGGATGACATCGCGGCGCGCTTGCATGCCGATCAGCCGTATGCGGCGGGACAGCCGGGATGGCTGCATTTCCAGCAGAAAATGGCGCAGATGGATGTACATGAGTTGCGACGCTGGCAGCATCCGCGTGCATCCGTCGAGGCGCTGATGCAGCTGCTGGACAGGTCATGACTGCGACGGCGCATCAAGGGCGCCCGTCGTTGAGCGCGTTTCTGCATACGCTCAAGGCCGTCAACCTTGCAGCGATGATCGTTTACTTGGCGCTATCGCTGATCAGTGCATTGGCCGGTAGCGCGGCAGCCGTGCTGCTGGTGCCGCTGGTTCAGCCCGGGCAGGCGCTGGTGTTGAGCGGCAGAACGTTTGGCGTGCAAGGAAGCATCGAAGCGCACGCCGCGTTATTTTTGGCGGCTACCGTGGCCTTCGCCTTGTCACGCTGGCAGGCGGCACGATTGGCGGCGCGATTGGCCAGCCACTACGGTATGAACTTGCGGCGTCAGGTGCATGCGCGCTTGATCGATGCCTCCCTGGTTTCCCTGGCGAATGCCAGTTCCGCCGAAATTGCCAACGTACTCACCTACAACGTCGAGATCATTACGCAGGGATTCAACGCGTTGCTGCAGTTGCTGGTCGCCGGCATGACCGCAGCCATCAGCCTGGCATTGGCGTTCTGGGTGTCGCCGCCGTTGGCGTTGGCAGCGCCGCTGCTTGCGATTCTTGCGCTGGCCGCATCGCGGATCAGCAGTCGTGCGCAGGCGACCGTGAGTCGGCAATATGTGGCGGATCTTACGCGGCTGTTCTGGCACAGCGAGGATTTCCCCAGGCGCTTGCGTCACGTGCGCTCCTTCGGGCGCGAAGACGCGGAGAAGCACAGCTACGGCGAAATCACCGAGCGGTTAGGCCATGGCTATCGACACCAACTGGATCTGATCGCCTCGGGACGGCTGACTTTGGAACTGCTCGCCGCAGCAGGCATCGCGGCGATTTTCATGCTGGCTTATCACCTGCACGGCGTGGATCAGGCATCGCTTATTGCGGTGTGTTTGCTGCTTGGGCGGTTATTGCCTTATTTGGTATCGACCCGCCAAGGCTTTCAGCAATTGCATTCGGCTGCGCCGGCTTTCGAGCTTTGGCAGCGTTACATGAAATTGGATGCCGCAAGCCCATCCACTGCGCAGGCAACTTCCGCCCACGCCACCAGCACGCTGTGCATCGAGCGTGTACAACTCGCGCCGCCGCAGGATGCACTCGATATTCGCGGCCTGTCTCTGGTGCCTGGCACCCTGACGCTGGTTTCCGGCGATTCGGGTATTGGCAAAAGCAGCCTGATCGACGTGCTGGCCGGGATGATCCGGCCGCTTGCGTTTACCGCGCGCATGGACGATCGCACGCTTGATTTCGCAGCCTATCGCGAATTGGTGCGCAACGGCGCATATGTCAGTCAGAGCGTACGTCCCTGGCAGCACTCCGTGCGCGAATGCTTGCTATGGGCCGCGCCGGGCGCTACCGACGACATGCTGCGCGGCGCATTGGCGGACGTCGGTCTCGACAAACGCCTGGCCGGTTTGCGCGACGGGTTGGATACGGCATTGAGCAGTGCATCGAGCCGGCTTTCCGGCGGTGAATTGCAGCGACTCTTGCTGGCTCAGGTATTACTGCGCCAGCCGTTTATTGCCTTGTTGGACGAAGCTACCAGCGCGCTCGATGCGGCATCGGAGATGGCAGTTCTATCCGCGCTCAAACGCCGTTTGCCGGAGACCATTCTGATCGTTGTATCGCATCGCAGCAGTGTGGCGACGATGGCGGATCAATGCCTGACCATCGGCAATGATTTCGCCAACAGCCTGCACGCTAACGACCATGTGCAGGCGATGCTTAGCGATGGGCTTGGATAATATTTTGCCATCGCGTCCGTGTGCCGAGCCCGGCATGTAACATTCGCTGCTGCGACGACGAATGGATATGGTTCTACGTCTTTTTTTTGATCCCCCACAAAGGCAATCCGAAATGAAAAAGCATCTCGCCAGGCCTATTGCAGCAGCCACCGTGACCGCCACGCTGTTCTTCGCCACTGCAGCCTTTGCTGCGCTCGAACCAGGTGCCGCTGCCCCCGACTTCACCACCCAGGCCAGCCTGGCCGGCAAGGCTTTCACGTTCTCGCTCAAGGACGCGCTTAAGAAGGGGCCGGTGGTGGTTTATTTCTACCCGTCGGCCTACACCGGCGGCTGCGATATCGAAGCGCACACCTTCGCCAACGAAAAAGCCAAGTTCGATGCAGCCGGTGCCACCATCATCGGCGTGTCCGCCGATAGCATTCAGCGCCTGAATGATTTCTCGTCCGACCCGAAATACTGCGCCGGCAAATTCCCCGTCGCTTCCGACGCTACCGGCAGCATCGCCGCTTCCTACAATCTCAAGACCGAGGCCGGTCAGGCCGGCCTGAAAGATGTGCGTGGCGTTGAAATTGGCCATGGTTTTATCGAACGCACCACGTTCGTCATCGGCCGCGACGGCAAGATCATGGCCACACTTTCCTCGGAGGCCGATCATCTGCATCCCGAGGATCATGTAAAGAAATCGCTGGCGATCGTGCAGCAACTGCAAACCGGCAAAACGCCGTAAGGCAGGCTTCAATCGTGTAAGAAGCTGGGCGGCCAATGTCGCCCAGCTGGAGGTTCAACGTCACGATTGTCGACGCCGCGTGAAAATGCACATTCGGGTGCAAAGCCCGGCAACGTGATCCATGCCCAACCTGCCCATGTTGGAATTTGCATTCCTCCCGCCATGGCCACTTGCCGACCAACCCGAGTTTCAAGTTATCCTTTTCCCGGGGAAAGGACAGGGAAGGGGTTATGGACGCTTCAACGAAGCTGCTGGCTGCTATCGGGGCGGCAGCGGCAATCATGGTCGGTAGTTACATCGCTTATCACGAATACGCGCAGAGCCGCCATACAGACCAGGCTCAGCAGGATGCCGTTTCGCTTCAGCAACAACGCCAGAAAACGGCGGAAGCCGCACAACAAGTGGCTTCGCAACCACAGCCATCCGATCCGCGCATTGCTTCGGACGTAGCCGAACTTCGAACCCAATATCGTCACCTCGCTCCCAATGAGCGCTGCGTTGATGGTGTTGTTATTCAGACGAACGGTGCTGCACAGCCTGGGCCGATTGGGAAACAAGTGCGTTGCGCGGGGAGTTATGCCGAACGTTAGTTCGGTAAAAGACCCTGATCGATTGAGCGCTAAACAAACTTGGCGCTCCGAGGCTTGCCATGGATCTCAAAGCTGATGTCTGGGAGCAGGTGATGGAATTTGCGACTTTGCTCGCAAATGAAGACCGGCCCAAAAAATATTGGATGCACTACAACGCGCTCAAGGATTATTGCGAGGCAGAGAGCCTTGCCGGCTATGACCATCCTTTCTTGTGGGAGAGTCTGGCGGATTTCACGAAAGACGATAATACATCGATCCCGCTTTATCGTAGAGCGCTAAGCCTTGCTTTCGGAGACGATGCGCGTCCTTATCGCGTGTCTATCCGATTTGCGCTGGCCGAGCGCTACAGGAACAAAGGCGAAGAGGCTTTGGCTCGCGAATATGCCATGGCAGCCGATGCGGAGGTCGATCAGATCGATGATGTGGAGTTGAAGCGTGAAATCGGGCAGTTTTTGTGCTCGTAGGATTGAATTGCCTAGCTTTTACTAAAACAGGCAAGTTCGAGCTGGTATGCGGTGAACAAATAGCTGCATGTCTGGCGCCCATCATCATTGAGAGTGGAGCTGGATGCATCAGGCGTTCATTGTTTGCCCCACCTACTGGGGCGCATGGCAAGTTCAGGCACGCGGCGAAATTTACGTGGTGGTCGGTTGCGCTGGACGTTCGAATATCAGCGATGGGCTTCCGCGATAGGTGGCGGTTTTGCTTTGCGTATAGCCGCACTTCGTGGCGACGCGTATCGATGCTGCGTTGTCCGGATCGATAATGCATACCGTGGGCATATCTGGCCAGCGACGATCGGCCCATGACGTTATCGCCCGCAATGCTTCGGTTGCGTACCCTTTGCCTTGTGCATGAGGCGAGAGCGCCCAGCCGGCTTCGGGAACGCTGTTGAGCGGTGGATCTATGTCGCGTTGATAGTCGGCGAAGCCCACTTCGCCGACGAAACAACCGGTGGCACGCTCGCGGATAACCCAGAAGCCGAAGCCGAGCAAGGCCCAATGGCCGACGTAGCGCAGGAGTCGTGCCCATATCTCTTCACGAGTGAAAGGTCGGCCGCCGATGTGGCGCGTGACGGTTGTGTCGGACCACATGGCGAGACTGTCTGCAAAATCGTCGCGAGTGTGGGGGCATAGCGCGAGGCGGTCGGTGTCGATTTGCAAATCGTAATCGGGCATGGGGCTCCCTTGATGTAGGGCTGGGGTGAAAACCGCAACGTTGCCATGCTTGCACACATTGCAATGTCGGGGTTATCACCCACCTACGATCATCTTTGCAGATGTCCATGCATAGGCCCGTGGCACAAGCATTCCCCATCGGCATCGACCGCACCGAACATGTTATGCAGCAGCGCTTCGCTCGGGCTCCATTCGCCGATGGCAGGGTGGATCAGCAGCGCTTTTCGTGCCGTCAGTCTGACATTGGCCAAGGCGGCATCGATCGCTGCGCGCTCATAGGCTTTCACCGAATGCACCAATCCGCGCACTTCATCCGGCAGCGGTGCAATCGGTTCGGGCACGATGGAATCGAGGCCGATGCGCGATGCGGTTTCGATGATGTCACCATCCGGCAGATCGGGCAGGGCGCCACGGTTGCGTGTGTTGACCACGATAGTGGCGGGCTTGGCTCCGGTCAGGGCGCTCATCACGTCGATGGCGATTCGGTGATAGCCGGTGGCGACGCGGAACGGATCGACCTGCAAGCTTACGTCCGGATCGAATGCGGAGCCGCCTTCGGCTTCCAGTTTCATGTACGAGCCGGAGCGCTGGTTGAGATAAGCCGCATAAGTGGCCACCGCGCCATCGCCATCGCCCGCTGAAAGCCGGCTTTTCAGCGTGTCGATCAACACCTGATTGAGTTGCTGGATTTCGGCGCCGCGGCTGCCGCCTTGCTGCAATTGATTGTGCAGGGCGCGGCGGCGTTCGTAGTAGAAGAACAGATACTCGGTGGGGATCAGCCGCAACGAGCGGATCATATTGAAATCGAACAGCGGCGCGAGATAAAGCTGGCGCAACAGTTCGTCGCTTGCCAACAATTTATCCATCACGTCCTGGCCGCGCACGCGCACGCCACGCACCCAGCCCAGATGATTGAGGCCGACGTAATCGCACTGCACGTCGCTCAACGGTTCGCCCAGCGCCTTGGCGATATTATGGAAAAGCTCGGTGGGCGTATCGCAGATACCGACCATCTTTATCCGCGTATGACTGGTCACCGCCTGAGTGATCAAGCCGGCGGGATTAGTGAAATTCACCAGCCAAGCGTCGGGACTCAAACGTTCGACCAGGCGTGCTTGTTCGAGCGCGGCCGGTACGGTGCGCAAAGCCATGGCGACACCGGCCGGGCCGGTGGTTTCCTGCCCCGGATAACCCTGATCGATGGCTGCGCGTTCATCGGCTGCACGCCCGGCGATACCGCCGACGCGAATGCTGTTCATCACGAAGTGCGCGCCTTCGATGGCGTCTTCGGCCGTGGTCGCGGCACGCAAACGCAGCGAACCGCCGGATTTCGCCACGATCGCTTTACCCAGCTCCACCATGACCGCCAAACGTTCTTGATCGGGATCGTAGAGCACCATTTCCGCGGCGCCCAAGGCTTCAGTTGCTTCATCCACGCCGAAGATCACCAACGGTGCGCGCACACCACCGCCACCGATCAGGGCGATCTTACGATCCGTAATTTTGCTCATAGATACTCCTCAACGAAAAAGAATCCGGTAGCCCTTCCAGCGCGCCGATCCGCGTGGTGCACAGCGCGCCGCAAACACAAGCGCGCCGCAGGCAGTCCACGGCCGATTCGCCATTCAATACGCCATCGATAAAGCCGGCATCGAACGCATCGCCGGCGCCGGTCATGTCCACGGCATCGACGCGCGGTGGCGATACGTGCGCCAGGCCACCGTTTACGACGGCCGCCGCACCCGCAGCCCCAAGCTTGATAACGCCATGCCGAAGGTTCATCGACGAAGCCCAGGCACGGAATGCTTCGGCGCTGTTGTCGCCGGTCAACACTTGGGCTTCGGTTTGATTCGGGAAAAAATAATCGACGGCGCGGAGGGTCCAGTGGTTGGCCGGGTCGCGCAGCCAATCGGGACTGAAGCCGACATCCAGCGACGTGGTGCATCCCGCTTTGTGCAAAATCGGGAACAGACGCCTGGCCAGATTCGCCGCAAGCGGCATGGCGAAATGCACGTGGCGCGCAGCGAGCAGTTCGGCGCGGACGGTCGCATCGCCCAACAGTTCGCTCAGGCGGCGATTGGCGCCCAGATACGTATAGAACGAGCGGTCTTCCGCCGTGGAAACGCTCACCGTTACGCCGGTACCCAATGCATCGGAACGCAGACCGCTGGCCGTTAGACCAAAACTCTTCAAGCGTGTGTCGAACCAGGCGCGATCGGCTTCGCCAATCAGCCCGATCAAACGCACGCGGCGTTGCAGGCGTGCCAACGCACATGCGGTGTTGACCGCGCCGCCGCCGAGTTCGCGCAGATAATGCTCGGCGTGAACTTCTTCACCGGGAGCAGGCCAGCGCTGAAATCCACTGAACACATGATCGGCGTAAATCTCGCCCACCACGACCACGTCCCAGCGCTTCATGGTCTCTGAAAAGGCCATGCTTTACGTCTCCATGCATCAATCATGTAAATAAGCGTGCCGCCCACCATCGTTGCGATGCCCGCCAGGATGTGCCGCCCAGGGCTGGTGCACACGATGTAGAGCCAGCCGATCACGCTGATCAGTACCGGCAGGGGGTACAACGGCATGCGGAAGATGTTCGGGTCGCTTCGGCCCTGGCGGCGCAACAGCACAATGGCCAGACACTGCGCCTGGTACTGAAACATGATCTGGATGATCATCAGCGATGCGATCAAATTGTCCAGCGACAACGTGCAGGCCAGTGCCGATGCGGCACCGGTAAACAGGAGCGACACCGTGGGAAAGCGGCCACGCGGATGCAGGCGCGCAAACACGCGGAAGAACTGGCCGGATGCGGCGGCTGCATAGGGCACGCGCGAGTAACCCAGCAAGACGACCAATGCCGAGCCCCAGCTCGCAAGCAGAATCAACAACACCGCGGTGATGCCGCCGGTTCGGCCATAAATCGACTGCATGAAATCCGCCACCACGGCCTTGGAATGTGCCGCTTGTTGCCATGGCAGCACGCCAAGCACCGCGATGTTCAGCCCCATGTAAAGCAAGGCCACGATCGGGATCGACGTCAGCACGGCAAGCGGAATCGTGCGCCGCGGATGTTTGATCTCACCGCCCAGCATGCACACATTGTTGTAGCCGCCGTAGTCGTAAACCGCGATCAGGCTGACGGCGCCCAGGCCCAACCAAAAGCCTTGCTTCGAATCGCCGCCGGCATGCATGAATTGCGTGGCCAAGTGCATGTCGAAATGCATCAGGCCGCTCAGCACGATCCACGCGCTCGCACCGATCACCACCACCGTTACCAACAGCGAGAGCCGTTGCACCGAGCCGACTTTGCGATACAGCAGCGCTGTATTGACAAGGCACAGTACGATGGCCGCGATGACCTGGCCGCGGTGGTCGAGGCTTGGTATCAGGAACGCCAGATATTGGGCGAAGCCGACGGCCGCCGAGCCGATCGACAAGGGCGCGGTGAGCACGGTCTGCCAGAGATAAAGAAAGCCGAATAGACGTCCAAGCCGCTCGCTGCCATACGCCGTGCGCAGGTAGTGATAAGGTCCGCCGGATTCGGGAATGGTCGAGCCGAGTTCGGCCCAGACCAGTCCATCGCACATGCATAGCAGCGCACCGGCAAGCCAGCCGACCAGCACCATGGGGCCGGCCAATGCAGAAAGCGCCAACGGAATGGTGATGAACGGGCCAACGCCGATCATGTTCAGCACATTGGCGGAAAGACCACCCCAGTACCCCATGGCGCGGGGCGGGGTAGCACTCGGGTCATGCGGCGCGTCGTGCTCGGACACGGCTATCGAGGTCGGCACGGTTTCGCCGTGCTCGTTGGCCGTTTTGGATGATGGCCCGCATACATTCATCATGCTGTGCCCGCCAGATGATCGGCGCAACGCACGGGAGCCACTTTAGTCTGATGGAGATCCAGAATCAGGATGCGGTTATCGCCGGTCGTCAGCCATTCGCTGGGACAGTACAGGCATTGCTGCGGGCCGATATGCCAATAGCGCCCTAACAGGTGGCCGTTGACCCAGACGTAGCCTTTGGTCCATCCACGCATATCGACGTATACATCGCCCTGTTTCTGCATCTGCACGGTTGCCTGGAAGAATAGGCCGGCACGATCCGGATGCGTGAGCATCGGTTTAAGGCCAGCAATAAAGGCGTCGTCCAAGGGCAGGCCATAGACTTGCCAATCGTGCAGCGGTTTGCCATCGAGATGCACACTGCCGACCAGACCTTTGCGGTCTCCCAACGGCGGCCCGAAATTGATGTGACCAAAGCTGTCGACAAGAATGTCCAGCGCCATCTCGCTATCGCCGCCAGCGTGTACCAAAGGTAGATTCGGTGATGTATGCAACCGAGGATCGTGCACGCGCGAGATGGAGCCACGTTCCGTTTGATCGACATGCACCACTGCATAATCGCGCACGCCGTCGATATGCAATTGGCGGCCACGCTTTACGGTTTTGCGATAGACGACCAAACCCTGGTTTTGCTGCAGCAATTGCTCATTGCTGGCGGGTGCGTGGGTTTGCACCGGCGTGATAGGAAGATTGTCCCAGAGCGATGCAAACGGTTCAGGCAGCGCGTCTGCAAACGAGCCTTTGGGGCAGGGCGGCGGGATGGGTTCTGCCGCTGCGCCGCCGATGATCTCGCGCAGCACGTGATAGGCCGGCGTAGGATCGCCGCGTTCGTCGATCGGTGCGCGGTAGTCGTAACTGGTGATCACCGGCTGGAAGTTGGTGCCGTCGTCATCCGCATTGGCGCCGGCGGTCAGGCCGAAGTTGGTTCCGCCATGCACCACATAGAGATTGAAGGAATAACCGGCGGCGATGACTTTGCGCAATGCCTCTGCGCAATCCTTGTGCGAAAACTCATGCTCACCCCAATGCGTAAGCCAGCCGGGATACGCTTCGCCCACCCAGATTGGAGCATGGGGCGCAAAATGCGAACCCTCGCGTAGCTGCGGTGGCTCCGCGCCATCCAGGCCGAGCGCAGAACCGGGTAGATAAGCGTGACGGCGTTTGAGATCGGGCAGTACGTCGGAAATGGAAAATGGCCCATCGATACCATGCGCTTTCCAGAGATCGCGAATGGCTTCCAGATAACCGACGTCGGCGGCGGACGAGGAATATTCGTTTTCCACCTGCAGCATCAGTATTGGGCCGCCTGCATCGATCATCAGCGGTGCGATCTTCGGTGCCATGGCGGCGATATAACGTCGCACGGCGGCCATGTAATTCACGTCATGGCGGTCGCGCAGTTGGATGTTCTCGTTGCGAAGCAGATAAGGCGGCAAACCGCCCATGTCCCATTCGCCGCAGATATACGGTCCGGGACGCAGATATACCCACATGCCTTCTTGCTGGCAAAGCTTGATGAAGCTGACGAAATCACGGCGTTCCGACGTGAAGTCGAACATGCCTGGTTCGCTTTCCAGATAATTCCACATGATGTACAGCGCGATGGTGTTCAGGCCCATCGCCTTGGCCATGCGGATGCGGTGTTGCCAATGTGATTTTGGAATGCGCGCAGGATGCATTTCGCCGCTGCGGATCTGGAAGCGTGCACCGTCAAAAATGAAATCGTGACCTTGGAAGGCAAAGCGATGCGGCTTGCCATCCGGTAGCGGTGTCACGATGCGGTGCGCGCCTTCGCTGTCCGTGGCAAGGATGCGGTGATCCAGTGCCAAGGGGGACAGCAGGGCGAGATGGATGAATTGGCGGCGTTTCATGGGTGGAGGCCGCTATTCATACAAGTGCGGAATACGGCACCCTCCCCTACGTGTAGTAGGGGAGGGTTGGGGCGGGGTGAAGCCACCTCGCGATGAACTTCAGCGGTGCGGCAAGTTCGCACAACCCCACCCCAGCCCTCCCCTGCGCGCAGGGGAGGGAGCAACATATCGCGCAGTTGAGACATCGCACTCATCGGCTCAGAAGTTGTACTTCACCGTCAGCAACGACGTCATGCCGGTATCGACAACGTCGGAGATGACCAGGCTGTTCCTTCCGATGTGCGCCCAATAGCTGTGGTTGTCGGCCAGGTTGGAAATGGAGAAATCCACCTGCACACCGTTGTGGAACGCATAGCCCGCATGCAGGTCCAGGCGCTTGATCGGCCGGATCCACAAGTCGTCCCACGATGCGCCCTGATTGAGATAGTCGTAGTTCGCCAGCCACGCGCTGGTGTAGTGGTAGCTCAAGTTGAGCGAGAAACCGTTCTTCTCAAAGAACACTTCCGCATTCGCCATGAACTTGGGTGCGCTCTGTATTTCTTCGTTATGGAAGCCGGCGACGCCCAAGTCCGCCTTGGTGTTCTGACGGGTAGCGTTGAAGCTCACACCGAGGCCGTCGAACGGATCGGGAAGAAACTTGAACTTCTGATGCGTGTCCAGTTCGACGCCGTAGACGCGGGCATTGCCGCCGTTTTCGGGTGTCTTGTAGAGAATCAGGCCATTGCCGTTGGTGCTGGAGCTGGCCTGCTGGCCACCGGCATCGTAGATGTAGTTGCTCAGGTGCTTGTAGAAGCCGGCCACTGACGCGTAACTGCCGTTGCTATTGCTCCATTGGCCGGAAAAGTCGAGGTTGGTGGCCTTGATCACCTTCAGGTTGGGATTGCCGCGCGTGATGGTGGTGACGCCTTGCGAGATGCTGATCGAGGAGCTGCTACCCAACTGATAAAGCGAAGGGCGCGTATAGCTTTGCCACAGCCCGACGCGATAGATGCTGCCGTCGCTCGGCCGGTAATTCACAAACACGCTCGGCAGCGGCTCGTTGTAGACCGTGTGGTTGCTCTGGAAATACCCGGGAATCTCGTTGCCCGAACTGTCTTGCGGCACCACCCAGTAGGTGTTCTGGATGCTGGTGTGTTCAAAGCGCAAGCCGGGAATGATTTCCAGATTGCCGACGTTGAACGTGGCCTTGCCATAGATGGAACTGACCGCTTCCCGTCCGCGCAAGGTGTCGCAGTTGTAATTGTTGACGTAGAGGCTGTCGCCGCACGTATCCAGGTCGCTGGGCACCAGGTATTGCTGGATGAGGTTGGACACCCCCGACTCGCTGACCTTGGGCGCTTTCCAGTTGTACGCGCCGGGGTAAATCGAATTCCAGGTGCCGTTGAAGATGCCCAAGTCACCGAGCGTGGTCACGCCGTCGTTGATGCCTGAAGTCGACCAGTCGCGATTGCTGTAATTGCGAATGGCGTCGGTGAATTTGGCGCCGAACTGGATCGAGGAGAGGCTGCCCTCGGCGAAGTCATAACGGAAATCGACCTTGGCGCCGCCCTTGCGTTGGCCGGAATAGATCTTGGTGAGTTCACCATAGTCGTTCGCGTACAGCGAAGGAATGTTGTTGACTTGTGCCAGCAATGCCGGTGTCAGCTGTGGATAGGGGAAGCCGCCGTCACCGTAACCCATCAGCGTGCTGCCGCTGTAGGCAAAGTTGGTCTGTGAGTATTTGTCTTCGCGGCCGTCTATTTCCACGTGGTTCGGACGATCGTTGTCGCCGAAGCTGTAGAACACGTTCGGCGAGATGGTCCAGCCCCCGACCGTCTTGTCGGCGCCGAGCTGGAAGGTGGTCAGGTCTGCCACTTCCGGATTGGTTTCGTACCAATAGCGGGCGGCGATGCGGCCGATGTTCGGCGTGTAAACGCCGCTGGTGCCGATTTGTTGATACGTCACGTTCTTCGGAAGTATCTGCGTGAACGCGGTATCTTGCGTAGTCTGCGCGTAGGCATAGGTCATGCGCAGGTAAGTGCTGAGCGTTTCATCGACTTTGTAGTCGAACGAGAAATTGCCGCCGTAGCGGCGGTCATAACCCGGAACCACGCCGACGTTCATACCGGTGCTGCTGAGATTCTTGGATGGGTCGTAACCCGCTGCATTGTTGCCGTTGGCATCGGTGTGCGCGAACTGCCACGAGCCATCGTTCAAGGCACTCGTGGCCGCGGCCTCTTCGCTGTTCACATAGGTGCGGTAGTCATAAAACGCGCTGGCGTAGACGCCAAATTGTTTCTCGCTGCCGAACTTGGTCTGGAAATCGCCGGCAAAGCCGCCGCCCAGGCCGCTGTTGCCGTAATCGCGCGCGCGGCTTTCCGAGCGTCCGCTGATCGAAACGCTGCCGCTGGTGGTTTTGGCGAAATCGAATGCGGTGGGCGTGCGGAAATCGACGGTGCCGCCGATTGCATCGCCATCCATATCGGCGGTCGAAGTTTTGTTCATCACGATGGTCTGCAGACCCGAAGGCGGCAGCAGACTCAACTGCACGCTGCGGCTGTACGGCATGCCTTGCGCGACTTCGACACCATTGATCAGGTTCACGTCGTAATCGGCCGGCAGGCCACGCACGGTGGCATAGACACCTTCGCCGCGTGCTGCACCATCGACGCCGGAGAAATAACCCGAACCGGTGTTCGTGACATTCACGCCGGGAAGCAGGCCAAGCGCTTCGGCGACGTTATGGACCGCCGTGTGTTGCAAGCTGGCGGCCGACAATACGTTGACCGTGTTCGGCGCATCCATCTGCATGCTTGCAGCGTCGTAGCGGTTGGCCGCTACGATGAGGCCTTTGAGTTCGGCGACCTTTTTCAAGCTAAGCGTGACGGTTGCCGGGCCACTGCCGCCGACCGTCAGCGGAGTATGGGTTGTTGCGAAACCCGCTTGCGAGACGGAGACGGTGTAGTTGCCTGACGGTACGTCCGCAAAAACGAAATTGCCGTCTTTGTCCGCCATGGTCGTATAGCTGGTGCCATCCAGCGATACGCGTGCGTTAGCTACTGGCTGCCCTGAATTTTCTTGCTGCAAATGACCATGTACTTCGGTTGCCACCACCAGTGTCGTTGCGAACAAGGCAGCAAAGCCGATCGAGACAGCAACCGCTAATTTTTTACGCTTTAAACCAGCCGTTTTCATTCGGTTTCTCCGATTACGAGATACGACCGTCCGACGGGCTCTCCCCCCGCTTACGTTCGGTCTTTTATGTGCGATGCAACGACGGCCCATCTTCGATCCATGCGCATAGCCACGACTTGCCGCGCAAGTCGTCAGCGACGAGGTGCGATCGAAGCCAGCCCGATTATCGAGCCGGAAAGCGAATCGTCAGATCAATAAAGGATTTCAGGCGGCAAGTTGCGGCGGCGAATAGCCGGCAATGCATTTGCCGCGGGCGCGGAGGGCACTTTTCTTGGCTTGATCGCGTACCGAGATCGATTTGCACTGTCCCTTTGCGGAACAGGCACGAAGCACCACCGCGTAAACGCAGCTCGATGAACTTTCAGTGAGGAAACAGCGGTTCATGGTTTAACCGGTCCTACCAAGCCATATGAGCGACAGTGGTCCATACAACGGGAGGTCAAAGCCTCGTGGTGACGTGTCTTCTTTCCCCGTTCAGAAGAAGACGTCAATCCGTTTACTACACCAACCTACCATCCACATAGGCGCTTAAGTTTTTACTCGCTGCATATGCTTCAAGTCAACAAGTTTGAAGTGAAGGTTTCACGGTATCGTTTTCGGCGTGGCTTCCCTATCCCCCAAAATTCCCGCGGCTATCTCCAGATGGCCGGATGTCTGGCCCGCAATGACAAGCTCGGCAGGCCGGACCGGTGCATGTGCGGGTCCACGAACACTTTCACGCTATCCCTAGGATGACTATGTAGAGCCGTATCGCGCAATGGATGTGACATAGGCTGAAATATCCCTGAGTTTCTTGCTCAATGTTTTCGACAAATCAGCGCTGCAAAAGTAACGGGACCTTTCAGAGGCGATTTGCCAGCTCACCATCAACTTGAATCGCTTTCCGATTTTGTTGAAAAAAATAAAGAAAAACCGGGATGCCTCAGGGATTCACATCCCAACCTGCAACAGTCACCGTTCGGTTTATGCCCCCGGCACCACCGTAATAGTGATCTTCGACGGATACGCACTGCTGTGATGCACAGCGTTGTTGGCAATGATGCCTTCGCTCTCGTCGTAATTGTTCCCGCCCGTGTTGAGGTTGCGGTCGAAGCGCGGGAAGTTGCTGCTGGAGATGGCGACGCGCAGCTTATGGCCGGGCTTGAAGTAATAGCTGGTGTCGATCGGCTGGAACGTCACCGGATACACCTCGCCGGGCTTCATCCAAGCCAGTGGCTTGTCGTAGCCATTGCGATAGCGCATGCGCTGGATGTTTTCGGTGATGTTGAATGCGCGGCCGTCGGGATAGACGTCCATGACCTTGAAGGTGAAGTCGGTGTCCTTGGCGCTGGACGAAACGTTGAGCGTGACGGTGATCGGACCGCTGACTTCGGTGCCTTGCGCGAACGGTTCGGTGTCGTACACCAACACATCGTTGCGTGCTTCCTGCTCGCGTTGATCATAGGAACCGAACTTTACGGCCGTGCCCTGGCAGCAACCGCCTCCGCCATAGGTGGGTACAGGATTGGCCGGGTCGTAAACGAATGAGTCGGGATGATCATCGGCATCCGGCTTGGCACTCAGCTTGCCATCACCGTACAGCGTATTGGCCTTGCCGCCGCTACTGAAATAAAAATCGCGTGTCGTTGCGTCCGCCGGTGGCCACGTGGCCGATTTCTTCCACTCGTTCTTGCCCATCAGGTAGTACATGACCTTGGGCTGCTTCTTCAGGACTTCGCTGTCTTCGCCCTTGAGGAAGTGATCGAACCAACCGAACACCAAGGCGTTGTAATCGAAGCGTGCATCGCCCATGTCCATATCGCCGACCATCGTGTTTTCGGTGGCGCGCGTGTAGGCGCAATGCAATACGGGCGCGATCACGGCGTATTGCTGATCGGCCACGTTCTTCGGCGCGGTTCGGCGCACTTCGTTATAGGCGGCCAGGTTGGGCGATACCGACACGTCGAACCAGCTCATGAACCAAAGGCCGGGCTTGGCAATCTTCATGTTCTCGTGCCACAGGCCACCCTTGTACCAGGCCGGGTCGTTCGGCGCGCGCGCAATCATGTCGCCGCCGGTCGCCACCGGCATGTGCGTTTCGTAGATGCCGGGCGGACCGCCCACGGCTTTGATGATGTCTTGCTCCGGCAGATGCCAGAACGCCTTGTTCCAATCTACCGGCGGCATCTGCGGCGCCAGATCGAAGAAGTGCGACGCGTTCACCCGCTCCGCTTGCGTCGTATTGGCGGAAAACATCGGGCGCACCTGGTTCTGAATGCCGTAGTCGTAGATCCAGGAAATAAACAACATCTGCACCGCGCCGCCACGATACCAGTTGCCTTGCTCGTAATACGGCCCTACATGGCCAACGCCCGCGCCGAAACCCTGCACGTTGAAGGTGGCAAGGGCCGGCTCATTTTGCGCAACCACGGCCAATTGCCATTCCGCGGTCGATGAGCAACCGGTGGTGCCCACCTTGCCGTCGGACCAGGATTGCGAGGAAATCCAGCGCACTGCATCGGTGCCGTCGCTAAGCGGCATGCCAAGGATGTCGTAGTTGCCTTCGGAGAAGAAATGGCCGCGCTCGTTCATTTCGATGTACGCGTAGCCGTGCTTTACCGCATCCAGTGCGCGGGTCATGTCGCGCGGTGCGCCGAGTTTGACGTCCCAGAAATTGAAGTTGTACGGCGTGCGTACAAAGATCGTGGGGACTTTAGCTGCACCCTTGGGCCTGTAGATGTCCGCGGCCATGCGCTTGCCGTCGCGCATCTTCACCATCACCTTGCGATCGACAACGGCAATATCCTCCAGTGCTTTTTCAGTGGCGTTGCGCTTGGCGACCAGCTCCGCATCCGGGTCTTTGGATTGGGCCGAGGCGGCAAACGGCAAAGACAGGCAAACAGTGACAGCCATGCTGCCGACGATCGAACGCAGATGTTTGCGTCGCATGCGAGCTCCCCTGGTGACGATTTTCGCGACTATACGAAGATCGTCATGAGGGCGCTATTTGCGGTACGGCACGTGCACCGGCTGGAACGGTCATGTAAGTTGGGGTGTTGCCACCCCAGCTTACGAAGGGATTCTGGCTAGCTCAGAACAGGTATTTCACGCTTGCGCCAACGCCATAGTCGGGACTGCCATTGGCGAAGCCGCCAAGCACATACGCTTGCAGGCGCAGATTCTGATTCAACTTGTGATTCCAGTATGCCGTGACTTCACTTTGCGGGCCGCCGTTGGTGGCGATCTTCTGGCGGTAGTCGTAATACACGCCGACGTCATCGTCATGGCTCAGCTTGTAGCCAAGGCCAATGTTGGCGTTGAAGCCGTTCTTCAGTTGGATGTATGGCGAGCTGCCGTATTTCATCCAGCCCACGCCACCGAACGCGGTCCAATTGCCGTAGACCTTATACGGCTCGTTACCAAATACCTGATCACCGCTGCAGTTGTTGTCGCAGTGTCGGAATTGGCCAAACGCAGCGATCGCTTGGGCGTTGCTGGCGTCGCTGCCGCTGGTTACGTTGCTGGCACTGACTTGGCTGTACGTCGAGAAACAGCCGGCGTCCAAAATCACCAATCATGCCTGGTATATGTTCTGGTACGTGGTGCCCACGCTGCAGATGTTTCTGGCGTTTCCACGCCTTTTTACGCGCTTCGGATTCTGGCCTGCGCTGGGGTTGAGCGCGGTCATCACCATCGTGTCTTTCGCGCTGTTCGCATGGGCGGTGCGCCCCTTCGGCATCAAGCTGATGTGAGCCAGCGCTGCCGCCTTTATGGCGTGCAGTGTGCTTGTGCAGCAGAGGCAGATTCCGCCACAAAATCTTCATAGGCCTTGAAGGCTTTCAAGCCTCCCCATTTCGCCCCCGCATACACCGGAATGCTGGATTTGTAGGCTATCCGCGCCTTGTGTAAAGTGGCTCAAGGGCTTTTTGCGCTAGACAGGGGCGTGCCGTGGATAGTCCGCTACGCGAGGCGCTCAAAGCGTTTTCGTGGTTCATAAAGTTTGCCGTCAATCCCAAGGCTTATGCGGCCAAACAAAGGGAAGCCATCGCGCAGGTGCAGCGTGAAGCGCAGGAACAAGCCGCGCAGCGCGCCGTCAAACGCGAATCGTATTCACGCAACGAGCCCATGGAGCTCGATGCGGAAACACAGTCCTGGTTCAACAAGCTCGCTCCTTTGTGGCAGCAAATACGAGCATTCGAGCATGCTGCCGATATAGGGCCCTTCGAACCAGGCTATGCACCCAGGCAATTGGCGGAATTGGAACAGGCCGCCGGGTTTGCGCTGCCGCCCGAGCTTCGTGCTCATTACCTTATCCACGCCTGGGTCGGCTGCACATGGGACAACATCACCTTTGCAGAACTGGAATCGATTGCTGAGCGATGTCGGAATTTGAACGAGGCCCTTGCTATCGACAGTGAGATGACGCTGTCTCCCGGGGTGAGGGCGCCTCATTTCGGCGCAAAGTTGATTCCGCTCAACGAAGACGATCCCGCCATCTGCATTGACCTTGATCCGGGAGAAGGCGGTATCCGCGGGCAAATCGTAGAGATCGATTTCGAAGGCGGCACCTGCAAGGTACTCGCAAGAGACCTGGCCGGTTTTCTGCGTCACGGCATTGCTCGACTGGCAACGCCGAACGAGGACGACTGAAGCGGTCATGGCGATGTCATGACCGCAGCCAGGCACGTCACGCCGCTACCGTTGGACCTCTTTACTCACCCCTTATTCTTGAAATGGAGCAGACGCGTATGACCGATTCGATAGAGCAGGCGGCGCAACGCATCGTTGCCTCCATGCAGCGTGCCTATAGCGGCGATGCCCATTATCTTGAAGCCAGGGAAGCTGATTTTCCGCATCTGGACCTGCGCTTCTATCGCGACTTCCAGGCCCAGCATGAAGCTCAGGGATTTCGCCACATGCGCGACTTCGAGATCGCTCAGGTTTCGAACTCTCCCACGACATTGGTTGCCCGTACTTTCATCCGCGGCATGGTTTCTGCCGAAGGCGACATCGTCGCTTATTACTACCAGGTCAAGCCACGCCTGGGGCGCCTGATGCGTCAATTGCTGCGCGGCTTGCTCAACGGCCGTTGGCTGGACACACCGCGGTTCGTTCTTCGGACCCTGAAAACCAAGCACTGCACGGATTACGAGAGCGAGCTTAGCAATGGCCATTTCATAACGACTTCCAATGCTGAGTCGGCGGGAAAATTGTCGTCGCCGCCCACCATCGATACAGAATTTCATCCTTATGGCACGCCGCCTGTGGTGCTGGCCAATCGCCAGCGCCAGCGGCTGGATGCGCACTGCGCTTCGTCGCCCGATGCGCACGCATGCATCGTGCGGACGATAGACGATCTGACGAAGATGCAACGCAGGCTCAAGGAACAGAAAAACGCCTATCGCGCCTCCATCAAGTGGGTGTCACAGGAAGATCTGTTGAAAATGTCTGATCGTCATCCGCAGCTGGCTACCGCCATCTATGAAGAAGTGCGCAAGCTGATGCATGCCGATGGCCAGGAAGGGTGACGTACGATCCCCAGGTCGAGCCAACACCTTATTCACGCGGCTCGGGCAAAAAGTGGAGTCAAATAGCAGAGGCCAGCGGCTGAAACGGCCGCGCTATCGATGGAGGCTCAAGCCATGTCCGACCACGTGTACAAGTCTGTTGAACTGACCGGTTCTTCGAAAACCAGCAGCGACGATGCTGTTCGTTGCGCCATCGAGCGAGCATCCAAGACGATCCGGGATATTCGCTGGTTCGAAGTCACCGAGACGAGAGGGCACGTCGAAAACGGAAAAGTGGCGCACTGGCAGGTCACGTTGAAGGTCGGTTTCACGCTCGAATAGCGCGTGGGCCGGGATGCGTTCCCAGCAGCGAATACGTTATGGGGGGGAGCATGTCGCTTGGGCATGTTGCAAACATTTCCATCCACGTCATCTTTGGCGCGCTCGCCATCGCGCTGGGTTTTGTCATCCTCTTCAAAACGAAAGGGACGCCCACACACAAGCGGTTGGGACGATACTTTGTTTTCTTGACCTCGATCGTTTGCGCTACTGCCATCGTGGGGACGCTGTTTTTCCGTTATATCCCCGTATTTGCCGTGCTGAGCGTGCTGGTGCCGTATCAGCTACTGAGCGGTTGGTACACGGTTCGCAAGCAGAGCAAGGAACCATCCCGGCTCGATGCAATGCTGACGCTGGTGGCGATGGTGTTCTTGATGGTCCTCGCGCCGAAAGTATTGGCAAGCCATGCCATGGTGGCGTTCTCTTCATTGGGCGCACTGGCGACGATCCTGCTCTACGATTCGGCCCGATGGATTTTTCCGAAGCGCTGGCATCTCGTGCTTTGGAAATATGAGCATGTTTACAAGATGAACGCGTCGCTCTTCGGCATGTTGTCGGCGTTTGTCGGAAACGTCGTTCGTATGGGCCAGCCGTGGTCTCAGCTAATGCCCTCGGCGGCCGGATTGCTGGTGATTTTGTTCTTCTTCCTCAAACTTGGCCGCCATAACGAGGAGGCTCCCCTGGCGCGCCCTTCGCCGGAATCTTCGGATGCGGTGAGTACCTAAGCCGACGCGCGGGCGGGCGAGGGCATCAAGTTTTTCCGCAAATGGCCGATGTCCGCCCCTATGAGCCTGGTTACCCGCACGACTGTTCCTTCCAACCTTTTTGGCGCCCTGGTCGCCACGCTCAGCCGTGCCCATACGCTTGAAGCGCTCACCCGGCCACTGCTCGAACTCCTGCAGATGGTTACGGGGTTGGAATCGACCTACCTGGCCAGGCTGGACGAGCCTGCGGGCACTTTGTCTGTGCTGTACGCGCGCAACACCCATCGCCTGACCGTTCCGGAGGGGCTGGCAACGCCCTGGCAGAACACGCTGTGCAAGCGTGCACTGGACGAAAGCCGGTTCTATGCGGACGACGTCAGGGATCGCTGGGAAGACTGCGAAATCGCCCGAACCTTGGGGGTGACCACTTATTTGAATGCGCCGATCCGCCTGAACGGCGGAGAGTTTTTTGGTGCGCTATGTGCAGCAAGCGACGAGCGCAAGCCGCTTGCTGAAACGGCTATCCATGTGCTGGCGCTCTTCGCCCAGTTGATTGGCCAACAAGTAGAGCGGGAGCGGCTGCTCGCAGCGCTGCAGCAGGCCAACCATTCCATCGCGGCCATGGCGCTGACCGATACCTTGACGCAGCTACCCAATCGGCAATCTTTGCTGGAAGACATGCAACGACGCTTGGCATCCGGCCAGGACGATCAGGCATTGATCGCGGCCCTAATCGATCTGGATGACTTCAAACCGATCAATGATCGGCTTGGACACGAAGCCGGCGATCAACTTCTGCAGACCATGGCGAAGCGGCTCCGGCGCATGCTGCGCGATGGCGATGTGGCTGCGCGTATCGGCGGTGACGAATTTGCCGTGTTGGCGGTAGAACAGAGAACAAAAGCGGATGAGGCTGCGGTTGCCTTGGCACGTCGATTGGAGGGCGCTACGCGGGGGCGTTTCAAGCTCGATTCCGGGGTTATCGACTACGACGGCGCGAGCGTCGGCGTGGTGGTGGCCGAACCGAATTGCGGCAGCGCCCAGGCACTTTTAAGCAAAGCCGATGCGGCCATGTGTGCCGTCAAGCGGTCGCGGAAACACAAGGCTTCTTCGCCAGTGCCGGTTCGCAGAACCATCGCCCGCTATAAGTGGCCTGTCATTGAATGATGGCGGAAGCTTCACCGGATATTGCCGGATGCCGCTGCGCAAATCCGGCTTGCAATGTGCGTTTCTGCTGCGATTTTTTTAAATCATTCGCGTCGGCTTGAATCAAACATTCTCCGGATAACCCACCGACTGCGCGAACAGCACTCGCTGCTCTTCGTGCAGTCCCAATCGCAGCGCAAGCGCGTTTTTGTCGCAGTTGTGGAACCATGCGGCAAGCCCGCTCCCGGCACAGAACAGATAGACGTTCGCGGCGATCATGCCGGTGTCGACATAGTAGTAAGCCTTCTGCGTTTCCGGATCATGCAGACCCGCTTCGCGGAAGCCGGAAGTATGCGTCAAGCGGTGAATGTCCACGACATAAACCAGTTGCACGGGAATATCGAGATTCGCTTCCCGTTGCCCGGGCGCCATCGCATACCCGCGCAAATCGCCACTGGCGACGGGTTCCAATGCCTGTTCCAAGGCGTCATAGCGGTACACGCCATCGCGCAGGACGACGTACAGATCGATTTCCTGTGAATTGCTGGCCGACGCGGCGGTTCTGCCGGTCATCCCGAACGGGCCGTCGCTGCGGTTTACACCGCATGCTGCCCATAAAAGATCCGATAGCATTTGCAACGAAAACGGTGCGGCGCTGATCTGGCGCGTTGTGCAGCGATGCTCAAGTGCCGAAAACAGCGGAACCTCCCCGCGACTGCCGCGATGTGCCGCCGGCAGGCGTATCCGCTGCATGGACGGGTTTCGCTGTTCGCTCGTTGTCATCACAGCACCGGATAAAGTGGCGTATGCGTCTTTACGTCGCCGCGGCGGCAGCGTACGAAATCCTCGATGCGGCGCGTCACGGCATCGAATGCACTCGATAGCAGTGCGTACATGTTTGCGTCTTCCGTGCCGGGTTTATTGCCATGAGCGACGCCGATCCTGTGCCCGCGCACCGATACGTTCAGTTGCACGCTGAAGCGGCTCGGCCGGTGTCGGCGGTTGGTATCCGAATGGAACGCCACTTCGCAGTGGCTGATGTCGCTAGCGAATCGCTCCAGTCGTTGCGCATGCTTGATCGCTTCATCGCGCAGTGCATCAGAAACGTCGAGTCCGTGGAATGTAACAGTGGTCAGAATGGGCATGATCCAGTCCATCTAGAAGGGTTGACAGCAAACCTATCCACGTCCCGCACGATGCATGCGGGACGTGGATGGGTGTGACAGCTCCAGGCGCGTGCGCTCTCTCGCCGCGGGGTGGCTAACGTTCGAGCCGCTACAGCGATCACTGTTGCATCCTTGCGCGTCGGCCGACGCGTCGAATTGATGGAGATCAAGCGCGAGTGCTTGACGCTTGCCGAATCTGCTCCCGGTCCCTTTTCGGCATGCACAGGGAGAGAAAAGGTGTCGACCTGACAAATACGGTTAAGGATGCTCTGATCTATTCCACGTACCCGTCAGTGCACTGTATGCGCCTATCGCTGCGCCCCAGTGGCGAAGGCAGACTGGCCGTCTGTCTAGACGCCGGGACGCAGCGATAGGCGGATACCGTGCGGCCCCAACCTCTTGAATATAAATGACGGGGTGACGTCCAGAAGGCCCGCAGCCTGCGCCGCATGGCTTGAACAGACGGCCAGTCTGCCCTGTGCCACGCAACACACCCTGCGGGCCTTCTGGACGTCATGCCGGGTGCGTGGAATAGATCCGAGCATCCTTAATGGGTGACATGCTCCATCCATTCGACGGTCTTTGCCGATGAGATGGAAATAGGTGGCCGCACTTAGACGGTGATGGGTGAGCCCGCGTGCGCGTCGTCATGGATCGATCGGCATACAAGTTGCTTTGCTTTTGGGATCGCGCCTTCAAGCCACTGCCAAACATCGCCTATGAACACGTCGACTCCCCCGTCATCCAACGATACTTGCCGTGGCAGCCTGGCCTGCGTCGGCATGGGCATGACCCTCGGCTCTCACCTCACACCCTTGGCACGCAGCCATATCGAGCGCGCCGACGTGGTGTTCGCCGCGCTTTCTGACGGCGTAGTGGAAAAGTGGTTGCAGCGCATGCATCCGGATGTGCGCAGTCTTCAGCCCTATTACAGGGAAGGCAAATCACGGATGAAAACCTATCGGGAATGGGTCGCGCTGATGATGGCCGAGGTACGCGCCGGCAAGCGCGTTTGTAGCGTGTTTTATGGCCATCCCGGCATTTTTGCCTGGTCGCCGCACAAGGCGATCGAGGCGGCTCGCGCAGAAGGTTTCGAAGCGCATATGGAACCGGGCATTTCCGCCGAGGATTGCCTTTATGCCGACCTGGGTATCGATCCCGGTCGGTTCGGGTGCCAGCATTTTGAGGCCAGCCAGTTGCTGTTCTATGAGCGGCGCATTGATCCGGCCGGCTATCTGGTGCTGTGGCAGGTAGGGTTGGTCGGCGACTGGTCGCTGAAGCGTTTTCAGACCGGACCGGCGTACCGACAAGTGCTGGTAGACCTGCTGAGCAAAGACTATCCACTCGATCATGAGGTGATTGTCTATCGGGGTGCCACGTTGCCGATCGAGAAACCGCGTGTTCGCCGTGTCGCGCTGCGCAACCTGCCCGATATCGAGCTGAACGCCGAGGAGACGGTGGTCCTGCCACCGGCGGAGCCCTTGAAGATAAATCTTGCGATGCGGGAGCGACTGGAAGCCTTGGATAAGCTGGAGAACGCGGGCATCGTTGCCGAAGCCTAGGGATGCTCTGATCTATGCCACGCACCCGGCATGACGTCCAGAAGGCCCGCAGGGTGTGTTGCATGGCATGGCAGAGGGCAGACTGGCCGTCTGTTCAAGCCACGCGGCGCAGGCTGCGGGCCTTGTGGACGTCACCCCGTCATTTAAATTCAAGAGGTTGGGGCCGCACGGTATGCGCGTATCGCTGCGTCCCAGCGTCTAGACAGACGGCCAGTCTGCCTTCGCCACTGGGGCGCAGCGAGACGCGCATACCGTGCGGTGACGGGTACGTGGAATAGGTCAGAGCATCCCTAGGAATGCTCGCTGCGTATATTGGGAAGAAACAAAACTCGGCCTATTTGCGATGCCATCAAAACAGGCGTGATACTGGCTTGGATGGTGAGCCTTAAGCCGCGACAGGATGGCACCTGCGTGCCGTTGCTCGGCTGCACCACAATCACCACGTCAAAACAGGGGAAATGACATGAAAGACACGATCGACTTGTTGGAAGCCATCGGCCAGGATGCCGCCCTGCGCTACGCTTCGGCGGAGGAATTGACCAAAGTGCTTGTGCAGGCGGAGGCCTCCGAGGCGCTCAAGGAGGCGGTGGCGTTCGATGACAGCTTGCGGTTATCGAAGGAGCTGGGACCGATAAAGCAGAAATCGCCTCAAGTGAACACTGGCCCCTGTCACGAGGAAGAGCCGGAGGAAGAGATCGAGGAAGAGATCGAGGAAGAGATCGAGGAAGAGATCGAGGAAGAGAAGCCACTCAAAGTTCCAGTACCGGCGACTCCCCACTCACCGGGCAGGAAGTAGTTGGCATTACATGTCTTGGCTGCCGATCCGCATCTGCCTATGGCCGACCATGGTGGTGATGGTTTGGTGCGTGCTCGTGCAGCCTGGATATGCAACTGCACCCATAGCGGATCCCGCCAAATTCCTCGACCAGGCTGAAAGCCTGCGTTCGGAAGATCACTCGCGATTCGTCCAGATGCTGGAGCAGATTCATCAGCAAGAGTCTCAGCTTTCCGAAGCCGAGCGGTGGCATCTGCGTTATCTCGAAGCATGGAAGTCCGATTTCGATGGAAACTACGCCAAGTCGGAGCAAGGGCTTCGCCAGATCATCGATCACTCCGGCGATCCGGCGCTGATCATCAAAGCATCGGCACGTCTCGTAAACATACTGTCGATCAACCGACGTTACGAGGAAGCCTTTGCGCTGGCCAATCACCTGGCGTCGGCCCTGCCGGAGGTCAAGGACCCGCAGATACGTTTTGATCTGCTGATAGATCTATCCGTGGCGTTGGATTTTGCCGACCAAATCGACCTGGCGGTCCAGTATGCACGCATGTCGGAGGACACGATTCCTCCTGGCGAAACGCTGTGTCGCCCGCTCGTCATGGAAGTGTCGGCACTCTACAACGGTAATCGGCTGACATCAGCCAGCTCGGAACTGCGCCGCGCCATCGATGCCTGCACGGCACCCAGGGGCAAGGTCCTTGGCAACTCCATGTGGCTGGTTCTGGCCAGCCTTTATATCGACGAAAATCAACCACGCAAGGCCTTATCCACGCTCGATCAAGTCGCGCCTGCCGTCCTTAGTGCGCATTATTACCCTCACATACTGTCCTCGCAGGTAGAGCGCGCGCAGGCCTATCTCCAATTGGGCAATGTCGGCGAAGCAAAAAAAGCCGCCTTAGCGGCCCTTGCCATCAGCCATCCCGACGATACCGGCGATTGGGTGATGAACGACTATCAAGCGCTCTACGAGATCGAGAAGAAGCAGGGTCACGATACCGCCGCGCTGACCTATTACGAAAAGTACGTAGCTCTGAAAACCGCTGCCATGGACAACGCCAAGGCCAGCGCCTTGGCCTACCAGACGGTCAGGCAGCAAGTCTTATCCGAGAAAATGAAGGCGGATGCCCTGGGGAAAGAGAACAAGATCCTCCAGCTTCGCGAGGCCCTGGCGAGCCAGGCACAGAAAGCCAGCCGGCTGTTCAATGCATTGCTGCTGGCGGTGATCGCCTTCTTTGTACTGGCGATGCTATGGCTGTGGCGTTCATGGCGGCGCTTTCGCTGGATGGCACATCACGATGGTCTGACCCGTGTGTACAACCGCGAACACTTTCTCGCTGAAGCGAAGCGAACGCTTCGACAGTTGCACAAGGCAAACATCGATGCCTGCCTGGTCGTGCTGGACCTGGATCACTTCAAGCTGATCAACGACACACACGGGCATGCCGGTGGCGACGAGGTGTTGCGGTCTACCGCAGCGATCGTCCGCCAGGCATTGCGCCCCACGGACCTGCTCGGCCGCCTGGGCGGCGAGGAATTCGGTATTTTGCTGTCGGGCTGTTCGTGCGACCAAGGACTGGAGATGGCCGATCGCATTCGCAGTGCCTTGGCCACAGCGCTGATGACGCTGGATTCGCAAGTTACCATCACGGTGTCTGCCAGCTTTGGGCTCGCCTGCACCGCCAGCTCCAGCTACACACTGCGCCAGTTGCTGATAGCCGCCGATACCGCGCTTTATCGGGCCAAGGAGGGTGGCCGCAACCAGATAGTGGTGCACACCGGTCCCGAGACGCCGCCGGTCGTTTGCGCGGACGATCACCAACTACCTCTCAACGTCTGATGCGGCTGCCCACGCACGCGCGCCGGTTGCTAGCGCGCTGATCGATGCACTCGAAGGATGCTTGCTTAAGCGGCGTGCCTTGGTGCTTGCCGAATCTGGTCGCCTGCGTGCAGAAAAGGGAGCGGATTCGGCGAGCTTTCAACGATTCGCTCAGTGCGACATCAGCGAGCAGGATTCTGCATCCCGCAGCAGGTGGCGAGTGACGCCGCCCAGCGTCCATTCCTGGAACCGGCTGTGCCCATAGGCACCGGCGACGATCAGGTCGGCATATTCGTTAGCGGCGATCGTCTGTATCTGCTTTGCAATGCCTTCGTGCACAGGTTCCACGACCGACTTTGCGGTGACATTGTGGGTGAGCAGCCATGCAGCGACGTCCGCGACACTCGCAGCCGCCGCTTCGTCTACATCGTTTTCCGTAATGCAGGCGATGACGACGCGGTTTGCCATTTGCAGGAAGGGTAGTGCGTCCGTGACCGCCCTTCGCGCCTCGCGCGAATCTTTCCAGGCGATCAGAATATTGTTGGCTTGTAGAGAATGCGCATGCTCCGGAACGACAAGCACCGGCCGTCCCGCATGCATGATCAGGTCTGTGGCATGGCCGCTGCGGTTCCGGTTGAGGAGAAAGCCGGCCTTGTCCAGGCCTGTGATCAACAGATCGGCACAGGTTGCCTGCTGCAGGACGAACCGCGAAGGCGATCCCATGGATGCCTGCGATCGCCATTCGATGCTGAGGGTTCGCCGAGCGAATGCCACGCGAAACTGTTCCTCGGCGATCCGTATGCGTTGTTTGACCTCGGCGATATCCAGGTCGATGACATCGCCGGATAAGGCGCCGGCTTCGTAAACGGACTGCAGTGCCCGACACGCCGATATGCCGATGACATGGGCATGGAAACGTTCGGCGAAATGGGCGGCTATATCGAGCTGTCGCGTGCAATCCTGGAATGCATCCAGGTTCACCATGATGGTTTTGTACATGACGTAGGGCCTCGTCTCTAGGGATGCTCTGATCTATTCCACGTACCCGTCACCGCACTGTATGCGCGTATCGCTGCGTCCCAGTGGCGAAGGCAGACTGGCCGTCTGTCTAGACGCTGGGGCGCAGCGATACGCGCATACCGTGCGGCCCCGACATCGTGAATTTAAATAACGGGGTGACGTCCACAAGGCCCGCAGCCTGCGCCGCGTGGCTTGAACAGACGGCCAGTCTGCCCTATGCCACGCAACACACCCTGCGGGCCTTCTGGACGTCATGCCGGGTGCGTGGCATAGATCAGAGCATCCCTAGCATCCTTGATGCTCAAAGGTTAGGCGTCCAGGACAGGTGAATGTTGATTTCGATCAATAGACGGCCTGATGCGCGTGCTGCTCAGGCAACATGATCTCGATGGCCTGCACGGTGGCGTGCATCTTCTGAAAAACATCGGTCACGCTCGTCGCCATACATAGGCAGAAATGGACGTGTTTGCTCTGCCGATGTTGAAAATACATGGCTGGTTTCGGGTTGATCTCGATCACGACGTCTTTCTGGGTGTCGTCGAAGGCTGTCCGTTCCATGTCGGTGCCTCGACGTTCAAATATCTTGCATCGTCGCAACTCATCATCGGCGTGACGTCAGGCGGAGGCGACAGTTTTTCGCCCGTAGCCCTGATGGTGTTCGTTTCTCAACCCGATCGCGCGTATTCAGCGATGCTGAAATCGCCGAGCTTGCGGCTGCCGGTCGGACCGGATGCGTATACAGTTGCTGGCGCCTGGGCGAAGTTCTACAGTGCGGCAACGGCTTGTTGGCGGTTTCCTTCGCAACGAGGTGAAGGCATGGATATTTCCGGTCTGCTTGCCAGCATGGCGGAGCAACACGCTTCCGATCTTTATCTGAGCCACGGTGCGCCGCCGCTATTGGTGGTTGCAGGCGTGCCGCGCTACGTCGGCGATAACGTGCTTACACCGCAGGATACGCATTCGGTTGCCTATTCGTTGATGAACGACCGCCAGCAGAAGGAGTTCGAATCCACGCTGGAGATGAACCTGGCCATCGCGCCGGCGAGCATTGGTCGATTTCGCGTAAATATTTATCGACAACGTGGCGAAGTGGCGGTGGCAATTCGCTACATCACCACGGATATTCCGGATATCGACACCCTGCGCCTGCCGTCGAAGCTGCGTGAACTCATCATGTTGCCGCGCGGCCTGGTGCTGGTCGTAGGAGCGACCGGTTCGGGCAAGTCGACCACGCTGGCTTCGATGCTCGATTACCGCAACCGCAATCGCAGCGGGCATATCCTAGCCATCGAGGACCCGGTCGAATATCTGCACCAGCATCGCAAATCGATCATCGATCAACGCGAGGTGGGCATCGATACCTTGAGCTATGCCAATGCGCTGCGCAACGCCATGCGCGAGGCACCGCATGTGATCATGATCGGCGAAATCCGCGATCGGGAAACCATGCAGCAAGCCATGTCCTATGCGGAGACCGGCCATCTGTGCCTGTCGACGCTGCATGCCAACAACGCCAATCAAACGCTCGATCGCATTCTCAACTTCTTCCCCGATACGGCGCGGCATCAGTTGTTGATCGACCTGTCGCTCAATCTCAAAGCGGTGATTTCGCAACGACTGCTGCATGCCGTCGACGGTACCCGCGTTCCCGCGGTGGAGCTATTGCTGGTGACTGCCTATATTTCCGACCTGATCGAGAAGGGCGAGATCGCGACGATCCGTGAAGCAATGAAGCAGAACAGCGAAGCCGGCATGCAGACGTTCGATCAGGCGCTGTATACGCTTTATAAGGCGGGCACGATCGGTTATGCGGAAGCGTTGGAACATGCCGACTCCCGCACCGATCTCGCCTTGCAGATTCGCTTGCAAGGGCCGGCGCCGAACGAGAGCGCGCCGGGGGTGATCGAAGGTGTGGAATTGCCGTTGTCGTTGAAGTTGGGCAAGTGAATCCCGCGCGCTCTTCTGCTAATGGCGAGACGACCTTCGCACAAACAAAAAGTAAGTCAGCGCAAAGCACACCATCGCGCTCGCCGCAGGCAATGCGCTCATAAAACGGATCATGTCGCGGCTGTGCGAAAAGCGATAATCGGCGTGTGCAAGGAATTCGCCGATGCCCAACGCGGCGAAGGCCAGCGCCGTCTTCGAGCTGAAAGTCAGGACGCCGAAGATGTTGGTCGCAGAAGTCGCGGCACGTCCGCTTCGAACCGATGCAGCAGCCAGTGCCCATAACGTCATCAGCACGCCACCGCTGCCGCAGCCATAGAGCAAGCCGCTCAGCACGCTGCAGGCAATGCCTTGCAGCGAAAAAAATTGAACAATGCGCTGCCCACAAAGAAAACCAGCGTTGCCGTACGTAGCGCCCATAGCAGTGAATGGCGATCGGCGAGGTGGCGCCAGAACGGTTGCGATACCGTCATGCCGACGGCAATCGCGATCATCCAGGCGCTGCCCTGGAACGGCGTATTCAGGTCGTACGAGACGATATAGGGTTCCAGCCTGCCTATGATTGAGGTAGCGATGGAAATGACGAACATGCCGACCAGAATTGGCCAGCGATGCAGTGGCAATGACGGCGCTTGCGATATGGTGGCTGTCGGAGAAGATGCCACCGTGTGCGCCGTTTGATCGCGATGCAGGTATTTTCGCAGCAACCATGACGACGCAGCTCCCACTATCGCGATGGCCATGGCCGTCATGAGAAAACCTATAGCGCGCGCATCATTGAGTTGCGTTTTCATCACAGGTGAAAACACGATGCCAGCATTGCATTCTGCGGGTTGTCCAGAAAGGCGTAAGCGAGCCGAAACGCGATCATGCTGACAAGCGCGAATGCAAAGCGATAGTTGAGCGGCGCCAAGCTCGACACGCCGAATACGGCAAAAGCGAGGCAACTTGCCAAGGCGCCGAGCCATTGAACCTCGGCGGCGCGCCCGGTGGTGGTCACCGAGCACGCAAGATATCGGCCGGTCAGGACATCCACCAGCGCGCTGAGCAGCATCGAACCGCTCAGGATCAAGCCCATTTGTTGCGGGGACAGCGCGCAGATCTCGGTAAGGAAGTAGCCGAACAGCAGTTCGCTGGCATGCCAGAACAGGCTTTTTCCGCCGTGAGCAACCCCATAGACCGCGGCGAAGCTGCGGGGCCGCGCGCGCGTTTTCGTGATGTCTTGATCGATAACGGCCACGGCGGAAGTGAAGCTAATGAACCTGCGCCGATGCGGCGCGAACATGTCGTGAATGGTGCGGTATTCCGGCGCTCGATGATGGCCGCTTTCTGCTTCAAATCTGTGAATCAATAATCCCGGGTTGGGCGGATGCGAAACCCTCAAGCTTCTTCGAGGCTGAGCCGCCCCCAACACCGCCACTATGGGGAAAACCCTAGGCTAGGGAATGGCCTAGTTGGCCTGGGGAATGCCGGTTTTTCATACTTCGTTCCGATCTTGAAGCCCCGGACGGCTTCATGACGGATCTGTGCCGGCGCCGAGTGTCACGACGGGTGCAAGGCGTTGGCGTAGCGACGTAACGACTGGCAGATTTCCCCATCCTTGAAGAGGGCAAAAACCATGGGCGCGACTTCCTCCATCTCCAACGTTTACAACACCACGATCAACGAAATCGTCAGCAAAGGCATCAGCCGCCAGGAAGCCACCGAAATCGTTCGCAATGCGATGAACCAATTCCAGAGCCAGGCTTCCGAACCGCTTATTTCACTGCTGAGCAACAATGGCGGCGGCGAAGGCTGGCTCGAAGCGTTGGCCAAGGCGCTGGGCGACAAATTGAACCAGGCCGCAGACAACCTCAAGAACGCCGCGGGTTCCGTGAATGCGGACAATCCGGGGCAGACCACCGAATTGAGCGCAAAGGCCCAGGAATTCTCGCAGTTCATGGACGCCGTCAACAATGTCATCAAGACGGTGGGTGAAGCGATGGATTCCATGGCTCGCAAGCAGTAATCGATCATGTAAAACCAAGAGACCGGGATACCTTGTGTGTCCCGGCCTTCTTTTGCGTGTTTATGGGTGCCTACGTCATGCTCGCTTTTCGCTCGCGCGGTTTTGCGCTCTCGCTGGCCATCGCTCTTATGCTGCCTTGCCTGCATGCATGCGGCGCCGGTCATGGCACGGGCAACATCGAAAGTGTTTGCCTTGTGAAAAGCTTCAAGACCGGCGTGGGCGGCATGCGACTTCCGGTTTGGCGACCTTATCTTTTGTTGAAGGACGGTACGGCCTACGCGAATCCGAAGCTGGCGCCCGACACGTTGGATTTAGTGCAGTCGCGACAAAGCGAAGCGGATCGCTGGGGCACGTGGACAGGGCAGGGCAGCGACAGGACGCTGAATGTTCCCGGCCATAGTCCGATGTCGAGCGCGCAATGCTTGCCGCCGGCGGCCTCGGGCATGTCGCTGCAAGGCAGCTACAAGCATGTGGGCGGTGGCGGCACCATCGCTGGCGGCGGGCACGCTTCGTTCGTGCGTAGCGACAGCTATCGCTTCTCTTCCGATGGACGCTTCACCGGAGGCAGCAGCAGCGGGTTGGTGTCGCCGGATGCATCGGCCGTTTCGGAAGCCGGACGGTCTGGGCACTATCGTGTCCACGGCTACTCGATCGATCTTCGCTACGACGATGGTAGCGAGGCGAAGCTGTTTTTCTATACCGACGGCGACAAGCTCCTGCACATTGGCGATGAGGACTATGTGCCGGCGGCTGAGTAATGTGCAGCACTAGGGAAATTCCCAGCTAGGCAAGGTCTTCGGTTCCATGCGTAATGCGCTGCATCGCCGAAAAGAGTGGGGGATGCATCATGGCGCCGGATCCAACTCAAACAGAATCTTCCCTGGGACGTCTGGATTCGAGCCGAGGCCAAGCACGTGACCGCATGGCGTCATCCGCGGATCTTGCATTGCCCCAATCGCGAAGAATGCGATTGTCCGAGCTGGATTACGAAGACATCCCGCGCCTCAGCAGCCTGTTCGCGCAAACCCAGACGCATCCCCTGTTGATGGACAGTCCTACACGTTTTATTGACGTGGCGGCCATCGTGGCTTGCGTCCATCGCCTTTATGCGGCTTCCCGTGGTGGCCTTGGAGCTTGGCGAGCAGATACCTTGGATGGTGCGTTTATCGGTCTTCTTTCATTGATACCCATCGCGAAAACCAACGATGTGGAGATTCATGTGCGGCTGAAACCCGAAGCATGGGGTCGCTGGTACGCGATCGAGGGAACGCATCTGCTGTGCCAGCAGGCGTTCGATCGCGTCGGACTTCCGCGTTTGTTCGGCTATTGCCACCCCGATCATCATCGCGTGCAACGCATCATGTCGCACTTCGGCTTTCGTCACCTTGGGCTATGCGAGCATCGTGGGCAAATGGCTCATCGCTATGAGCTGGATGCGGCAACGTGGCGGGAGCGTAGCCCGGCTGCTGCGCATTGAATAGCCTGATTAACGTCGTTATGTGCCAGCCGAACGGAATCTTTTTCCTCCCTGCAAGCAGGGGAAATAACCGTGATCAAAGCTGATGCACAATCCATCCAGGCGGCATAGGCGCAATGGGTGGCGCACCGCGAATAGCCGACTGCACAACGTCCTCCGGCGTGCTTTCGGTCTGCTGCCAGCTTTGTGCGAGTCGACCGAGAATGTCGCGCGTATCACGGGTGTAAGTGCCTTCCAACTCGGTGCCGACGTCGGCCCCAAGTTTGCCGGCATAGACCGCGCGCAATTGCGGATTGAGTTCGAATAACGTCAGCAGCTTGCGCATCGCATCGGCGTACAGGGCTTTGTCCAGCATGGGACGCTGGGTCTGTTGGCAATACCACACGGTGAGATATTCGATGGGGCCGAGCAGGCGGCGGCGATTCATCGAACCTGCCGTGCAACAGGCCGGATCTTCGCCAGGGTTGCGGCACGAGCTGCCCCATGCGCTTAACGGGCCCGAAGGAAGATCCATGCGCTGTGCTGCGGCGCCAAGCAAGTCGGTCACACATTGCTTCGCAGCGGCGTCTTCGCTCTCCGCCACGATCAACAGCATCTTCAAAAATACCGGATACGCTTCGTCGCCCAATTGGCGCACGACACGCTTGGCCAATGCAAGGCGCAGCTCCATCGACGACTCTTGCTGGAGCGCACCCACTAGGCGGCGTGTTGTTTCCAACAACGGTTCGGCCAAGGATTGCAGCTCTGTGACCATGCACTCAGTCTGCGGGCGCCATCAATCGAGCGGCGCCAGAATATGGTTCACCAGTTGATCGAGCTGCATCGTGGATGGCGTATTGAGATTCGCGCGCACGCCCAGCAAACGCTCGGCGGCGCTGGCGCCAGCCCACACATCAAGTCCCAGCAGCTGATTGCCGGTGGCTGCATTGAGCCGTGCGGAAACGCTCAGCTCAGTCGCTGTCCGGACTGCACCCGCCTCCGTGGGTGGCAGCGGCAAGCGTGATGAAAGCTCGGTAACGTTCATGGCGCTTGGCTTCGATGAAATATATGCCGCAAGTCTAGGCCTCCTGCGGTGCTGGGAAAGCTGGGGGAATCCCTAGGTGGCCGCTGCCCGCGAACCGTCGCACACTGTCATTCGGCAGAGTCTATGCCGCGTGATGGCGTCGATCAGGTGAAACATGGCGGGGCAGAACAAGGACAGCGGCGATCGCACCGAAAAGCCGACCGCCAAACGACTGCGCGATGCGCGCAAAGACGGCGACGTCTCTAAAAGCCGCGAGCTGACCAGCACCGCGCTGGTGCTGGCGTGGCTGTTGATGCTGATGATGGGCATGCCCTTGATCCATGCACGCTTGACCGGCCTGTACGACACCGTCATCGAAGGCATACATCAGCCATTCGACCAAGCATTGCACAACATCGGCTGGGCGGCCGGTGCTGCATTTTTATGGCTTACCGTGCCGCTTTTGTTGGGCGGGGCGACGATCGGTGTGCTGGTTGAATTTTTGCAGGTAGGTCCGGTTTTCGCGCCGAAGAAAATCAAGCCGGATGCCAGCCGGTTGAATCCTGCCGAAGGCATCAAGCGGCTGTTCTCGCAAGAAAACCTGGTGGAAGTGATCAAGGCGCTCGTCAAGAGCAGCCTGCTGATCGGCCTGTTTGTGTGGGTGCTGTTTGCCCTCATAGGTCAATTCGTGAAATTGCCGTATGTGCCGCCGGAGGCAACGGGCGAAGCGCTGTGGATTGCCGTGAAACGCCTCGCCGTCGGCGTGATCTTCGTGTTCTTTTTTGTCTCGGCATTGGACGTGTTTTACCAGCGCTACGCCTTCACCAAAAAAATGAAGATGAGCCGGCGCGAGATCAAGCAGGAACTGAAAGAGAACGAAGGCGATCCGATGATCAAATCCCGCCGTCGCCAATTGCATCAGGAATGGTCGCAACAAAACGCGTTGGCCGGCGTGCGCAGAGCCAGCGTGGTGGTCACCAACCCTACGCATTTGGCCATTGCCATCCGCTACGAACAAGGCGAGGACGATCTGCCGGTGATCGTCGCCAAAGGCGAGGATCACGAAGCGGCGTTGATTCGTCAGGCAGCGGAAGAGGCGGGTGTGCCGATCATGCGCAACGTGACGCTGGCGCGTGGTTTGTATGAAAAAGTGGAAGTGGATGAGTATCTGCCCGGCGATTTCTTTGAGGCGGTGGCAGAGTTGTTGCGGTGGGCGGAGTCGATTCGCGAATCGCGGGATGGGAAGTAGGTTTGGGTTCGCACCCTGACGGATTCCCACGTTTTTGTTCTCGCATGACTCATGCATGTCGTGAATGGACACATTGCCTGCGGCGCTTTCGGACCCTAAAGGGCCCGAGTCACTTTTCTTTGCTGGCCCAAAGAAAAGTGACTCGAGCGCCTACGGCGATCGAAAGCGCCGCAGGCAATGGTCCACGTCCACGCGCGGCAACCTTCCTTCGCGGTGTATCGCAGTTCTCAAACCGCAAAAAACCAGGAATACGTCAGGAGTTTGCACTCCAACCTACAAAATACTTTTCAGCACCACCAGCAAACCCCGATTCTCATACAGCTTCCGCATCACCACCTCGATCATCGCCCCCAACGCCAGCAACAACACCCAGCTCGACAGCCACGACTTGATCGGCATGGCGAGCGAAAACACATTCAATTGCTGCGCATAGCGATTGACCAAGCCCAGGGCGATATCCACCAGTGACATCACCACCAATGCGGGTGCCGAGAACACCAGCACGGCGGTCATGAAATAATTGAACTGACCCACGAAGAACTCCATGCCGCCCTGTCGCAGCGGCGGAAGCATGCTTGCGACCGGCCAGACCGCGTAGCTCGACATCAATAGATCCAGAAACACCATGAACGCGCCGCTGACCATGAACAGCCAGGTCGCCACCTGCATCAGGAATACACCGGTGATCGTGGTCTGTTGGCCGGCAATCGGATCCATGTCCATCGACATCGACGTGCCTGCCTTCGTGTCGATCACGCTGCCGGCAGCGCCCAGTGCCCAGAACACGACGCCGAAACAAAAGCCGATCAACAAACCGATGAAGATTTCCTTGCCCAGCACCAGTATCCAGCTGGCGTTCGTCATGATCGTGGTGCTGGGGCTGGCAGCTGCCGCCAACGGATAGACCAGAATCGCCAGGCTGACGTAGAAACTGTTGCGCACCAGCGCCGGCACGGTTTCCGCAGTCATCAACGGCAGTACCAGGAACGCCGCCACGATGCGCGGCAACGTCAACGCAATACCGTTGAGCTGATTGCCGAGATAGTCGACCGAAAAAGGAGCGATCAAGTGAGCATGCCGGGAAAGTTGGTAAACAGTCGGTCGGCAAATTTGAGCAAGGTGCCGCCGAGCATCGCAGCCGTTCCCAGCAAGGCCAGCACCACCACGACGAATTTCACGGCGTAGGGCAGGGTCTGTTCCTGGATCTGCGTGGCGGCCTGGAGAAACGCGACAATAAGGCCCGCAATGGATGCAGCCAGAATGGGGGGCGCCGACAACACCAGCACCAGCCACAGCGCTTCGCGTGCAAGTTGGATTTCTTGATCGTACATGCGCCGCCTCTATTGATAGGTGAGCACAAGGCCATGGATTAGCTTGGCCCAGCCGCTGAGCAACACGAACAGCAGCAGCTTGAACGGCAGCGACACCATGGTAGGCGAGAGCATGATCATGCCCATCGCCAGCAAAATGTTGGAGACGACCAGGTCAATCACCAGAAACGGAAGAAACAACAGAAAGCCGATCTGAAACGCCTGCGTCAGCTCGCTCACCGTGAAGGCGGGCATGATCACGATGTAATCGTTGGGCGTGAGCTCTTTCTGCTGGTCCGCCGGTAACAGCCGTTTCGCGCTTTGCATGAAGAAGTCGCGTTCGGTCGAATGGCTGTGCTTGATCAGGAACTGCCGCAGCGGCTCCTTGCCTGATTGCACCATCATGCTCAGTTTGTCCATGGTCATCGGTCCCGACGGCTGCGCGCTCATCTGCGTCTGCACGCTTCGGTAGGTATCCATGATCACCGGGTTCATCACATAGACCGACAGGATGATCGCCAGGCCGTTGAGCACCACATTGGGCGGCACTTGCTGCAGCCCCAACGCATTGCGCAACAGGCTGAGCACCACCACGATCTTGGTGAAGGAGGTGACCATCACGGCCACGAACGGCGCCATGGCCAGCGCCACCACCACGGTAATGATGAGGGCGGGCGAAAAGCTACTGAAATCCACGCGTCGAGCCCTTCCTTGCGTTGTCATGATGGGTGATACGCACCCCCAGCCATTCGCCCACGCTGACCAGCTCGCCTTCGCCCAATGGCTGGCCACCGAGCAAAATGTCGACGGTGTTGCCCATCAGCGATGTGTCGTAACTCAGCACGCTTCCGGGTTTCAACTCATTCACCTGATGAGTGCTGAGGCTGAGCTGGGTCAAGCGAAACTGGGGACGTGACGGATCGGTAGCGGTAGACAGCAACGGTCTGGCGGCAATCGTCCATTGTCCTTGCCGGCGCTGTACCGCCAAACCGGCGGGAAGCCCGAACATACTGCGTAAAGTGTCGCGATCGGGCAGCAATTGCGCATCGCAATCTGCGCCTTCGCTGACCAGCAATACATCGCCCGGCGCCAACGCGGCAATCGTCGCCGGATCGAGTGCGCGTCCTTGCAGCATGAGATCGAACGTCAGCACCGTGGCGTCGCCGAGCATCGACAGCTTCGACGCGTCCCGTTTCCAATCGGCGCACGCGGCCAGCAGACGAGCTTCGGTAGCACCAAGACCCAGCCAACCTTGCAGCGATTGGCCATCCTCGCTGTGCCAGCTCAATGCCAGCCACAACAATTCCGTATCCGCACCGTTGGCAAGAAAACGCGTGACCACGAAGCCGCCGCCGAATACGTGGCTGAGTGCATCGAGCATAGGCTCATGCGCAAGCGACCAGGCAAGCAGGCGTGCGTCGCCTGCATAGTCTTGCCAACGTGCATCGCCAAGCGGATTGGTTATCAGCTCGCGTTCCAAGGCGATCAGCAGCCGACCTTGTGCACTGTCCAGGCAGGTGCACGCCAATGCGGCCGCGTGGCGCTGACCGACGCCGGCGTGCAATTGAAGCGAGCCGTGCTCTTTCTGCAACAGCATGTTGCCGCGCGCCAACAATGCGCGTGCGGCATCGCTCAGCACCTCACGGGTGTCGCCAGACATTTGGCCATGATCCATCGCGAAACTCGTGTCGCGCAGCATTTAGTTTTGACCCAATACCACGCGGGTGAGCTCGACCACATTGTGAGCACCCAGCTTGGCCATCAAATTGGAGCGATGCAGTTCTACGGTTTTCGGACTGATATTCAGCTCGTCGGCGATCACCTTGTTGAGCTTGCCGCTCATGATGCCGTCCAACACTTGCCGTTCGCGGCGGGTGAGGCGGGTCAGTGCCGTGCAAGCTGTCTGTGGCGCATGATTGGCAAGCGCGGTCTGGATGGCGTCGATCAACAGCGGTGCATCGAACGGCTTTTCGATGAAATTGGCAGCACCATGGCGCATCGCATCCACCGCCAGCGGCACATCGCCATGGCCGGTCACGAAAATCAGCGGTATCGATACGCCGCGATGAACCAGTTCAGTCTGCAATTCCAAGCCGGTCATGCCCGGCATGCGGATGTCGCTGACAATGCAACTTCTGGCCGGCGGCTCGTCTCGCGCCAGCTCTTTGAGCAGCGCCAGCGCACTCGAAAAATCGCGTACCTGGAAGTTGGCCTGTTCGAGAATCCACACGCAGGACTGGCGGAACTCCTGATGGTCATCGACAACATAGACGCGAGTGTCGAGCGCTGTGGTCATCAAGCCAACCCTCGCGGCACCGTGAACACCAGTGCGGCGCCATGCCCGTTTTCCGGATTCGGCTCGGCGAACAGACGGCCTTCGTGGTATTCGATGATGGAGCGACAGATCGCCAGCCCGATCCCCAAGCCATCCGGCTTGGTGGTGTACATCGGCGTGAACAACTGCCGCATGCCGTTCTCGTCGATCCCGCAACCTTGATCGATCACACGCACTTCGACCATGCCGTCATAGTCCAGCCGCGCCGACAGGTGAATGCGTCGACGCGCGGGCGGCGTTTCGCGCATTGCCTCGATGGCGTTCTTGATCAGATTGAGCAGTACCTGCTCGATCATCACGCGATCGGCAAAGATGGGTGGCAGGTCGTCTGGAATCGTGCTGACGATGAGCACCTGATATTGCTCGGCTTCCAGGCGCAACAATTCGATCACGCCCTGGATCAAGGTACGGGCATCCAGGTTCTGCCGATGGGGTTCGCGGCTGCGCACGAATTCACGGATGCTGCCGATGATCTGTGCCGCGCGTTCGGCCTGGCGTTTTGCCTGATGGATGCCTTGGCGAAGACGATTTTCTTCCGGCGCATCGTTGACGATCTGTTCACAGCCGGCGAGATAGTTGATCGCCGCCGACAGCGGCTGGTTGAGTTCATGAGCCAGCGTGGTGGCCATTTCACCCACACTCATCATGCGCGAGGTGGAAAGCAATTGTTCGTGCTGCTCGCGGTGCCGGCGAAGCACTTCGATGCATTCGCTCATGTTGATGAGGAACAGCGCATCGGCACGATCGCCCAGCATCGTCAGCTCGCGGCTCTCCATGCGATACCAGCGGCGAGTGTCCGGCGCGTAATAGATGCGCGCGCCACCGCTTTGCACACCCGCTGATTCGAACGTATGTTCAAAAGCCGCGCGCGTCGGCGTGGAGGTGAGATGGGGAAACTCTGCGCGGAATGCAGCGTTGCATGTCAGCGTAGTGTCAGGTTTGCGCCGAAACGCGATACATGGCCACGGCAATGCATCGATCAGCGCGTAATCCTGTCCTGCTATGTCGGATGCATTCGCTGGGCGGTTCTCTTTGCGGTCGATCTGCGCCAAAGACATAGTCACCTATCCATGAATAACCTGGTGGTCGTCCCGGCTGCGCCGGAGTGACAGTAGCTATTTGACGTATGTGGCATTCGCCACAGCCGGTTGCTTCTTACCTGGGTTCGTCCACAAAGATTAATCGAACAGCTTGCGGTGATATGTTGTGTGGGGATGAATCATCAAGCTGTCTTCATCAGGACGCGGATAATGCCATGAAGAAAATACTATGCAACGTGTTTGTCGGCCTAGTTTTGCCAACTGAAGCATTCGCAGCGGATGCAACAGAAAGCGGCGGTTCACTTTTAAGCTTGCTGGTTCCCTTGATTGCAGTGACTTTAGGCCTGCTCGCGATGCTGTGGTGGCTCAAGCGGGGGAAAGCTTTAAGCGGCAATGGACCGCTCAAGGTAGTGCAGGCGGTGGCAGTGGGTGCGCGTGAAAGAATCGTAGTGGTTGATGCGCAAGGGCGCAGGCTAGTGCTTGGCGTAACCTCCAGCAAAATCGAGCTTTTAGCGGAATTGCGCGCATCCGATACATCCGTCGCTGCAACGACAACAACTACGGCGAATGTGTCTTGATGAAATTTTCGTGATGGCCTTCAACTGCGATGGAATTCACGCATCGCATGCGATGCGATAAACAGTTCGAAAAAGTTTCTTCTGACACTTTTGTATCTGTATTGCGGAAATATGAAACCTAGGGTCGCCCCTAGGTTTCGCTTTTTATAAACACTGGTAGGTTCGCCAACGTCGATTGCCGACAGGGGGCATCGGCCAAGCGGATCGGTTGGTTGAAACGTTGGCAACGGCAAGTAGAACTCGAGTGGCGTGCGCCGCTCGGTTTGTGTTTTCTCGCTTGCCGGAGCTTTACGTGTTGGCCATCTACGTTGCACTTTGCTGTGACACCAACGCGCCGCTGCGACGACGAGCTTGTCGTCTGGGTAGCGCTGACAGGGTTGTCGCGTAATGGCGTTCGAATCGATTCTTTCGCGGCTTGGCTCGGGTACGGGCGGGACGCGCAGCTATAGCGACTTGGTGTTGGTGGCCGGGGTGGTGGCGATCATCGGTTTGATGATCTTGCCGCTGCCGATGGTCGCCATCGACGCGCTGGTGGCCTTGAACATGCTCATCGGCGTGGGCTTGTTGCTCGTCGCCATCTATATTCCCGCGCCGGTTGCCTTCTCCAGCTTTCCGAGCGTGCTGTTGCTGACGACGTTGTTTCGCCTGGCGTTGTCGATCGCGATCACTCGTTCGATTCTGCTCAATGCCGACGGTGGCCGCATCATCGATACCTTCGGCAACATGGTGGTGGGCGGCAACCTGATCGTCGGCCTTGTCGTGTTCCTGATCATCACCGTGGTGCAGTTCATCGTGGTGGCGAAGGGCGCCGAACGCGTCGCCGAAGTCGCGGCGCGTTTCTCATTGGATGCCATGCCCGGCAAGCAATTGTCGATCGACTCCGACTTGCGTTCGGGGTTGTTGGAAAAAGATGAAGCGCGTCGGCGCAGGCGCTTGCTGGAAATCGAAAGCCAGTTGCACGGTTCGCTCGACGGGGCCATGAAGTTCGTCAAAGGTGACGCGATCGCCGGCATGGTGATCATCATCATCAATTTGCTCGGCGGCCTTGGCGTGGGCGTGCTGATGCACGGCATGGACCTCAGCGATGCCATGCACACGTACAGCGTATTAACCATCGGCGATGGCCTGGTGGCGCAGATTCCCGCTTTGCTTGCATCGATATCCGCCGGCCTGATCGTTACGCGCACCGCCGGCGACGAAGAAGACCGCAATCTGGGTGCGATCATCGCCAGGCAGATCACCGGCGAACCGCGCGTGATGATGATCGTGGGCTGCATCGCGCTGGGCATGATGCTGGTGCCGGGCTTCCCCATCGTGGTGTTTCTTCCGATCGGCATCGTCATGGTGGGCGTGGCGTCATGGCGCATGCGCGAGCGCGTAGCGCTGCTGCGCAAGGTGTTCAAAGTGCCGGAAAGCCAAGCCGAACTGCTGCCGCCGGATGTGGCCGATACCGATGCGCTGACGCCGCCCCCGGCGTTGTTGCTGGAAGTGAACATGTCCGCTTTGCAGGCCTTGGGCAGCACGCAGGTACGCAATCTATTCCGTCAGGTAGTCGGCAGTCTGCGTGAGGAATACGGCGTGCCGCTGCCCAAGCCTGCCTTGCGCGCCGGGCTGAATTTGCCGGAGCACGGCTATGCGCTGTATGCCTATGGCGTGCGCATCGGGTACGGCGCGTTGAAATCGGAAGCGCTGTTCCTGCCTGGTCGCATGGCGTTGCCGGCACAAAGTCAAGGCGACGGTGCGTTGATAAAAGAAGAGGCTGTTACGGGTTTTCCGGGACGCTGGGTAACGCGCGACCACAGTCATGGCGGGCTCGCGTTGGACCCGCCGCAGATGTTGCGCGCGCATATCCGTCTTGCGTTGGAACGGCATCTGTCGTTGTTCGTCGGCATCCAGGAGACATCGAATCTCTCCAATGGTCTGAGCCGCGACTACCCCGACCTCGTGCGCGAAATGCTGCGCGTGGTTTCGCCGCAGCGCGTCGCCGACGTGCTCAAGCGGCTAGTGGAAGAGCGCGTGCCGATTCGCCAGTTGCGCGATGTGTTCGAGGCGATTACCGATGCCGCCAGTCGCGAGAAAGATATCGTGCTGGTGGCCGAGTACGTGCGCATGTCGTTGCGTCGTCACATCAGCTATCGCTATGCCGACCACGAGCATGTACTGCGCGTGCTCGTCGCGCGTCCCGAACTGGAAGAGCGTCTGCGTCGCTCCGTGCATAACGGTCCGGCCGGGGCGCAGCTCGCCGTGGAGCCTGATCTGGCCGCGCGATTGCTGGCGCAGATCGCCGACTACGCCGGTGGCGAGCATGGCGCTTCGCTCGTAATGCTCAGTTCGACGGACGTGCGCCGTCATTTGCGCAAACTCACGGAGGCCGAATACGCCGACATACCCGTGCTTTCTTATCAGGAACTGGTGCCCGATCTACGTCTGGTGCCGGTTGGACAACTAGTGGCTTGAGGCCACGGATTTCCCAGGAGCGGAACATTTTCATGATGCGAAAAATCAGGGGCGAGTGGAGTACCAAGCTGAGCCGACGGATCGGAGGGCCGCTATTGGCCATGGGTTTGATGCTGTGCGCGGCGACCGCGCTGGCGACGCCGATCCCATTCAAAAAAGGCATGGTTGAAATTCAGGCCGACAAGACCTTGCACGATTTCTTGCCGGATTTCTTTCATGACCAGGGCTTGGAAGTGGTCATGAGTCAGCAGGTGGCGGCGCGTTCCGGCACGCTCAACGGCAATTTCAAAGGCAGCTATGCGCAGGTGTGGCGCAAGATCGCCGACAGCAATGGACTGTTTGCCTATTGGGACGGCTCGGCCGTTTACGTGTATCTCAATACCGAACGCCAGACCGACTACACCAGCGTGCCGTTGCCGGCGGAGCAGCAGTTCCTGGCCGCGATGGCGAGCGTGAACTGGGCCGATGCCTCCAGCGGCGACATCTGGCGGCTGGAGCCAAGCACCGGCCTGGTGACGATCACCGGCAGCAAACGCTTCGTCGATCAGGTGAAGCAGATGGCGCAGACCATCTCCGGTCTTGGCGCGAATCCGACCATGCGTTTCAAGTTCTATCCGCTGAAGTACGCATGGGCTTCGGACACAACCATCACCATCGGCGATCGCCAGGTCACCGTGCCTGGCGTAGCCACCGTGTTGCGCGAACTGGTCGGTGCCTCGGGCGGCGATCAGTTTGGCGGCGCGCGCGAACGTTTGATGTCGGCACGTCAACAAGGCTTGCGTGGACAAGGGCTGGCCGGCATGGGGCAGCAGCCGCCACCGCCGCTGGGCAACTACACCGTGCCGGTGCAGAACAATGATGGCGGGGCGGACGAAACGCCGCCTTCATCGTCATCGCAGCCGAACACGCTGCGCGCCATCAGTGGCCAGGGCGACAGTCGCATCGTGGCCGACACGTTCCGCAACGCGATCATCGTGCGCGACACCGCCGATCGCCTGCCGATGTACGACGACTTGATCCGTCAGTTGGACGTCGCACCGCAAATGGTAGAGATCGAAGCCACCATCATTGACGTGGACAAGAACAAGGCGCGCTCATTGGGCGTCAATTGGTTCTACCGCAATCATGGCATTACCGCGGGCTTCACCAGTAACGGCCCCAACGGTTCGCCAGCAGCGGACGGGATGAAAGGGGCCTTGGCTGGTGCTTTGCTGGGCGGCAAGGACGGGCAGGCGCTGTCAGCACTGGCCAGCCTGTTTGGTGGCGGCGGGCAGATCGGTGCAATCTTGGGTGATCCGGGACATTTCGTAGCCAATGTCGATGCGCTGGAAGCGGATGGCGTTACACACGTCGTGACGCATCCGCAAGTGATCACCATGAACGATACGGAGGCGGTGATTCAAAGCAATCAAACCGTCTACGTGCCGGTGTCCGGTGCCTATAACTCCGATTTGTACAACGTGGTCGCCGGCACGACGCTGCGCGTGACGCCGCATCTGGTGTCGGAGAACGGCAGCTTGCAGATCCGCATGATGGTGCAGATCGAAGACGGCAACATCAGTTATTCGGTGGCCGATTCGCAGAATGTGAAATATCCGATCGTCAGCAATAACGCCGTGAACACGCAGGCAGTCATTCGGGACGGGCAGGGCTTGTTGCTGGGCGGCTTGGTCCAGGACTCGGGCGGCAACACCACGCAAAAGATTCCGGTGCTGGGCGATATTCCGCTGCTCGGTTATCTGTTCAAGACGGTACAGAAGCAGCGTGCGCATACCGAACGATTGTTCTTGATCACGCCGCGCCTGATTGCGCTCAACCAGATCACAGGGCAGCAAACGCCGAGTTCATCGCAAGTGACGATCGAGTCGCAGCAGCAGATCGACGATCAGCAAGCGAAGAAGATCGGCGTGTGGCATTTCGACAATCCGGCGCCGGTAGCGCAGCCGCAGCCGTCCGCGTCGCCGATTCCGCCGCAGCCTCCGGTACCCACCACAACGACCACACCACGCGTGCGGTGAGAGCCCCTATCCGTCAACCATGAGCAGCCAAGTCGCCCACCGAACACCCAGCACGGAACGCTCGTCACCGCGCGTGCAGCTGCGCTTGCGCGTGTTCAGTGGCGTGCACGCCGGTGCGGAGTTCCGTTTGCCTGAGCGCGGCATTTTGATGATCGGCCAGGCGGACGATTGCGACCTGATTCTGGGTGATGCGGATATTCGCGATCGCCATTGTGTACTCACCGTGGTGGGCGATCAGGTGCTGCTGCGTGCGTTGAGCGGTGAAGTGGAAGCGCAGGATCGGCGCGTGGCGGAGGGCGAAAACATCACGCTCGAACACTTCGCGATGGTGCGTCTGGGCAAAGTGCAGTTCGCCGTTGGACCGCACTGGAGCGAACGCTGGTTGAGCCTCGGCGAAGCCACCGATCAAGGCCCTGCCACCACGGCACAAAAACAGCTCGCCAACCGGCGCCGCGGCGTGTTGGCCATCGCCGGCTTGCTGCTGGCGTTCTCGATACTCGTGCTGGTGGGAAGCTGGAAGGTGAGCCATCCCTCGTATGCCCGTCCACGCAGCGCCGAGGATCAGTTGAAAGTGACGCAGGGCATCCTTCATCAGATGTCGCTGATGCATGTCGTCGCCAACGTCGACAGCGGCAATCGGCTGGTCGTGCACGGCGTGGTGGGTAATGCCGCGCAACTGCCCGAACTCAAGCAGAAGCTTTCCGAGGCCGGTTTGACGACGGAGCTGTCGGTGCGCGATTGGCCGAGTATCGCCAAGCAGGTGAAGGACATCTTCGGCATGCACGGCTACACGGTGGAAACACAGTTGCTGGACCAAGGCCTGATTGAAGTCGACGGTCATTTCGGCGACACCGACAACGCCGAGCGCGTGAAGAAAGATGTGCTCGGCTCGGCCGACATGCAGAATCTCAACAACGATGTTCGCCTCAATCTTGCCTTGCGCAATTTCGACGAGCGCAAACCCGAGGCGCCCAAGCTCGATCAAGGCAAATTGATTCTGCATGTCACCAGTGGCGAAAACAGCTATGTGGTGACGCGCGACCAGTCGCGCTACTACCCGGGAAGTGCGATGCCGCAAGGTGGCGTGCTCGTCGGCGTTACAGGCGACGACAATATTTTGGTGCGCATGCCCGACAACACCTACGTGCAATTGAACAAGGACGATAAATATATGGTCCCGCATCCGCTGGGCGACATGGATTCGGTCGACATGGCGCATTTGGTACAGGCAGCGCCGAGCAGCAGCGCACCCGCGGTTGCTGCCGGTGCAGTAGTACAACCCTTCGCGAAAACCGATTCGACGAAGCAGGAGGCGACGGTGCCGAACCATCGTTGAATCATCACCCGTTTTCGAAGCAGTCGTGCCGGCTGTTTCGATTCCGCGGAGCCCGCCCCTCAGTGAGCCCCCTATCACCAGGCAGGAGACGACAATGAGCAGTAACCCGATCGATGCAAGCAACAACAGCCAGTTCGTCAACACCATGATCGCCAACGGCGCGGCCTCATCCGGTCAGACCGTCAGCTCCGATCAATCCCACAGCTGGTTCGAAGCCATGGCCAAAGCGTGGGGCAACGCGCTCGATCAGCAGGCCAACAAAGTCACAGCGCTATCCGACCAGGTCAGTGCGGGTTCCGACGCCGGTGCCAATGGGCAACTCGGTACCGCAAACACCGGTTCCGATAATCCGTCGGTGCTGACTCAGCTCACGGCAGAGAGCTTGAAGATGCAGTTCCTTTCGACCAGTGCGTCCACGTCGACCAATGCGGTCGGCCAGGCGCTGAACACGCTGGGTCAGAAGCAGGGTTAATCGGCCGAGGCGATGTTTGTTTATGGCTACGCATAAGTCCAATGTCATCAGGCAGTGCATCGAATTTTGCGTTCAGCGAAAGGCATTGACCTGCCTCACGTCATTCCGGCCTTCGCCGGAATGACGACTCGCTCTGATTAGGCATTTGGCGAGTAAGCAGGTAACGGGCGAATGTGTAGCCATCGAACGCAAAAACCGGCTCTAGCTTCCAGGAGGTTCATACATGAACGTGCTTCCGACTCAAATGGTCAACGTCGCCGATTTTGCAGCCACGCCAACTTCCCCAACGGCGCCTGCCCATATCGACGACATCGCGAAATTCCGCGAGACCTTGGCCAACGCCGCGCCAACCAGTGTGAATCCGGCGGATCAGGTGACGCCCGTGCCGCAGGAGCTTTCGTCCAGCATCAAGGCGGTGCTGAACCAGTTCGATTCGCTCAACGCCCACGCCAGCCAGCTTGGCCAGATGGCTGACGCCATGCGCACCAGTGGTAAGGATCTGCAGCCGGGCCAGATCATCGACATGACCATGCGATGCCAGGAAATGGTGTTTCAGGCGGAGTTGACTTCGAACGTCGCCAATCGCAGTTCCGATGGCGTGCAGCAGTTGTTCCGCCAACAATCCTGAGGTGTGCAATGCAAAGGCGGATGATCCGCAAAGTCCGGCGAGTGGCAGCCCTGATGCTTGCATTGGGGCTGCTCGCCGGCTGTTCGCGCGAAGTGCTGTACAACAAGCTTGACGAACAACAGGCGAACGAAGTGGTGGCCGCGCTGCTGACCAACGGCATCGACGCCGACAAACGCCAGGCGGAGCGTGGCGAGGGCTGGCAGGTCGTGCTGGATCGACACGACATGCCCGCCGCCGTGGCGATACTGCGCGATGAAGGGCTTCCGCATCAGAGCACCGACAGCATCGGTCAGATCTTCAAGAAGGATGGCTTTGTTTCTTCGCCGCAGGAAGACAAGCAACGTTTCATCTATGCGCGCGAGCAACAGCTCGGCCATACCTTGCGGCAGTTCGATGGCGTGGTCGATGCCTATGTGTATCTGTCGATTCCGGACAAGAGTCCGATCGACGACAAACCACCGAGCGGCTCCGCATCGGTAGTCGTCATTACACGCCCCAATGCCGGCATTGAGGGGCGTGCGCCGGATATCAAGGCGGCCGTCATGAACGGCACGGATGGTTTGACCGATCCCAGTCGTGTCACCGTGCAATTCTTCCAGCGCGCGCCGACCGAATTGCCTGCCGCGGCGACCAACACCGGCTTGGCGCGTCGCGATATGACATCGCTGGCCATGATGGGTTTTGCAGTGCTGGTGCTGTTGCTTGCGTGCGTGCTGCTATGGCGCAATCGCGGCACTCTGTTGGGTGGCGGACGACCGCGCACCTTGGTTCGTTCGAGCGTGTCGCATGATCGTTGAATACAGCGTGCGCCAGCAGCATGCGCGGGCGTTGCTCGACGCCGTGCATCCGGCGCGCTGCGGCGATCTTCCCGAGCCATTGCTGCAGATGGCTCGGCATTCTCCCATTGGACGGCGACATCTGGTTCGCGCCGCCTTGCGCAGCGCGCCGGATGTGTTTGCGCCGAATCACGAACGATGGCAGCCATGGCAGGACGACGAGCCCTGGCTGCAGTGGCCCCAATCGCGCTTGCATGCATTCACTCAGATGCTGGGCGCGCTCGCGCTCGGACCCGCATTGCGCATGATCGTGGAACGAAACGCCGTATTGTTTGTGCGCAATGCGTTGGGTATCGAAAACTGGCGCCGCGCACAGACGGCGAATCCATGGGCGGGCCAGGCGCCGGAAGCCGTGCGGCAGATGGGTGACGCCGTTCTGCAGCGTTGCGGCAGCGATCCGTTGGCGTTGAACGATGCCATTTACGACCGCGGCAAAATCGAATTCCTTGCGCATGCCGAACGCAAGCACGAAAGCCTCGCGGCGCGCCTGGCGCTTGCCTATGCGCAAACGCCCACGCGCTCGTGCAAGGCGGAATGCTGGCTGCCCTCGTCAGCGGTGCCGGCACTTCTGGTTGAGCAGCAAATGCAGGATGCAGAGAGATTGGCCGAACTGGCAGCCACTGAAGGACAGATCGAATGAATGCATGGGTTGCCGATCGCGAGCGCTTTCAGCTGTACGTCACGGCCGGTGTGATTCCGGCGGAAGCGTGGACGCCGCTTGGCGAAGCGCAGCGCATCCTCCAGCAGGCCAACGCCCTGTTGCGTCGCGCTGAAGCCGAACGCGAAGAGATGTTTGCCCAAGCCAGGCGCGAAGGCTTGATCGAAGGACGTGAGGCCGGTTTGCGCGAGTGCGCCGAGGCCTTGCAGGCTCTGGCCGATGCGCGCACGGCAGCGACGGCAGAACTGCGCAAACGCGCCGGCGATATCGCGATCGGCGTGGTCAAGCATATTGCGCCCGCGATCGGTGCCGAACGGCTGGTGGCATCGCTGGTGGCCGAAGCCATGCAGAAACTGGTGTTCGAACCGCATCTGCTGGTGCGCATTCATCCGGATGTCGTCGAGCGGGCGCGTACCGAGATATCCGCACTGGGTGCCGCCGCAGCACCGGATATCGAAATCATCGGCGACCCGAATCTCGATCGCTTCGACTGCGTCATCGAATCTGCAGGCGGCATCGTGCGCGCGGGTTTCGACGAACAGCTCGAACAGGCGAGAGTGATTCTTGCGGCCGCAGAAAAAACGCACGGAGGACGACGTGAACGTACGGACCTCTGACGACCGCACGCTGTCTTCGGATAGCGACGATCCGCTGCTGCGCGCGCTGAGCCGGCGCGATACTTTGCAGCACGTGGGCCGTGTTGCAGAGGCCTACGGCACCTTGGTGCGCGCCACGGGTGTGCGCGCGGCGATCGGTGAACTGTGCTTGCTGGAGCAGGGCGATACCGGCTTCAGCATGCCGGCCGAAGTGGTCGGTGTATCGCATCAACAGACTTTGCTGACGCCGCTCGGCCCGCTCGAAGGCATTTCCACCGCTACCACCGTGACCGCCACCGGCAAGCAGGCTACTGCGCCGGCGGGTCAGAGCTTGCTGGGCCGCGTGATCGACGCGCACGGCGATCCTCTGGACGGGCTTGGCCCGTTGGTGAATGTAGAGCGAGTGCCGCTGTATTCGGATTCACCCAATCCTTTTACGCGCCAGGCGATCGACGAGCCGCTGCCGACCGGCGTGCGTGCGATCGATGCCACGCTGACGATCGGCCGCGGCCAACGTACGGGCATTTTTGCCGTGGCCGGCGGCGGCAAGAGCACCTTGCTGGGCATGCTGGCGCGCAATGCGCAGTCGGATGTCAACGTGATTGTGCTGGTGGGCGAGCGCGGTCGCGAAGTGGGCGAGTTCCTGCACGACAGTTTGGGCGAGGAAGGTTTGAAGCGCAGTGTGCTGGTGGTCGCTACGTCGGATCGCCCCGCACTGGAACGCAGCCGCGTGGCCTGGCTCGGCACCGCCATTGCCGAATATTTCCGCGATAGCGGCATGAACGTGTTGCTGATGATGGATTCGGTGACGCGCTTTGCGCGCGCATTGCGCGATGTCGGCTTGGCAATGGGCGAGCCGCCCGCACGGCGTGGTTTTACGCCGTCGGTGTTTTCCGCCTTGCCGCGCCTGTTCGAGCGCGCGGGCAACAACGACAAAGGATCGATCACGGCGTTCTATACGGTGCTGATGGAAGACGAAGACGGCAGCGATCCGATTGCCGAGGAAGTGCGCTCCATTCTGGACGGACACATCTATCTTTCGCGCCGCCTGGCGCAGGCGAGCCATTATCCGGCCATCGACGTACTCGCCAGCGCCAGCCGCCTGATGCCGCGAGTGACGCCGGCCACGCATCAGCGTGCAGCCGGTGCGCTGCGTCGCTACCTGGCCAAGTACCGCGAGATCGAAATGCTGTTGCAACTGGGCGAATACAAACCCGGTGGCGATGCCGATGCGGACACGGCTATCGCGCGCATTGACGCCATCAACCAATTGCTGCGGCAGGATACTCACGAGCATGCGGAGTTCGCCGCCACATTGAAGCGTCTGACCGGAGTCTGCACATGAGCGCGAGTGCCGGCAAATTTCCGTTGGAACCGTTGTGCACGGTAAGAGCGATGCGCTTGCGCAAGCTGGAAGCGGACATGAAAACCTGCCGTGAACAATGGAACGCCGCCGAGCGCTTGCGCATCGAGGCCACCGAGCGATGGGAACAATCGGTGCAACATCGGCAGGATTTTGCCGAGTCGTCGTGGAAAGAGCTGTTCGACAAAGGTCCTCCGACCGGCGAGGCCATGCGTCGCCACGAACGCCATCTGGCGTGGTTGGATCAGATCATCGTGCAGCGACAAGCTGAGCTGGACGTGCGCGCACGCGCGTGCGCCGAGGCTGCTGCCGCTTTGGATGTGGCGGCCACCGCCTGGCGGCGCGCGCACAACAAACTCGATGCGTTGGGAGAGATGAAGCAGGAATGGCTGCAGCAGTCGCGCAGCCAGCAGGCCCTGCGCGAAGAACACCATTTGGAAGAGCTGATGCTGGGCCGGATCACATCACGCTGAGGTTGATATGCATATGCCATCGTCAACGCCACCGTCATCCACTTCACATACGCATGCCACGCGGCATGGCACGCGCGAAGCTCGTGAAAAACATGCACTCGACGGCGATCATGAAAACGTGCAGCGCTTCCGCAGCCTGATGCACGGCAAGCAGGGCGCGGCAAACAGTGCGGGCACGGACGAGGAAAACTCGGTCGACGTCAGCGCCGATGCGGGTGCGGATGCGAACGAAGATGCCGACGCGAATCCGCTTTCACCTGACCAGGAAAAAGCCTTGCGCGAGTTGCTACAGCGGCAACTGGAAGAGGGCAGGGCACAGTCGCCGATTTTCTCTTCGCGTGGGCACGACGCCGACAGCGGCAGTGATCAACAAGACGATCACCGCGATGACGGCCAAGCTACCGCAATCGGCATGCAAGCCCTGCACCTGGCGCAGCAGGCCATCGTGCAGAACGCCGAGCAACCGGCAGCGGCTCAAGCCGCCGTCGCGCCGGCGTTGGCCGAGCTGATCGAGCGGCACGTGAAGCAGCTATTGGTGCCCGATGCCACCAGCCGCAGTGCGGCGCAATCGCGCGAGATCATGATCACGCTCAAGGATGGTTTGTTGCCCGGTACCGAGCTATGGCTGAGCCGCACCAGCACCGGTTGGAAGCTGCGCGCGGATACGCGTTCAAATACGGCTTATCGCAGCCTGTTAGAGGGCGCGCCGCAGCTGATCGAACGGTTCGCGCGGAGCAAGCTTGGCGAGCTGGAAATCAGTCCTACCTTGCTGGTTTGATGTTGCAGCCATGTCTAATTTCCTGCATGCGATCATAGGCGGCCACCCGTTCGATCTGCCCGGCCTCCCCGGCCTGGGGCCGAAAGACAAGGGTCTGACCATTCTGTTTCCGCTTTCCATGGGCGGCACGGTGAACGACCTGGCGAATGCGCTGCATGTTCCCGTCGAGTCGATTCTTGCCGTGAATCCCGGGTTGACGGCAGACAGCTCACTGGGTGTCCGTCAGGTCGTCGATCTGCCTGAAGGCCATCTCGATCAGATCATGCGTAGCGTGAGTGTCGATGGCAATCACGCCTATGTTTCCGCACCATCGCCGTCGCCTTCGTCGGTGCCGCCGCCGGATGTGTCGTCGCCGTCGAGCGTTTCATCCGAAAGTTACACCGTGCAAGTGTCGATCGATAACGTGAGTGTGCGCGTAAACGTGGATCTTACGACGCTGCGCTCAACGACGATCGCTTTGGACCTGTTCAACGACCCGCAACAGAATGTGCTGTTTCCCCTGCCGATCGAAAAGGGGGCGGATCGTTGGATTGCGAGCATCAATCCAGACGATTTCATGATCGGCGCCGGCGATTCGCTCAACGCCTCGAACATTGTCGCACCCGTGTCGCAACTGTCATCGACTGCAACATCGAACCTGACACCCTTATCGACTTCCGTGCCCGCCGGCGATCCGCAGGCGACGACGGTGTTGGTGGTGTCCAACATCGACGCCGACAAAATCATTGGCGCTTCGTCGATGCAATTTCAGGGCGAACGTGAGGGTGCTTTCAGCTATACACGAGTGGTCACTGTAGTGGTGCCAGCCACGCAAGATCGGCAGCGCGGTCCGGGTTCCGATATGCCGCCGCCACCTCCGATCGATGTCAACCGTTTCGCGGGGCCATTCATGAAGGCGGTATCCAACAACGGCATCACCATCGTGCCGCCTGCCGTTATGAATGCGATGGATCTGCCCACCGGCAATCATCCGATGACCTTGCAACTGATGGCGCTGCTCATGGCGCAATCGAGCGGTGTGGCTGCGGCAGGCATGGGAGCGCCGGTACCGTCGCAGCCATCGTCCTACGTCGATCCTCAGGCGCTCGCGGCGCTTGCGGCCAGTATGCGCGGCACCAAGGTGGTCGATCTTGGGGCGGGGCGCCGCATGGAATTTTCGCTGGTGAACGACCGCATGCGGCGTGTCGATCCGATCAGACAAGAAGATCGGCCTGCCTTTCGACGTACCGGCGACGGCCTGGAAGAAGTGCGCGTCAGCTCGCCTCATGGTGAAGACGTGGAGCAGACCGACGAGCAACGCGAGCAGGGGCGTCGTCGTCGCGCCGCCATCGCCGCCATGCGTCGACGTCGTCGTGCACGCAGTCGACGCTGCCGCTATTGGCGCGGCGCCCGTCGCGATTTGCGTGCGTCCGGCGATGTGCATTATCCCAAGCGCGTGGATCTTGCTGAATTCCGCAGTCGTCAGCCGCCGCGTTACATGTGGAATGTGAGTGGCGAGTCGTAGGCTGGGACGACAATCACAGCGTTGTCATACAGCCATGTATCGCGATGCAATGTGTAGGCTCAACCTACGAAAGCATCGCGTCCTTAGGGTTCACCCTAGTAGGCAAGTTTTCGCGCTTACTTTCCAATAGCGGAATTTCCCCGCTCATGCAAAGGCAGCGCACATGATCCCTCGCGACTTTGATGTTTCGAGCAGTTCCGCAGCACCATCCGCGCCCGCACTCACCCCGTCGTTGCAACCGCAACAATATCTGGTGCAACGTACTGACACGTTGGACAGCATTGCGCAGCAGGCTGGTGTTACCAAAGACGCCATCGTGAACGCCAATCCGGGCAAGTTCACGAACTCGTCGAATGTTGTGCCTGGCGACGTGTTGACAATTCCAGCCCAGGATTCGACCAACCAATCATCGGGCAACACGCATACGCCGGCAGCATCGCCGCAGCAGCAAGTGGACAAGGCGCTGGCGGATTTGCATGCAGCGGAACAGACCCGACCGCACAATCGCATGGAAGCCGAGGACCTGGGCATTTCGCGCGCGGAGTTGCAGGATCAGTTGAACAAGGCGGTGGATGCCGAAGTTCAGGCGCGCCTCAACGAAAAACCTGTCGATTCACTGACGCCGCAGCAACGCAAGGCGCTGGGTGAGGATGTGCCGACTCAGGCTGACCGTGCTGCGGATATCCGCAAGGACATCGTTGCCCTATACAAAGGCGACGCAGATATACAACACGCTGTGGATACGCAAGAAGCGAAGGCTTTGCTGGCTGGCGTCGACTCGGGCAGCTACAGCTCGCCCAAGGACAAATTGCTGGCTCTGGATGCGGCGCTGAAATCCGCTTCCTCCGATCAGGTGCGCACGATTGCAAGTCAGCAGGATTCGTATCGCAACACGTTGCAAGCTGCCTCCACGTGGGCCGCGCAGCCCTTCGATGGCAATACGCAGTTCAAAAACTACGATCAATTCACCAAGGCAGCCCAAGGCGCGGACGATTCGTCCAAGCGCTACGTGGATCTGCTGTCCGGCATTTCATCGCCGCAGATGCAGGCCGACCTTATCAACGCCGCGACGCCGCAACTCGATCAGCTGGCGCATTTTGCCGTGCTCGATCACACGCAGGACACGGATCAGCATCTGGCCAACACGCTGACGAATCTGTCATCGATCGTGGGCACCCTGGGCCAGCAAGACCACGATGCGGCGCAGTCGCTTGCCGACAATCTCGCGAGCCAGGCGAGTGGACGCGTATGGACCGGCGGGTCGGCGAACAACATACCCAGCATGCTCACCGACGCCGTCAAACAATCCAATGATCCGACATTGGCCTTGAGCATCATCAATCACGTACGTGGCGATGGAAAGGATAGCAACGCCAACGATTGGGCGAACCACGCGCGTGACCAGGTGTTTCAGACCGTTGCCGATGCACGCAACAAAGTCGATGCGGATGCCCAAGGCTACAAGGCCCTTACCGGCGAATTGAGCAGCTTGGTCAACAACGAAGGTGCGTCGATGACGCTGGATCAACTCAACAAGGCTGTCGACAGCTATCGCGCACATAAGGGTGCGGGTTGGGAGCAAGACGTAGCTCAATCGCAACAGCAGTTGGCGATCGATGGCAAGGCGTTGCTGTCGCAGGAGGCAGCGTTGGGCGCATGGTTCGCCGACCATCCCGGCGACGCTGCAGCGTCGGGCGACAAGCTCAAATCCCTGGTGAACGACGAGAGTGCGCAAGGGGCAATCAGGATGGCGGTGCAACAATACCCGTCACTGATGAAAGGCGCGCAAGGGCAGTCGACGATTGCCTTCATGGCGCAAACGGGCAAAGTGGCGGATCAGGGCGGACGCAAGCTGATCCAGGAACTGGGCACGAATTACGTGAAAGGGCGCATGGACGAACTGCGCAGCACGTTGAGTTCAAGTAACGACATTGCCAGCCGCACGCGTGTGATCAATGAGCTGACCGACCTCGGCGACAACAAGCAGCTGGCGACCTTGCTCGGCATAAGCGATGGCAAGGTGGTCGATTTGAAAGCGGCCACCGAGGTGCTTAAGAAGAACGTGGATAGCTTCAACGAGCTGGCCGACACGGCGAAGACGCCCGATGAGCTGACCTCGACGCTGCAGAACGGTCTCAAGGAGACCGATTCGAAGCTCAGCGCCGTCAAGGGCTTCGACAAAGGAACGGCGATCAGCAACGTTTTCCGCGCTTTCAGTGTCGGCGCGGCGGGGCTAAGCCTGGCTAGCGCCGTGGACAAGGTAACCACACCGACATCGAACAACGTGGACCAAATCCGTAACGAGTTGTCGACCCTTATCAGTGCCGCTGGGTTCTCTCAAAAAACCGCCGGTTTCGTGGTCAGCATGGGCTGGGCGGACAAAGGCAGCTGGGTGGACAGCATCGGTAAGCGCGCAGTGGATCACACCGTCAACTATTTGTCGGGCGGTATCGACGTATGGAAGGCCGGCCAGGACTTCCTCCATGGCGACGACACCGAAGGAGCGCTCTATTCCATGACGGGCGCGGGTTCCATGATGTGGGCGGCGGGCAATGCCGCAGCGAGCGGTGACGGACTATTTGCCGGAGCACTCGCCGGTGGTGCGGAAGCGGGTAGCTGGGCCGGGCCCATCGGCATCGGCATGGTTGCGCTGGGCACCATGGGCTTGATGGCCTACCAGAGCAAGAAAGCCAACGATCAGGCTGTACCAGGCCGGGAAGCATTCTTGCAGGGACTGGGTTACAACAAGGGCGCGGCCGATGCGCTCGCTGCGTGGCATAGCAAAGACGATGTTGCAGCCACCAGCATGTTGCTGCGCTATGGCCAGTTGCATGGCATGGATTCCCAGCAGACCATGACCTGGTTCAACGGTCTCAGTGCGGACAATCAGAAAACGTTCGCCGGCGCGATGGTTTCTGCGTTGGACACCGTGGGTGGCGATGCGAGCAAGTTCAATGCAACGGAGGCCAATGACAAGAACTGGGACGACTTCGCCAAGCACAATGAATTGCTCGCCGGTACGGTTGATCACGGTGTCTTCGGCAGTGGGCAGGGCATTTTGCTGAGTGGCTCGGTGGCGGCGTCCACGGGTTTCCCGATCAGCTCGGAAGAGCAACCCGCTTCGGCGCACCAACTCGATGTGGCGTTGCAGGATGTGCTTGGAGTGAATCCGCCGTGATGATTGTTTAGAAAGATGTCTGCCCCTCGTACATCGGCTTGGAGTCAACGTACGAGGGGTAGGGCATGTGCACCGTTCGGGAAAGTTTTAATGGGTGGCACGCATTGCGGTTTGTGTACTTGCGCAGCGACATGTAGCGGTGTGTCGCCATGCGATCAGGACGATTGAGATCGGCGTGGTGGGCAAGCAACAGTTCAAATGCATCGTTTTGCGGATTCATCAACGCTGCATCGATCAGTGGTGCTTGCGTTACGCCGTGCGGCGCATTGGGATCGGCGCCATGATCGAGCAATAGCTCGAGATAACTCGCGTCGTTGGCTTTCGCGGCCATATGCAGCACGGTGTCGCCGCCCAGACCCGGTTGGGAAGGGTTTGCGCCGGCATTCAGCAATGTCGTCATGCCGGGCTTGCTTTGCCGTAGCAAAGCCCACTCCAGCAACGCTACGTTGTCCTTGCCTTGCGCATTGGGATTGGCGCCTTCGCTCACCAACCTGCGCACGCGCGCGCTGTCGCCTTCAAGTGCAGCATGGGCGAGCGCAATGGTTTTGGCATCGGAAAAAACATTGTCTGCGTCGGCCTTGCTCATGGACTCTCTCCCAGCGATGCCTGTCGCCACCCACAAAACCGCCAGTAGCATACATAGACCGTAACCGCATTTCTGTATGACTCGCATCCGGTACGTCTTCTTAAATGAAAGTGCGGAGCGGGTGTTCACGCTTTGATGATGCGTATGAATACCCGCAGCTCACGATAACCGCCGGCGTCACCTGCACCATCTAGGGATGCTCTGATCTATTCCACGCACCCGGCATGACGTCCAGAAGGCCCGCAGGGTGTGTTGCTGGCCGTCTGTCTAGACGCTGGGGCGCAGCGATACGCGCATACAGTGCGGTGACGGGTACGTGGAATAGATCAGAGCATCCCTAGGGACGACCCTAGCTGGGGTCCGTCCGAATGGGATGAACAGGTTTAAAGTGCTGCAATCGACCTCGCATGTTTTCACTACATCGAGGTCGCCATGACTGCAGTAAGCGCCGTTGGGCACACCCACACCTTCGCTGCCAACGATACGTCCAGCAGTTCCTATACCGTGCAATACGGCGACACGCTATCGGGTATCGCCCAGCGTTTCGGTGTTTCGCTATCGGCATTGGAAGCAGCCAATCCGCAGATCACCAACCCGAACCTGATCTATCCGGGCGAGCGATTGAGCATTCCTGGCGGCGGTTCGGTAACTCCCACGCCTCCACCCGGCCATGGCGGACCCGCTTCAAGCCTCAGCATTAGTGAGAACGGCGTGAAGATGATCGAGGGTTTCGAGGGCTACAGCGCAACGGCCTATCCCGACCCCGGAACCGGCGGTGCGCCATGGACCATCGGCTATGGTCACACCGGTGGCGTCGTGCCTGGCCAGACGATTACACGGGCACAGGCCGAAGCGTATCTGAAGCAAGATCTGAGTTCGGCGGAAAACGCCGTGCGCCGGAACGTGCACGTGCCGCTGACGCAAAATCAATTCGATGCACTGGTCAGTCTCACTTACAACGTCGGGCCGAACGGTTATCCCAGCCTTTTGGCCACGCTCAATCGTGGTGATTACGCCGGTGCGCAGCGCCTGTTCGGGGACTATGTCTACGCGGGTGGCCATGTGCTGCAGGGTTTGGTGAATCGCCGTGCGCAGGAAGCGGCCTTGTTCGGCGGCTCGGCGCCGTCCGGCAGCACGGGCGCACCGTCGCCTGCACCAGCGCCAAGCCCCAGCGGAGATCACGGCAACAGTTACACCGTGCAGCCGGGCGACACGCTATCGGCGATTGCACAACGGCAAGGTGTATCGCTCGCTGCGTTGGAAGCGGCCAATCCGCAAATCAGCAACCCCAACTACATCTATCCCGGCGAAACCATTCATTTGCCTGGCGGTAGCCATGACAACGGCAGTGACTACACGGTTAGACAGGGCGATAACTTATCGGGCATTGCCAGTCGTCATGGCGTGTCGCTGTCGGCATTGGAACGGGCCAATCCGCAGATCAGGAATCCGAATCTGATTTTTGCGGGACAGGTGATTCACGTGCCGTAATGCGCTTAAGGATGCTCTGATCTATTCCACGCACTCGGCATGACGTCCAGAAGGCCCGCAGGGTGTGTTGCGTGGCACAGGGCAGACTGACCGTCTGTTCAAGCCACGCGGCGCAGCGAGACGCGCATACAGTGCGGTGACGGGTACGTGGAATAGATCAGAGCATCCTTAAGTACGCGCGATCAAATCAAATCACGCAAAGTCAGCTTCACTGTCTGAGAAACGCCCGCGCGAAGGATGGCCAAAGTCACCGTGGTGCCTGGCGGATCGTTGCGCAAGCGTTGGCGCACTTCGTAAAGCTTGAGTGACTGCACCGGTACGTTGTTCACGGAAGTAATGACATCATCCACATGCAAACCCGCGGCATCCGCCGGTGTGCCGCGACTGATGTTGACGATTTGGAATCCTTTGATGGACTGGTTGATCCACATGCCGGAGCGATCGAAGGTGTCGAGGTCAGCGACGTTGCCTTCGATCGGCTTTAGATAGATCAACTGATGATCGTAGTCGAGCGTGACCACGAAACGCTTCAGTAATCCGCCGCCGATGTTGTTCGGGAAAGCATCCGCGCCGCCGGCGCCGCCCTTGTCGATGCTGAATTCGGCCAAAGGGTTGGCGACCTTTACGCCATCTAGTACCAGTTCTTCGCCGCGGAAAACGTAGCCGTGCGAAGGACCGCCGACACCCCAGCCGGTAAGCGCTTCGATGCCGTGCGGGTTGCGTTCGCGCAGCTGGTTTTGTGCGGCGAATGGCCGTGTCAGCGACAGTGTGTTGCGCGCGCCCGTATCGATGCCGAATCGTCCTGCCATGCCATCGTAAGAGCCCAGCACTTCGGGGAATTGGCCAAAGAAGCGGAAGTGCACCGGCGTGCCGGCATCTTTCGGATCGAACTGGTGCTTGTCGATAAAGGTCAATAAGTGTTTGCCGTAGTCGATGCGTGTGACAAAGCGCGCGAAGAACTCATAACCGATCATGCCTTGTTCGTCGACGCCTTCGGAGGCGTTGGAGAATTGCAGCACGACGACCGGCTGTTGGCTGAGCGAAGCTGCGCCGACGCGAATCGTATTCACGCGAGCCAGTCCGCTTTCCGCCGTTTTGTCGCCGGCACCGGTAGCGGTCTGGCTGCCGACCGCCTTGACGCCGAGCAGCTTGGCGGTGGCCGGAGTGAGAATGTTGTGGCCGCCGGTATCGAAAATGAAGTTCAGCGGTTTGCTGCCGTTGATCGATACCGGTGCATAGATGTGGTTGTTGATCAGTTGAAAAGGCACGGTGGTTTCGCTTGCGCCATCGGCCAGCGAATAGTCGTGCAGTTCAACGTTGGGTTTGGCGAAGGCAGCGGCGTCGCGGGGCGGCAGGAAGCGGGCTGATTTCAATGTGTAGCGCTGCTGATTGGAAACGCCGCTGCCGTCGTCCACAATCAGCTTGTGCGCAAGCTGCACGCCGTCGACCGGCGCATAGTCCTGGTAGTCGGTGGTGATGGTCAGCGTGACTTGTTGCTCCACCGTGCGCGCGAGAAGGTGAGTGCGTGCGTCGAACCATGCTTCGAACGGTTTCCCGCCCGGCGGCGTAACGGTAAGCACGTCGTAGTTGCGTTGACCGTCATGCCTGGACAGCGGTGCCGAGATCTGTGCGTCGCCACGATCGGCACGCCACCACAAGTTTCGATCGCGGTATGACTCGTTGATGGCCAACTGCAACGTGTCGCCGCCGCCTTGCGAAGCGACCGTACCGGATTGCTCGCGAACCCAGGGTTGTGCACCGTCATACCCGTTCGCCCCGCTGACGGGACCGGTCTGATAGCTGTCGATGAATGCTCCGGTGCGCAGATCTTCCAGCGACGAAGCGCTGCCGGTTAGCCCCTGTCCGACATATGCATAGTCGCTTTGCAGCGTGGCTTTGTTGTTCCAGGCGTCGCCGCCGCTGGCCGCGCGATTCGTGGCGAAAATGTCGGCGGCGGTATCGGCGGCATCGACCGGCGACTGGGGAGCAAACGCAGCCATAACAGCAAGGGTGAGAGCGAGACGGTGCATGCAAACTCCGTGGCAGGACGTGAAGCGGACCGGCGCGATGCGCCTTCCGGGTGGAGGCAGCTTAGGGGGCTGCCGGCCGGCCGTCTTGAATCCAGTTGATGTGGCGGTCTAGACGATCTGTTCGTGCGAGGCGTGGAGGCGGACATCTTCATCGGCACGCCAGATGCGTGGCATGTGGCCGGTAAGTGCTTTCACGGCCCGGCTCATATGCGCCTGGTCGGCATATCCCACCGTCAATGCGATGTCGGCCAGCGGTTGACGGGATTGGCGAATATGTTTGAGTGCTACGCGAGCACGCACCGCGGCGCGGAACGCTTTCGGCGAACTGCCATAGGCCAATTGGAAGCCGCGACTCACGGTCTCCGGACGCAATCCATGCGATTGGGCCCATTGCTGCAACGACAGGGCGGGATCGTTGCGCAATCCTTCGGCGAGCAGATCGGGCCAATCCATGTGTTGTTGTTCGCAGGCTTGCATGCCCGTGCTCAATGCCAGCCAAGCCTCCTGCGGCGAGTGCTGCGCCGTGCGAACCAGTGCGTCGGGGTCGGTTACGCGGCCAAACACGGGCACTGCGGAGCGCGGATCGATCGGCAGAATCAGTACCTGCGCGCCGCGCTTGGAGAAGCAGTCCAGATGCGATTCGTAAGCGTGATGCACCAGCACATCGCCGGGGCCGACCGTGCGGCGTCCTTCGTCGCCTGCCTCGAGATAGCCGCCTTCCAATATCACGGTGGCAAATGCACTGTCGTGGCAATGTCGCGCCAACTGCTGATTGGCAGCATGGTTCTGGCGTCCGAGCGGTGCTTGAGCGAAGGCGGCGGGGCAGGTGTGCATGGAGGCAGCGTAGCGTGGACATGGCTGCTCGGCCTGTGCAGCTCGTCATTCCCAATGCCATCGCAGGTTGGGTTAGCTCGGACTTGATCCGGGGGAACCGAACCTACGATGAGCGCTCGCGTGACGCAAAGAACAACCCCAGCGCAACGGCGCCCATGGTCCAGTAATCCGTCGGCGCGAAACCCGTCCAGTGGATATGCCACGGCACATATTGAGGCTTGAACTTTGCGACACCGTACGCAGGGTTGAGCACAAACCAGAGAAAGTCTTCGGCCACCCAGAAAAGCATGATGCAGGCGATAAGGCGCGCTTCGATGCGCCACGACCATTGCGCGTTGAAGATCACCGGCAGATGGAAGAACAGCGCGATGAACGGAAACACCCACGCGTGGTAGCCCGTCATCGGGCGGCCACCCCAGAAAATGTTCAGCAGCCAGTGCTTTTGGATGCGCCAGGTGGGCAAGTTGGCCGCCCAGCCCGCAGCACCTTCGATCTGAATCTCTACCTCGGCGAAGAAGACCGCGAGTAACAATATGTATGCCACCAGCAACCATGTCCGACGCTGCGGGATAAAAACCGAAGCTCTCATGCTGGACGAGTCTCTGCCAACAGGCTGAGCACGCGATCGAGCACGCACTGAGCGGCATTTGGACGGCCAAGCGATGCGATCTTGCGCTGCATGGCCGTCAAGCGTTCCGGCTGCTTCAGCAACATGTGAATACGAAATTCGAGCGCGACGTCATCGATGGCCTTGAGCGCCACGCCTTGCTCGAGCAGGTAATCGGCGTTGTGTTCTTCCTGGCCGGGGACGGGCGAGTTGACGATCATCGGCAACCGCATTGCCAGGCATTCGGAGGTGGTCAACCCGCCGGGCTTGGTGATGGCCAGATCGGCACAAGCCATCAGACGTTCCACCTGATGCGTAAATCCTTGCGGGAACAGCCGCCCCGGATAGTGCTGCGCGACACGATGAAGCGCTTCCAGCATCGTTTTGTTTTTGCCGGCCAATGCAATCAGCTGAAAGTCGCCGTCCATCGCGAGTAGCCGCTCGGCCAGCACGTCCTGGCCCGCCAAGCCGGCGCCGCCGGACATCATCAGAAAGGTTTTGCGTTGCGGATCAATACCGAACTCAGCAGCGCAAGCCGCGCGATCCAGCGGCTTGCCGAAGGCCGGCATGATAGGGATGCCGCTCACATGAACGGCTTCCGCTGCCAAGCCACGCTCGCGCATGCGCCAGGCGATCTCTTCATTCGCGGCAAAGTAGCCGCGCATATGCGGCACGATCCACATACTGTGCAGATCGAAATCGGTTACCTGTACCCATACCGGTATGTCGATGCGTCCCTTGTGCCATTCGCGCGAGAGCAGTTCCGCCGGCAGGAAGTGCGTGCAGATGATGGCTTCCGGGCGTTGCCGCTTGATCTCGGCAATCAGCGCGCGGCAGTTGAGCCGTTCCACCGAGCGGCGGATTTTTTGGCTCAGCGCGCTGGGCGCCACCGCATCGGTCTTCTGATACAGATAGCCCCACAGCGCCGGCCGGTCACTGATCAGCTTGATGTAGAGGTCGGCATACAGCTTGCGGAAACCTGCCGGGACAAAATCCATGACATCCAGATGCGTGGCTTCGATGCCCGCCGGATGCGCGTCGGCGAATGCGCGAAGGGCTTCGGCGGCGCGCATATGCCCGGCACCGGCACTCACGCTCAGGAGCAGGATCTTTTTCATGGCGGCGTTAGGATTCCCCGGCTTGACGGTGCATTTTGCATGAGCAGTGATGTTTATTGGGGCATCGAACCCCAGTGGGTTGGGCTGCGCCTCGGCCCAACCCGCTGGGATGTACGGAACCCAACCAGATTTTCCACGCATATATTCGTTTGAAATCGAGGCCATCCCGCATTCGGATGCTCAAAAATGCCGCAAAGCGGAGCTGCCATATCTCCATACTGTCGCCTGCTAACCCGGAGCAGCATATGGCATCCGTTCTACCCATTCTGACCGACGAAGATCCTCGCCTGCGGCGCCAGGCCGAAGAAGTCGTTGCCATCGAGGGCGGTACTCGCACTTTGATCGACGATCTCATCGCCACCTTGCTGGATTTTCGTGGACGCGCCGGTTTCGGTCGCGCGATTGCAGCACCCCAGGTCGGCGCGAACGTGCGCATCGTTGCTGTTCATCTCGGGGCTACCCCCTTTGCCTTGATCAATCCGTCCATCACCTGGAAGAGCGAGGAGGTGATGGACGTATGGGATGACTGCCTGAGCGTGCCGGGTCGGTTGGTCAGGGTGCAGCGGCATACATCCATCAGCCTTCGCTACCTGGACCAGCATGGCTGTCAGCGCGTATGGGAACGGTTGCCGCCTGATCTGTCGGAACTGTTTCAGCACGAAATCGACCACTTGAATGGCGTATTGATGCTGGACCGCGCTGCAGGCGAAAGCGCCGTACAACCGCTTTCCGCGCGATCGCAACTGGCCGGTGCGCTTCAACCACCGCATCGCATCACGCTGGAAGGCATCCTCGCGGCCAGCAAGCACATCGATCCGGTTTTCCTGCACAGCCCCCAGTTCGTTTGCGAGCCGCTGTCCGAAAAGTTGGCGTGCACCTTGACCCTCAAAGTAGAAACGCTCAATCCGATTCGTTCCTTCAAGGGGCGCGGGGCGGACCACTTCGTGCGCCAGGTTCGCGCACGCGGGGAAACGCGCCCGATGGTTTGCGCCAGCGCCGGAAACTGGGGGCAGGCCATGGCCTATGTAGGGCGCAAGCGTGGCGAGCAGATAGACGTTTTTGCGGCTGAATCGGTGAATCCGCTCAAGGCGCAACGCATGCGGCAGCTTGGTGCCCGGCTGCATTTGCAGGGCCGCGACTTCGACGAGGCGAAGACATTTGCGCGCGCCCACTGCGAAAAGAACGGCGCATGGATGGTGGAGGATGGGCTGGAGCCGGAAATCAGCGAAGGGGCTGGCAGTATCGCGGTAGAACTGTTGGCGGCCATGCCCGCTCCGGACGTGGTGCTGGTGCCTTTGGGCAACGGTGCGTTGCTCAATGGCATGGCGCGCTGGATCAAGGCGGCAGCGCCTTCAACCCGCGTCGTGGGTATCGTTGCGAGTGGTGCGCCCTCCATGGCGAAAAGCTGGGAAGCCGGCTATCCCATCATCGAAGAACGCGTAGCCACCATCGCAGATGGCGTCGCCGTGCGCGTACCTATTCCGGAAGCGGTCACGGACATGCTGCCGTTGGTCGATGAAGTGCGATTAGTGGACGATGCGGTCATCATGGATGCCATGCGCCTGGTGCAGCGGCATGTAGGCGTGGTGACTGAGCCGGCAGGCGTGTTAGGCGTTGCTGCCTTGTTGGCGGGCAAGCAAAGCTTTGGCGGAAAGCGCGTGGCGACCGTGCTCTGTGGCAGCAATCTGGCGGAGGAGGATATGCGCAGGTATCTATTTTGAGACAGTGCGCGAGTGCGTAATGGTCCGATTCATGTCGCGCGAAAGCCGATAGGGGTGCGAGTAGGACATAACGCGATTCGTCATTTGCGTTTTCACATGATCTTCACGGCCCTCTGGTTGCAATCGCGCCGGAAGAACAAAGGGGTTCAAGCAACCTGAATACACGGCGTCGGGCATGGGCGTGCGATGAATTTCGTCCATGAAAACCCCTGTATTCCTTACGCATTGAACAGCAAAGAGATGGTGGCTTTACCAGGCAGCGAGCTTGTAGCGGCCGCATATCGACACACGTAAGCTTCGTCGTCTGATGATGTAGGTGCACGCGGGCCGGCGATGATCGGTCCGGCTTGGCTTCACAGTGCGTTGCAGTCCCGTCGTATCACACGAATCAGGGGAGGCGCCGATGAAGAAGGGGACGAGCAATCTAAAAGTCGCGCACCGTTTGCTGCTCGCTTTCGGCGGCGCGCTGATCTTTACCTGCCTTATCTCCGTGATTTCGCTGTGGCGTACGTCTACGGCCTACGATCAATTTGAAGACCTCAGCCGTGTGAAGTTCGCGAATTTGACGACGTCCTATGACTGGATCACAGGGTTGCTGCAAACGGCGCAGCTTACCGGCGATGTATCGCTGATGGACAATCCGGGCGAGATCAAGAAGGCCATCGACGCGATTTACCAGAACAGGTCGCGGCGCAGCCGCGACATGGAGTTTCTGCAAACCTACATCAAGACGAAAGAGGGTACGGACGCGCTACGCAGTGCGGTGGCCGCCAATGAGGCGTATTTCCCGCTGGAAGAGCAATTTATTCGCCTGGCTCAGGATGGGAAACTGCAGGACGCCAGGACGAAGTTGCTGACCGAAGTGCGCCCCGCGCAAACCGCCGTCATCGATCGCATCAACGATTTGGTCAATGTGGAAGTCAACGTCGTCAACAGCGAACGGCAAGTGGTCGAAAACGCTTATCAGACGACGCGAGCCGTGGTCATCGCATTCGTGCTTGTCGCGCTGGCGATCAACATGGGGCTGGTGTTCTGGATGCTGCAATCCACCACCCATCCGTTGTCGCGCTTGCTGGACATGGCTGTGCGATTGGGCGCGGGCGATCTCTCGCATCGGCTCGATCTGAAACGCGAGGACGAATTCGGCGATCTGGCGCGGGGTTTCAATCGCATGAGCGATGAGCTGGTTGCGTTGGTGGGCCAAGTGCAAACCTCGGGCATCCAGGTAAACACCTCGGCCAACGAGATTGCCTCTACCGCGAAGGAACAGCAGGCCACCGCCAGCGAGATTGCTGCGACCACCGCCGAAATCGGCGCTACCTCCAAGGAGATTTCCGTCACCGCACGCGAGTTGTCGAGAACCATCGGCGAAGTTGCCGTTTTCGCCGAGCAATCGGCTACTCTGGCGGGCGATGGCCAAACCGGCCTCACGCACATGGAAGAAACCATGCGCAACGTGATGGATGCGGCCAAATCGATCAACGCCAAGCTGGCGGTGTTGAGCGAGAAAGCCACCAACATCAACGAGGTCGTAACTACCATCACCAAGGTTGCCGATCAAACCAATCTGCTGTCCTTGAACGCGGCCATCGAAGCGGAGAAAGCCGGCGAATATGGCCGCGGCTTCTCGGTGGTGGCAGTGGAAATCCGTCGCCTGGCGGATCAGACCGCGGTGGCAACCTTTGACATCGAGCAGATGGTGAAAGAGATCCAGTCCGCGGTGTCGGCCGGCGTGATGGGCATGGACAAGTTCTCCGAAGAGGTACGCCGTGGCGTGCACGAAATTCAGCAGGTCAGCAATCAGCTGACACAGATCATCGTGCAGGTGCAGTCGCTGGCGCCGCGGGTGGAGGCGGTGAGCGAGGGCATGCAGGCTCAATCCGCCGGTGCCGAGCAAATCACGATATCACTGACGCAACTGAGCGAGGCGGCGCAGCAGACGGTGGAATCGCTACGCCAGTCCGGCGCTGCGATCGATGGCTTGAACCACGTGTCGAATCTGCTGCGCACGGGTGTTTCGAAATTCAAGCTGATCACGGAGTGATTGAAAAAGCCGTTGACGGAGCATCGAGTGGTGGCTGCCAGGAGCGATCCGCATGCTGTTCCTCGTATTTCGACTTGGTCAGGATCGATATGCACTGGACGCCGCCCAGGTGGTGGAAGTCGTGCCGCTGGTGAACATCAAGCGATTGCCGCATGCGCCGCCGGGGCTTGCCGGGTTGATGGATTACCGCGGCGAGCCGGTGCCGGTCATCGACTTGAGCGAGTTGGCACTGCGGCAGAGCGCGCAACATCGAATGAGTACGCGCATCGTTGTTACGCGCTATACCGGCGGAAACGGTCACGCTCACGTGCTGGGTTTGATTGCTGAAAACGCGACGGGCACGTTGCGGTGCGAGGCGGCGGATTTCGTCACCTCCGGCGTGCGCAATGATGGTGCTCCTTATCTGGGGCCGATCTGTACGGATGAGAGCGGCATCGTGCAATGGGTGGATGTGCAGCGGCTGCTGTCGCCCGAACTGCGCCATGCCATCTATGCCGAGCAGGCGGCCGTGCCATGAGTCTGCTGGCCTTGGAAAGCATGCTCAAGGAAAGGATGGGATTGGATGCCGCCTCCATCGGCCGTTCTTCGGTGGAGCGCGCGGTGAAAGAGCGCATGGCCGCTTGCGGCGTGCACAGCTTCGAAGCGTATTCGGAACGTGCGCAACATTCGCTCGCTGAAATGCAGGCATTGATCGAGGCGATCGTGGTGCCGGAAACCTGGTTTTTCCGTGACCGCGAAGCGTTCGCTGCGCTGGCGAAAGTAGTGGGGAGCGATGAATGGCGGCTGCCTGCATCGAGCAGCTTGCGAATTCTGAGCCTGCCGTGCTCGAGCGGCGAAGAGCCTTATACGATCGCGATGACCTTGCAAGGATGCGGATGGCAGCCCGCCCGCTATCACATTGATGCCGTGGATATCAGCAGCAGAGCGCTGGCGCTGGCTGCCGCTGCGATCTATGGCTCGAACTCGTTCCGAGGAACGGAGCTCGCATTTCGCGACATCTATTTCACGCGGACGGTGCAGGGCTGGCGTTTGAACGATAACGTGCGCGAAGGCGTGCACTTTCAACAAGCGAATATTCTCGCCCAAGGCTTCATGCCCGGTGAGGCGCTTTACGACATCGTGTTCTGCCGGAACCTGCTGATCTATTTCGATCGTGCCACGCAGGAGCGCGTAGTAACTACGCTACGCCGCCTGCTGAAACCTCAAGGCATGCTTTTCGTAGGTTCCTCCGAAACCGGATTGCTGATTACGCTAGGTTTCGTGTTGGAAAAAATCCCACAGGCATATGCGCTTCGCCTGCCTTCAGCAACCGTCGCTGTCATGCCGCGTGTACCTGTGCGGAGCAAGCCGGTGTCGCCGAGTGTGAGCAGGAAGGCGGTGCTCATATCGCGTGTACGGCCTCCTGCCATACCACTCAACCGGCATGAAAAGAACATCGAGCCGGCATCGCCTTCGCCAACACGCGATCCCCCGGCCGAAGCCATGCAACTGGCCGATCAAGGGCGCTTGCGCGAGGCAGCCGACCTCTGCGAGGCGCACGTGCAGAAACACGGCATGTCCGCGCAGTCCTGCCATTTGATGGGCTTGCTCAGTAAAACGGCTGGCCGTGAACAGGACGCCATCGCGTACTTTCGCAAGGCGCTTTATCTCGATACGCAGCATTCCGAAGCAATGACACATCTGGCCTTGTTGCTTGAAAAGCAAGGTGATGGAGCCGGGGCGCAAGTGCTGCGCAACCGCTTGCGTCGCCTTGGCGGCGCACCTGCAGGGGATCATGGAGATGCGTGGCGATGAACGCACAGATCCGCATCAACGATTGCTGGAACACCATCGGCGTGCGCGGCGATGGGTCATGTACCAAGCTGGTGCAACACATTCATTGCCGCAATTGCCCGGTGTACTCGGCGGCGGCTGCGGATCTGCTCGACCGGCACATACCCGACGATTATCTGCAGCACTGGACCACGCATCTCGCGCGCAAGGAAGTGGAGGCAAAACGTACCGGCACGCAGTCTGCACTGGCTTTTCGTCTTGGTGCGGAGTGGCTGGCCATACCGACGGGTTGGTTCAAGGAAGTCGTAGACCATCGCGCCGTGCATTCCTTGCCGGATCGCCGCAGCAGCATGGTCCGTGGCTTGGTGAACATCCGCGGTGAATTGGTGGTGTGCATATCGCTGTCGCAATTGCTTGGCTTGGAGCAGGCCACAGCCAAGAAAGCCGAAAAGCGTCGCATCTGGGAAGGACGCCTGCTGATGATCGAGCACGACGGCGCGCGTACGGCTTTTGCGGCCGACGAAGTGCACGGCACGCTGCGGTTTCATCCCGACGATCTGCGCGAGGTGCCTTCCACCATCGCCAGGGCAACGGCGACATACATCAAAGCCATCCTGCCTTGGCAGGATCAATCCATTGGCATGCTGGACGAGCAATTGCTGGCCGCCACCCTGAATCGGAGCCTGTCATTAGCAACGATTTGAGCCACATGTCGATGCTGGACCTGTTCCGCCTGGAAACCGAAAGCCAGGCGCAGGTACTGACGTCCGGTTTGCTGGCGCTGGAACGCGACCCTGCGGCAAGCCAGCATCTGGAAGCGTGCATGCGCGCTGCTCATTCGTTGAAGGGGGCTGCGCGCATCGTAGGCATAAATTCCGGCGTGCATGTGTCGCACGCGATGGAAGACACCTTCGTCGCGGCCCAGCGTGGCGACATCCTGCTGCGGCAGGAACATATCGATGTGTTGTTGCGTTGCGTGGATCTGTTCAATCGCATCGCCAGCACGTCGCAGTCGGAGCTCAATCAGTGGGAGGAAAACCGCGGCGACGAAGTGGCGCTTGCGTTGAGCGACCTCAAGGATGTGCTGGCTGGCTTTCCCGACATGGAAAAGCCTCAAGCGGAGAACGTGCTCGCTGCACCGGTAGGCAAGCCTGAAGACGGCGTCGCGATCGACGCACCGCAGGAGGCGCACGAACAAGTTCTGCGCATTACCTCCGTGCACTTGAACCGCCTGCTCGGATTGACCGGCGAAGCACTGGTGGAATCACGTTGGTTGAGGCCGTTTACCGAATCCATGCTGAAGCTCAAACGCCTGCACTACGACATAGACCGGTTGGTGGAAACCCTGCGCGGTGCGTTGCCGGAAAACGCCCTGAACGAGCAGAGCGTGCATGCCCTGAATGAAGTGCGGCGCCTGGTTCTTCAGTCTCACCATGGCCTGGGCAAGCGTCTTGCCGAATTGGAGATGCACGATCACCGCGCGTCCAATCTTGCGCATCTGATGTATACCGAGGCGATGTCGTGCCGTATGCGCCCGTTCACCGATGGGGTGCTGTGGTTGCCGCGCATGGCGCGCGATGTGGCGCGCACGCTGGGTAAACAGGTGCGCGTGGAACTGGTAGGCGAATCCACGCATGTGGACAGGGAGATTTTGGAAAAGCTCGAGGCGCCGCTCGGACACCTGGTGCGCAACGCGATCGATCACGGCATTTGCTCCCCGGATGAACGCAGGGCCCGAGGCAAGCCGGCCGATGGGCTGGTGCGGGTGGAAGCGCGTCATCACGGAGGCATGTTGCAGATTGAGGTGGCCGATGACGGCCGCGGTATCGATCTTGATCGACTGCGCGAAAGCATCGTTCGGCGCAAGCTCACCAGCGCGGAAACTGCCGAACGGCTTTCCGATGATGAGCTATTGGAATTTCTGTTTCTGCCCGGCTTCAGCATGAAGGACAGTGTGACGGATATTTCAGGGCGCGGCGTGGGGTTGGACGTGGTCCGCAACATGGTGAAACGGTTGCGCGGCAGCGTGCGCGTATTCAGCGAGGCGGAAAAGGGTACGCGTTTTCAACTCCTGCTGCCCTTGAGTCAGTCGGTGGTGCGTGCGTTGTTGGCGGACGTTGGTGGCGAGCCCTATGCGTTCCCGCTCGCCGCTGTCGTGCGCACACTGAAATTGCGCAAGGAAGAGATCGGAGTGCTGGAAGGCCGGCAGTTCTTCCCTATGGATGGGCGTGCCATCGGATTGATCAGCACGCAGCAAGTCTTGCAGGGCGGTACGCAGAGCATCGACGGCGACTTGCCGGTCATCGTGATCGGCCATGCTGGCAACGATATCTACGGCCTGGCAGTGGATCGCCTGCTGGGCGAGCACGAACTGGTGGTGCGCGCGCTCGATCATCGCCTGGGCAAGATCAGGAATATCGCTGCCGGCGCGCTGATGGAAGACGGCCGGCCGGCGCTGATTGTGGACATCGAAGACTTGATGCGCTCCGTCGACAAGCTGATCGCCACCCGTGACCTTGGCACGCTGCGCACAGGCACCGAATCCGGCCGTGCGAAGCGCAAGCGCGTATTGGTGGTGGACGACTCGCTCACCGTGCGCGAGCTGGTGCGAACCTTGCTCGACAACGCAGGCTACGAAGTGGAAGTCGCCGTTGACGGCATGGACGGCTGGAACGCGATACGCACTGCTCACTACGATCTGATGGTGACCGACGTCGACATGCCGCGCATGGACGGCATCGAACTGGTGACGCTGATCAAGAAGGACTCGCACCTGAAAACCACACCGGTGCTGATCGTCAGCTACAAAGACAGAGAAGAAGACCGTCGACGGGGACTGGAAGCCGGCGCGGACTATTACTTGGCCAAGGGCAGCTTCCACGATGAATCTTTGCTGGAAGCGGTGGTGGATTTGATCGGCGAGGCGAGTGAATGAACGCATGAAAATCGGCATCGTCAACGATTCCCCTATGGCGGTGGAAGCGCTACGGCGCGCCATCATGCAAAGACCTGGCTGCACGGTGGCGTGGGTGGCGCATGACGGTGCCGAGGCGGTAGCTCGCTGCGAACAAGATCCACCCGATCTGCTTTTCATGGACATGGTGATGCCGGGTGTGGACGGCGTCGAGGCAACGCGACGAATCATGGCTGCAACACCGTGCCCGATTTTGATCGTTACGGTCGATGTTGGCGCAAATGCTTCGCGTGTGTTCGATGCCATGGGATACGGCGCACTGGATGCCGTGAATACGCCGCGCATGGACCAACCGCAGGACGTGCAATCCCTGTTGGCCAAACTCGACGTCATCGACAAGCTTATCGGCGACCGTCAACGCGCCTCGCTGACCAAGGCGCGCCTGGATACAGCAACGATCTGGCAGCACGCGCCCTTGATCGCGATCGGCGCATCCGCCGGTGGGCCAGCCGCGCTGGCAACGTTGCTTTCTGCACTGCCGGGCGACTTTTCCGCATCCATCGTCATTGTTCAACATGTCGATGCACGTTTTGCCGAAGGCATGGCTCATTGGCTGGATGAGCAGGCCGCACTGCCCGTGCGTGCGGCCAAGGAAGGGGATCGGCCGATGCCGGGCACGGTGTTGATGGCCGCTACCGGCGATCACTTGGCGCTGAGGGATAAGAGCCATCTGGGCTACACGCCCAATCCGCGCGAATACGTGCATCGCCCGTCCGTGAATGTCTTTTTTGAAAGCGTCGTGGGAAATTGGCAGGGAAGTGCCATCGGCGTACTGCTCACCGGAATGGGGCGCGACGGTGCCAGGGGTTTGAAAGCGATGCGCGATGCCGGCCATCACACCATCGCGCAAGACCAGGCGAGCAGTGCCGTATTCGGCATGCCCAAAGAGGCGATTGCGATGGATGCTGCCGTGGAAGTGCTCTCGATAGAGCAGATTGCTCCGCGGCTGGTCAAGCTGTGCGCTGCGCCCCCGCTGCAGCGGAGAAAATTATGAACACCGCCGGCAACGCGATATCTGCACTGTCCGGCGAATACCGGACCATGGTCATGCTGGTCGACGATCAAGCCATGATCGGCGAAGCGGTGCGGCGCGCATTGGCGGATCAACCAGGCATTCATTTCCACTACTGCGACAACGGTCCCGATGCGCTGCGTATTGCCGAGCAGGTCAGGCCTACGGTGATTCTGCAAGACCTGGTGATGCCCAACGCCAGCGGCCTGGACTTGCTGCGCCAGTACCGGGAGCACACCGCGTTGCATGACGTTCCCGTGATCGTGCTGTCTTCGGAAGAAGAGCCGGCGATCAAAAGCGAAGCCTTCTCGCTAGGCGCCAATGATTATCTGGTCAAATTACCCGACCAGGTCGAGCTGGTGGCCAGGGTCCGCTATCACTCCAAGGCCTACACCAACCAGATTCAGCGCGACGAAGCGTTTCGCGCTCTGCACGAAAGCCAGCGTCAGCTGGTGGAAAAGAATCTGGCGCTGGAACGGCTGACGCACGTGGACGGTCTCACCGGGCTCAGCAATCGCCGTTATCTGGATCAATTCATCGACAATCAATGGCGCTTTGCCGTGCGCAAATCGCAATGGTTGGCGGTGCTGATGATCGACGTCGACGAATTCAAGCGCTACAACGACACGCATGGCCACCTGGCCGGCGATGAAGTGCTGAAAAAAGTGGCCACCGTCATTGAGGGCTATTGCCAACGCCCCACCGATCTGGCCGCTCGCTTCGGCGGCGAGGAATTCCTGGTGGTGATGCTGCCTGATCCCGCGGATGCGGCTGTTCTGGTCGCCGAGCGGTTGCGCAACGAAGTGGAACAAGCCGCCATTCCGCATGCATCTTCAAGCGTGTGTAATGTCGTTACCGTGAGCATCGGTGGAGCGCGATGCGTTCCCAAGCGCGAAGGCAATTACATCGATCTGATCCAGAAGGCGGATGAAGCGCTTTACCAAGCCAAGCATCTGGGTAGAAATCGCGTGGTGGTGCTTGACGCATGACCTATCCGCTGCCGAAAGTTCCGTGGAGGGCAAATCCCAAGATCTTGATTTTACTAGGTATGGCAGTGTTGGGGTTTGCACCCCAAGCTACAAAGCCCATCCATTCAACCAAACCGCTCTCTACCAGCACTCACGCATGTGCCGCATACCGGCAGAACGGAGATTGCAGTGAGCGGGACCTATCAGGTTGAAGCGGACCAGCGGGCAGGGGCGATGAGCGAGTCGCAGCTGCTCGATACGCAGCGGGCTTTTGACAGCGTGGCTGCGGATTACGACGGCCCGCGCGGCAATAACGAGCTGATTCAGCGCATGCGTCTCACTTTGTGGAATACGGTGTGCAAGGTATTGCCGTCAGGCTCGCGGCTGCTCGACCTGGGCTGCGGTACGGGTATCGACGCGGTGGAATTTGCCATGCGCGGTTACCGGGTGGTGGCCAGCGACTGGTCGCCGCGCATGATCGAACGCACGCACGACCGTGCTGCCGCGGCAGGCGTTGGGGCGGAAGTCGAAGCCGTGCACGTTGGCGTGCACCAGCTCGACCGGCTGGAAGGGAAGTTCGATGGCATCTATTCGAACTTCGGTCCTTTGAACTGCGCGCCGGATCTGGGCGCAGTGGCAGCCCAATGCGCACGCCTGCTGCGGCCCGGCGGCAAGTTGGTGTTTTCGGTGATCGGCCGGATCTGCCCGTGGGAAGTGGGTTATTACTTGATGAAAGGACGCCTCAAGCGCGCGCGCGTGCGCGCTGCACGTGGTGCGACGGCCGTGGGCATGAATCGCCACACGATCTGGACGCAGTACTACCTGCCGCGCGAGTTCTATCGCGCTTTTGCGCAGCACTTCGCGCTGGACGATTACCGCGCGCTGAGCCTGTTCATGCCGCCGCCGTATCTGGTGGATTTCTATCGTCGCCATCGCAACGGTTGCGAACGGCTCGGCCGGCTCGACGATCGCTTTGGCGCGCTGCCGCTGTTGCGTGACATGGGCGATCACTTCCTGATCACCCTGCATCGGCGTTGATGCCGTGACCAGGGCAAGCCTTGCCAACACCCGGTTGTGCCACGCCGCGACGGTAGCGCCGGAAGGCGTATCGCGCGCGACGTTATCGATCCGTGCAGGGCGGGTCGATGCTTCTGCCGCGTCTTCGGCCTATCCGGTCGACCTGCGCGATCATCTGGTTTTTCCAGGCTTGATCAACGCGCACGATCATCTGCACGTCAACGCCGTTCCGCCGTTGCCGGCGCACGCGCCGTTTCCGAACAGCTATGCGTGGATCGCCGCTTTCCAGGCGCATTTCACCACCCCGGCAGTGGTCGCTGCACTGCAAGTGCCCAAGGCTTTGCGGATGCGGCACGGTGCATTGAAGAACCTGCTGGCCGGTACGACCTGCGTGGCGCATCACGATCCTTGGCATCCGGTATTGGATGAGGATGATTTTCCTGTTGCGCTGTTGCGCGATTATGGTTGGAGCTATGCGCTCGGCTGGCCCGATTACGGCCCACCGCTGCAGGAAAGCTTTGCCGCGACATCGCCCGATCGGCCGTGGCTGATCCATCTGGCCGAAGGCACGGATGCGGTGGCGCAAGCCGAACTGGCATTGCTGGATCAGTTCGGCTGCCTCGCAAGCAACAGCGTGTTGATTCACGGTGTTGGTTTGTCCGGGCAGGACGTGGAAAACGTGATAACCAAGGGCGCCGCGGTGGTGTGGTGCCCAGGCAGCAATCTGGCTTTGCTCGGCCGCACGCTTGATCCGCGGCGTTTGTGTGCAGCGGGCAGGTTGGCACTCGGCAGTGATTCGCGAGTGAGCGGTGCGCGCGATCTGCTGCAGGAACTGGCCGGCGTGATCGATCGTTACGAACTCAGCCCCACGCAACTGTTGCAACTGGTTACGACGCACGCCGCACAGATTCTGCGCATGCCATCGCGCGGACATTTATCGCCCGGTGCGTATGCGGACATGGTGATCGTGGAAGACCTGGGCGGCGACCCGATACGCAGTCTGGTCGGCATCGAGCGCAGCCGGATTCGCGCCGTGCTGCGCGGTGGCGTGCCGCGCATGGCCGATCCGGATTTCGCGGACTGGTTTGCCCAAGCCGGTGTAGACACTGTGTCGGTGATGTTGGACGGCAAACCGAAACTGCTGGCCAAATCGCTGGCGGAGCCGGCGTTGCGGGTGCTTGAACCCGGCTTGGAATGGGCCATTGACCAGAATCAACGCGCGCCCACGTTGGCCATGAGCGGAGGAGGCGGTTGATGTCGCGCTCACCCGTCCTTTCGCCTGCCGCCGCTTACGCTTTGTGGGCGCCCAACTATCCCTCGCATGCGCATAATCCCGTGATGCAGGCGGAACAGCGCGCCATGCTCACGTTGATGCCTGCCGACCTGCACGGGCAAAACGTGCTCGATGCCGGCTGCGGCAGCGGACGCTACCTGTTGCGTGCATTGCGACGCGGCGCGGCGCATGCGATTGGCGTCGATCTTTCCGATGCGATGCTGCGGCGTGCGTACGCTGAGTTGACCGTATGCCGGTTCGACGCAGGCGTCGGACTCGCGCAAGGCAGCGTGACCGCGTTGCCGGTACCGGATGCGTGGGCCGACGTCACGGTTTGCGGCTTGGTGATCGGACACCTGGAAAATCTGCATGGCGCGCTGGCCGAGTTGCATCGCGTCACCAAGCCGGGCGGCGTCGTGCTCTGCAGCGACGTGCATCCCATTGGCCCCGCGCTTGGCTGGCAACGCGATTTCAAAGCCAATGGCCAGCGCTATGCCGTGCAACACACGCAGCATCTCTACAGCCATTGGCATGCCGCATGCGCGGCGCTTGGGCTGGCGATCGAGGATGTGCTGGAGCCGATGCTCGACCCCGCGGATATTCCTGTCGAATCGCATTTCGATCCGATTGCGCTGCAGGTGCCGGTGGCGTTGGTGTTCCGGTTGCGTAGAGAAACTGTTCCAGAGCGTGCCACACACCCATCATGAATGACTCACCTCGCACACTATTGATCAATCCCACCATCACCTCGCGCGCCTCCAATGCGCGCTTCCCGCTGGCGTTGTTGCATCTATCCGCTGCCCTGGACAAAAACGGCAGCAGCAAGATCATTGATGGCAACGTCGACCGGGACCTGGTTGACGCAACGCTGCGCGTGTTGAAAGAGGATAGATTCGATGCAGTGGGCATCACCGTCATGGGTGGTCCGCAAGTTGCGCCGGCGATCGATGTATCGAAAGCCATCCGCGAGCACGCCCCTGGCTTGCCCATCGTTTGGGGCGGTTATTTCCCCACGCTCCACACCAACACGGCGCTTGCGGCGCCTTATGTCGATTACGCCATTCGCGGGCAAGGCGAAGAAACGCTCCCCGAGCTGCTGAATGCTTTGCGCGAGCCGGCGCCTGCACTAGCGCATATCGGCGGGTTGTCATGGAAGAACGGCGACAGCATCGTGCACAACCCGAATCGCCATTTCGCGCTGCACGACCACGGTGCGGTGCTGCCGTACGAAAAACTGGGCGATCCGCGCCGCTATCTCGCACGCACGTATCTGGGCCGGCGTACCGCAGTGCATCAGGCAGCCATCGGCTGTCGATTCCGCTGCACGTTTTGCGGCGTAGCAGCTATGTTCGGCGGCAAGACCCTGTTGCCCGCTGCGGAGAGGCTCGAGCGCGATTTGCGCCATCTCAAGTACCAGCTGGGTGCCGATTCGCTCCTGTACTTCGACAACAACTTCTTCGATCGCGAAGAAGACACGGTTCCGCTGCTTGAAGTGATGGCGAAGATGGAGATGCCGTGGTGGTGCTTCGCCCGCGCGGATGCGCTGGTGAGATTGTCGGAAAGCGCGTGGAAGCTGGTACGCAAAAGCCGGCTGAAGATGGCCTACATCGGTGCCGAATCACCGAGTAGCCAGATGTTGAAGGAAATCCGCAAAGGTACGCGGCCGGATCAGACCTTTCAGGTGGTGGAACTGTGCCGGCGCCATGGCGTGATTCCGGAGCTGTCATTCATGGTGGCGCCGCCGGAGAACACGGAAGAGGAAACCGAACACACCTTTGAGTTCATCCGCGAGCTGAAACGCATCAACCCGCAAACGGAAGTGGTGGTCTACGTCTATACGCCGCTACCGGAGAGCGCCCGGCACGAGAAGGATCGCGCCAAGCGGCCGGGAACGCCGCTGCTCGATCTGCATGGCGAGCCGATCGTATTTCCAACGACGCCGGAGGAATGGACGCAGAAACAATGGGTCGATTACGCCTGCCACATGGATGCGCCCTGGCTCACGGACAAGTTGCGCCAACGCATCCACGATTTCGTCACCGTGCTGCGTTGCCGCTTTCCCACGGTGCAGGACATGCGCTCGCCGTCCTGGGCCAAGCGCAGCCTCAGCGCGATGGCGACCTGGCGTTATCGCTATCGGCGCTATGACCAGCCATGGGAGTTGAATCTCGCCAACCGGCTGGTGCAACTGCGCATTCCGCAGGCTACGGGGCTTTGATGGTGCACGTCGCACAGATCAATTTTTACCCTGCACCCAAAGACCTGGCCCCGGACGAAGTGTTCAAGCAATGGCCGTCGCTGTTGGACATTCCGGAGGCTGCCGCAAGCAGCGGGGTCCACGTCTCGGTCATCCAGGTGGCTGATCAGCCGCGACAAGTCACGCGCAATGGCGTCGACTTCCGCTTTGTCGACCTCAGCGAAACGAAGACGGTCGCCGCACGCGCGCGCGATGTTGCCGCCTTGCTCGACGATATTCGTGCAGATGTGCTGCATGTACATAGCTTGGCTTGCGCGGAAGATGCGTTTGCCATCTCGCGCCACCTGCCACGCTTGCCCATCCTGTTTCAGGATCACGCGGACCGTCTGCCGCGTTGGTGGCGGAGGCCGCAGTGGCGGTATTGGTATGCGTGCGCGGCGGGTGTGGTGTTTACGGCGGCCGAGCTTGCACGGCCGTTTACGCGTTCCGGTCTGTTCGGGCCGCAGACGCAGGTGTTTTCGATACCCGAATCCACGTGTCGTTTCACCTTGGGCGATCGTGTGCGGGCGCGTGCTGCAACCGGCCTCCACGGCGACCCGTGCGTGCTATGGGTCGGGCATCTGAGTGCGGGCAAGGATCCGTTGACGGTGCTAGATGGCATCGCACAGGCTGCCACGCAACTTCCCAACCTGCGACTCTGGTGCGCTTTCGGCAGTGCGCCGTTGCTGGCAGAGGTGCAATCACGTATCGCTCGTGATCCACGGTTGACCGGGCGTGTGCATTTGCTGGGCAAGGTGCCGCATGCGCGCATCGAGCGACTGATGCAATCGGCGGATGTGTTCGTCTCGGGCAGCCGCGCCGAGAGCTGCGGTTATGCCTTGCTGGAAGCGATGGCTTGCGGTGCCGTACCGGTGGTCACGGACATTCCTTCCTTTCATACGCTGACGGGAGGAGGCCGCGTGGGCGAACTTTGGCCATACGGCGACGCGGCCGGATTGGCCGATGCGCTAGTGCGCGCGGTCGCCAAAAAAACGTCGCGTGCCCAGGTTCGTGCCCATTTCGATGCGTCGCTTTCGTTCGCGGCAGTAGGAAAGCAATGGGCGAATGCCTATGCTCAAGTGCGTGACAGTCATGCGGATGGAGCGCGATGAAAATCGCCCTGGTGTTGCCCGGCGGTGTAGACCGCAGTGGTGAGTTCCGCGTCATCCCCGCCTTTCTTGCTTTGATCGAGCGATTGGCGAGCAAGCATGAGGTGCATGTTTTCGTGTTCCGCCAGGAGCCGAAGCCGGCGCGCTGGGAGCAATCCGGTGCACAGATCCACAATATCGGTGACGGCTGGACGCGGTTGCGTGCCATCGCGGCGATTCGAGGCGAGCATCGGCGTGCGCCGTTCGATCTGATCCAGGCTATCTTCTCCGGCTCCTGCGGCCTGTTTGCCGTGATCGCGGCAAGGCTGTTGGGCGTGCCGAGCGTGGTGCACGTTGCGGGTGGCGAACTGGTTGCCATGCATGAGATCGGCTACGGCGGTCGTCGCACATGGAAAGGGCGCTTGCGTGAGGCGTTGGTGTTGCGCGGGGCGAATGCCATCACCGCCGCCAGTGCTCCGATCATCGATGCGTTGCGCATGTTGGGTCTTCAGGCGGAACGTATTCCGCTAGGAGTCGATCTTCGCGTCTGGCCGCCGTTGCCCCCACGCATGCGGAACGGAAGCCCGGCACGCTTGATCCACGTCGCCAGCCTCAACCGCGTCAAGGATCAACCCACGTTGTTGCGCGCGTTGGCGGCCTTGGTCAAGGAAGGGATGGATTTCCGAATGGACATCGTCGGCGTCGACACCTTGCATGGCCAGGTACAAGCGATGGCCAACCAGATTGGCCTGCAACAGCACGTCCGCTTTCTCGGCTTCAAGACGCAGCGCGAGTTGCGCCCGCTGATGGAAGCGGCGGACTTGCTGGTGATGTCGTCGCTGCATGAAGCAGGTCCCCTCGTTTTGCTTGAAGCGGCCGTGACAGGCGTGCCGACGGTAGGTACGGCGGTGGGTCATCTGGTCGAATGGACGCCTTCTGCATCGGTTGCTGTGCGAGCGGGCGATTGGGTTGCCCTGGCTGCCGCGATACGCAAGGTGCTCGGCGATGAAGCCTTGCGGCTGCGGTTGGCTCATGAAGCACAACGTTGTGCCGTGAAAGAAGATGCGGACTGCACGGCGCGATTGTTTGAAGTGTTGTACCAGCGTCTGGTCAACGTCCGATCGTAGGCTGCGCTAACCCAACCTACGATCGGCTGTGATCGGCTTCACATCCAGCGACCTTGATGCAGTGAATCTGTCAGCATTGGGCATTCGTATCCCCAAAGGACATCGCCTGGCGTTGTTCATGCACGCACCGATCCAAGGCGGCTTATGGCTCGATCGGTCGCGACAGCTACACCGCCAGCGATGGTGGATGGCGCGCGAGTGCAGGCGTGCGGTTGAGTTTCTAGCGAATAGGGCAGCGCGTATCCCTCTCCTGCATGCAGCGGAGGGGAAGAGCGTCTTGCCGCTTCGCATGTCGCGCGCTAGTGTCACAACATTCCCGACCAGCCAGGCATATGAGCGAAGCTCCGGTCACCATCCTCGTTGCCGACGATCATCCGATGTTCCGCTCGGCGATCGTGCACGCGCTCAATGCGGCGATCATCGGATGCCGCGTGCTGGAAGTGTCCAGCCAGAGCACGCTCGAGGCTTGCCTGGCTACGGAGTTCGATATCGATTTGGTGCTGCTGGACTTGACCATGCCCGGCGCGATCGGCTTTTCCTCCTTGCTGTGGCTGCGTGCGGAGCGGCCGGACCTGCCGGTGCTGGTGATCTCTTCCGACGACCGTCCGCGCACCGTGCGCCGCGCTCAACAATTCGGTGCCGCCGGTTTTGTGCCGAAAGCTGCGCCGGTAGAGGACTTGAACAAAGCTGTGCGGCGCGTGCTGGACGGTGGATTGTGGTTCGAATCCACCCGCGCGGAACGCAGCGAGCAAGATGCCATGCTTGCCGCGCGCTTTGCGCAACTTACGCCGCAGCAGTTTCGAGTGTTGATGCTGCTGGCGGAAGGGTTGCTCAACAAACAGATCGCCGATCGGCTGGGACTGGCCGAAAACACGGTGAAGATCCATGTGACGGCGGTGCTCGCCAAGCTGGAATGCCGCTCGCGCACGCAGGCGGCAGTCTTGGTCAAATCGCTGGATCTGGAAGAGGGCAGCGCGCCATGATGCGCATTTTTGTAGGCTGGGTTAGCGCAACATAACCCAACCTCTTCGAGGCGCATTGTTGGGTTATGTTGCGCTAACCCAACCTGCGAACTACGAACCCAGCAGCAATTGCGTCATCACGGCACGTAGTCGCGCAGGCGATAGTGGCAGGCTCGTGGTATGCACACCCGCTTCGCGCAGCGCGCTTTGCAAGCTGCCTTCATCCTTGCCGAGCAAGGCGACAATCGGCGGTCTTCGCGGCCACGCGTCGGTTTTGAGAAACGCCAGGATCGGTTCCCATTGACCATCCACCAGGATCAAGTCAGGTACAGACGATGCATCTGCATGCGCGAGCGCGTCGTCGGCCTTCGGCCATTCGGCTACTTTGCATCCCCAGCCTTGCAATAGCACCGATGCCTTCTGCCGTAGCGCGGCGTTTTCCTGAATCAGCCAGACATTGCGATGCTTGAGCAGTGAATCGCCACTGCCGTCATCATCGTCTGCACGCGCCGCGGCAGCCGGCGATGCGAGTTCGACTTCAATGCCGAACACGCTGCCATGCCCAGGCCACGACCGCACAAGCAGGGTATGGCCAAGCAGATTGGCGATGCGTTCGACGATGGAGAGCCCCAGGCCTGCGCTTCGCTCATCCGCATCAACAGCCGTATCCAGGCGTCGGAACTCTTGAAAGATGAGATGTCGCCGATCTTCCGGAATACCGATGCCGGTATCCCACACCTCGATGCGCAGCGCGTCCTTGATGCGGCGGCAGCCAAGCAAAATGCGCCCGCGCGGTGTGTAGTGCAGCGCATTGGAAAGAAAGTTCTGAACAGCGCGCTGCAGCAATGCGGGATTGCTGCGCACCCACGCCGAAGTATTGACGAACGACAGGCGCAAGCCTTTCGCCTGCGCCATGATGCCGAATTGGCCGGCCAGTTCCTGCAGCAGAGGGGCCAGCGCAAACACCTGCAAATCCGGCGAAACAGCTCCTGCATCCAGCCGTGCAAGGTCGAGCATGCTGGTGAGTTGGCTGTCCAATGCTTGTAGCGAACGCTCGATTCTCTCCACTAACACGGCATCTACGGGGGACGCGCTTGCGCTCTTCAGCGAACCGGCAAACAGGCGCGCTGCGTTCAGCGGTTGCAGCAGATCGTGTACCGCAGCGGCAACGTAGCGGGTCTTGTTGCGATTGGCCCGCTCGGCTTCTGTCGTGGCGGCACGTAGATCCTGGGTACTTTTTTCGATGCGGTGTTCGAGCGTGCTGGTTAGCGTGCGCAATTCGCGCGCGGCTTCTTTGTAGAGGCCGATGTCCGCGTAGCTGGTCACGAAACCGCCGCCTGGCAGCGGACGTCCACGAATCTCCAGCAAACTACCATCAGGGCGTTCGCGTTCGACCATGTGTGGGCTGCCTTGGCGCAGATAGTTAAGGCGGCGCTGGATGGCATCGTCCATGTCGCCGGGGCCGAGCAAGCCGCGCCGGGCGTTATAGCGAAACAGTTCTTCCACCGGCTGGCCGGCTTTCAGCAAGGCTTCGGGATAACCGAACAGTTCGGCATAGCGTGCATTCCAGGCTACCAGGCGTAGCTGCGCGTCGATCACGCTGATGCCTTGCGGCAGGCGTTCGAGCACTGCGGGGCGTCCTGCCATGGCTTGCAACGCGGCGTGCACCAGGCTGTCTTCTTCCGAACGCAGTGCGCTGGCGTAATGCGAAATCAGCCGTTCGAGATCGCGGCGGCTGCGCCTGTGCAATTGCGCGGCGCGCAGGCGTTGCTGCACAAACAAGGCGAGCAGGATGGCCGGCAACCAGATACTCAGTGTGAGCACGGCGCTGCGGTAGCCGGCGATGGTCGCCGAGTGTGCATCGCGCAATAGATGCAGCGTCCATTGCTGTGCAGGCAACTGCATCGATTGCCACACCACATCGTGCGGCATGCTGGGACTATCGATGTGCGCAAGTTGGCCGCCCGATCCGAGCGGTTGAAGGATGCGAAGCGAAGCCGGCGGCAACAGGCTGTTGCCGTATTGACGCGTCCGCGCAAGCGTGGATTCGACATGGGGGCCGAGCGGTGTCAGTGGTCGATAGATCCACGCCTGCTGATTGCTGAGAAACACCACTTCGTTCGCATCGCTCAGCAGCACCGTATCGCCGCTGCTCACCCATTCCTGCTCCAAGGTGTCGAGCGGAATCTTGATCACGATCACGCCGATGCGCTGTCCCTGATCGTCATGCAGTGCTTCGGAGATGAAATAACCGGGCAGGTTGGTGGAGATGCCGATACCGTAGAACGTGCCCTGGTCGTGTTGCATCGCCTGTTGAAAATAAGGGCGAAACGCATAGTCGAGCCCAACGTTGCTGGAGCGTGTGTTCCAGTTGCTCGCGGCGATCGCTATGCCGCGGCGATCGATCAACGTGAGCGTGGATACGTGTGTTGCACCGTTTGCCTGCGTCAGTTTGCGATTGAGCGCATTGACGTCGATGGTGGAAGCGGGAGAGGACAAGGCCTGGCGCATTTGCGGATCGAGCGCCAGCACGGTCGGCAGCACATGGTAGCGGTCGATCAGTCGCTGCAAGGCCAGCGCGCGTACCTGAAGCTGACTCAGGGCTTGGGCGGAAAGTTGTTCCAAGGCGCGCTGGCGCGCGTACCACGCGGCGACCCCGGTGGTGGCAGCCATGGCGATAACGAGGGCGGCCAGCAGGGCGATTTTCAACGCTTTGGGGTTGGGCTTTGACATGGTGGCTATGCGCACTGCTCGTCGCCCCGGCGAAGGCCGGGGCCCAGTGTCTTGATGCTAAAGCAAAGCCGCTGGGTGATTCGCCTCGCTCACCCCTTCGGAGCCGTCCATTCGGACGTTCTGCGCGCTTCGCGCTACGTCCGGCTTTCGCCGGGGCGACGAACGGAGGTCTGGTCATTAATTTGAGCGGAATGGGAGCCTGATCGCGACTAGCCGGAAAGTATTAGTCGCATGGTGTTATTCATCGTCGAGCAAGCAAGCGGCATGCTTTGCCCTGGGGTAACTCATAAAACGCCGATGCGCACAGACCATCGGCATGAGGTCATTCGGGGAGAGGTTGCATGTCGAAAACGAAATACAAGATCAGCGCATTGGCGATCGCCTGCGCACTCGCTTCATCATCATCATCATGGGCAGGCACCGAATCCGGTACCGCCGATAGCCTCACCCTGTACGGCATCACACTCTACGGCACGGTTGACGTCGGCGTTTCCTACCAGAGCCATGGCAGCCCATTCAGCGATGCAGCGGCCACCAACGTCAATAACTTTCTGATCAAGGCGAGCAACAAGCCGAATACGTCGCTGGCCTCCAACGGCATGAGCATTTCCACCATCGGCCTCAAGGGGCGCGAGTCGCTGGGTGCAGGATGGTGGGGCGTGTTCCAGTTCGATACGGGGTTCCTGCCGGCGTCGATGACGTTGATCGACGGCTTGCGCTCGATCGCAAGGAATAACGGGGTGCCGTTGGCGCAGCAGAAATCGTATGGCGATTCGGGGCGCGCCGGGCAGGCATTCAACGGCCGGGCGTTTATCGGCATCGAGTCGCCGCATTACGGCACGCTCACTTTTGGCCGTCAAAGCACCCTGCTCAACGATCAGGTGTGCAAGTACGATCCGCTGAGTTGTTCGTTGGCGTTTTCCTATGTCGGCTTTTTCGGCGCCACCGCCGGTACGGGCGATACGCAGGATCGTGTGCTGGACGGCGTCTTGAAATACACCGTCAAGCAGGGGTTGTTTCACGGCAGCGCGATGTACCAGTTCGGCAATGCGCGTGAGCTGTCCAGTGCACGTGGCACGGCGTACCAGGTGGACCTTGGCATCACGGATGGTCCCTGGTCGTTCGACGGCGTGTTGGCACACAAGAACGATGCGATTTCGGTCGGCGGTTCGCTCACCGCGGCCCAGGTGACGGCGTTGACCAAGCCGGGTTCGTCGACATATGGCTTGCCGGCCGACAAGACATTGCCGGGCACCGTATCGGATAACACGTCGTATACCTTTCTGGGTGAATACGACGCAGGCCGGACGAAATTTTTCGGCGCTTACGAGCATATCCGTTACGCCAATACGTCCTCGCCATTGCCTGTAGGCAGCCAGACCGTCGGCGGTTATTTCATCATTCCCAACAACAGTGCGTTTCCGCGGCCGAAGATCCTGGAGATTGCCTGGATCGGTGCGCGTTATGCGTTGACGCCATCGCTGGATCTGTTCGGTGCGTACTACCGCGCCATGCAGAGCAGTTACGCCAAAGCCAGCTGCTCGGATGCCAGTTCGCCGCAATGCAGCGGCCATTACGACGCGCTGTCATTGGTGCTCGATCAGCGGCTGGGCCGGCACTTCGACGTGTATGGCGGTGTGCAATGGTCCAAGGTTTACGGCGGCATGGGCAGCGGATATCTGCAGCGTGCTTCGTTCGATCCGACGGTGGGCGTGCGGATTGTTTTCTAACTTGTACGGCAGGAATTTCTCATGACTTCCGCAGACATCGCGCGAGCGCGCAACACGGTCATCGCCGCGTTCCTTGGCTGGACATTGGATGCGTTCGATTTCTTCATTCTCATCTTTACCTTTGACGAAGTCGCCAAGACTTTCGGCGTCAGCATCACCAGCATCACGCTCGCGATCACGTTGACGCTGGCTTCTCGCGCGGTGGGTGCCTTCATCTTCGGCCGGATGGCAGATCGTTTCGGACGCAAGCCGACGCTGATGCTGGTGATCCTTCTCTACTCGCTGTTCGAGTTCGTCAGCGGCCTGGCGTGGTCGTATGTGTCGTTCCTGGTGATCCGCACTTTGTTCGGTATTGCGATGGGCGGCGAATGGGGCGTGGGCAGTTCGTTGGTAATGGAGACCATTCCGGCCCGCTGGCGCGGCTGGGTGTCGGGCCTGCTGCAGGCGGGTTATCCGACCGGTTATTTCCTTGCCACGCTGCTGTTCGGGCTTTGCTATGAAAAGCTCGGCTGGCGCGGCATGTTCTTCGTGGGCGCGGCACCGGCACTGCTGGTGATTTTCATCAACGCCAAGATCCATGAAAGCCCGGCGTTTGAGGCGATGCAGCAGAAACCCAAGAGCTCCTTGCTGCAGATCGTGAAGTCGAACGCGAAGTTGACGATCTATGCAATCGCCATGATGACCGCGTTCAACTTTTTCTCGCACGGCACGCAGGACATCTATCCCAAGCTGTTCCTCGCCAAGCAGTTGGGGCTGCCGCATGCAACGCTCACCAACATCGTGCTGTTTTACAACGTGGCAGCGATTCTGGGCGGCTTGTGCTTCGGCATGCTGAGCCAGAAGATCGGTCGCCGTTACGCCATCATGCTGGCTTGCGCGGTGGCCTTGGCGGCGGTGTATCCATGGTCGCATAGCCGCGATGTGTACATGCTGGCGATAGCGGCGTTCGCGATGCAGTTCGGCGTGCAGGGTGCGTGGGGTGTGGTGCCTGCGCATCTCAACGAACTGTCTCCCGCAGAGATTCGCGGTACGTTCCCTGGCTTCGTCTATCAGCTTGGCAATTTCCTGGCGGCCATCAATCCGGTGCTGCAGGCGGAAATCGCGCAGCAGCATGGGCAGGATTATGGTTATGCGCTGATGTTGGTGGCCAGCACGGTGGCCATTGCGCTGATGCTGCTGATGGCGTTTGGACCCGAGGCGAGGGGCGTGGCCATGACGGAAGGGAAGGCGGAGGAAGCCCTCTTGCAGGAAGCTCTGCCTGCCAAGTGATCGCCCCATGACTGAAGCTTGGATGCTCCGATTCACCCAACGCTATCGAAGTTGCAAGCTGGGATTGCATCCCAGCCTGCATGGATGCCGTGGATTTATAGAAGGGGAAATCCAGCTCGCGCCAGCATCTCGCCCTCACACGCGCCGCCGGCTGCGCCGGTACTGATCGAACAACACCGCCAGCAGCAGGATGCCGCCGCGGATCAGGTATTGATAGAACGTCGGCACGTTCATCAGGCTCATCACGTTCTGCACGGCGCCCATGATCAACACGCCAATCAATACACCTGAAATCGTCGCCACGCCGCCGGTGAGCGATACGCCGCCCAGCACGCAGGCGGAGATCACGCCAAGTTCCAGGCCCACCGAAGTTTTCGGATCGCCCAGGCTCATGCGCGAGGCGAGCATCACACCGGCGAAGCCTGTGACTAGCCCCTGCAGCACGAACACCATGATCTTGATGCGCATGACCGGCAGGCCCGCCAGGAGCGCTGCTTCACTGTTGCCGCCCACCGCAAGCACGTGCTTGCCGAACACGGTCTTGTTCAACAGAAAACCGAATACCACGAAGCCGGCGATCGTGCTCCAGATCGGATAGGAGATGCCGAGGAAGGCGCCGCTGCCAAGCGCGAAAAAACTTTCCTCGGAGATCATTACGGCGTCGCCGTTCGAGGTGAGATAAGCCAGTCCGCGCACAGCTTCCATCATGGCGAGCGTGGCAATCAACGAGTTGATCTTGAAGCGTGCAACCAGTACGCCGTTCACCAGGCCCACCGCACCGCCGGCGAGTACGCCGGCAACCACGCCCAACAGCATGCTGTGCGATTGTGTGATGACGGTGGCAGCCACCACGCCTGCGAACGCCACGATGGAGGCGACCGAAAGATCGACCTCGCCGAGTGCAAGCACGAGCATCATCGTGACGGCGATGGAGCCGATCAGCGTGACGGAGAGCAGCAAGCCCTGGATGTTTCGCGTAGTGAGGAAGTCGGGCACTGTCGCGGACAGCAGCACGAACAGCACGACGAAGACCACCGCGATGCCCGAGCGGTTGATCGTATTCCAGGCACGTAAGCGCAACGGCGCGGCAGGCGGCGTTGATGCCTGGGGGGAAGGCATTTCCTCGGGTTGCATGGCTCGGCTCATTTCAGGCTCGTCTAAAGTGCATCAGCGCGGCAGCGCCATCTTGATCAGCTCGCCGGGCGAGGCCTCGGCTTTTGGCAGGTTGCCTACGATGCGTCCTTCGCGCATGACGATGATGCGATCGGCGACGCCGATCACCTCGGCAAGATCGCTCGACACGATCAACACACTGCGCCCCGTTTCCGCCAGCTCGTAGAGCAGATGATAAATCTCGGCGCGCGCGCCCACGTCGATGCCGCGGGTGGGTTCGTCCATCAGAAATACTTCGATGCGTTCGGCCAGCCAGCGCGACAGGATCACCTTTTGCTGATTGCCACCGGAAAGCGTGCCGATGGCGGTGTCGCCGTTGCGGGTCTTGATCGCGAGCTTGCGGATATATTCCTGCGCCAGCTCGCGCTCGCGTTTCGCGTCGAGCAGAAAGCCAGCGCGGCAGAAATGGCGACGCGCGCTGAGGTTGAGGTTGTCGGCCACCGATGCGACCGCGACGATGCCTTCCTGCTTGCGATCCTCGGGACACAGCGCGATGCCGGCGTGTACGGCATCGCGCGGGCTGGCGAAGTTCATGCGCTTGCCGGCGAGTTCGACGTGGCCGGCGCTTGCACGCGTCGCCCCGTATATCAGCTTCAGCAGTTCGGAGCGTCCTGCACCCACCAGTCCGAAGAAACCCACGATTTCGCCGCGTCGCGCGGTAAACGATGCGGGTTCCGCAAGCCCGGGTCCCATCAATCCTTTGGCCTCGAGCAACACGTCGCCTGCAGGGCGTGGCCGATAGCCGTAGATATCCGCGATCGGGCGGCCCACCATCGCGGCAATCAGTCGATGGCGGTCCAAGTCAGCGACGGAGTCGAACGTCTCGATGTGCTTGCCGTCGCGGAACACGGTGACGCGATCGCACAACACATCCACTTCTTCCATGCGGTGCGTAACGTAGATGATGGCGCGCCCATCGTTGCGCAGTGCCTTGATGATGCGAAAGAGATGCTCGGTTTCACGTGCCGAGAGCGAACTGGTGGGTTCGTCGAACGCGATCACGCGTGCATCGCGCATCAGCGCCTTGCCGATCTCGATCATCTGGCGCTGGCCGATGGAGAGATGCTTCACGGGCGTGCGCGGATCGATGTGTTCGCCCAGGCGCTTGAGTTCGTCCATGGCGCGACGGATCAATGCGCGCCGGTCCACCACGCCGAAGCGATGGGGCAACTGCCCGAGCATCAGGTTTTCGGCAACCGTGAGTTCGGGCACCAGGTGCAGTTCCTGATAGATGATCGCGATGCCGGCGTCGATCGCTGCGCGCGTGTTGGGAAAGTGCTGCGTGACGCCATCCAGGCGCAGCGTGCCGGCCTGCGGATGGTTCACGCCCGAGAGCACTTTCAGCAGCGTGGATTTGCCCGCGCCATTTTCGCCCATCAAGCCATGCACTTCTCCGGCGCGCACTTGCAGCGACACGCCATCGAGCGCGCGCACGCCAGGAAAACTGACGGTAACGCCGTTGAGTTCCAGGTAGGCGCGCGTGGCTTGCTGTATCGCTGCGTTGGCGGTCGTCATGCTTTGCTCTTGCCCGTCCGTTTTGCCCTCAAGTTGTCGGGCCTGCGAGGTGCCGATTATTGCCTTGCCGTCATTCCGGCGAAGGCCGGAATCCAGTTCAAATATGACGTGCGAAGCACACGAACCAATTTTTATGTTGCGTGCTTCGCACAACGTGTTTTTACTGGATTCCGGCCTTCGCCGGAATGACGTGTGTGGCTGTAGGCCAGGTTCAAATTCCCAAATCTTCCCGCACCTTCTGCCAGTTGTCGCGCGTCATCAACATGCCAGCCGTCTGCGTATCCGCAGGCGGCTCCTTGCCTGTGCGAATCCAATCCACCAGGTTCTGCGCACTGTCCCTGCCGTGATGCGTGGAGCTCACCGCAATCGTGCCGTAGAAGCCCGTGGCCGTCTTCTTCTGGAATTCCGCAAACGCCTCGCCCGCGCCATTGATACCCACGCCAATCACATCTTCCGCTGGAATATGCAATTGCTCGGTCGCGCGCACGCCGCCCAGTACGGTTTCTTCGTTGAGCGCATAGATCACCCATTTCTTGATGTCCGGATGTTGGGCGAGCACGGGTGAAACCGCGTTGAAACCGCCTTCGTCATCGGTGGTGCGCTGCGGCGCGTCGAAGATACGGCTCTGGGTGAAGCCATTGGCAAGCAGTGTTTCAGTGGCGCCATCGGTACGCTGCTTCGCCGTGGGCAACGGGTCATCGGTGATGCGCAGCGCGCCCACTTCTTCCGGTTTCCAGCCGCGCCGCTTCATTTCATCGGCGATGGCCTGGCCGACCTGGTTGCCGATCTTGAATGACGACATGCCTAAATGCGGCACACCTTCGAGCGGCTTGCCGGAACCGTCGACCAATCGATCGTCCACCGTCACGAACTTCATGTTGTATTGCTTCGCGCGCGCCCGGATCGCCGGCCCCAGTCGCACGTCAGGCGGGCAGATCACGAAGCCTTGTGCGCCTTGCGCGCCGAGGTTGTCGATGGCGGCAAGCACTTTCTCGCCATCCGGCGTGCCGATGCTCACCACGGAGAAGCCTTCCTTCTTGCCCAGCTCGGTGGCTGCCTTGTGCTCGTTGATGAACCATGCCTGCTCCGGCATCTTCACCAGAAAGCCGATCTTGATGGGTGATTCGGAGTGGTGGCAGGCGCTCAACCCGAGCGAAGCCATCACCATGGCCGTGAATACGGCGCATAAAGTATGTCCGCCGATTTTGTTGGCCATGTTTGATTTCCTCAGGTGTCGCGCGGGTACGTGTCGAGGCTGCAGCACGCGTTTGCGTTTGCCGGCATGTCCGTGGCTGGCCGCTACGGTTCGCCGCAGTCTAGAAACAAGGCTGATAGCCTTCCAATAAGAAATTGAAATTTTCAGATATCTACATTGATATCGGTGCAAGGGTGAATCCTGATACGTCACGCGCCCGTTCGAAGACGCAGCGGCGCTGCGCCAAGGCTTGTGAAGCCGATGCGCGATTTCAATGGCTGCGCAAACTTTCCCGCGCGTTCTCCATGTACTGCCGCGGCGTGCAATTGAACTCGCGCCGGAATACCGCATACATGTACTGCAATGACGTGAAGCCGCTGCGCACGGCCACGTCGGTGAGTGGAATGGACGGATCAGCCAGCATGCTGCGCGCCATCTCCAGTTTGTGTTCCAGAATGGTCTGATGCACCGACTGCTTCAGCTCGCGCTTGAAATGTTCTTCCAGCAAGGTACGCGATATGCCTACGTAGTCGGCCACTTGTTCGGTCTTGATGCCTAAGCACGCGTATTGACGGATGTAGTGCTTGGCACGCATCACATAGGCGCTCTTCAACGGCTGGTGCAGACTCGTCGCTTGTACGTTGATACCGACCGGCGGCACCAGCACGCGAGTGGTGGAGCAATCGCCACCGTGCAGCATCTGATGCAACACCTGCGCGGCCATGCGGCCCATTTCTTCCGCACCCTGGATCACCGACGTGAGCGGAATGCGGCACAGCAATTGCGCGATGGGATCGTTGTCGATGCCGACGATGGCGATCTGTTCGGGAATCGGCACATCCGCCACGATGCATGCCTGCAGCAAATGCCGGGCGCGCGCATCGGTGGTGGCGATGATGCCGATCGGCTTGGGCAGCGAGCGCACCCATTCCACCAAGTCTTCTTGCGCACGGCCCCAGCCACCGGCACTGGTGGATGACCCGCGATAGATCGTGCCGTCCAGTCCGTCCGCACGCACCATCTGCATGAACGCCACTTCGCGCTCATGCGCCCAGCGGGAACCGGGGCTGGGCGGCAGGCCATAGAAAGCGAAGCGCTGCAGGCCCTGTTCGATCAAATGGTCGTAGGCCAGCCGCACCAGCTTGTGGTTGTCAGTGGCCACATAGGGAATGTTGTGCGGATACTGCGTGTCGTCTGCGTAGGATCCGCCGACGGCGACGACAGGAATGGGCATGGAAGCGAGTGCTTCGCACACCACCGGATCGTCGAAGTCCGCGATGATCCCGTCGCCGCGCCACTGATGGATGCCCACCGTGCGGCTGCGGAAGTCCTCTTCCATGAATAAATCCCACTTTACGCGGGTGGAAGTCAGATACTGGCCAATGCCGGCGATGACTTGCCGGTCGTACACCTTGTTGGCGTTGAAGAGCAGTGCGATGCGGTGTGGCTTCGTCATGGGCGGGCAGCAAAGCAATTGCAACGGCGGCTGCCGTGGCGCGACGCTAACAGTTCGCAGGATCAGGCACATGACGCAACGCGACAAAGAAAAATCTAGCGCCGCTGATGGATTTCGCAATTGCGGCTCCTGAATGCCAATTGCAGCATCCGGAGTCTGATTTAGGAGCTTCCCATGAGTTATTTCGAGCGTATTCCCCCCATCGGCCAGGCCGGCGCGAACCCCAGCGCCCTGGCGTTCCGCCATTACGACCCGGCCCGTCTGGTGCTGGGCAAGCGCATGGATGAGCATTTGCGGCTGGCCGTGTGCTACTGGCACAACTTCGTGTGGCCCGGTAGCGACGTGTTCGGCCATGGCACTTTTCATCGCCCGTGGCACGAAAACGGCGCCCCCATGCAAAAGGCGAAGGAGAAGGCGGATGCGGCGTTCGATTTCTTCAAGCGGCTGGGCGCACCTTTCTATACCTTCCACGACACCGACGTGGCGCCGGAAGGCAACAGCTTGTCCGAGTACGTGAGCAATCTTTCCGCGATGGTGGACGTGCTGGCGGCCAAACAAGCCGAAACCGGCATGCAGCTGCTGTGGGGAACGGCCAACCTGTTCAGTCATCCGCGCTATGCGGCGGGCGCGGCCAGCAATCCGCAGCCGGAAGTATTTGCCTGTGCAGCTACCCAGGTATTCCACGCGATGGCCGCCACCAAGCGTTTGGATGGCGCCAACTATGTGCTGTGGGGTGGTCGCGAAGGCTACGACACGCTGCTCAACACCGACCTCAAGCGCGAGCGCACGCAGCTGGGCCGCTTCTTCCAGATGGTGGTGGAGCACAAGCACAAGATCGGCTTCAAGGGCACGATCCTGATCGAACCCAAGCCGCAGGAACCCACCAAGCATCAATACGACTACGACACCGCCACGGTGTTCGGCTTCCTCAAGGAGTTCGGCCTTGAGAAGGAAGTGAAGGTGAACCTCGAAGCCAATCACGCCACGCTCGCCGGCCATTCCTTCCAGCACGAAGTGGCCACGGCAATTTCTTTGGGCGTATTCGGCAGCATCGACGCCAACCGCGGCGATCCGCAGAACGGCTGGGATACCGACCAGTTCCCCAACAGCGTGGAAGAAATGACGCTGGTGGTTTACGAAATTCTGCGCCACGGCGGTTTTACCACTGGCGGCTTCAACTTTGATACCAAGGTGCGTCGCCAGAGCAGCGATCCGGCCGATCTGTTCCATGGCCACATTGGCGCCATCGATGTGCTGGCACTCGCGCTGGAACGCGCCGCCAAGATGATCGAGCGCGATGCGTTGGCCGAGTTCAAGGCCAAGCGTTACGCCGGCTGGGACGCGCCGTTCGGCAAGCAGATTCTGGAAGGCGGCTTTACGCTTGAGTCGCTGGCCCAGGAAGCGACCAGCCGCGATCTGCGACCTGAGCATGTATCCGGCCAACAGGAATATCTGGAAAATCTGGTCAACGCGTACATCTACGGTTGAGCCGCTGCATGTTCCTAGGGATAGATCTGGGCACCTCGGCCATCAAGGCCGTCTTGATCGATGCTGCCGGCAAGGTGCGCGCCACCGCGTCGCACGCGCTGACCGTATCCAATCCGCAGCCGCGCTGGTCCGAGCAGGATCCGCATGACTGGTGGCAGGCGGCGCAATCGGCGATCGAGCAAGTGCTGGCCGAGGCGGGCAGGGCGGGCATCGCCCCTCGCCAGATCGCCGGCATTGGCCTGAGCGGACAGATGCACGGCGCTACCGTGCTGGACAAGGCCGATCGCGTATTGCGGCCAGCCATTCTGTGGAACGACGGCCGCAGTGATGCGCAATGCCGTCAAATGGAAGGCTGGCCGGGCTTTCGCGATATCACCGGCAACCTCGCCATGCCCGGTTTTACCGCACCCAAGTTGTTGTGGCTGCGCGAGCACGAACCGGCGGTGTTCGAGCGCATTGCGAAAGTGCTGCTGCCAAAGGATTACCTGCGGCTATGCCTCACCGGCGAATACGCTACGGACCCTTCCGACGCTGCCGGCACGCTCTGGTTGAACGTGGCCGAGCGCGGCTGGAGCCAGCGCATGCTTGACGCAACCGGCTTATCCCCGGATGCGATGCCAACGGTGTATGAAGGTAATGCGATCACCGGCTATCTGAGCCAATCGTTGGCGGATCGCTGGGGTATGCAGCGCGTGCCGGTCGCTGCGGGCGGCGGCGACAATGCCGCGGGTGCGGTCGGTGTCGGCATCGTGCGGCATAAGCAGGCGATGCTGTCGCTGGGTACTTCGGGCGTGTACTTCGCCGTATCCGACGGTTATCTCGCGCGACCCCAGCAGGCCGTGCACAGTTTCTGCCACGCGTTGCCGGGCACCTGGCATTTGATGTCGGTGATGCTGAGCGCAGCAAGCTGCCTGGATTTCACGGCGAATCTCGCCGGCTATGCCGATGTGCCGACCATGCTTGCTGATGCAGAACGTGCCGGCATGCGCAATGACGGTCCGGTGTTTCTCCCTTATCTCAGTGGCGAACGCACGCCGCACAATGATGTGCATGCTGCAGGCGCATTCACCGGCCTGCGTGCGGATACCGCGCGCGCGGATCTGGCGAACGCTACGCTCGAAGGCGTGGGACTGGGTTTGCTGGATGGTATCGAAGCGGTCGATGCGGCGGGTTTGCACGCTGACGATATCACTGTCATTGGGGGCGGCTCGCGTAGCGCTTATTGGACGCAGATGCTGGCGGATATCATCGGTCGCCCGTTGACGTTGCGCGCGGGCGGCGAAGTGGGTGCTGCACTTGGCGCTGCACGTTTGGCGCATCTGGCTGCGGAGCCGGGCGCTGCGTTGGCGGATGTGTGCGGCATGCCGGAGGTGACCGCGGTGCGAGAGCCGAATGCGGCGCGGCATGCGTATTATCGCAATATGAGGCAGCCGACGTTTCGGGCGTTGTATCGCCAGCTGGCGGGTGTTTACCGCGCTGAGGGGGCGGCATGACAAAAAAGCCGGCTTTCTTCAATGTGGCCTTGAAAGTACTCGGCATTAGCGTGATTGCGGCCACCTCTGCGTTCGGCGCATCAACCGCTTACGCCAGCAAGGAACATCCGGTCATCGGTTTCTCCATCGACGATCTGCGGCTGGAACGTTGGGCGCACGACCGCGACTACTTCGTCGCCGCCGCCAACAAACTCGGCGCCAAGGTCTATGTGCAATCCGCTGACGCCAGCGAAGCGCGCCAAGTCGCACAGTTGGAAAATCTGATTGCCCGCGAAGTCGACGTATTGGTGATCGTGCCGTTCAACTCCAAGGTGCTCAGCAATGTCGTGGCCGAAGCGCGCCGCAACGGCATCAAGGTAGTTTCTTACGACCGCCTGATCCTCAACGCGGACGTCGACGCTTACATCACCTTCGACAACGAGCGAGTAGGGGAACTGCAAGCGCAAGGAGTGTTGGACAAGGCGCCCAAGGGGAATTACTTCATGCTCGGCGGTTCACCCACCGACAACAACGCCAAGATCATCCGCCAAGGCCAGATGAAGGTGCTGCAGCCGTCGATCGACCGTGGCGCGATCAAGATCGTAGGGCAGCAGTGGACGCCGGATTGGGATGCTTCCAAGGCTTTGCGCATCGTCGAAGATGCGTTGACCGCGAACGCCAACAACATCCAGGGCGTGGTGGCTTCCAACGACGGCACGGCGGGTGGCGCGATTCAAGCGCTGGCTGCACAGGGTTTGGGCGGCAAGGTGCCCGTATCCGGGCAGGATGCGGACTTGGCGGCAGTCAAGCGCGTGATCGACGGTACGCAAGCCATGACGGTGTACAAGCCGATCAAACAAATCGCCACCCAGGCCGCGCAACTTTCGGTGGCTTTGGTGCGTGACGAAAAACCCAAATACACCACCACGTTGAACAACGGCGCCAAAGACGTCAACACGCTTCTGCTCGATCCCATTCTGCTGACGCAGCAAAACGTGGACGTCGTGATCCGCGACGGCTTCTACACGCATGCCCAGATCTACGGCCATTGAGCGACCGGCCATGAGCGATCATCTGTTCGAAATGCGCGGTATCCGTAAATCATTCGGCGGCGTGCGTGCGCTGGACGGTATCGACTTGCAAGTGCGTCCTGGCGAATGCCTGGGGCTTTGCGGCGAAAACGGTGCCGGCAAATCCACCTTGATGAAAGTGCTCTCGGGTGTCTATCCGTACGGCACCTGGGAAGGCGAAATCTTATGGCAAGGCAAGCCGCTGCACGCGCGCTCCGTGCGCGACAGCGAGCAGGCCGGCATCGTCATCATCCATCAGGAACTGATGCTGGTGCCGGAGCTTTCCGTGGTCGAGAACCTGTTTCTCGGCAATGAGCTGACCCTGCCGGGCGGTCGCATGAATTACGAAGCAATGTATGCGCGCGCGCATGCGTTGTTGAAAGAACTGCAGTTGGACGATGTGGATGTATCGCTGCCGGTGAAGGCTTTCGGCGGCGGCCATCAACAGTTGTTCGAAATTGCCAAGGCGCTGGCAAAGGATGCGCGCCTGCTGATTTTCGACGAGCCGACGTCGTCGCTGTCGTCCAAAGAAATCGACGTATTGCTCGGCATCATCGAGCGGCTCAAGCAGCGCGGCATCGCCTGCATCTACATCTCGCACAAGCTGGATGAAGTGGCGCGTATCTGCGACACGGTCAGCGTGATCCGCGACGGCAAGCATATCGGCACCAAGCCGATGAGCGAGCTGGATGAAGACAGCATCATTGCGATGATGGTGGGACGCAAGCTGGAAACGCTCTACCCCAAGGTGGCGCACGAGATCGGCGAGGTGGTGTTCGAAGCGCGGCACGTCACTTGTTATGACGTTTCCGATCCGTCGCGCCAGCGCGTGAAAGATGTTTCGTTCTCGCTGCGTCGTGGCGAGATTCTCGGCGTTGCCGGCCTGGTTGGCGCGGGTCGCACTGAGCTGGTCAGCGCCATTTTTGGCGCGTATCCCGGACGCAGTCAGCTCGAACTGTATATGGACGGCAAGCCGCTGCGTATCCGTTCGCCGCGCGATGCGATTCGTGCGGGCATGGGCCTGGTGTCGGAAGACCGCAAACGCTACGGCATCGTGCCGTTGCTGGGCGTGGACAAGAACATCACGCTTGCGACTTTGCAGCATTACGCCAGCGCGGGTCATGTGGACAGCGGGCGCGAATGGAGTGTGGCAGAGGCGCAGATTGCGAGCATGCACATCAAGGCGGCGAATGCTTCGCTACCGATTGCGAACCTGTCAGGCGGCAATCAGCAGAAGGCCTTGTTCTCACGCATGCTGCTGACGCGGCCGCGCATTCTGATTCTTGACGAACCTACGCGTGGCGTGGATGTCGGCGCCAAGGCGGATATCTATCGGCTGATCTTCGAGCTGGCGAAAGAAGGTATCTCGATCATCCTGGTGTCTTCGGAGCTACCGGAGATTCTGGGTACAAGCGACCGCGTGCTGGTGATGGGCGAGGGGCGCCTGTGCGCAAATCTGCCTAATGAAAACCTCACGCAGGAACAAGTGCTGGCGGCGGCGATTCCGCAGGCGAAGAGGGCGTAGTAGTTAAGTAGTTACATGGTTCGGGATTGCGCAATCTTGCTTTGCCGTCATTCCCGCGAAGGCGGGAATCCATGTTGCTCTGATGCAAAGGGCGAAAATGGATTCCTGCTTTCGCAGGAATGACCTCCAGGTAAGACCAGGCATTCTCGCTATTCCAGGCGGTAAAACGGAACAAACTTTCATCATGCGTGCACAAGAATTCCGAGCACTATTCGTCCGCTACAAGATCCTTGCATTGCTGCTGGCTCTGGCAGTCATCTGGATCTTTTTCCATATCGCCACCGACGGCGCCTTCATCAGCTCGCGCAATCTTTCCAATCTGCTGCGCCAGACATCGATCACCGGCATGCTCGCTTGCGGCATGGTGTTCGTGATCATCGCGGGCGAGATCGATCTGTCCGTTGGCTCCCTGCTCGGCTTGCTTGGCGGCATTGCGGCCGTGATGACGGTGAATCTGCAATGGGGATCGTGGCCTGCGGTGGCCGTCGTGTTGCTGCTTGGCCTGGTCGCGGGTCTGCTCAACGGCTTTATCGTCACCCGCTTGCGCGTGCCATCCTTCATCGTGGGCCTGGGCGGCATGCTGGCGTTCCGTGGCGTGTTGCAGGGTATTACGCACGGCGCCACCATTGCGCCCGTGCCGGCTGACATGGTGTACCTCGCACAGGGCTACGTGAACCCGACGCTGTCGAGCTGGCTTGCGGCGATCATCTTTGTTGCGCTGGTCGTGATGACGATCACACGGCGAAAGCGTCGCGCGGCGCTGTCGATTCCGCAGTCGGCCGCTTGGCGCGATACGCTCAAGCTCGTGGCGATCGGCGCAGTGATGGCGGGTTTTCTGGTGATGCTCAACCGCTACAACGGCGTGCCACTGCCGGTGATGATTCTGCTCGCGCTGTTGGCGATCTTCACTTACATCGGCACGCAGACCGTGTTCGGCCGGCACATCTATGCGGTGGGCGGCAATATGGAAGCGAGCCGTTTTTCCGGCATCGACGTGTCTGGTGTGAAGATGGTGGTGTTTGCGCTGATGGGGCTGATGTGCGCGTTCGCAGGCATCATCAACACCGCTCGCCTGGCGGCCGGTTCACCCTCCGCGGGTACCAATGGCGAACTTGATGCGATTGCTGCGTGCTTTATCGGCGGCGCTTCCATGCGCGGCGGCGCGGGCACCGTGCATGGTGCGTTGATCGGTGCATTGGTGATGGCGAGCCTCGACAACGGCATGTCGATGATGGACGTCGACAACTATTGGCAGTTGATCGTGAAGGGTTCGATTTTGGTGATCGCTGTGTGGGTGGATGTGCTGTCGGGCACGAAGCGCGATTGAGTGTGTAGAACCTCAATCGCGAGGTAAGCCGAATTGCGTTGCCTTGCGTCATTCCGGCGAAGGCCGGAATCCAGTCTAAACATGCTGTGCGCAAACACACTTTAAAAAAGATTTCGAGCGCTTGGCGCGGCGTACTTAAACTGGATTCCGGCCTTCGCCGGAATGACTTGAGGTGTCATTAACCTCCTCGGGGCCTGCATATGGTCGATACTTCTCGTCGCAATACTTTTAAGCTGCTCCTGACCAGCGCAGCCGCCGCGCCATTTGTTGCGAAGACGGCTCCCACGCCATGCGCGCCATACAAGCCGCAATGGGCACACGGCCCCGAAAACCAACGCAAAGCCGACCTCGGCAACGGCACCTATCTCAACCCCATCGTTGCCGGCGATCACCCCGATCCCACCATCCTCAAGGACGGCAACGACTACTACATGACGTTCACGCCGTTCGATGCCTATCCGGGCATCGTGATCTGGCATTCCCCGGATCTGGTGAACTGGTCGCCGGTGACAGCTGCGCTGCGCAAGCCCATCGGCACCGTGTTCGCGGTCGACTTGTCCAAGCACAACGGCCGCTACTTCATCTACATTCCAGCCGCTCCACAGGGGCAGGGATGGTCCATCTACGTGATCTGGGCGGACGACATCAACGGACCATGGAGCGATCCGATGGATTTGAAGATCGCTGGTTGTATCGATCCTTGCCACATCGTGGGCGAGGACGGCAAGCGCTATCTGTTCGTCAACGGTATTCGCAAAGTTCGTCTTACCGATGATGGTCTCGCCGCGGACGGGCCGCTGGAGCCCGCATACAGTCCGTGGCGCTATCCGGATGATTGGGTCGTGGAAGACTTCGCACCGGAAGGCCCGAAGCTTCTACGCCACGGGGAATGGTTCTACCTGGTCACTGCCGTCGGCGGTACTGCGGGACCACCCACCAGTCACATGGTGATTGCCGCGCGTTCCAAATCCATCCATGGTCCGTGGGAACACTGTCCGCACAATCCGCTCGTGCGTACCACTAGCGCGGCGGAACCGTGGTGGTCGCGCGGGCATGCTTCGCTGGTGGAAGGCCCCGCAGGCGATTGGTGGATGGTCTATCACGGCTACGAGAACGGTTTGCGCACACTTGGGCGGCAGACGCTGCTGGAGCCGATGGAGTGGACCGGCGATGGCTGGTTCCGCGCAAAGGGCGGCGATCTTTCCAAACCCTTGCCGGCGCCGAAAAGCGGCAAGCACAGCGCATCGGGTTTTGCGCTGTCGGACGACTTCACGCGCAACAAGTTCGGCGTGCAGTGGACTCTGCATCAGCCTGCACCGGAAGACATGAAGCGCGTAAGTTATGAAAAGGGCGCGCTTGTGCTTGCAGGCAAGGGCCAATCGCCCGCCGACAGCTCGCCGTTAGTCTGCATCGTCGGCGATCGCGGTTATGTCGCGGAAGTTACCCTCGACCTGATCGATGGTGCCGAGGGTGGATTGCTGCTGTTCTACAACCACAAAGCCTTTGTGGGCGTGGGTTTTACGTCGCAGCACATGAAGACCTTTGAATACGCCGATGAGTTGACGTGGGCCCGGCAGCCTATGGCCACCTCCAGCGTGCGCATCCGGCTGACGAACGACAACAACGTGGTGACCTACCACTACTCGAGCGATGGCGGCAAAACCTGGGTGTTGCATGGATTGCGAATGGAAGTGTCCGGCATTCACCACAATGTGTTCGGCGGGTTTCTCAGTTTGAAACTTGGCATTTACAGCGCGAACAAGGGCAGCCTTCGCATTAGGGATTTCACCTATCGCGCCATCGGCTGAAGCGATGGCGTGGATTGGCGGCTCGCACCCGACTACTAATCACGCTCGATAAAGCGCGCACGCATATTTGGCCTCTTCGTACAGTTTGTTGGGCCGGTTAGGCCCTCCAAAATTTTTTCCTCACCCTTTAGTCTTTTCACCGCGTCATCCACCCCAGACCTATCGTGGATCGATGAGTGCAGTAACGGCATACCAACCCCTGGTGCCGTTTGTTGTGCGGCGCCGGCGAAGCGGGATCGCTTCGCCGGCGTTTCTTTTTATGCGTGGCGCGCAAGTGTTCGCCTAATTGTCCACAGATGCTACGCATCGTCGCTCAAGACAGATTTCGTGCATGAAGAGTGAAGAATCACGGCTGCATGCGTCAAAGCAATGTGATGCATGACGAACCGTTTTGCTAAAACCAAAACGGTCTCTTACGAAATTGAATGTTCAAACGCATATCTGCGATTTTCAATTTGACGCAGTAAGCGCACACGATTATCGATAGCGATGCTCCACACCCACGTGGCGTGGAGGGAAGGGGAGTTGCCAATCCAAACGATTCCGCCGGGGGATAGCGTCTTCCCAGGGGTGCGGCTGCGCCTTGCAGACCGTTCTTTTATCGCATCGGGAGAATAAACATGAAGAAGATGATGGCTTCGCTGATTACCGGTGTACTGCTTTTCATGGGAATCAACAGTGTTGCTCAAGCGGGGGCTTATAACCTCTACGGGGTCTATTTCGCGTGGGACAACAATTTCAACAACAGCAACATTGCGTGGAGTCCTTCCAGCGGGCAATACCCGCAATGGACGGCTTCCTTCAATTTCTCCAGCAACAGTCTTTACGGTTATCCGGCCAGTATCCGCGGTTGGCATTACGGCTGGAATCCCACGGGCGATACGCTGTTTCCCAAAAAGATTTCATCGGTCACCACCATCCCCGCAGCTTTCTCGTATGCATCGGGTGGCAGCAATATGGCCGGCGACTTCGCCTATGACATGTTCCTGCGTAACGACAGCCAGAAATCCACACCGCAATTGGAGGTGATGATCTGGGCGGGCAATAACTCGTATCCGATCGGTCAGCCTATCGCCACGGGTGTGATCACCGAAAACGGCGTGACCTACGATCTGTGGTACGGCGACAACTCCGCTGCCGGCTATTACGTCTACACCTTCCTGCCTCAGCGCAGCAGCGTGCCGGCCAGCTTGCCGACCAGCGGCAGCGCCAATATCGACATCATGCATTTCTTCAACAAGCTCAAAGGTCGCGCCAGCTTCAGCACGTCGATGTACCTGGACGTGGTGGAAGCCGGTTGCGAGATCGTGCGTGGCAATGGCTGGGTGTCGACTACTTGGTTCCAGGTCAACGCGCAATAATCCGTCTTCATGCCCTCTTCCCTTGGGAGAGGATGGGAGGGGCGCGTATAAAAAAAGGCGCCGGAGATGTGGGCGGATACATCTCCGACGCCGCGAGTCGAACAACGGCCACAAAGGGAGGAAAGTCAGCCGTTGTGCATGCCACGAATCGCTACTGATTGACAGGTCGACACTGGGAGCGTCCTGCCTAGACAGCATCGCGCGGATGCAGGTGCAGTGTCGTTAGATCGCTTTGCCATGCCCATGGCGCTGGGGGACAAATCCCGGTTCACTTGGGCCATCTTGCGTTGCAGTACCGCGCCCGATTTGCCGGCGAGTTGTCGCGCGATTCAAGGTGCGATGAACGACTTGCTGGCGAAGCCCACGCGCCGGAACCTGTTGTCCGCCGCGCTGACGGCCATCACGTAGTGGTGCCCGCTGATCAAGCCAGCTTGATCCAGATTGGCGGTGCCAGCGGGGCCGAGCACAAGTGTTTGCCATACCGTGGCGTTGCCGTGACCCGAGCTGGCGATGGCGGGATCGAGCACGAACACCAGCGTCATCATGGCGCCGCCTGGCGATGTCCAGCGGATGTCATGACCGTTGATGCTCACCGAGAAATTGCTGGGCGTGTTCTGGCCCACCGCGAACAGTTCGAAGGTGCCTTTAGGCGCAATGTAATAGCTGATGCAAGAAGGAACATCGACATGCTGCTTGCCGCCGGACACGGTGTAGGTGCCGGAGTAGGCGCTTTGCGCCGACGAGTAAGCGCCTTCTACGGCACCGTTCTGTTGCGTGCCATCGACGCTGCCGCGCCAGGTGCCGCTCAGTGCAGTGCCTTTCTTGCTGCCGGAGATCGTGCCCGTATTGCTGCTCTGGCAGCCGAAATAGGTGAAATACATGGTGCCGGAGAAACGGCTGTCGTCGGCTGGCAGGTTCAGATACACCGAGCCCAAGGTTGGATCTTCGGGATTGGTGATCGGATCTTCCTGGTAATAACCGACATAGACGCCACCTGGGGGAGTGTCAGCATGGGCTGGTGCACCGGCGGCCCAACTGCACATGGGCAGCATTGCGCCGAGAACCAGCGAGGAGAGCGTGCGTTTCCTCATCGTAAGCCCTCTCAAAACTTCAGCTGCGGCAAGCCGAACTGCTTGCGGCACTCGTTGCGCATGGCGTGTTCTTGCGTGGACGTTTCCTTCAGCGACGGTGCCTTGCTGCTGTTGGTTCTAGCCAGTGCGCGCTCGGCGAATTTGGTGCCGAAGCATTTGCAGTAGTCGGCCAGCTTGGGGTTGCCCTTCAAGTCTGCTTCGCCGTATGGCGACGGCATGTTGGTGGCCTGTGTGGCGCACATCGTGGCGTACCGCTCCGTGGCCTGCGCCAGCGGAGTATCTGCATATGCAGGTAATACGGCACCCATACAGAGCAGAGCGGCAGAGGCGCTGGACAAGGCGAGACGATGCCAGGAGAACGATGTCTTGCGGAACAGTTCCATTGCAAATCCTTATCGAGCTGGAAGTGGAGTGATTTACCTTGTTTGACAAGCTTAGTGTGATCGGACGCAATCCCCAGGCGGCTGAGCACGTTTCCTTAAAGGCTGGAGCGCGAGCACTGTCGTTATTGCACTGCTAACTACACGTCGATATTTCGCACAACCGATGTCCTCAATACTGTTTGCTGGCGGCGCCAATGAGCAACGGGGAGCGCAAGCGAAGCGGACGACGAATAACGATCTTCCTTGAATATTGAATATGGTCGAAAACGGGAACGAACCGCCTGCGCCGCTCGATGATCTTCATCGGCGACAAGGTTCGAAGAACTACCCAAAGAGACGTTATGGTAACCGCGATGCGGTGATGTGCTAACGCTTACATTTGTGCGTCAGGCAGGCGACAGCTACGTGGGTTGGGGAAGCAAGCCCTGATATATCAGGGCTTGCTTCCAAGCCTGCGAATAGCCGTTCAACAAGGCTTGCGTTGTGCGCCTCAGTTGAGAATCTCGCGCCAGTTCACGCGCTTGATCTGGTTGGCCGTGGACGATCCGCCCAGCTTCTTATTGATGGTCTTGCCGTCAGCGGTGGTTGCGGCCGCGCTGACGGTGCCATCTGAATTCATCATCAATTGCACGCCGGTGGGTGCAGCGGTGGTGTTGAGATATTTCATGACCGAGCCATCGCTGCCAAGCAGCACGGATGCGCCTGAGTAGCTGACGGCATACAACGCGCCTTGCAACGAGCACGGGTCGTTGGCGGGTGTCAGCGTGACCCAGGCCACCACATTCAGGCCAGTGGCGGTGCTGGGCGATACCACGATGCGTTCGGTGCCGCCGTTGCTGCTGCTGCCGGTCAGGTCGTAATACCAGCCCAACGAGGTGGCGCTAAGTGTGATGCCGGCGGTGAGGTCGGTGAGCGCGGTCAAGGAGTTGCGTGTGATTGGAAGACTGCTGCTACCGGCGGGTATGGGCGTGCTGCCGGTGCCATCGAGCAAGGCATACATGGTTTGCTGATGCGTGTCAGTCAGGTCGCCAATGTCGAGGAACTGGCCGGTGCCGACGAACACCCAGCGCTGCGTGTTGAGGCCATCGGAGGTCACGCTTTCTTCCACGCGCGGCATGGTGGTGATGGGTTGCGCATGGCCGGAGCCATCGGCGAGCGTGGCCAGCAGGGTAGGCGAGGGATAGTCGCCGGTGGCGGTGCCCGATGCCACAGCGGCTTCCGTCAGATCGAAGCGCCACACGTTGCCGAGCAGGTCGCCGGCGTAGATCTGGTCGACGGTGCCATCCGTCACATCCTGTGTGTAGCCCGTGGCATAAGTCAGGCCCGCAGGTGCGGCGGCGCTGCCCGCGCCGGTGTCGATCTTCTGCAGGATCGCGCCGGTCTGGATGTTGAGGATGTACAGAATACCGTGGCCGGCCAGCGTGCCGCTGGAGTTGTTGTAGCCGGATGTCACCGCGACCACCCAGCCGTATTTGCGCGTCTTGATGATCAGCGGCGCGCCGTAACTGTAGCCCATGTCGGCATCGGTGAACTCCCACATCACCTTGCCGGCTTGCGACGTCTCCACGGTCGAGCTGCCGGTGGTATTCACGGCCTGCGGTACGCTGGTGACGTCCAGCGCATAGATGCCCTTGCCGCCCTTGCCGAGTCCGCCTATCAGGATGGTGTGCCAGTTCGCGGTCGATGCGGTGGAAGTCGGGTTGCTCGTCTTGCCATCGCCGGTATAGGTGAAATCCACATCGGCCACCTGCGGTGTGGCATCGACGTAGAAGTGATGCGCGAAGACGTTGGCGGATACGCCGTTGAGATTGCCTAGCGCCGGCAGGCCATCCACCAGCGGAGTGCCGTTGGGGCCGTTGAACAGCATGCTCGGAACGTAGGCGAACAATTCGCTGCCGCCGCCGGTGACGGCATCGGAACTGCTGGGGCCTTGGAAGTCCGCGTCGAACGCATGCATCATGCCGTCGTTCGCGCCCACGTAAACCACCGGCTGGCGGCTCGCGACGCTGGACACAAACGTGCTGTAGCCGGGGTTGTTCGATTCCGTATACGAGGTCGACATCGCACCCTGCACCAGCACGGCGGCCGAATTCACGATGTCGCCAAGTATGTGCGTGCGTGCGCGGAACGTCGTGCCTTCCTTGCTCTTGTCGCCGCGCAGGTAATTGACGAAATCGGAACCGGCACTGGTGCTGTCCATCGCCGTCTGCTCGGAAGACGACAACTGGCTATAGCGGAACGGCACGCCCTGGCTGCCGTTCCAGGTGACGATGCGGCGGCCGGTATCCCAGCCCACAGGAGTGGTGGACGAGGAACTGGACGTGGCTTGGGTCAGCGTGTCCAACTGCGCTTGCGCGCTCCAGGGCGTGGTGCCGCTGACGGCGTTGATGCTGCCGTCGCTGGCGGTGGCGGCGATCATGCCGATCACATCGCCCACCCAGGTGACGGGCGTGTATTGCGTCTTGTATGCCGGGAAACCTGCAGCCGGCGCATAGTACGGCGCGACACTGGCAGCGACGCTGGTCAGCAGACGGCTGGTGTTGATCGTCAGTCCCGAACCGGTCTGCGAAGAAGTCGATGCGATGTTGTTGAAGATCTGCTTCAGGCCGCTCTGGATCAGGTTGGGCTGGTTGCCGGGAAAATAATTGTCCGGCCGCAAGGTATTGGACGTGAGCGGCGTGTTGTTGGTATGCCAGGTAAGAACGTTGGTCGGAGTGCCGCTGCCGTCGACGTCGTTGAAACCGCCGTATTTGGCGGCCAGCCAGTACATATTCGGACCCGCGCCGCTGGCGCCTGGATTGTAGGTGGGATGGTTGTTGCTGCCGTCGTAGCTGCCCGGTTCAAGCACGTCCACGGTGTAGGTGGTGATTTTCTGGTTGCCTGTCTTATCTGCGCGAATGTCGTTGGTGTGCGCGTAATAGGCAAGGCCGGCCATGTCGTAGGTGGCCATTTGCGAGCCCTGGATTTCATATGTGTTGCCAAGCGCGGTCACGTTCAGATACTGCGCCATGGTTTTGGAAGCGGCGGTGCTGCCTCGCTTCTCGATCAACGGTAGATTGCCCAGCGCGGTGACGTAAGCGGACGCGTCCAGCGCCGTCGCTACGTTGCCACCCACCTGCAAAGGCGAAAGCGGCGCGGTGTTGCCCGTGGTGCCGGTCGGCCACGAACTGGGCACGGCCGAGTCGAGCCAGGTATGCGAGTCGCCGATGGTGACGATGGCGTTGTTCTGGCAGGTGTACTGGATCGGATCGTTGACCGTGGCGCTACTCGAACTGGCCGGCGTGCCGGTGAATACGGGAAAGGTTTTGTCCGTGCTGTTGTCTTGCGTCAGGGCGCTGGTGTAGCTCGAATCCAGCTGCACCTGCATGTAATAGGCAAGCGTGGCCCAGTACAGGTCGCTGACGGTGTCGTATTGCTCGTATTTGCCGTTGTAGCCAAATTTGTTGAGATAGTTGATGGCGCCGCTATCGGTAAAAGCGGTGTTGCCGGGCGCCGTGGCATAGGTGGAATCGGCCGAGTCGGGGTTGGTGTTGAAGATGCCGGAGCTGGCGTCCCATTCGCTGTACGTATTGGCAGTGCGCGCGCCATAGCCGTTATACGCGTCCGGGCCGTTGTCATGCAGCAGTGCGCGCACCACACCATTGGGGTGGCTGTCCCCCTTCAGAAAGCCGTAGCCTGAGGCGCCCACGCGGATTCTGGTGTAGTTCTGCTGGATCAGGCCTTCAGGCTTGTTGTACTTGCCTGCGCCCACATAGTCGGTGGAGGCGTGCTTCGAATTGCAGTTGCTCTCCAGCGAGCCCGAAGCGCACACCTGCACTTGCGCGTTATAGGTGGTGGCGAAGTTGCCGTTGTTGTCGTTCGCGAACGTGTTGTTGTTCGAAATCATGAAGGTGGAACCTTGCCCGTACGAGCGCAGATACACCGTTCTTAGCGAGGAATAGGCGCTGTCGCCGATCACCGCCGAGGGCGACACATTGGCTCCGCCCGAACCGACGATCTTGTCCGGAAAATTCGCCGCGTTGCTTTGCGATGCATTGAGATTGGAGCGCTTGAGCACCGTGTTGGACGTGGTGTCCACCGAACGATTGCCGCCGGTCAATGCCTGGCGAAATTCGTCCAGCGAGGTCATCAGCGCCCAGTTGAGCAGGTTGCCGCTCCAGTGGCCGCTGCAGCTGTGGTCAGATGCGGCAGCGCCGAAGGGCACGAAGTAACCGGTGCCGGTGGTGTTGCTGTAGTCGTAGCACTTGGCCGAGTCGAAATAGCCAAGATAGGTGTTGCCGCCCGAATAATCGGCGGTGCCGGTATAGGCCGCCACCGTACCGGTGGGATATTCCACCGACAGCGCCAGCATCAGGTTCGCCGGCACGTTGGAGGTGCTGTACACCGGCGTGTCGGAAAGGGTGGTGGCGGAGGCGCCCACGCTGGCGGTCAGCGCCATCATGCATGCCAGCAACCTGCAATCGAGACGAGAGTGGCGAAGAAACTTGAGCATGGCCGTTTCCGAGATAGGGTTGGGCTTGAGTTTTTTGCGAAGCGCGTGCTTTGACGGCACTCAACGCAGAACGGTCTGCACGTACGCGGTGGTGTTCTTGACACCGTCCACGCGTACGGTCAGGCGGAATGCCGCGGTGGGCGAGCTGTTGAACGTGTTGTTGTCCGAACTCTGGTTGGACACGCTGCCGCCCGCGGTGGACGCGCCCGGCACGATGCAGGTGGATGCGCTGGCCGCACCGGCACCGGGGCAGAGCCGTTCCACCGTGTAGTAAATCTTGTTGCCGTTGTTGCTCGATACGGAGGCATAGCTGTTGGCAGTCAGATTCACCAGCACGTTCGGGATGTCACCCGCCGAGCGTGTACTGGCCGGCTGCGGCTCCGCGTAATAACCGATTTTCGCGTTATCCGAATCGCTGTTGGGCTGGGTGAAGCTGATGTTCTGCTGCGCATCCACGTAGGCGCGCTCGGCCTCTTGCAACGCACTCTGGCGGAAGGTGAGCGTGCTGGCGATGCTGTTGCTGGTATCCACGGAGCGCATCAGCGCCATCGCCGCGAGCAGCGACACCACCAGCACGATCACGGCCATCAAGGTGGAAACCATACCGCGCTGGGTTTGCGGGAGTCGGACAAACGATGAGTGATACGTCATGAGCGCACCGGCCTAATAATGCGTGGTCACCAGCGCGTTACGCACCGGAATGGTGGTGTCGTACACCTGATAGCGGAATTGCTTGTTCGTACTGACGGAGTACTGCAGGGTCGAATCCAGATCCTTGAACAAGGTCAGCGAGGTTTGGCCGGTGGTGTAATCGGAGGCGCGCTCAGGCAAGCGGCTTTGCGCGACGATCGCCACGCGGATCGCCTTGATCTCGCCAATGTTGGCGGCTGCCGCGGCGGTGCCTGCCGTCAGCGTGGCGATCGACCAGCTTCCGGTGGGCTTCACCCAGGTGAGCGCGCTGGAACTGCTGGTCTGGAAGCCATACAGCGCCTTCATCATCACGATGCCTTCGGCCAACGGCATGACGGTTGCGGCCTGACCGCTCACTTTCCGCTGCAGCAAATCCCACGACACCAGTGAGTTGCTGGTCGGGTCGATGCCAAACAAGGTGAAGGCCGGCGAGGGGCCAGCGTCGAACAGGTAAGTGGCGGTCTTCAGTCCGGTGGTAGGGCTGTTCGTCGTATCCAGAGGAATGCTGGTGCTGGCGACCTGCGTCGCCGTACCGCTGCTGCTGGCGGAGATATGTCCCAGCGCGCACGTGCCGTCGGACAGCGTGCCGATCAGGTAATCGCCGCCGAGTATGCCCAGCGCATTTTTCACCGTCACACTGTCGGAGGCGGTTGCGCTGCTCACCGCGATCTTGAACACCTGTTGCGCCGAATTGCCGCCGACCACGCCAATCACGTCCGGCTGGGTGGTGTCGCTGTTGGCAGCGATCAATACCGGCACCAGCCGCGTCGTGAGCGGCCAGCTCGACGAAGCGAAGGGTGCGGGCAGTGACGTCGCCGGCAGCGTCTGCGTACTGTTCGTATACGCCGTAACTGGACAACCCCACAAGCTGTAGTTGTAGCCCTGCACGATGCTCGAACCGGCGGTGCGCAGCTGTCGTTCCAGCATATACAACGCATAGCTGCCGTTCTGCTGTGCATCGTTGCCGCTGGTGGTGGTGCGTTTTTTGCCTTCATACACGGCAAACGCGGCCATGATGGCCAGCATGCAGATCATGCTGACCACGATGCCGACCATCAGCTCGATCAGCGAAAAACCGCGCTGACGTGCCATCGATGGCATGGCTTGCTTACTTGCCGATGGCGGTAGTGGATACATATTTGTGAACGCTGCTGTCGCTGGGGGCTTTCCAGTAGACGGTTACCGTCACCTGGTACTGGGTGTTGCCGGAACTGGCGATGGTTTGCTGAGTGATGACGATGCTGGGCGGATTGGTCTTTGCGCCGGGCAGGCAGTTCTCGACGTGCGGGTTCGACGTGCAATCCATGGTGTTGAACCAGTTGGTGTAGCCGGTGCCACCACTGCCGCCACTGCCACCTTGGCTATTGCCGTTCTGGTTGTTGCCGCCTTGGCTGTTGCCGCCCTGAAAATTGGTTGGCAAGGAAGACAGATCCGATGCCCACATCTGTGCAATCACCTGATTGGCCAGCACCGCCGCGTTGATGCGATTGTTCGAGGAGCCGGTCATCTCGACGGCCGAGGCTTGCAGCGCGACCATGCCGAGAATGCCGACCGAAAAGATCAGGATGGCGATCATGGCGTCGATCAGCACGATGCCTTGCTGCGGCGAAGCCGTGCGGATCACGCGCATCGAACGAGGGGTGCGCTTGAACGATGTGCGCTTCATGGACACCCCATGACGTTCTTGCTCAAGGTGAAAGCGGGGTCGCACATGTTCACCATGCCGCCCGGCGAGATGGTGGTGACAAGACGGCGGCTGTTCGATTGCAGCGACGTATTGGCCGCGGTGGCATCGATGCGCAGGATCGAAGCATTGCCGTAGGAGGTAGGGCGCCCCAGCGCATCGAAGGTGATGCCGGCGGGAACGCCGCCGCTGACGGTGGCACTGTAAACGCTGGAACTGGACGAACTGGCGGCTACCTTGCCGGTGGACGTGGAAGCACCCACCTGCACCGTGCTGGCGCTGGGCGAACTCCACGCCTGGACGGTGCTGGAAGCGGAGCTGCAATCCGTCGCGGCCAATGCCGAGGCTGCACTGGCCGGCAGCACGCACACCTGCCAGCTGCTGGCGGAATTCAATTGAAAGCGCACATAGCGCCCCTGTTGCGATGCTTCATTGCGCGCTAGGCGCAGGCCGTTCTGGATGGATTCCGTCACCGTGCGAATGCGCGTGTTCAAGCTCCACTGCTGAAAGCTGGGAATGCCGAGCACAACCAGAATGGCGAGGATGGCGATTGCGATCATCGTCTCGATCAGGCTCATGCCGCGCTGTCCCGCCGCCGTATTCATTGGCAGGTTCCCTTGGCGGTGACCCAGCAGCCCGATACAGGTGTGCTGTACCAGGTCTTGGCGCTGTTGGTGCCGCGCGCGTTGTTCTGGTTGATGGTGAACTCGAAACCGGAGACCGGCGTGCCGGTGTTGCCGGTGGCGGTGATCGTGTAGGTGCTGGCGGTCGCGGTGCAGCTATAGCTGAAGTACTTCGCCATGCTGGCGCCAGCGCTGCCGGTGGTAGCGGTCGGCATGGAAACGCCGCAGTTTGTTGCCGTGGAGCTGCTGCTGGCAGGGATGTATTGCCGGTTGTCCTGAAAGTACTGCTCCATCGCCACACGCAAGGTGCTCAGATTGTTCTGCGCCTCGGTGAGCTTGCTGCGCGTGATGTAGTCGCTGTAGATCGGCAACGCGATGGCTGCAAGCACCGCAATGATCGCCACCACGATCATCAGCTCGATCAAAGTGAAACCTGCAGCGTGCGCGCGGCGCGTGCGTAATGTGCTCATGGACCGCCCCTGTACGGTTTGGAGCCTGTGCAAAGCCCCGGAAAAGTCGCATCAAAAAGAGCGCAAGCGCGCCCGAATCATCCGCCTGGTGTGTGCACCATCCGTTCTTTCGCGAATGGTGTTTTGATCATGCGGTTTTGCGAGCGCAGCATCTATCGCTGAAAGGGACAAACTGTTTGTCAATTCAGGCCAACATAGTGATGTCGCAAACTGCTGCACATGGCCTGTGTGGACTTGTCTGCATCGCGAATGCGTACTTCTTACAAGTTGGGCGGATGCGCAGCCCAAGCCCAATGTCAGCACATGTATGCCATATGGCAGAGTTGATTGCGCCTACCGTCCTGTCGCCCTGTTTTTCGAACGGGGCGTCATGTTTGTGCTCCTCTTCCGATCCCCCCATTGCAGAACAACACGCCTGCAAGTTGGAATCCCAACGCCGAGATACGCATGATGAAATGGGGCTTTTCTGGGCAAACCGGGGCAGCCCGACCTAGCGGAAGCATCGCGGCGGCGGCTCAAGTGATCCGTCGAGCGGCCGATAGCCTTGGCCTCGCCTTCACGCGTCCTAGCCTTTTCCAGGGCTAGGTTTGCAGGAGTTCGGGAACTGCCTTAACTTGTGCGCCCAAGTCGCCGGTGCGGCGGGACCAATCAGCGTCTGGACAAGGTGGCGGAAATCGATGATGCATAGGGAAGCTCGCTTTACGTCGGTGCGCGCCGGGATGGTGCTGGCTGGCTGGCTGGGCATGGTGCTGATGGGCGGCTGCGCGAAAGTAAAGGTCAGCTTCACCCCGAAGGGGCACGAAACTTCCGCTACCACCCCTGCGGGGACGTCCGCTGCTACGGAAAACATTTCCGGCGAGGCGTCGCATCAGTCACTCTCGGCGATCGTCAACCACGACCTGCAAAACGGCCATTACGCGGATGGCGAGAAAGCGCTGCGGCGTTATCTGCAGGATCATCCGAACGATCGCAACGCTCAGTTCTTTCTGCGTCAGCTGACCGAGGATCCGAAACAGGCGCTCGGCGCGGCATCCAGCCCGCACGTGGTGCAGTCGGGTGAGTCGTACAGCACGCTGGCCGCCAAATATCTGGGCGATCCGAATTTGTTCCTGGTGCTGGCGCGCTACAACGGATCGACTAATCCCGCCTTGATCCGCGTGGGTTCGACGTTGCAGATGCCCGTTTCTCCCAATGCTGCCGCCATGCCGACAGCCCCTGCGCCGTCTCCCAGCCCCGCCGGTACTCCCGGGGCGGCTCCCGCCGAACCCGCAGCGCCGGCAGTACCCACGCCGGTGGTCATGCCACCGGCGCTGCGTGCGCAGCAGCTGGAAAACCAGAGCATTGCGCTCTACAAGCAAGGCCACCACGACCAGGCGTTGGCACTGTTCGATCAGGCGCTGGCGTTGAGTCCGCAGCTGAAATCCTCCGATCCCACTTTTGCCGCGCTGAGTCGCACGTGGGTGGCCAACTCCCATCAACAGGCGATGGTGCTGTATTTGGATCAGCATCTGGACCAGGCGATTGCATTGTGGAATCGCATTCTGGTGGTTGACCCGGGCTACGAGCCGGCGGTGGTGTATCGCACGCGGGCGTTGGAGCTGAAGCAGCGGTTGCAGCAGTATTGAGGTTGTCTGGATTGCATTGAAACGCCCGACCTACTGCTTTACGCCTTTTCATCTGCCTTCGGCACAATCAGCAACTGCGTTGGTTGCGCCACCATCGGCTCATGCGCGTGAACCACGACGGGTGCAACCGGAGCATCGCGATGCGTGTCCAGCGTTTCCCCCATCAAATTGAATGCCGCAAACAGCCTTCCCAATTCATCGCGGCGGGCAATGCGGATGCGATGCTGATAATCGCCGCGAGCGATACGCAAGAGCGAAGCAACCAGCAGATCGAGCGAGCCGCGCAACTGCCGGAACAGCCAGTAAGCGGCGACTAGTACAGCAGCTAGCGTGGTCAGCATGACCAAAGTGATGACGCCAATGGCCGTATGTTGTGCCGCTTGCAAAGGCGCTTCGCTCACGCCAAGACGTAAACGTCCCACGGTTTTAGTCTGATATCGCACCGGCACATCGAACACCAGCGCGTTCTGCAAACCATGCGTGCCTTCCAGGCGCGCGCGGTAGCTGGTGATGTCGTTGGACATCTGCTGCTGCGCTTCGCCTGTCGCCGGGGGTAAGGTTTGGTTGTTTTCGCCGGACTGCGTGCTGGCGATGATTTTGCCGTCGCGATCGGCAATGGCGAGGTAATCGAGTTGTTCGTTGCGCGTCATGTCCTGTACCAGCGCACGTGTTGCGGCGTGATCGCCCATGACGATGTTTTCGGCGGCGCTGCGGGCAATGATCTGTCCCAGTGAACTGCCGAAGTCTTCCGCCAAACCAGTGACGGCCACACGCTGTTTGCCGTAGATGGCCAACATGCCGAGCAGCAGCACGGCTACCACGGTGGCGCCAAGGATGCTCGCCCAACGCAATCCAAGCGATTGCAGGCGAGGGTGGGGCAGTTCTTCACGCGAACGTTCGTAGCTGCGTCGCGCCAGGCGCAGATCTTCCGCTACTTCCGCGCCGGATTGATATCGCGCATCCGGCGAAGGTGCCATCAGCGTGCGGATGATGTCGATCAGGATCGGCGGTGTGGACGGATCGTGCGGTTTGATCGGCGGTTCGGGCAGCCGTGCGCGCTGCCGCAGGAAGCGCTGCACATCGCCGGAATACGTCCACGGCAACCGACCAGTGACTAGCCAGAACAGCACCACGCCCAGCGAAAACAGATCGCTGCTGGCGCCGGCGCGTTCGCCGCGCAAACGTTCGGGCGACATGTAATTTGGTGTGCCGCCAATTTTTCCCTGCGCCGCTCCGAATGGTCGCGCGCGCGACGAGCGACGTTCGGCAATGCCGAAGTCTGCGATTTTCACGTGTCGCCAGCCGTCGAGCAGCATGACGTTGTCGGGCTTGATGTCGTGATGGATTACGCCTTGTGAGTGCGCGTAGTGCAAGGCCGCCGCGAGCTGGTCGGCCAGTTCCATCACGACCGAAGCCGGAGGCAGGCCCTGTGATGCCACGCGATCGGCCAGCGATTCACCGGACAACTTCTCCATTGCGATGTAAGGACGGCCGTCCTCCGTTTCGCCAGTATCGAAGATCGTGACGATGTGCGGATGCGTGAGATGTCCGGCGGCGCGTGCTTCCACCAGAAAGCGTTGCCGATAATCAGGGGCGTCGGCGAAGTTGTCGTGCAGGCACTTGATGGCCACCTGCCGCTGGATTTCCCGATCGAAGCCGGCGTAGACGATCGACATGGCCCCTTCGCCGAGGATGCCGTCGATGCGATAGCGCCCGATCGTAGCCGGCGTGGCCTGGCTCATGTGCGTGCGGTCAGACCAACCACCAGATGACGCCCGCTACCACCGCAGCCCCGAGCAACGCGGCGGCCATGTAGGCATGGCGCTTTGTCGGCGAGCCTTGCTCGTGCGTCAGGAACGTAAACTCGGCCTGGCCGAAACGCACCCGGTCGCCATGCACCAGCACGGTTTCATGAATGCGCTTGTCGTTGACGAAAGTGCCATTGGTCGACAGCGTATTCATCAGCACGTAATGGCCGTGCTGATTGATGATCCAGGCATGCGTGGCCGATACGCTGGGGTCGTTGATGACGATGTTGTTGTCGCCGCGCCGGCCGATGGTCTGGCGCCCTTGCAGCAAAGTGAAGCGGCTGCCCTTGAGCGTACCCTGCGTACCTTCCAGTACGGGCTTGTGCGAGGATGCGCCGCCGTTTGACGCGAGTGTTTCTTCCAGAGCCAGTTGCTGCATTTCCGCGGCGGACAGCAATTGCGTGCCCTGCGGCCCTGCGCGGAGCCTGCCGTCCTCTGTGGATTGCGGCTGGCCAATATTCATAGACATCCCAAAAATCCCCTGTTGCGGGGCGAACTATAGCGAAATCGCGGGCCATGGAACATTCGGCCAGTTCACCACTTGCGTGTGAACTGTGCACTACCGCCATGCTCTGTGCGCCCCTGAGCATGCTAAAGGATGCCCTGATCTATTCCACGCACCCGGCATGACATCCAGAAGGCCCGCAGGGTGTGTTGCGCGGCACAGGGCAGACTGGCCGTCTGTTCAAGCCGCGCGGCGCGGGCTGCGGGCCTTCTGGACGTCACCCCATCCTATAAATTCAAGATGTGGGGCCGCACTGTATGCGCATCTCGCTGCGTTCCATCGTCTAGACAGCCAGCCAGTCTGCCTTCACCGCTGCAACGCAGCGAGATGCGCATACAGTGCGGTGACGGGTACGTGGAATAGATCAGGGCATCCTTACGTGAAGAAATCATCGGATGCCGTGGTCTTGCTGGTTCCTAGGCAGCAAAGCCAGACATCCGATGATGTGTAAAAAATACCGGAATGAGATGTGCGTCACTAAGGGCAACAGGGGCCCAATCGCTGTCGCTTTGGGCCATGGCTGCGGTGCGGGGCAGTACGCTTTCGCCGGGCGAATGCTTACGTATTGAGCTGCATAAGCGGTATTCAGTCTGCCGCAAAAACATTCAGTTTGCGGCGAGCTTCATGGTCTTACCGTTTGCTCGCCGCTTGAGCGGTATCCATCCAACTGAGGTGCATCATCATGCGTACCATGCTTCTTGCCGCCCTGGCTTTCGTCTTTGCCACGAGCGCATTCGCCGCTCCGCAATCGCATGGCCACGGTGCAGGCGGTGGAACGAACCGGGACAGCCACGGCGATGCGGTATCTGCAGCAGGCGCCGCGGCGAAAGCTAGCGATACCCGCGTAGGCCCCGCAGTGAGCGACGTGGCGCAAGACAAAGCTAAAGGGAAGGGCGTCACCGGTGCTGCGCACGGTAAGACCCATACCAAGAGCCACGGCAAACATTAATAGGTAGTGCTCGAAGGCACGAAGCCGCGCGATGGATCGCGCGGCTTTTTTATGCATATTCGCGCAGGCTTTATAGGTTGGCGTCAGCCGCTACGCCACCTTCTGAATCTCCACCGTCACGTGTACCAGCTCTTCGTGGATCGACAAGTGCTCACGCACTTGCGCGGGCGACACGTGATCGCTGGTGATGATGCCGAGGATGCACGCATAACTCCCGCGCGCGACGCGCCACACATGCAGATCGCAGATGTGCGCAGAGGGCAATTGCTCGGCCACGACGTCGCGAATTTCTTGCACGACCGGCGCATCCATTTCCGCATCCAGCAAGATGCGTCCTGATTCGCGCAGCAGGCTCACCGCCCAACGTCCCACCAGGAACGAACCCACAACGCCCATCACCGGATCGAGCCACGCAGCGCCATAAAGCTTGCCACCCAGAAGCGCTATCACAGCCAGAACCGAGGTGGCAGCGTCGGCAATCACATGGATATAGGCGGAGCGAAGATTTACATCGTGATGCTGGTGGCGATGCTCATGTGCATGTTCGTGACCATGTCCGTGCCCGTGATGATCATGGTCGCCGCGCAACAGCCATGCGCAAACCAGATTCACGATCAAGCCGACGATACCGATGACGATGGCTTCGTCGTAATGAATCGGCCCGGGCGTCAGCAGCCGCTCCACTGACTGGTAAAGCATCAACACAGCAACCACTGCCAGCATCAGTGCACTGCTGAATCCGCCCAGGATTTCCACCTTCCACGTGCCGAAGGCAAAACGAGGATCGTTGGCGTAGCGCCGTGCCAACACGTAAGCCAGCAGGGACATGCCCATCGCCAAGGCATGCGAACTCATGTGCCAACCGTCCGCAAGCAAGGCCATGGAATTGAGCGCGTAACCGCCGACGATCTCCACCACCATCATGGCGGCGGTGATCAGTGCCACGGCGCGGGTGCGCTTTTCCCCATGGATATTGCCCTGGTTGAACTGGTGGCTGTGAGCCCGATCGCCTGCATCGTTCACCAAAATCGCTCCGGCCTTATACTGGCCCCCAGTATATAGAGAGGCCGCCATGTCGCACGTAAAACAGGACAAAAAACTTCTTGCGCGCGTTCGCCGTATCGGCGGCCAGGTGCAATCGCTGGAACGCGCGCTTACCGATGGCGCCGAATGCGGCGCGGTATTGCAGCAGTTGGCGGCGGTACGTGGTGCAGTGAACGGTCTGATCCTGGAGGTGCTCGAAGGGCACCTGCGTTCGCACCTGCAATGGGATAACGCGGAGCAAGCGGAAGAACTTGTGCCCGTGGTGGCCGTACTCAGAAGCTATCTCAAATAAGTGTTGCGTACTGCGGCGCTAGTCAACCGTACATAGACCGAGGTAACGTTGACATCCCGCCCACCCCAACAGGGTCGGGTGCCTCATGTTGAGGGGAAACGCCTATGCCTGCACGCATCAAGCCCACCATGACTGTTTATCCCTGTCGCTTTCGTTCGTCATCCGTCGGGTCGGGCTCCGAACACACGAATATGTGGCTTACCTGGGAAGCCCTTGAACGCGAACATTTCAGTCCCGATGGCTCGGTTGTCGCGGATTTCTCGCGGCCGATGGAAGTGGATCCTGCGTTGGTGAAAAATCATCGCTACGCGCCCGAAACGTAAAGTGAGCAGGGGGCGCGTTTTTGATCAGCGGTGATATTGGTTGCGTTGAAGCACGCGAAAACCGAACCACCCCCAGTAAACGTGGTGCCATTGGATCAGGCCTTCGTCGTTGAGCTCCATGACTTCGGCGAAATCCATTTGCTCGCCCTTGCCGGCATCACGCGGGTATTCCCAGATCAGGCGCTTGCCATCGGTTAAATAAGGTGTGCGGTAATACTGCCGTACGGGCGGCTTTCGATCGGCCAGCAAGGCGAACAACGGTCTGAGTTCCTCGTGTCCACGTAGCACGCCGCTGTCGACGCCAAGCAGATGAGGAATAAGCGGGCTTTCGAGTACGGCATCGCGTGCATAGAGCGCGAGCAAGGCTTTGGCATCATTGCGTGACAACGCGTCGTTCCACGCAAAATACATGTGCTCGGCGGGGGAGGCGGTATGTTCCATCTTCTTGCAACATCAATATCCAGCAGGTAGGCGAAGCTAGTCCCCGCGTTGTGTTTCAGTGGTGACGGGCAGGTATGCTTCCCGTCGATGCAGGCGGTGTGGACGGTGGCTCGGGGGAGCGCTTGTCCTGGGGATGCCTAGCAGGAGCGCGGGCACTTGTGTAGCCATTCCATTTGTCGGTAAATTCCGCAACCTGCGTAGGGAACTTGACGCAGTTGTTTAGACCTCGACCGCCGTCTACGTCGAAGGCGTCCAGGGTGGTTTGTTAGGGATGATATGACCGACGAAGACATTTACGTTGCCGCGTTTTTAAGGTTGATCCGTTTTGCGGAGCACCATTCCGACAGCGACGATGTGTATTTCCTGCTGTACGGCGGACAACAGCGCTTCACCGATACCAGCAAGCATCCGAACAAGGCCGTTACCGCGTGGGGGCGTACCTCGACCGCGGCGGGCGCCTATCAGATTTTGTATGCAACCTGGAAGGAAGCCAGGGAGCGGGGCATTGTCACCGATTTTTCCAAGGCGGCTCAGGACAAGTTGGCGATCGAGAAGCTGCGCAGCCGCCATGCACTCGGTTACGTGCGGGAGGGCGACATCGATCTGGCGATTCCCATGCTGCGCAAGGAATGGGTCTCGCTGCCCGGCGGCGCGCAATCCAAAATGACCATGGATGAGGCGCGCAAGCTGTTTGCCAAATATGCCAACGAGGCGCGCACGCCATGAAGCTGCGATGTTCTCCTATCGTTCTTGCTGCCGTTCTTGCGGCTGCTTGCGTACAGGCGGATCCTCAACCTGCGACGCCCAAGCAAATGACAGCTATCGGTCACTTGAGCTGCGGCGGAGCCAGCCTGACCGCCGAAACGGTGTATCTCGATGTGCCGGATCAGGATTTCCAACCGCTTTCGCAACGCATTACGCTAGCGCGGCCTGGGTCGAGTGGATCCCTTGTGTTGCACCACGATGGCCGTCCATTGCACCAGCCATTCCTGAAAAGCACACAGGTTTTGGATGCGGCCGTGAGCGGTTGGGCGTGCTTGAACGCTGCCGACGGCAAGGCATACATCTATGTGTCTTATGTCTGTACAGAAAGCGACTTGCGTCCCGATTGCGAGGGCACGTCGCGCGAATGGGGGCGCCTGTTCGATCCGCAGGGCAAGGAACTCACTACGGGTTTTCCGCATGACGGACCGCGCACATCGGCATTGATGAAGCGGCTTGGCCTCGGGCGCTACGAGAACGAGCCTATCCAATTGCAGGGTATCGATGACTCGGCCAACAAATAATGATGGTGTTGCAACGGCGCGAGACATCAGCGTCTGAAGTGTCGGCAAGATCAAAATCTCGAAATGGTATTCGTGATTAATCAGGGAGTTGTCGCAAACATGTTCGACCTGTCGATGGTTTTCACCGGATTTTCACAACGCAAACAGACGTTGCCAGTTGACCCGATTGAGCATAGATTTATGCGGGTAACAGGGACTCTCTTTAACGCGTCGTGACGCATGACCATGCGGCAGTTGCGGCGCGTCTTCCATCCGCTATGCAGGCCCCAGGGGGAGCCGCGTTAGCCGCTTTGTTCACCTCGATGTCGGTTGCAAGCTTTGCTCCGTCGGGTGACTCACGTCTGTCATTTGGCTGTAAACCGCTGGACCAGGCGGGTGGATTCGAATGCAAGCAGTACCACTGTAGTTTTTGATCCTTCTACAAGGAGACGTCGTATGGCAAAACAAAGTAGTCAGAAATTCATAGCGCGAAATCGCGCGCCTCGTGTGCAGATCGAATACGACGTCGAGGTCTACGGCGCACAGAAAAAGGTGCAGGTGCCTTTCGTCATGGGCGTCATGTCCGATCTGTCCGGCGCCAATAACGCCGAACTGCCGGCGATCGAAGAGCGCAAAGCGCTGGAGATCGACGTCGATAATTTCGATAGCCGCTTGCAGGCCATGAAGCCACGCGTGAGCTTCGCCGTGCCCAACACCTTGACCGGTGAAGGCAACCTCAATGTGGACATCACCTTCGAAAGCATGGACGACTTCTCGCCTGCCGCCGTTGCGCGCAAGGTCGGGCCGATCGCCAAGCTGCTCGAAGCGCGCACCCAGCTTGCCAACCTCGGCACCTACCTGGATGGCAAGGCCGGTGCAGAAAAGTTGATTGCCCAGGCCATCAACGATCCGGCACTGCTGCAGTCGCTGGCCTCCGCGCCGAAGCCGGAAGGGGAGTAAGCAATCATGGCAACCGAGAAACTGGCCGAACAAGGCGGTGCGGTACAAACCCTCGAAGCCGGCGATTTTGCCGCGCTGCTCAGCAAAGAGTTCAAACCCAAGAGCGAACGCGCACGCGAAGAAGTCGAATCCGCCGTACGCACCCTTGCCGAGCAGGTGTTGAACAAGTCGGACATCGTGTCCGACGACGTCACCCAGACCATCAACGCCTATGTGGCGGAGCTCGATCGCAAGATCAGCGAACAGCTCAATCTCGTGATGCATCACGCGGAGTTCCAGAAGCTTGAAAGCGCCTGGCGCGGGCTGCATTACCTGGTCAACAACACGGAAACGGATCAGCTTTTGAAGATCCGCGTGTTCAATATTTCCAAGAAGGAACTGGGCAAGACACTCAAGCGCTACAAAGGTACCGCCTGGGATCAAAGCCCCATCTTCAAGAAAGTTTACGAAGAAGAATATGGCCAGTTGGGCGGCGAACCCTATGGCTGCCTGGTCGGCGATTACTATTTCGACCATAGCCCGCCGGACGTCGAACTGCTGGGTGGCATTGCGCAGGTTGCCGCGGCGGCGCATGCGCCGTTCTTCGCTGCAGCCAATTCCACCTTGATGGGCATGGATAGCTGGAACGAGCTGTCCAATCCGCGTGATCTGGCCAAGATCTTTTCTACGCCCGATTACGCGTCATGGCGTTCGCTGCGCGAATCGGATGATGCCAAGTACATTGGTCTGGCCATGCCGCGCACGCTCGCGCGCCTGCCGTATGGTGCGAAGACCAACCCGGTGGAAGAGTTCGATTTCGAGGAAGACACCGCCGGTGCCGACTCCTCCAAGTACACCTGGCAGAACGCCGCTTATGCGATGGCGGTGAACATCAACCGCTCGTTCAAGGAATACGGCTGGTGCTCGCGCATTCGCGGTATTGAATCGGGCGGCGCCGTGGAAGGCCTGCCGGTGCACACCTTCCCGACCGACGACGGCGGCGTGGACATGAAGTGCCCCACCGAAATCGCCATCACCGATCGCCGCTCCGCGGAATTGGACAAGATGGGCCTGATGCCGCTTGTGCATCGCAAGAACTCCGACATGGCGGCTTTCATCAGCGCGCAGTCGCTGGCCAAGCCGGAGGAGTATGACGATCCCGACGCTACCGCCAATGCCGCGCTCGCTGCGCGCCTGCCTTACATGTTCGCCTGCTGCCGTTTCGCGCACTACCTGAAGTGCATCGTGCGCGACAAGATCGGTTCGTTCAGCACCCGCGAGTCGATGGAGAAATGGCTCACCAACTGGATCGGCCAGTACATCGACGGCGACCCGCAGAACTCCAGCGAAGAAACCAAGGCACGCAAGCCGCTGTCGGCGGCGGAAGTGGTGGTGGAGGAAGTCGAAGGCGCGCCCGGCTATTACACCTCCAAGTTCTATCTCAAGCCGCATTACCAGCTTGAGGGTTTAACAGTGTCGTTGCGCCTGGTCTCGCGTCTGCCGTCGGCGGCGAAGGCTTGAATCAGGAAGTAGTGCAGTAAAAGGAGCCGCCAGGTCGGCGGTAGCCCTCATCAATCAGACCATCATCAATCAGAGAAGCGAGGAGAGGATTTATGGCATTCGACATGCATATCAAGTTTGAAGGCGGCAGCGTAGCGGTCAAGGGCGCTTCCAATCACAAGAAGCACAAAGGCGAAGTGCCGATCCTGGCCTGGTCGTGGGGCGTCAGCAACAGCGGCGACCTGCACTCTGGCGCAGGTTCCGCCAGCGGCGGCAAGGCTCACGTACAGGATATTTCCATCACCAAGTACGTGGACGGTTGCTCCAACGCACTGCTGCAGGCTTGCGCCACCGGCGCACGCATCGAAAAGGCCACGCTGTACGTGACCAACGCCACCGGCGAGCAGACTGACTTCCTCACCATCGAGCTGAGCGAAGGCGTGCTGATCACCTCGTTGTCCACCGGCGGCAGCGGCGGCGAAGATCGCCTCACCGAAAACGTCACGCTGCACTTCGGCAAGTTCAAGTACTCGTTCCAGCCGCAGGACGACAAGGGCGGCAAGGACGGCGGCACGAAGGACTTCACCTACGACATCCAGCAGGTCGCCAAGGCCTAAGCCGGATTCGACCGTTGCACTGGCCCGGGCGTGGTATCAGCCGGGGCAAGTTGCCGGTGAAGTACAAGATGTGTGGAGTTGCGTGACGCAACTCTACACAACTTTTTGCAGCCTCTTTCTTTGTGCCGTCATTCCCGTGCAAGCGGTTATTCGTTGCTCTGGAGCAAAACAGCGAAGCTGCATTGACCAGCATCGCTGCCTGACGCTCTTCCGCTTTCGCGGGAATGACGGCACCGAAAAATGAGCGCCTGCAGATACCTTTTTCTGTCCTTCTGGAACGCAGGGGCTTAGGACATGACTCCCGAAAATATGCTGAAAGAAGGCCGTCTTGACGAGGCGTTGCAGGGCTTGACCGCGCGGGTGCGCGGCAATCCGGCCGATGCCAAGGCGAGAGTGTTTCTGTTTCAGTTGCTCTCGCTGTTGGGACAGTGGGAACGCGCGCAAACGCAGCTTAAGGTGAGCGGAGAACTGGACCCCGGCAATACGCTGATGGTGGAAGCGTACGGCCGCGCGTTGCAAGGCGAGTTGAAACGCAACCATGTGATAAACGGCGAGCAGCTGCCAACCGTGATTGGTGAGCCTGCGCAGTGGCTTGCACTGCTGTTGCAGTCGCTGCAGTTGATCGGTAAAGAGCATTACGTACAAGCGTTGGCATTGCGCGAACAAGCTTTCGAGCAAGCCGAGGCAGTAAGCGGCCACATCGACGGAACGCCGTTCGAATGGCTGGCCGATGCGGATCCGCGTTTCGGCCCATGCCTGGAGGTCGTCGTCAACGGCGGCTACGCATGGGTGCCGTATGCGCGCATTCGCGAATTGAAATTCGAAGCGCCCACGGATTTGCGCGACAAAGTGTGGGCGCCGGTGCAGATCACCTGGAGCAATGGCGGCGAAGCGATCGGCTTCGTGCCTTGCCGTTATCCAGGTTCGGAACGCGCACAGGACACCGATGTGGTGCTGGCGCGCAAAACCGAATGGATCGATCTGGGCCACGACTGCTTTGTAGGAGCCGGCCAACGCATGCTGGTGACGGACGCGGGTGAATATCCGCTTTTGGATATCCGCACGATTACGTTCGACGCCTAAAGAGCCTGGCTAGGGTCTCGGCGTGGCCCGCGCCGGAACTGTTTGCTTGTCGGGCAAGGAGGAACGAAGACGTGTATGTCGATACACAACTGAGTGAGGACGCAGCCCGGCGAGCAAACAGCTCCGGCCTGGAGGGTTGCCACGGTGCGTCCGCCATGCGGCAGCGCGCGGCTTGGCTTGCCAGCCAGGCAAGCGCTGCGCCGTGCACTACCACCTGGCGAACGCACCGTGACAACGCGGGCTACGCCGAGACCCTAGCCAGGCTCTGTACATGGCCGAGCTGACCACCCAGGAACGCCTGCAGCCCTCGTTGCTTGATCGGCTGGCCGATGACGAGCCGGCAAAAAAAGAAGAGAGTCGCGAGAAGCGCGTGATTTCCGCTACGCGCCTGCGCGATTGCGTGGCGCGCGACATTTCGTGGTTGCTCAACTGCGTCAATCTGGGGCAGGACGAAGAACTGGCCGACTATCCGGACGTGGCGCGCTCGGTGCTCAATTTCGGCATTCCCGATCTTACCGGCACGGCCGTGGCCGGCGTCGACGGCAGAGTGCTGCAGCGGAAGATCAAGGACGCCATTTTGGCGTTTGAGCCACGGCTTACGCCCAGCACGTTGCGCGTCATCGTCAAGACCGATCTGAAGCGCATGGACGGCCAGTCGTTGATCTTCAACATCGAATCGGAGATGTGGGCGCAACCGATTCCGCTGAACCTTTATCTCAAGACCGAAGTGGACCTGGAAACAGGCAAGTTCAACGTAACAGAGAGTTTCGGCTAATGGATCCCCGACTGCTGCGCTACTACAACCGCGAGTTGCAGCACGTCCGCGAAATGGGCGCGGAGTTCGCGCGCGAGTATCCGAAAATCGCCGGCCGTCTCGGCATGGAAGGCTTCGAATGTGCCGACCCTTATGTGGAGCGGCTGCTCGAAGGCTTTGCGTTTCTGGCTGCGCGCGTCCAGTTGAAATTGGATGCGCAGTATCCGGTGTTCACGCAACACCTGATGGAGATGATCTATCCGCACTACCTGTCGCCGATCCCATCGATGGCAGTTGTGCAGCTGCATCCCGATTCCAAAGAAAGCGCACTGGCGACCGGTTATACGGTGGCACGCAGCACGGCTTTGCGCAGCCTGATCGCGAACGACGATCGCACCGCTTGCGAATACCGCACCGCGCACGATGTCACTTTGTGGCCGCTTGAACTGGTCGAAGCCAAATACTTCGAATCGCCGGCGGCCATCGCGGCAGCCAGCATTCCGATTCCTTCCGGCAAAACAGTGCGTGCCGGATTGCGCCTGAAGTTCATCATCACTGCCGGTGCGCAAGCCGACATGTTGGCGATGGACGAGCTGCCGGTATTCATCGCGGGTGCCGATGAGCTTCCCAAGCGCTTGTATGAGCAACTGCTGGGTAATGCGCAAGGTTTCGTAGTGCGCATGCCAAGCCCCAGCGGCATGCTGGTTGAGCACTTCGACGCGCAAGCCATCCGCGACAAGGGCTTTGCCGATGACGAGGCATTGCTACCGTATAGCGATCGTTCTTTCAGCGGTTACCGCCTGTTGCAGGAATACTTCGCCTGTCCGGAGCGCTTCCTGTTTACTGTGTTCACGGGTTTGAAATCGGTGCTCTCGCGGTCGCAGGCGACCGAGTTCGATATCACCGTGTTGTTCGATCGCAGCGTCAGTCGCTTGCACAATGCGGTCGATGCCAGCAACTTCCGCTTGTTCTGTACGCCGGCCATCAACCTGTTTCCACGTCGCGCCGACCGCGTCCATCTGCAGCAAGGCAAGACCGAATACCACGTGCTTGCGGATCGTACGCGGCCGATGGATTTTGAAATTCACAGTGTCAGCCAAGTCGAAGGTTTTGGCGATAAGCAGGAACCCGAACAGCGCTTCCAACCCTTTTATGGCTGCGATGAGCGCGTGTGGCACAGTGGCAATGCTGCGTTCTACACCTTGCGGCGCGAACCACGCCTGTTGTCCGCGCGGCAGAAGTTGCAGGGTGCACGATCCAGTTACGTTGGCAACGAAGTGTTCATTTCGTTGGTGGACGCCAACGACGCACCGTACTCCACCCAGTTGCGGCAGGTCGGCATGCTGCTGATGTGCACCAACCGCGATCTTCCGCTGCAGATGCCGGTGGGCAAGTCGCGCACCGATTTCACGCTGGAAACGGGGGCGCCGGTGACCTCCATTCGCTGCGTGGCGGGTCCCACTAAACCGCGTGCCCCCATTGCGCATGGCGAAACGGCGTGGCGGCTGCTGAGTCATCTGCAGCTCAATTACGTCTCGCTGCTCGGCGACAGCGGCGAAGATGGTGCCGCAGCGCTGCGCGAAATGCTGACGTTGTACTGCGATGAATTTGATTCTGCCGCGCGCCGACAGATCGAAGGCGTCAAAGCGGTCAGTTCCAAATCTGTCGTGCGGCGCATTCCGGTGCCAGGGCCGATCGCCTTCGGGCATGGCCTGGAAATTACCTTGACTTGCGATGACGGTGCTTTCGAAGGCACGGGAGCTTTCCTGCTAGGGTCGGTGATGCAGCATTTCTTCGCGCGCTACGTCTCGGTGAATTCCTTCACCGAAACGGTGCTGCGCACTCTGGAACGCAACGAGGTGGCACGATGGCCGGCACGACTCGGCAAACGCCAGATCCTCTAGCGCTGCAAAATGCGCTACGCGATCAGCCGGAAGTCTTCGAATTTTTCGAAGCGCTGCGCTGGCTCGAATGCGCGTACCCGGACAAGCCGCGCTTCGGACATTCCGCCAAGCCGGCAGAAGACGCCGTGCGCTTGTGCCAGACACCGTCGCTGGCGTTCGCGCCGCGCACGGTGGAGCGCTTCGAGCAGCAGGAAGACGGCAAGCCACCGCGCATGTATGGCCTGTTCTTCGGCCTGTTCGGACCCAATGCGCCGCTGCCGTTGCATCTGACCGAATACGCGCTGGAACGCAGACACAATGCACGCGACGGCACGTTTATCGCGTTTGCCGACATCTTCCATCACCGCATGCTTAGCCTGTTTTACCGGGCATGGGCGGATTCGCAGCCCACGGTGCAGTGGGATCGCCCTGGCGAAGATCGCTTCGGCCTCTACATGGGCGCGCTGGTAGGACTGTCCACACCCAATTTGCAGGGCCGCGATGCCTTGCCTGACCGTTACAAGCATTTCTTCGCTGGACGTCTGTTGACGCAGGCGCGCAACGCGGAAGGCTTGAAACGTCTGCTGGAACATTTCTTCGGCATTCCCGTGAGCGTCAAGGAATTCGTTGCCGATTGGATGCGCTTGCCAAGTACGGCGCACCTGCGGCTCGGACAATCGCGCGAAGTCGCTGGCCTTGGCATGACAGCGGTGCTCGGCGAATACGTGTGGGGCGCGCAACAACGCTTCCGCTTGCGCCTGGGGCCGTTGACGCGTGCTGAGTTCAGCAACTTTCTGCCAGGCGGCGAAGCGCTACGGCAGCTGGTTGCAGCGGTAAAGACTTACGTCGGTGAAGAGAAAGCGTGGGACGTGCAGCTTGTCCTCAAGCAGGAAGAAGTGCCGACCATGAGCTTGGGCAAGAACGGGCGCATGGGATTGACCACTTGGCTTGGAAAGCCGCAGCGTCAAGCGGATAACGATGATGTGGTGTTGAGGCCGGTGGGGTAGGGCTTTAAATGCAAAGGCGCATGGAGATGCTTGTCGTACATCGAGATTTGGAAGCGTAGTAGCAACTTTTTTCCTTGCACCGAGTTTCTCCAGTAATCAGGTACCGGTAAGCGGACATTACCAATCATTCCCAATCCCTCGTGCAGGGTGGGACGACCAAAAAATCCAGGGGCGGTTGTCATGGCAGAAATCAGTCGCAGTGCACTGTTCGGCAAGCTCAACAAATTGGCCTACCGCGGCATCGAAAGCGCCACGGTGTTCTGCAAGTTGCGCGGCAATCCTTACGTCGAGCTGGTGCATTGGATTCATCAGATCCTGCAGCTGCAGGATTCGGATCTGCATCGCATCGTCAAGCAGTTCAACGTCAATCCGTCCAACCTCGCTCGTGATGTCACTGAAGCGTTGGATCGGCTGCCGCGCGGTTCCAGCACCATCTCCGATCTGTCGGGCGATGTGGAAGAGGCCGTCGAGCGCGCATGGGTATTCGCCACGTTGATGTTCGGCGAGACGCAAGTGCGAACCGGCTATCTCATCTTCGGTGCATTGCGCACGCGTCACTTGCGCAACGCCCTGCTCAACATCTCCAAGGAGTTTGAGAAGGTCAAGCCGGAAGTGTTGGCGGAGAAATTCGCTGAAGTGGTCAGCGGTTCGCCGGAAGATGGGCAGAACGCCAATGACGGTTTCCGCCTAGGTAGTGCTGCCGCACCGGGTGAAGCCAGTGGCGCCATACCGCCGGCGCAGATGGGCAAGCAGGAAGCTTTGCGCCAGTTCACCGTGGACCTGACCGAACAGGCGCGCAACGGCAAGATCGATCCCATCGTCGGTCGCGATGAAGAGATTCGCCAGGTGGTCGACATCCTGATGCGGCGCCGCCAGAACAACCCGATGTTGGTCGGCGAGGCAGGTGTAGGCAAAACCGCTGTGGTGGAAGGTTTCGCGTTACGCATTGCTGGGGGCGATGTGCCGCCGCAGTTGAAAGACGTGGAGCTGCGCACGCTCGATGTCGGTCTGCTGCAAGCTGGCGCAAGCATGAAGGGTGAATTCGAAAACCGCCTGCGCCAGGTGATCGAAGAAGTGCAATCCTCGCCCAAGCCCATCATTCTTTTCATCGACGAAGCTCACACGCTCGTCGGCGCTGGCGGTGCGGCAGGCACAGGCGATGCCGCCAACCTGTTGAAACCTGCACTGGCGCGCGGCAACTTGCGCACCGTAGGCGCCACCACCTGGGCCGAATACAAGAAGCACATCGAGAAAGATCCCGCACTCACCCGCCGCTTCCAGACTGTACAAGTGGATGAGCCGAGCGAAGAGAAGGGCATCTTGATGATGCGCGGCGTCGCCAGCGTGATGGAAAAACATCACCGCGTGCAGATTCTCGACGAAGCGCTGGAAGCCGCGGTCAAACTGTCGCACCGCTACATTCCGGCCCGTCAGCTGCCTGATAAAGCAGTCAGCCTGCTCGACACGGCGTGCGCGCGAGTTGCGATCAGTCAGCACGCCGTGCCGCCGGAAGTGGATGACACGCGTAAGCGTATCCAGGCGCTGGAGACGGAACTGGCGATCATCGCTCGCGAGAAGATAGTGGGCGTGCACGTGGCCGAGCGCGAAGCCTCCGCCACGGAAAAACTGACCGAACAAAAAACACGCCTGCAAAAACTTGAAGCCAACTGGCAAGCCGAGAAAGTACTGGTCGAACAGATTCTCGCTATACGCGCTAAGCTGCGCGGCGATCATTCGCCAGTGGAAGGCACCGGCAGTAAGCTTGAACAAGCCGCTGCTACAGAAGCGGAAGCGGCCCATGTGCCGGAAGAACTCAGCGATACCGCACGCGCAGCGTTGCTTGAGGAACTAGGCGGGCTGCAGTTGCAGCTTGCCGAGCTGCAAGGCGAGCATCCGCTGATTCTGCCTACCGTTGACTACACCGCAGTCGGTTCGGTGGTCGCCGATTGGACCGGCATTCCGGTTGGCCGCATGGTCAAGAGCGAGCTGGAAACGGTGATGAACCTGCCCAAGATCATGAGCCAACGCGTGATCGGCCAGGATCACGCCATGGAAATGATCGCCAAGCGCATTCAGACCTCACGCGCCGGTCTCGATAATCCCAACAAGCCCATCGGCGTCTTCATGCTTGCCGGTACTTCCGGCGTTGGTAAGACTGAAACCGCATTGGCGCTCGCCGAAGCGCTCTACGGTGGCGAACAAAACCTCATCACCATCAACATGAGCGAATTCCAGGAAGCGCACACCGTTTCCACGCTCAAAGGAGCGCCTCCCGGTTATGTCGGCTACGGCGAAGGCGGTGTACTCACCGAAGCCGTGCGCCGCAAGCCCTACAGCGTGGTGCTGCTCGACGAAGTGGAAAAAGCGCATCCCGATGTCCACGAAATCTTCTTCCAGGTCTTCGACAAAGGCATGATGGAAGATGGCGAAGGTCGCCAGATCGATTTCAAGAATACCCTCATCCTGCTCACCACCAATGCCGGCACCGATCTGATCGCCAGCCTGTGCAAAGACCCGGACCTGATGCCTGATTCCGATGGCATGGCGAAGGCGCTGCGCGAACCGCTGCTAAAGATTTTTCCGCCTGCGCTGCTCGGGCGCCTGGTAACGATTCCGTATTACCCGCTCAGCGAGATCATGTTGGGTGAAATCGTCAAGCTGCAGCTAGGCCGTATCAAAAAGCGTATCGAGGCGCGGTACCGCATTCCATTCGACTACGGTGACGATGTAGTGCGGCTGGTGGTCGAGCGCTGTACTGAAAGTGAGTCGGGCGGCCGCATGATCGATGCGATTCTGACGAACACGATGCTTCCGGACATATCACGTGAATTTCTCAATCGAATGATCGAGGGCAAAGCGATCGAGCGGGCGCGGGTAAGCGTCAGCGATGGTGCCTTTGATTACGGATTTTGAGTGCCGGAGCGTTCGGGAAAAACACATCCAGCTATGGGGCATGCGTTATGAACCTGACATTCAGTGGCGGCTGGAGCGATCCCGCCAACAACGATCCGGTTTATGCAGGGGATGAGCGGATACGCACGCAGCGAGAGATCTACGTGATTATCGACAACATAACGAGATCCGATGTTGGCTGTGATGATTCCGAAAGAATCTCGGTCTCTGAATTCATACGCGACGATTTGATTGGCGGTAACCAGGTTCGTGTAGATAAAGGAGTGCATGCGGACAAGCTGCAGTATGTGTACGGCAAGCACATTACAGTTACCGTGATGGATGGGCCGCGAGCAGGGAATGTTTATCACCTGTATGGCAGGGTGATTGGCCGTGTGTGGACGGTTGAGTACATCAATAGATATAACCCGGCAAAGTTTTACGCACGTGATTACTTTGTCCACGCTATCAGGCAGCCTGCTCCCTTCATAGTGGTGGAAAATCACATGCCTCCGGCAACGAAAGGCAGCCAGGCGGACATCCACAGAAGCCTTTACGGTCCGAAGTAGGAATGCTCGGCGGATCTCAGTTCTTGATTCTTGGCTATTTCGACTAATGGAGGTTTGGTATGCCGAAAGAAGGGGAAATCGTAAGCACAGTGAGTGTTCCGCGTTCGGGCGGCGGATGGACAGAAAAAGGCTCTGCGAGCAGTTTCAGGATTTTGTCGGGAAGCAAGAGGACGACCATAACTGCGGCCGGAGAGTTTGATTGCGTCGACCATGCAGAAATGAGGGCGCTATCTTGCGTGACGGCTACCGAGCTGGTCACTGTCAAGCTGGATCAGAACGCGTTCCCCTGCGAGAAATGCCATGCTGCGTTGCTGAAGTTATCCGCCACCAGCACGATTACGATCGATGTGACCGCCAATAAAGGCGAATACAACCGTTGCCACAAGATCAGCGGTCTGACGGTCGAGGAAGTGCCGGTGACCATTGTTTACCAGGCCGGGCACGCCACTTATAACGGCACCCGGGATGATTACAGGTATCGTGCATAGCTTGTGGCGCCCCGGGCACGGTTTGTTCTTTACGTCTTGGGTGTTGCCGTAATCACTCGCCCATGAAAGATGTTTTGAACACGAGCACGAACCTGAAACGCTCGACGACTTTGGAGAGGCGGATATGAGGGTGACGTTATACGAACCTGCATTGGCTGTCGGTGGCAAAGCGTATGCAGGCTGGGCAAATGCGGGGGGACGAATTGTTTTTCCCCCATATCGATACCTGCTGCGTAGGCAAGTAGGCGCCATCGTATGGCAGTGGCGGATTGCACGCGGATAAATGGATCAAGCGTGAATTTTTAACTGCGTTAGCTGCGTACGAACATCATCCGGTCAGTGCGAGGAGGTTTATATGCCGTCCCACAAACAAGGTGAAACACGTTCCAAGGCGCTCATGAGAAAGGCGAAGTCCCATGGAGCGCGATTTCGTTCGAATGCAGTCAACTTGAACACGTTGGAGCGGAAAAAAGTCAGTTGGCTGTCCAAGTCCATCCTTCACAATATGGGGGTTCCGGCAAAACCTAAACCGGGCTCACGCTGCCCAAGCTGCCTTAAGTCGGGCGACTCGTTTGAGCTGGATCATATGGGGCCGTGGCGTCAGTACGTAGCTGCGCTCGCCGGACCGCATATTTCCAAGGGCGGCATCATCAAGATGCGGCACGTACGGATGCTTTACAACGACCCGGACAATCTTTGGTGGATCTGCAAAAAGTGCAACGGCCGGAAGAGCGACTTCATTTCCGAAGATGGCTCGGTGCCCATGTCCGGCGTAAAGGGAAGGACCGTGAAGCTTAAGAACATCATCACATAGCAGGGTAAATTGGGGTTGGGGGATTTTTCGCGTAGAACGCCGATCCTTTGCTTTGGAACGTCTATAACCGCGATCGTTCAGCAGCCACGATTCGATCCACGTCCGGGAGGACACCAAAATGCCGATGAAACCCGCTGGACAGGTGCTGGCTTTGCTAAGGACGCAGCCCGCTACTGCTTGCGCAGCGTGGGGGTTCATGTGCCGCGGCGCGCCGCTCAACGGTGCGCTGGGCGGCAATTGCACTCTGACGTGCACGACCAACGATGGTGTCTATCTGATCGATGTTGCTGACGGCGGCGGGACCGATTGGTTCATTCCTTTCGCATCGGGCGCGGCGCGGTACTGTGATGTGCCCAATGGGCAGCCGAACGGGACGCTGGTGGTGACTTTTCCGATGAACGGTTGCGCGCTCGAAGTGCATCCGACCGCCACCGGTAATCGTTTCTATCACGACTCGGACGGAAAGCACATGCCGGTGCTCGCGTCCGCCGCCAAGTGCAGGGTAGATGCCAATATGTATGAAGGTCCAGGCGCGAAAGCCATGACTACGCTCAGTCGTTTTCCCGATCGACGCGATCGTGACATCGTTGGCCAGAATTTCGAGCACACCCTTATTTGCGTCAAAGACGGCGCGCACTGGAACGTCTACCAGACCGCCGTGGTGACGACGATGAATAAGTCTAACGGTGCGCGCAGTTCCTGGCAGATCAAGGATGGTCCGCCGGTTCATCTTGGCGTATTCGCTGATTGATGGTGAATACCGGTCGGAGTGCTCATTTTTGGAATAGTTATACGACCGTGCCAAGGTTTTTTTTTAAGGGTTATCCCTGTTGACGGGAAGAAGCAAAAGATGATGCTTACGGATACGCAAATCGCAAACGTTGTCTTCAATGAGACTCGCTCACTGTCTGGTGATGGAATCTCTGATGCGCAAAAAAATGTTGCGCATTCGATCGTCCATGCTCAAGCGGACAATGGGAAAAGACCTAGAACGGGCCCCTCGTCGCCGACTCCGGACAACGACATCGAAGCCGACTTCAAGGGTGTCTTACCTACAAAGCACAGAAGAACGGTTTGCGCGAAGCCTGTGTCGATGATTTGAAAAACCTTCGCGTTATAAATCAACCGTAATGGAGAAGCGCCATGCAGCCTGCCGCCCGCCTTACTGACATGCATACCTGCCCAATGACGACAGGACCCGTTCCTCACGTCGGAGGCCCTATCGCGGCGCCTGGTGCGCCAACCGTATTGGTCGGCGGTTTGCCCGTCGCCTGCGTGGGCGACATGGCGGTATGTGTGGGTCCGCCTGATGCGGTCGCCATGGGTTCGCCAAAAGTGCTGGCAGGCGGCCGGCCGGTTGCCCGCCTGGGGGATAGCACCGCACACGGCGGCGTGATCGTGCTGGGGTGTTTCAAGGTGCTGATTGGGTGAAGGGCGAAGTGCAATGCAAAAACAGCGAGTGATATCGCGTTCGGCGTGGAAGATTCTGCTTATCGTTTTGGTGTTTTCGTTGTCTGGTTTATCAGAGGGATGTGCGATGGGTGCGTTCGATCGTCTGGTTCTGTTTTCCGAAGTGCATGGGACGGTGTTGAAGGACGGCAAGCCGGTGGAAGGTGCCGAGCTGATCGAAAAAGTGGTGTGGTCGGATGACGAGAATGAAATTCCTCCCCAGCATGCCGTAACGGACGCCAAGGGAGCTTTTTCGTTTCCGGCGGTTGAACGCAAGGCGGGCTTGCTTCGATTGATTCCCGCCCAGCCGACGATACAGCAGACCATCACCATCAAATATCAGGGTGTGGAATACACCGCCTGGCTGCACGGCAAAGGCTCCTATAACGCGAACACGGAGCTGGATGGCAAGCCCATCAATCTGGTTTGCGAGCTGACTCGCCAGCCGGATTACGAAGGCAAGCATTACGGAATTTGCAAAGCCGTGTGAGACACGGCTCCTTAAACTCTTTCAGAGGATAACGATGGCCATGGAACTTTCTCCCATACAGGCGGCCGAGATTGCCGACAGCACCTATCAAGTGCGCCTGAGTTCAAACATGCGGTTTGCCGAAGCGGTGGCAGCGAGTGCGCGAGAGTCTTTCGACATTCTAGGTGGCGCCCGTGTGGTCGGAAGCACCGGCATGGGCGTGATCGAAAAGGAGAATGGCTTCGGCTACGTGGCGTGGGGGAAAGGCCCGCGCCAAGGCGAGTGTCTGGTTACCGTGCGCGGTACTTATCCCAAGAGCGGCTATGACTGGCTGAGCAACGTGCGCATGGGCGGTATTACCGGTCCGAGCGGTTATATCGTTCATACCGGCTTCTGGCGCGCTGCGCAGTCGGTGTTGCCGCAGATCATGCAACAGCTGCGAGGGCGCAACCCTTCCGCGTTGCACGTGGTTGGCCATAGTCTCGGCGGCGCGATGGCAACCTTGATCGCCGATAGTCTGAGCGGTACCGGTTGCAAGGTGCGGCTATACACGTTTGGTGCGCCGCGCTGCGGTCTGGAAGCGCATACCGAATACCTGACCGGCCGATTGGGCGAGCAGAGCATTTATCGCTGCTATCACGATACCGATCCGGTGCCGATGGTGCCGATCTTTCCTTATTTCCACGTGCCTTATGGCAGCAATGCTTACCGCTTGAAGGGGCCTGGCAAGCTGATAAGCGTACAAGCGCACTCGATGCCCGATGCGTACGAAAAGTCCGTGGCGGGTTGCACCTGGTCTTCCTTGCCGGTAATCCTGCCCAAGCACAGCAGTTTCGAAAGGGCGAGCGAATGGCTTGGGAATGCGGCGAAGGATAGCGGCCCTTTCATCATGCGCTCGGCTACGGCGCTGCAATTGATCTTGTCCGCGCTGGACTGGATCTTGAAGCAGGTAGGTAATCTGGCAGGCGCCGGCGTCGGTACGGTCCTGTTTGCCGGTACCACCGTGCTCGACACGCTTGCCCGTTTGCTTTACAGCGGTGCGTTGCAATCGATTCGCCTGGCGGAGGCCATCCGCAACTTGATGTCGGCGGCGATGCGATTTATGGGGCGTGCCATCACAGCAACGGTCGAGATCACCGTGGCATTCATCGAGTATGTGCTTGGCTTGCTGTTCCGCTTCCTGTCGTCGATGGCAAGGCGCGCGTTGGACATGTTTTCCTAAGTGCGGATGATGGTGTGAACAAACGTCCCGCCCACATGCCTGCTGGTCGATCCGGTGTTCTTGCGGCAGCGGATTATCGCGCCGTCTTGAAGCAGGCCATGCAGGCACATCAAGCCGACGACCTGGACACCGCCGAACGCCTCTATAGCGAAGTACTGGACCTCCGCGCAGGGCAGCCCGATGCCATGCACTACCTCGGCGTGCTTTGCCATCAACGCGGGCGCAGCGAGGAAGGTGTGCGCTTGATCGAGGCGGCGTTGAAGATCACGCCGAAGCATCCTGATGCGCACAACAATCTTGGCAATATCCACAAGGAAGGCGGACGTTTTACGGATGCGGAACGTTGCTACCGGAAGGCATTGCATTGCGGACCGAAGCATTACAACGCGCAGAACAATCTCGCCGTGGTGCTGGAGGCGCAGGAGCGCCTGGAAGAGGCGTTCGAGGCGTATGCAAAGTTGCTGCAACAGGCGCCGAAGTTTGCGCAAGGGCACTATCTGATGGGGACGTTTCTGCGCAATCACGCGCAGAATATGCAGCATGTCGAACAATCCGTGGAGTGTTTTCGCACGGCCCATGCGTTGGACCCGCGCAATACGCGAGCGCTTGAGGGGCTGGGTGTTTCGCTGTACGCGCTGAATCATTATGAGGAGGCGGCGCAGGTCTATCGCGACTGGCTGGCGCGCGAACCGGAGCATCCGGTTGCCCGTCATATGCTTGCCGCTTGCGGTGGTGCGGAAGTGCCATCGCGCGCGGACGACGCATACGTGCGCAATGTCTTCGACAAATTTGCCGACAGCTTCGACGAGCAGTTGTTGAAGAATCTAAGCTATCGCGCGCCGCAGGTTCTTGCGACAGCCCTGGGCGAGGTACTGCCCGGTGCAACCGCCGAACTCGACGTGCTGGACGCCGGTTGCGGTACCGGTCTGTGTTCACCCTTGCTGCGTCCGTATGCGAAACATCTGGTGGGTGTCGATCTCTCCGGTGGCATGGTCGATAAGGCGCGCCTGCGCGGCGGTTACGATGAGCTGGAAGTGGCCGAACTCACGGGTTATCTGCAGGCGCATCCGGCCGCCTATGACGTAGTGTTTTCCGCCGATACCCTGATTTATTTCGGCGAGCTGAAAAATGTGCTGGACGCCGCATATGCCGCCTTGCGCCCCAGCGGCTGGCTGGCTTTCACGCTCGAAACAGCGGAAGGCGAGGATGCGCGCGTCGACCTCTCGCCCAGCGGCCGTTACCAGCACACGCGTTGTTATGTCGAGCGTGCATTGGCATCGGCGGGATTCACGCGCATGCAAATTGGCACCGATACGCTGCGCAAGGAATGCGGCCAGCCGGTGGTTGGATGGGTTGTACTGGCGCAACGCACGGCGCAGGGCTGAACCATGATCGGTTGTAGCCGTGTGGCCGGCGAACGCGCAGATGCCCCATCCACCTTCGCGGCAGGTGAAGGTGTCGGCGGGCACAAGAGAGCCGGCCTGCGGGCAGGCCGGGCATGTCCCTCGGCCGAGGATGGGCAGCCCACCGGAAAAATCGGGCCAAGTATGGGTTCGGAGGAGCGGATGTTGAATATCGTGCGTCCTTTGATATCAAAGCCGCTGGATTCATTTGTGCTGCTAGGCGACACTAGCTGCCGGAGCCGCGGGGGCCAGGGGATTTACAGCAGGTTCCTCCCGCTTCACCACCACAGCGGGTGCGTGAAGCCCCACGGACATGAGTGCATTAGGGAAACGTATAGAGCCAAGCCGGCTCCGAGGAGATTCGCATCATGACCGCCCAGATCAGCATTTCGTCCGCCAAGGTCGAGGGCCTGCTGTTCCACAGTATGACTGCCGACGAGCGTCTGGGCCGGCTGTTCTCGTTCTATCTGCAGTTCGAAAGCGAAAATGCCAACATCGACCTGACCGGCCTGCTGGGTTCGTCGATGACGGTGACGATCGCCACTGAGGACGGCTTCAAGCGCCACTTCAACGGCATGGTCTGCGAGGCGGCGCAAACCGGCGTGGAAACCGTGGACAAGTTGGTCTTCGCGCAATACGGCGTGCGTCTGGTACCCAAGCCGTGGCTGCTGGGGCAAAAGGTGGATTGCCGCATCTATCCCGACATGTCGGTGCCGGACATCGTGAAGTCGGTGCTGAGCGACGCCGGCTACACCGATGTGAAACTGAGCCTCAGCGGTAACTACGCCAAGCGCGAATATTGCGTGCAGTACCGCGAGGATTGCCTCAATTTCATCAGCCGACTGATGGAGCAGGAGGGCATCTACTATTTCTTCACACACACCGACAGCACGCACACCATGGTGCTGGCCGATGGAGTGAGCGCGCACGCGGTGAAAAAAGATTTCGCGCGCGTGCCATACCTGCATAGCACCGACAGCGTACTGCGCCAGGAATCCACCATCACCACCTGGGCGGCTTCGCGCGGACAGGATGCGGCCAAATACCAGCTCACCGATTTCGACCCGATGACGCCGAAGGCGTCGTTACTGTCCACAGGTCTCAGCGACGGCCACGCTACGGCCGGTGCCAACGGCAGCATGGTGGCGTTCGATTTCCCCGGTGCGCACAGTGTTGCGGACGTGGGACAGCATTACGCGCAAGTGCGCGCGGAAGCCTTGAGCGCAGCGCGCTCGCACTACACCGGCACCACTGGCGCGCCCAGCGTGGAAATCGGCGCCTTGTTCACCCTGTCGGACTATCCGCGCAATGAGCTCAACTGCGAATATCTGGTCATCGGCACCACCATTCATCTTGCCGGTGCGGGCCACGCGTCGGGCAGCAGCAGTGATGAGCCGTCATTTCAGTGCAATTTTGAAGCGATCGAAAGCAAGCACACGTTCCGCAGCTTGCCCACGGCGGTAAAACCCACCATTGTCGGCCTGCAAACCGCGATCGTCTGCGGAAGCAAGACAGATGAAGACATCGTGGTGGACCAGCACGGCCGCGTGCAAGTCACCTTTCACTGGAACAAGCCCGACAAGCCCAACGCCAAGAGTTCTTGCCCCGTGCGCGTGGCTACGCCGTGGGCCGGCAAGAACTGGGGCGCCGTCAGCATTCCACGCGTGGGGCAGGAAGTGGTGGTGAGCTTTCTCGAAGGCGATCCGGATCGTCCGCTGATCATCGGCAGCGTTTACAACGGCGACAACCAAGTACCGTACAGCTTGCCGGACAACAAGACGCAAAGCGGCATCAAGAGCCGCAGCCTGCTTGGCGGCACAGCCGACTTCAACGAACTGCGCTTCGAAGACAAGAAGGGCAGCGAGGACTTTTTCATGCATGCGCAGAAAGACATGCACGAAGAAGTCGAGAACGATCACGTCGTGACCATCGATCACGATGAAACGGTCACCATCAAGCACGACCGCAAGGCCACCATCAGCAACAACGACACCATCGATGTCGGGCAGATTTTCAAGCTTACCGCCGGCACGCAGATCGAACTCACCACCGGTTCTTCGAGCATCGTGATGAAGAGCACGGGCGAGATCCAGATCACCGGTGTGAACATCACTATCACCGGCAATTCCTCGGTGAAGGTGGAGGGGCAAGTGCAGGTGGGCATCAAGGCAGGTGCAACGATGGACATCGGCGCCGGCGCCAGCATGAAGGTGCACTCGGACGGCATGTTGGATGTGGAAGGCACGGCAGCGACGAACGTGAAAGGCACCATGGTGAGCGCCGCTGGCGATGCCATGACCAAAGTAGGCGGCGGCATCATCATGATCGGTTGAAGGATCGGCCGAGCATGATCGGCCGAGCAGGCAGGACAGGGGCAATCACAAGGATCGGGTCACAAGGGGAACCTGAGCATGTCGGTGGTTACACAGGCTTCGACGCAAATGGGTTTGTCGGCTCCGGCCAGCGCCAGGCTGCGCCCGGAAATGACGCCGCAAGTGGCAGTGCAAACACTGCTCGATGCCGGCGATACCCAGGACGCTCTGAAACTTCTCGCGCGCCTGCTGCCCAAGCGCTACGCCGTGGCGTGGTTGCTGCAGTGCGCACGCGACGAACCGTTGGGCTTGGAAGACAAAGCGGGTGCGTCGTTGGCCGAAAAGTGGGTGCGCGAGCCGAACGAAGACAATCGCCGTGCGGCCTATGAATTCGCCAACGCCGGCGGCTATCGCTCGCTGGGCGCATGGTTCGCCGCGGCGGCGGGTTGGTCGGGCGGCAGTTTGGCGCCGGCGGCACAGGAAACACCGGTGCCGCCGGCCGAGCATCTGACCGCGCGCGCCACCGTGGCCGCCATCAACTTGATGGCGGCACTGGTCGAGGAACAATTCGAAGCGCGGCGCACCGCTTTTATCGGGCGCGCGATGAGCCTGCTCACCGCCAACGCCGACGCTCATCGTTAAACGCAGGAAAGCAGATGCTTAAGAGCCTCCTTTCATATTCCAAGTACCCCGCGCCGGGTCTGTTTGCGCGCAATCCTGCGTCCTCACTCCGTTACGTATCGACATATGCGCCCTCGCTCCTCCTTGTCTTGCGCGCAAACAGCTCCCGGCGCGGGGTACTTGGAATATGAAAGGAGGCTCTGTATTGACCCTCGCAGTGCAAGGCCAGCAAGCGGCGCAATTCGGCAGTCGCGCCCAGAAGAGCTTTCACAGCAAGGACGGCAGCATCGGGCGCTCCGAGGATTGCGATTGGGTGTTGAGCGCCGCCGGCGTGTCGCGCGTGCACGCGATGGTGCGTTTCCTCAATGGCATCTATTTCATTGAAGACCGCAGCACCAATGGCATGATGCTCAACGGTTCGCCCTTGATGAAAGGCGATCCGGCAGCGCTGAAGAACGGTGATCGCCTGCAGATCGATACGTTCGAAATTGCCGTGCGCATGGAGCAGGACAGCGAAACCATCGTGCAACCGAGCGCGCCGATCCCGCATGCCATGCCGGCGCCAGCACCCGCACCCATACCCGCAGCAGCGCCGCTTTCGTTCGGCAACGATCCGCTGGATTTCGGTTTTCTCGATCCGTTGCCGAGTCCGGCATCGTCGCGTCCGCTACCGGCCGATAGTTTGATTCCGTCGCCGCATAGTCCATCGCCGACCAGCGACGATCTCGATCCGTTGAGTTTTCTTGATGCGCCGTTCAATGCGCCGTCGCCCGAACCGGTATCTGCCCCGAGTTGGAATCACACCGCGGGCATCAACGACCACTTTCGTCCGCCCACTACGGATGTGCGCCGGCAATCCCATACGTTGCCGGAAAACTGGGATCTGACCACCGGCGATTTTGCACCGCCGGCTCCCGCGCCTGCGCCGCCGCCGATGGCAGAGCCAGTGCTTGCACCAGCACCCGTGCCCGCTCCTGCACCCGCACCCGCACCCGTCGCGCAGCCCGCGCCTGCTGTATCGACCGCGGCGAGCGCGGCGTTGACGCCGGATGTCGAGCAGATTTTCCGCATCGTCGTCGATGGCGTGATGGACGTGTTGCGCGCGCGTGCCGAGATCAAGAACACCTTCCGTTTGCCGGTCACGGTCATCCAGCGTTCGGAGAACAATCCGCTGAAATTCGCGCTCGGTACGGACGAGGCAATGCAGAAAATCCTGGGGCCTGCCAACCCCGGTTTTCTTTCCGGTACCTCCGCGTTCCAGGACGCCTTCGAAGATATTCGCTGCCATCAAATGGCGATGCTCGCCGGTGTGCGGGCGGGTTTCGAAGCGCTGCTGACGCATTTCAATCCGGACCGCTACGAACACGAAGTGGATGGCGGCAAGCGTGCGGCATTTGGTGCCAAAGCGCGCTACTGGGATAAATACCGCGACAGCTACGATGGGCTGGTCAAAAACCCGGACGACACCTTTCGTCGTTTGTTCGGCGATGAATTCGCGCGGGCGTATGAAGAACAGCTGGCGCGGTTGAAGGGGAGTCGCCGCAAATGAACATTGATATTTTTTTGTGCGCACGGTCGTGATGAATAACTCGCCCGGCAACGCAAAGTTGTAGCCCTCTCTTCATAGGGGAGAGGGAATAAACAGACGGACCCGATACATGACGCAAAACAATAAAGTGGTGTGGAGCGAAGGGCTGTTTCTGCGGCCTCAGCATTTGCAGCAGCAGGAGCGCTACATGGAGCGCTTCGTGGAGCTGCGCGCCGGCGCCATGCGGCCGTATGCGTGGGGCTTTCACGAGCTGGAACTGGAAGCGGATCTGCTGGCGATCGGCAAGCTAGGCATCAAGCGCGCGCGCGGCATCTTCCCCGATGGCACGCCGTTCTCCATGCCCAACGACGATCCACTGCCGCCTGCGTTGGAAGTGGATCCCAACTGGCGCGACCAGACCGTCTACCTCACGCTGCCTTTGCGCTCACCCACGCAGCCCGACAGCGGGCGTCCTGAGGCGCCGTCGGAAAAGTTGTTCCGCTTCCGCGTGCGTGAAGCCGAAGTGCGTGACGCTTCGGGCAGCGTCGATGGGCTCACCGTGCTCGAAGTGGGCGGCATGAGCAGCCGTTTGCTGCCGCAATCGCAACCGATGGAAGGTCTGTCGCACATTCCGCTCGCCCGCATCACCGAATGTCGTGCCGACCGGCGCGTGGTGCTGGATGAAACCTTCATGCCCACCGCGCAGAGCTGCCAGGCAGTGCCGCGGCTGGTGACCTTTCTTACCGAATTGCTCGGCTTGCTGCATCAACGCGGGGAAGCGCTGGCCAGCCGCGTCGCCATTACCGATCGCGGCGGCGCGGCGGAAATTGCGGATTTTCTGCTGCTGCAAGTGGTGAATCGCTATCAGCCACTCGTGGCGCATCTCGCGTCTGCACCGATTACGCATCCGGAAGATCTTTACCGCGTTGCCGTATCGATGGCCGGCGAGCTGGCGACCTTCACTGCACCAGGCAAGCGCGCACCGGCCTTTCCGGCTTATCGGCACGAATTCCTGCGCGAGAGTTTCGAGCCGGTCATCGTGGCGCTGCGCAACAGCCTGAGCGCAGTGATGGAACAGACCGCCATGCCGATTCCGCTGCAGCAGCGCAAGTTCGGCGTGTGGGTCGCGGTGGTGCCGGATCTCACCTTGCTCGACACGGCGGCCTTCGTGCTCGCTGCCAAGTCCGACATGAAATCGGAAGACCTGCGTCGCCAACTGCCGGCGCAATCGAAGATCGGTCCGGTGGAGAAGATTCGCGACCTGGTCAATCTGCAGCTGCCGGGCATCGCAGTGGCGCCGATGCCGGTGGCGCCAAGGCAAATTCCGTACAACGCCGGCTTCCTGTACTTCGAATTCGACAAGAACTCGCAGATGTGGCGGATGCTGAAGACGTCCGGCGGCATCGCGTTCCACTTCGGCGAGGAATTCGCGGGGCTTGACCTGCAACTGTGGGCGATCCGAGGCGGAACATGAGCACGAACGATCCCAACGACGATATGCGTGACGCCACCATCGTGCGTCCGCGCGGCGCAGCACCTGCTCCAGCCGCGCCACCGCCTGCAGCGCCAGCTCCCTCGCCCGTGCGTGCGCCGGTCTATGGCACGACGGCGGAGATCGGTGCGTTCCTCGAAGGCGGCGCCAATCCGTTGGTGCAGGCCGCCAGTCCGTTGCTGTTGCTGGCGGTGCAATTGCGTCACAGCGTAGTGCAGCCCGATGCGATGCATCTGCGCGAGCAAGCCGTGGCGCAGATGCGTCGCTTCGAAAGCCTCGCGCAAAATGCCAATACGCCGCAGCAGACGATTGTCGCTGCGCGTTACGTGTTGTGCACGATGCTCGACGAAGCCGTGCTCAATGCGCCCTGGGGCGAGCACAGTGGCTGGGCGCAGAAAACCTTGCTGGTCACCTTTCACAGCGAGTCGTACGGCGGCGCGAAGTTCTTCCAGATTCTCGAACGCCTGTGCGCGGATTTCGCCAAGCACATTGATTTGATCGAGCTGATGTACATCTGTCTTGCGCTGGGTTTTGCCGGGCGCTATCAGATCGAATCAGGCGGCAGGGCCAAGCTTGCCGACATTCAAGAAGACTTGTATCGGCGGATCCAGTCACAACGCGCTAAGCCGGCGGATGAACTGGCACCGCACTGGCGCGGTATCGAAGACCGCCGTAATCCACTGATCCGCTACGTGCCGCTGTGGGTGATCGCTGCGGCAGCGGCCGTCATCCTGCTTGCTGCATTTCTCTTTTTCTACACGCGGCTCAATGATGCGTCGTCGCCGATCAGTGCACAGCTCGCGCGCATCGGTCTCGAAAACGGTACGCCGCCGGATAACGCACGCCAACCGCAGCCTGCGCGTAAGAGTTTGAAGCAGTTGCTGTCGCCCGAAGAGCAGGCCGGACAGCTTACGGTGGACGAAAAGCCGGATGGGCAGGCGCTGGTGCGCCTTGCTGCGACCGGCATGTTCCCCTCGGGCGGCGTCGACGTGGGTGCCGATCAGATTCCTTTGCTGCACAAGATCACCGCTGCGCTCAACCAGGTGCAGGGGCGTGTGATCGTCGTCGGCCACACCGACGATCAACCGGTGCGCTCGCTGAAATACAAAGACAATTTCGAGCTGTCCGGCGCACGCGCGCGCAGCGTTGCGCAGATCCTCAGCCAAGGTCTGGATAACCCCGGGCGCATCGAATCCAGCGGCGCGGGTTCGTCGCAACCTATCGCGTTGCCGCCCGACACCCCTGACAACCGCACGCGTAACCGGCGCGTGGAAATCATGTTCATTCCGGAGAATTGAACCCGTGAAGATCCTTTCCTTGTTCAAATCCGGTTGGTTTATTGCGCTGGTCGGCATCGTGCTGCTTTCGGTGCTGATCTGGTGGGGCGGTCCTTACTTGGGAATCGGCGATTCGCAACCGCTGGCCAGCCCGGTCGCGCGGCTGGTGCTGATTATCGTGATCCTTGCGATCTGGGTGATCTGGCTGCAGGTTGCGCAACTACGCGCACGCAAGAAGACTGCGCAGATGTCCGGCGACCTGGCCGCGCAAGATGCCAAGCCGGCCGGCGGTGAGCGCGATGAGCGCAGCGCCGCGGAGCGCACGCAATTGCAGAGTCGTTTTCAGGAAGCGGTGGATACGCTGCGCAAGAGCAAGCAAGGTGGCGGCAATCTTTATACCTTGCCGTGGTACGTGGTGATCGGTCCGCCGGGTTCCGGCAAGACCACGCTGCTGCAAAACTCCGGCCTGAATTTTCCGCTGTCGGATCGCTTCGGCAAACAAGCGCTGCGTGGTGTCGGCGGTACGCGCAATTGCGATTGGTGGTTCACCGACGAAGCGGTGTTCCTGGACACTGCCGGCCGCTATACCACTCAGGATTCGGACCAGGCCGCCGATTCATCGGCGTGGAGCGAATTCCTCAAGTTGCTGCGCAAATACCGCAAGCGCCGGCCGATCAATGGCGTGCTGATCGCGATGAGCATGTCCGATCTGCTCACGCTGGATCAGAACGGCATGCAAGAACATGTGCAAGCCGTTCGCCGTCGCCTGGATGAACTTGCGACCGAGCTGCGCATCGGCGTGCCGGTGTATATGGTGCTGACCAAGTGCGACCTGATCGCCGGCTTCACCGAGTTCTTCGACGATCTCAATCCGGAACTGCGCAGTCAGGTGTGGGGCGTGTCGTTCCCGGTCGAGCAGACCATGAACGGCACGTCGGCGAAGCAATTCGCCGAAGAATTCCAATTGCTGTTGAACCGGTTGCACACGCGCATTCTCGGCCGGCTGCATGCGGAGCGCGACCCGAACCGGCGCGCAGCCATTCTTTCTTTCCCGCAACAGCTCGGCGCCTTGCGCGAAACGTTGCGTCAGTTCATCGAAGGCGTGTTCACCGGTTATGCCTATGGCACACCGCCGTTGCTGCGCGGTGTGTATCTCACCTCCGGTACGCAGGAAGGCACGCCGATCGATCGCATGATGGCGGCAGTGGCGCGCACGTTCGGGCTCGATGCCGCGCAGGTGCATGCGCCCGGTGCGCAGCAGCGCACGTTCTTCGTGGAGCGTCTGCTGAAAGACGTATTGTTCCGCGAATCCGGTTTTGCCGGCACCAATCCCAAGCTTGAGCGGCAGAAGATTCTGCTGCAAGCCGCTTCGTATCTGGGTGTGCTGGTGGTGACCGTGCTGTTGCTTGCCGGCGTTGCCGAAAGCTACAGCCGTAACAGCGCCTATCTGGGGCAGGTGAGCGATGCGTTGAAGGGGTATCCGGCCACCAGCGACGTGTCTGATGCGACAACGCAGAAAGACTATTTCGCGCGCGTGCTGTCTCGCTTGGAAGGCTTGTCCGCGGTGCAGGACGTGGCGCAACAACACAGGGGCGATGTGCCCTTGTCGATGCGCTTTGGGCTGTATCAGGGCAACGCGGTCGGCAATGAAGTGCACGATGCGTACGTGCGCGAACTCAACGGTTTGCTGCTGCCCGGCGTGGCTTCGCAATTCCGCACCGGCTTGACCAGCAGCGCCAGCGATCCGCAAGCGCTGTATTACTACCTCAAGGGTTATCTGATGCTGGGCGAGCCGCAGCATCAGAACGCGGATCAGCTGGTCGCGCTTACCGATATCGAATGGCGCAAGATTTTTCCGCAAGATCCGGTGCTGCAGAAGGCGCTGAGCAAGCACTTCCACGCGTTGGTCGGTGAACCAGGACAACTGCGCGCCATCCATCTGGACGATGCGATGGTGGAGCAGGCACGCAGCACGCTGCGCACGGCGGATCTTTCCACGCTGGTCTACGGCAGCATGAAGCTCAATGCCGATAGCGGCGACAGCTCACCCCTGCAGTTGGACAAGGAGCTGGGTTTGCTCGGCAATGTGTTCCGCCGCCGCAGCGGCGCGCCTCTGTCCGAGCCGATTCCCGCGCTCTACACGCAGCCCGCGTTTGCGATGCAGGTGAACAAAGGCATCGAAGAAGCGGTGAAGCAATTCACGCAGGACGATTGGGTGTTCGGCACCGGCAAGATCGATGCGATTCGCCAGGCCAAGCTCGCGCAACAAGTGCTGGCGCTGTATGAGACGGATTACATCAAGGTCTGGGACGATCTGCTCAACGATCTGCAGTTGCAGCCCATCGCCAACATCCAGGATGCGAGCGCGACGGCCGCCAAGCTCTCTGGCCCCAGCTCGCCGCTGAAATCGTTGCTCGTGCTGGTGCGTGATAACACGCATGACTTGATGCGTGCACCACCGGCCACCGATGCAGACAAGGCCGAAGGCGCGTTGAAGAAAGTGGCTGAAAAGCGCGCCGAGCAGACGGCTGTCATGCGCGCACTGGCCAATGCGGGCGTCAAGGAAGGCGGCGGGGAAGCGAAGAATGCCGCCAAGCCTGGCGATGCGATCAGCGCGCACTTCGATACGCTGGACAAACTCAGCGAAGGTGCGCCGGGCAGTACGCCGATCGATCACACGCTAAGCGTGCTCGACCAGCTCAGCAAAAATTTGCTGACCATGAGCGACTTCAGCAACGGCGCCGGCCAGCCCAATCCGCAATTGCTGATGGCGCAGCAGGAGGCCGCACAACTGCCGCCGCCGGTGACGAGTTGGGTCGCAGCGCTGACCGGCAAGAGCGAAGCGCTGGTTGCCACCAGCACGTCCGGCGCGCTGGGCGATGCCTTCCAGCAGGGGGTCGGCAAGGATTGCGCAAGCTTCACGCGTGGCCGTTTCCCCTTCGCGCCGAATAGCGCTCAGGACATTCCGGTGCAGAACTTCGGCGAGTTGTTCGGTTATGGCGGCCGCTTCGACAGCTTCTACAAGCAGACGCTGGACAAGCTGGTCGATGCCAGCGGTGCTACCTGGAAGTGGAAGAGCGGCCCCGGAGCGGTGAGCGGCTCGCCCGGCATGCTCGCGCAGATGCAGCTGGCCGATACCATCAAGCAGATGTATTTCCGCAATAACGGTGCAACACCGGAAGTGGATTTCACGCTGGTGGCGCCATCGCTGGATACGGGCATCGGCAAACTTGCCATCACCATCGACGGACAGAAATTCGAATATCAGCCTGGCGGTGTAAGCAGTGCCGGCATGAAGTGGCCGGGACCGCAGCCCGGTCACGTGTCAATCTCCGCGTGGGACGCCAGCGGCAACTTGCTCAGCACCTTCGATTACCAGGGCGACTGGGCATTTTTCCATGCGATGCAGGCAGCCAATCTGCAACGCCAATCGGACCTGCGTTACCTGGCCACGTTCAACTTCGGCGGCCATGTCGCCAAGGTCACGGTGCAGGCCGACAACTTGAAGAATCCTTTCCTCAATAACGCTGTACAGCGTTTCAGGTGCGGAGGGTAGACCGGGATGGCAGAGGCGGGGTTCTTCGGCAAGCTTCCAGGTGCAGGCGATTTCGTCCAGCGGCGTTTGCCGTCGCCTTTTGTAGAAGCCTGGGATCAGCACTTCGAACGCGCGGTCAACGAAAGCAAGGTCGCGCTGGGCGATGCCTGGCAGCACGCGTATCGCAGCAGCCCAGTGTGGCGATTCCTGCTTTCGCCGGGCGTATGTACGAATGTTGCATGGACCGGCGTGATGGGGCCGGCCAACGATCGCGTTGGTCGCTGTTTTCCGATGGTGATCACTGTGCCCTTGGCCGATGCGGCAGATGCTGCGCGTGTGCTGTGCGATGGCGAAGCCTGGTTCTCGGCCATCGAACACATACATACCGCAGCGCAAGCCGACGCCATTGGCGTAGAGGCGTTCGACGCGCAACTGCTGGCGTTGACCGTACCGATGACTGCGTCTGCGAATACGCATGTGCATGGCGTGGAGCACATCGCCTGGTATAGCTCCATGCAATGGCGATTCCCCTTGCCGCGCATGCGTACGGACGGCCATTTTCTTGCCGACTTATGGAGTCGCGTGAGCGCCACCGGCAGCGGCTGGTGCATGTGGTGGACGCAAGGCGGCGGTCATGTGCCTGCAAGTGTGTTGGTCACGCGTGGCCTGCCTCAGCCTTCTGCGTACGCAGGCTTTCTTGATGCGCGCCATGCGGATGAAGGTTGGCAGTCGCTGGGCGTGTTTGATGAACCGGCACATCATCACCCTCATCACGCTGCGCACGTATCCGTGGCTTCGCGCGTCGCCACGCCAGCGCCGCGCAATCTTCTGCCGGATGACTTGAGCGACATCTTCGCCGACCTGGCAACGCCAGTATCGATGGCGGTGGCTACCGGTGCGACCGACGGCAACGAACCCAAGATCAACGGTAGCGCATCCACGGTGTACCGCGGCGACGTGGCGTTGGCGCTGGTGGCTGCGGACGAAGGTGGACACGATCCGCGCCGGCAAGCGGCTGCCGCGGCCAACAAGGTTGCGCATGAGCTGGATGCAGAACATCTCGCCGGCGGCCTGCAGATGTTGCGTCAACGTCTGCTCGACTTGCATCCCTCGTTGCGCGAACGCAGCGAGGACTTGGTCAATCCCGTGACCGAAGACGGTTCGGTCATCGCCGTACATATCACCCGCCGTTGGGCCAATTTGCTGCGTATCGGCACGGCCGCGGCATGGCATTGGCACAACGGCAGCTTGCAATCGTTGTTTGCGACCGGTGGCGCAGCCTCGGCGGAAGGCGATGCTTTGGGCGAATTCGACGATCTGCTGTTCACGCGTGCGGCGCCCGTGGCCTCCGGGTTGGGTGGTCCCACCGAACCGCTGTGCGACGAAGTGGTGTGTGCCGTGGAAGAGGGTGATCGCCTGCTGCTGGTCGTCACGCAGAGTTTGGTGCAGCTGCCGCCTGATGTGTATGCGCGCGCGCTGGCCATGCCTTCCTGCGATGACGCGCGTGCGCGCATTGCGAACGCAGCCGGACTCGGTAGCGAGCCGGCGCATTGGCCGCTGGCGGTGATCGAGGTGACTGCATGACGTTACGCTATGAATCCGTCGGACACACCGACACCGGCAAGGTTCGCGCACACAACGAGGATGCCGTGCTCGTGCGTGAAGATGTCGGCATGTGGGTGGTGGCCGACGGCCTGGGCGGCCATTCGGCCGGCGATTACGCCAGCAACATGATCGTGGAGCGCCTGCGCGCGTTGCCGCGCCCGGGCAGTGTGTTCGATTTCATGGAGTCGATCGAAGACACGCTGGTACAAGTCAACGCCGATCTGCGCCGAGCAGCACAGGAGCGTAACGTCGACGTGATCGGCTCCACCGTGGTGGTGCTGGTGCACGACAAGGATTTCGTGCTGTGCGGCTGGGTTGGCGACAGCCGTGCGTATTGCTTTGAAGAAGGGCGTCTGCGGCAGATCACGCGCGATCACGTGCACGGTATGAAAAACGACGTAACCCAGATCGGCCACGCGCAGCCCGCGGCAGGTGCAGGTGTGCTCACGCGTGCCATTGGCGCCGAAGAAACACTCTTCGTCGATTGGGTGGTGGCAGGCAGCCGACCCGGCATGGCGTTTCTGCTTTGCACCGACGGCATCAACAAGGAGCTGTCGGATGCGGAGCTGGATAGCGAATGCCGCACGCATGCCGATCCGCAAATTTTGTTGGCTCGTTTGTTCGAGCTATCCCTCAACCGCGCTGCGCGCGACAACATTTCTGCCGTGATCGTGCGGCTGCAGGATTGACCGCACACTTATGACGCTGCTTGTTGAACTTATCGACGATTTCCAGGCGCGCCGCCGCAAGCTGCCGGACCTGTTCCAGGCGCTGAGCGAACGCGGCCCGCAGCCGGACGAGGATTATCGTGCCGATGTGGCGCTGCTTGAACGTCTGGCGGAAGAGGGCGCGTTATCCCCGGATATCGCCCGCGCCTTGATCGCCAAGCTGCATGCGGTACAGAAGCCTGCTGCGCCATCACCGGACGATGCCACGTTGGTCAAACCGCCGGCGGCGGAAACGACTGAAGAAGTCACGCAGGTAAAACCCGCCGCAGTGCCGGTCTCGTCGGACGCTGAAGCGACGGTGGTGAAACCGGCGTCAGGCCCCACGTCCACCGGTCCCGTCTATACGGAGCAGAACACGGGACAGAACACCGGTAGCTCCAGCAGTTCCAATCGCGATACGTGGCAACGCATATCGCAGGTCGAGGGTGGTGAATACGCCACGGTCGGTATGCTGCTCAAAGGACGTTTCCTGCTTGAGCGGGAAGTCGGCCGCGGCGGCATGGGCGTGGTGTACCTGGCCCGCGACGAACGAAAAGTGGAAGCGCGCGATCGCGATCCCTACGTCGCGGTGAAAGTGCTGAATGACGAATTCCGCCGCCATCCCGATTCGCTGATTGCGTTGCAGCGCGAAGCACGCCGTTCGCAATTGCTGGCGCACGACAACATCGTGCGTGTGTTCGACTTCGACAAGGACGGCACCATCGTTTTCATGACGATGGAATACGTCGACGGCCAGGATCTGAAGGCGTTGATCCGCGAGCGTGCTTTCAACGGCATGCCATTGGCGCAGGCGCGGTCGTTGATTGAAGGCATGGCCTGGGCGCTGAAGCGCGCGCACAGCGCAGGCGTGGTCCACTCGGACTTCAAGCCCGGCAATGTGATGGTGACCCGCGATGGCATCCCGAAGGTGTTCGACTTCGGTATTGCCCGCGCCGGTAAACATGCCAGCGATGCGTCCGGCGAACAAACGCTGTTCGATGCCGGCACGCTCGGCGCACTCACGCCCGCTTATGCCAGCCTGGAAATGATCCAGGGCAAGGAGCCCACACCCAGCGACGATATCTACGCATTGGGTTGCGTCGCGTTCGAGCTGCTGACCGGCAAGCATCCGTTTGACAAAGTCAGCGCGGAGGTGGCGCAGCGCGAAGGCCGAAAACCGCCGCAAGTGCCCGGTTTGACCAAGCGCCAGTACAAAACGCTGTGCGACGCGGTAGCGTTCCAGGGTGAGCTGCGCCTGAAAAATGCGGTCGAGCTGGTGGAAGGTTTGCGCGAGCTGAGTTTACGCGAACGCATCGGTCCCCAGTTGGCGTATGGCGGTGGCGCATTGGTGCTGCTGGTCGGTGCCGGTTGGGGGTTGACGCATTATCAGCACAGCCGGCAAGTAGCGAACATCGTCGGTCGATTCTCGCTCGCTGCGCCCGATCACTACACCAGCGAAGACCAGGCCGCGCAGGCCTTGAACAGTCTTAGCGACGACGAGCGCAAGCGCATCGTGCTCGACCAGAACGATGCGATACAGAATTATCTGCTCAGCCGCATCAATACCTACTGGGATCCGGCGCAGAATCACTACGATTACGCTGGCACGCAGCACGTGTTCCAGTTGCGCGATCAGCTGAAACTGTATTCGCCCACGCTGGATGCCAAGCGCACAGCCATCGATGAACAGAAGAACGATCTGCTCAACACGCTCGATACGCAGCTCACCCAGCGCATCGAAGCGGGCGCGATCTTCGAGAACCAGCCCAACAATGCGGTGGAAACGCTGGCCAAGATCCGCGCCATCGATCCGCATAGCGCACTGCTGAAAAACGCCGAGTTGGAGCTGAAATACGACATCGCCATTGGCCATGCCGTGAGCGCCAACAACGTCGATGAAGCAAAATCGGAACTCGCGCTGGCCACGCGATTGTTCCCGGATTCCCAGCGCCTGAAGCAGCGCGAGGCGCAAGTGTCGGGGATGAACGGAGCGCAGGCCGTAGCGGCAACGCAACCGGTCACGCAGCCAACGCAAAACTTGCCGGAAGCGCGCAAGACGCTTGCCGGCCTGATTGCCAAGCCGGCCTTGACCGCGGAGTGGCAGCAGTCCGTAAGCAGCGCGATGAGCGTGCTGCGCAACGATAACGCGCCCGATACGCGTAAGCTGGTCGACGCCCTTGCCGGCACCATCGCGACCCAGGCCAGCACGCAGAATGATCCGCTGCAACTGCAGCAGGCCAGCAATCTGGTCAACCTCGGTCTGCAATATGCCCCGCAATCGAGCGCACTGCGTGCGCAACGCAGCCGCATCGATACATTGCTGCAACAGCAGGAAGCACAGCTCAATCAGGAAAGCGTCGCCGCTGAAGTCACGTCGCGCATCGAATCGATGAAATCCGCCGCTGCGGCTAACGATATCGGCAAGGCGGAAGAAGCGCTGACACGTATCCGCACGCTGCAACCGGACAATGCGTTCCTCACTGAAGAAGGCCCGCAATTGCTCGCGGGCGCTTATCTGCGTCAGGCGGATACATCGATCCAGCGTGGCCGCTATCAATCCGCTTCCGATCTGCTGGCGAAAGGCATCAAGACGCTGGGTGGGCGCACCGAGCTGCGTAACGCCAAGCAGCGCGACGACGTGCTCGCCGCAGTGATGAACGCGCGCGGCAAGCCGGTTGCTGCTGCCGACGTGGACCGCATGAAGAAACAGTTGGCGGATGCGCGCAAGGCCGACCCGGACGGCTTGAAGCAGCTGGAGTTGGAGCTGAAACAGCATGGTCAGATCCAGGGCACGCTGAGCGATCTTCTCAACAGCTTGCAGCCGGCCGAAGTCGCCGCCACGACACCGTCGGCGACGCCAACGCCTGCCGGTCCCACGCAGTCAGGCACCGGTGTGCCAGGGCAACCAGCATCCACGCCTGCTACTACCGTCAAGCCTGGAGCAACCGGTAAAGCGACAGCGCCCACTAGCGGCGGGGCGACCACCGCCAACGCCACGACGCCGACCTTTCCGGCCGGCCCCAGTTCCGATCCTTGCAACCAGCCGGATCTGATCGGTAAGGGCAAGGTATGTTCCGACGCGCTCGGCCAGCGTCGAGGGCCGCCGTTGGTGGTGATACCCGGTATCAGTGGCGGCAAACCTTTTGCGCTCTCACGCGCGGAAATCACCGTGGGCGAATTCAACCGGTTCTGCAGCACCACCGGACAATGTTCGGCCAAGGCGGTCGACGATCCGGACGGCAGCAGTATGCCGATCAGCAACATCACGCTGGCCCAGGCCAAGGCGTATGTGGCATGGCTGAGTTCGGCCAGCGGAGGCTATACCTACCGACTGCCGACCGATGCGGAATGGGCGCATGCCGCCAAGGGCGGTGGAAGCTGGTCGCAAGCCTCGGACAGCAACTGCATTCCGCCTACTGCGGGCGGCGGCGACAATACGGGAGCGCCGATCTCGGCACGCGGACGCGAAGCCAATCCATGGGGCTTGGTAAATATGACGGGTAACGTGTGGGAGTGGGTTACCGCCGGTGGCGGGGTAGCAGTGCGCGGCGGCAGCTTCAACAGCTATTGGTCCGATTGCACGGTAAACACGCGCCGCGACGATGGTGGTACAGCACAAAAAGATGTGGGCTTCCGTGTGCTGAGGGAGCTCAAATGAGCGAGCGCGAACGCCATATCAATCAAAGCCTGCATGCGCTGGACGATGCACATCGCCTGGGACGCATCAGCCGCGAAGAATACCGGTCGCGGCGCCGTCATCTGTTGAGCGCACTATTGGAAAGCCATGTGGTGACTGCGCGTAACGCGATCGTGCGTCCGATATTGCCTTCGCATGAACCTGCGCAGGTATCGGAAGGACATGTATTGTTTCCGCCGCGTCGTGCCAGGTGGAAATGGGTTGTTGCAGTGGTTATTGGGGTACTGCTGTGTGCATCCGTGTTGTATTGGGTGCTGCGGTTGAAGGGGAATGCCTAGGCGGCAGTCGTAGGCTGGGATCAAGCAAGGGTAATGCCGCGACACCCTCAGGAAAGTAAAAAGTGCGACTTGGAACACGCTATCGAATGGAGGCATCATATGCAGACGTGCGCCACGTTTTATTGGCAAGCGAATAGGGGACAAACGGACGCACCCAAGGAAAGGTAGGCGTGCGCTCCGCAGTAAGGGGTTCCTAAAAAAAGTTGAATGACGGAGAGCGCCTGCGTGCTCTCCCGACCCATATACACCACCGCGTTTCGATTCAGAGGATAAGTATCGTGCGGATTGCATGCATGGCAGCAGCATTGGCTTTGGCATTGGGTGGCGGCAGGGTGTGGGCGCAAGGTGGCGCTCCCGCGGCTGCGCAGAACATCCTGCTAAGTGGAGTACCGGCATCGTCGCCGGACATCCAGAAGATCGTCGACGGCGAATATCAGAAAGCAGCGGCCATGGCCGGCAACGCGAATGCGCTCGACCATGCGCAATTGCAGGCGTTGGCCGATCGCATTACGGCGGCACTGAACAAGGCCGGCTATCCGCAGGCACATGCCTATTTAGCCGATCAATTCGTTACCTACAGTTTTGGCGCAGGCGCCAAAGCAGCAGGCAGCAGCAATGCTGAGGCCGCCGCCAGCGCAGTGCCTGCGACAACAGCCGCCGGCAGCGCCGCGTTGGCTTCGGCGCCGAGCGAAAGCGGCGTCGTGCCGCCGGTCAAAGAACGCGAAGGCAGCGCAGCATCGCAACAAATCGCCGTGCGCGGTTTCCGCGTGGATGGCGTAGGCGATCATCCCGATGCGGGCATCACGTTCGACAGCATCCAGGCCATGGCCGATGCCGAATACAAGAAACTGGGCGGCAGCGCCGATCAGCCGGTGCAGCTCACCTTTGCGCAGATGCAGGGCGTAGCCGACAAGATCACGGAGCGCTACCGCAAAGCCGGCTTCATCGTGGCCAGCGCGTTCCTGCCGGCGCAGACGATCGGCAACGACCAGAAAGTACAGATCCAGATTCTCGAAGGCCGTGTCGGCCGTATCATCGTCAAAGGCAACAAGCGCTATTACGCCGATGTGATCGCCGCGCCTGCGCAGCAATTGCGCGGCGAGCCGCTGCAGAAGAGCACGGTGGATTCGGCGCTGCTGTACGTGCGCGATCTGCCGGGCGTATCCGTGACGTCCACCTTCCAGCCGGGCCGCCAGACCGGCGACACGGATCTGATCATGGTGGCGCGCGAAGCGCCGATGCCTTTCACTTTCACGACGGGCGCGGACAACTACGGTACATCGCTTACCGGCCGTTATCGCGTGCAGGGCGGCGTCACCTGGAACAGCCCGCTGGGCATTGGCGATACGCTCTCCGCGAACGCGAACTACGCGCTCGATCCGAACCAGAACGCATACGGTTCGCTCAACTACACCGCGCCGTTGGTGGTGGTGCCGGGCTTGAGCATGACCGTCGGCGGCTCGCGCAGCGAGCTGCAGATCAACTCCGACGGCTTTGCGGCGCTGAAGGTGCGCGGTCCGACCAACGTGTACTACGCCGGCAGCGATTGGAAGTTCGTCAATACCGATGACATGAAAATGCAGGCTTCCGTGCACGGCATCCGCGAGCAATCGCGGTTGAGCACGCAGGGCCTGCAGCTGTCGAACGAACGCTTCAACCTGCTCGAACTCGCCTATGCGATGAACCACACCGACCGGCGTTTCCACGGCGTGGATCTGTTGCAGGTGAGCGTGCGCAAGTCGTTGTCCGATCAGTCGCACGAGCCGGACCTGGTCAGCCCCAATCATGCACACGACTTTACCGTGGCGAAGATCGGCTACACGCGTTTGCAGTTCCTTACGCAATCGCAGCGCCTGTATTTCAAGTTCAACGGCCAATGGACGCCAAATGCACTGGTGCCGATGGAGCAGTTCGTCATCGGCGGTCCAGACAGCGTGCGTGCCTATCCGATTGCCGACGGCTTGACCGATCGCGGCTATTACACGTCGGTGGAATATCACGTGGACGCACCGGGCTTCGGCAACGTCATCTCGCCGTTCTATGGAAGGCCATGGCGTGAATTGCTGGAAGTGGAAACCTTCTTCGACTACGCACGGGGCTTTGCGGCCGGTGCGGATCTGCACAACAACACGCCCGCGCTCAACTTCAGCGGCTGGGGTGCCGGCTTTATTTTCCGTCTTCCGCAGTTCCACCACCTCGAATTCCATCTGGACGGTTCGATTCCGATTAGCAGTCAGCAGGCAACGGATCGTCACGGATACCACGTATACGGACGACTGGGCTTGACGTTTTGATGGAGACAAACATGAACACGAATACTGGCAAACAGCTGCGCGTGTCGCGTCACTCGAATGGACAGCCGAACCTGCGGCGCAAACTGCTACCTGCAAGTTTGTTTTCGTTGCTGGGACTTTTTGCCTGCGGCGGCGAAGTATGGGCCGGCGGACATGTGGCAGCGAACGCGACGCCCACCGGCGGCACCATCGTCGGCGGCAGCGGCTCCATTTCACAGAATGGCGCCAACACCACTGTCGTGCAGAATTCGCAATTGCTGGCGTTGAACTGGCAGAGCTTCAACGTCGGCTCGAATGCCTCGGTGCTGTTCAAGCAGCCATCGTTCACGTCGGTGGCGCTCAACCGCATTCTCGATCAAAACCCAAGCCAGATCTTCGGCCACGTCAACGCCAACGGCCAGATATTCCTGATCAACACGCACGGCATCATCTTCGGTGCCGGTTCGCAAATGAACGTGGGCGGCCTGGTGGCGAGTACGCTGGATCTCACACCCAGCGATTTCCTTAAAAACCATTTCAATCTGGACGCGCATGGCAGCAGCGCCGGCGTCGTCAATCACGGCACCATCGAGGCCGCCAGCGGCGGTTCTGTGAGCCTGATCGGCGGACAGATCGAGAATGACGGCTTGATCGTTGCCAATTACGGCCACATCAATCTCGACGGCGCCGATCGCGCAGTGCTCGATTTCGACGGCGAAGGTCTGATCAACGTACAGGTGACAGGCGAATTGCAAAAGCGCCTCAACACCGATGAAGCGGCCGTCACCAATAGAGGCAAGCTGCAAGCGGACAGCGGCACCGTAGTGCTGCAGGCTTCGGCGGCGAAAGACTTGTTCACCCATCTCGTCAACAACACGGGTGTCGTCAGCGCCGGTGGCATCAGTACGCATGGCGGCAAAGTGCAGTTGATCGCCAGCGGCGGCAACACGGTTACCAGCGGCACCATTGATGTGTCCGGCACGCAAGGCGGCAGCGTGCAGGTGCTGTCCGATCATGATGTTGACGTCAGCGGCAATGTGAATGCCTCGGGCACGAACGGTGGCGGCAGCATCCGCATCGGCGGCGGTGCGCACGGCGGCGAAGGGTTGATGCAAGCGACCAACACCACGGTCGAAGCAGGCACCACGTTGAATGCCGATGCCACGGCAAACGGCTCAGGTGGTTCCATCGCAACGTGGGGCAGTCAGAGCAACAACGTCGCCGGCAACTTCAGTGCGCGCGGCGGTGTGAATGGCGGGAATGGCGGCAGCATCGAAACCTCGGGCGAACAGGTTCACATTGCTGACAGCACGCACGTCAGCGCTTTGGCGCCGCGTGGGCGGAGCGGCAGCTGGCTGATCGACCCCGTTGATTTCACCATTGCAGCCACGGGTGGGGATATTACGGGTGCCACGTTGAGCTCGAACCTGTCCACCGGCAGCGTTCAGATCAAGTCCAGCCAGGGCGCCACGTCAGGCACGGGCAACATCAACGTCAACGACACGGTTAGCTGGAGCAGCAACGCCCTTACGTTGACCGCCGGCGACAACGTCAGTATCAGCGGCAAGTTGCAGGCCACCGGCACGGCCAGCTTGATACTGCAGCCGGCAACGACGAATACGACGGCCGGTGTGACCGACAACGCCGTCTCCGGCGGCACGACGATCATCAACAGCGGCGGCACCCTGTCGCTGGCGGGCTCCGGCACTTCGACGATCGGCAGCCTGACTGACAAGGGTACGTTCGATATCTCGGGCTTGACCAATGGCGGGGCAAGCATTACCAGTTTGACGAGTACTTCAAGCACGGCGTCGGTAGTGCTCGGCGGCAATACGCTGACGCTGAGCAATGCCAATTCTTTGGACACTTTCAATGGTGTCATCAGTGGTACCGGCAGCCTTTCCGTATTAGCGGGCACGCAAACTCTGGCAGGTACGAACACCTATACGGGTGGCACGACGATCGCCAGCGGCGCCACATTGGCGCTTATCGGTACCGGCAGCATTGCCAATTCCAGTGGCATCACCGCCAACGGTACCTTCGACATTTCGAACACGAACAACGGGGCAAGCATCATTAGCCTGTCGGGCAACGGGACAGTGAGCCTGGGCAGTCGTGACACGCTGACGTTGAGCAACGCTTCCGGCACGTTCAGTGGTGTCATTAACGATGGCGGTTTTGGTTCCGCTAACAGCAGCAACCTTGTGTTGTCGGCTGGCACGGAAACCTTGTCGGGCGCCAATACGTACTACGGCGGCACGACCATCAACGGCGGCACGTTGGTGATATCCAGCAATGGCAACCTTGGTCACAGTAGCGGCGGCCTTATCCTCAATGGCGGCACGTTGGAGAGCACTGCGACGTTCACCCTGAAGGATGCTGTGACGCTGAGCGGCAGCGGCACCCTGCAAGCCGAAGGTAGCAACACGCTGACCTTGAGCAATGCAATCACCGGCACCGGTAGTCTGACCAAGACAGGTACCGGCACGTTGGTGCTGACATCCACGAGCACCAACTACAGCGGAGCCACCACGATCAGCGCCGGCACGCTTGCGTTGACTGGCGGCGCAAGCCTGGCAAGCTCCAGCGGAGTAACCGACAACGGTACGTTCGATATCTCGGGCACGACGAGCGGAACAAGCATCGCCAGCCTGTCGGGTAACGGGTCGGTAGCCTTGGGCAGCAACACGCTCATGTTGACCAACGCTGCCGGCATCTTCAACGGTGTCATCAGCGATGGTAGCGGTGGCGGTATCGAGGTATCCGGAGGCACGGAAACCCTGTCGGGCACGAATACCTACACCGGCAGCACGACCATCGATAGCGGTGCCACGCTGGCGCTCTCCGGCAGTGGCAGCATCGCCAATTCCAGTGGCGTGAGCGATGCAGGCACGTTTGACATCTCGGGCTCAACCAGTGGGGCAAGCATTGTTAGCTTGTCGGGCGGTGGAAACGTCACCCTGGGCGCCAATACGCTGACGCTGAGCAATGCTTCCGACACCTTCGGTGGCGTCATCAGCGGCACGGGCGGGCTGATGCTGACGAACGGCACAGAAACGCTGACAGGTACGAATACCTATACGGGCGGCACGACGATCAGCGCCGGTACGTTGCAACTGGGCAATGGATTCGCCAACGGTTCGATCGCGGGCAACGTGACGGACAACGGTGCATTGGTTTTCGACCAGAGCAACAGCATGATCTACAGCGGAGTGATTTCCGGCACGGGTTCGCTGACTCAGGCAGGCGCGCTCACGCTGATCCTGACGGGTGCGAACACGTACACCGGCGGCACGACGATAAGCGCCGGCACGTTGCAACTGGGCAATGGCGGGACGAGCGGTTCAATCACGGGCGACGTGGCAGATGGCGCGTCGCTAGTGTTCGACCGCACCGACAGCCTGACCTTGGGTGGAGTGATTTCCGGTACAGGTTCGCTGACGCTTGCGGGCAGCGGCACGCTGATACTGACGGGTGCAAACACCTATACCGGTGGCACGACGATCCTCAGTGGTACCTTGCAGCTGGGCAATGGTGCGACGGCGGGTTCGATCGTCGGCAACGTAACGGACACTAGCGCGCTGGTCTTCGACCGCAGCGATAGCGCGACCTACAACGGCGTGATTTCCGGCACGGGATCGCTGACGCAGGCAGGCAGCGGCACGCTGATACTGACAGGCGCGAACACGTACACCGGCGGCACGACGATCAGTGCCGGCACCTTGCAGGTGGGCAATGGCGGCACGACCGGCTTGATCGCAAGCGCGGGTAATGTAACGGATAATGGCACGCTGGTTTTCGATCGCAGCAACGGCGTGACCTTGAGCGGAGCGATTTCCGGCACGGGATCGCTGACGCAAGCGGGTGCGGGCACGTTGACGCTGACGGGAACGAACAACTATAGCGGCGGCACGACAATCAATGCCGGCACATTGCGGCTGGGCAATGGCGGTACGACCGGTTCGATCACAGGCAACGTGATGGATAACGGCACGCTGGCGTTCAACCAAAGCGGCCCCGTGAGTTACGGCGGAGTGGTTTCCGGTACGGGATCGCTGACGCAGGCGGGCAGCGGCACGTTGACACTGACGGGCGCGAATACCTATAGCGGCGTCACGACGATCACTAGCGGCACGTTGGCTCTTTCGGGCAGCGGCAGCGTGGCGAGTTCGAGTGTGAGCGATGCAAGCACAGGCACGTTCGACATTTCGCAAACGACTAGTGGCGCAAGCATCTCCAGCTTGAGTGGTGCGGGTCAAGTAAAGCTGGGCGGCAAGACGCTGACATTGAGCAACGCTGCCAGCGACACTTTCGGCGGTGTCATCAGCGATGGCGGTATCGGTGGCGGTGCCGGCGGCAGCCTCGTGTTGTCCGGCGGTACGCTGATACTGACGAATGCGAGCATCTACACGGGTAGCACGACGATCAGTGGCGGCACGCTGCAGTTGGGCAATGGCGGGACGGGCGGTTCCATCACCAGTACCGTGACGGACAACGGCGCCTTGGTGTTCGACCAGAGCGGCAGCGTGACCTTGGGCGGAGTGATTTCGGGCACAGGTTCGCTGACGCAGGCGGGAACGGGCACGCTGATACTGACGGGTGCGAACACCTATACGGGCGGCACGACGATTAGTGCGGGCACCTTGCAATTGGGCGGCAGTGGTTCGATCGCCGGCAATGTGATGGACAACGGCGCATTGGTCTTCAACCAAAGTAGCAGCGTGATCTACAACGGAGTGATTTCCGGCACGGGCTCGCTGACACAGGCGGGCGCGCTCACGCTGGTGCTGACTGGTGCGAATACGTACACCGGTGGCACGACGATCAGTGCCGGCACCTTGCAACTGGGCAATGGCGGGACGAGCGGTTCGATCACCGGCAACGTGGCGGATGGCGCGTCGCTAGTGTTCGACCGCACCGACAGCGTGACCTTGGGTGGAGTGATTTCCGGCTCAGGTTCGCTGACGCTTGCGGGCAACGGCACGCTGATCCTGACGGGTGCGAATACCTATGCCGGCGGCACGACGATCAGTACCGGCACTTTGCAGTTGGGCAATGGCGGTACGACTGGTTCAATCACTAGCAGCGTGACGGACAACGGTTCGCTGGTGTACGACCACAGCAACGGCGTGAGTTTGAGCGGAGCAATTTCCGGCACGGGTTCGTTGACGCAGGCAGGCAGTGGCACGCTAACACTAACGGGAACGAACACCTATTCAGGCGGCACGACGATCAGCGCCGGCACCTTGCAGATAGGCAATGGTGGAACGAACGGTTCCATCACAACTAGCAACGTGACGGACAATGGCACGCTGGTGTTCGACTTGAGCAGCAACCTGACCTTGAGCGGAGTAATTTCCGGTACGGGATCGCTGACGCAGTTGGGCGGCGGCACGTTGACACTGACGGGTGCGAACACCTATAGCGGCACTACGACGATCACTAACGGCACGTTGGCCCTTTCTGGCAGTGGCAGCGTGGCGAACTCGAACGTGAGCGATGCGGGCAAGTTCGATATCTCAGGCACTGCCAGCGGCGCAAGCATCGTCAGCCTGAGCGGCACGGGTCAGGTGAAGCTGGGCAGCAAGGCGCTCACATTGACCAATGCTGCCAATGACACTTTCGGTGGTGTCATCAGCGATGGCGGTATCGCTGGCGGTACCGGCGGCAGCCTCATGTTGTCTGGCGGTACGCTGATACTCACGAATACGAACACCTACACGGGCAGCACAACGATCGGTGCGGGCAGCACCTTGCAACTGGGTAATGGCGGAACGAGCGGTTCAGTCGTCAGCATAACAACGGACAACGGTGCGCTGGTATTCGACCTGAGCGGCAACTTGAACTACGGCGCGGTGATTTCAGGCACAGGATCGCTCACGCAGAAAGGCAGCGGCACGCTGACTCTAAGCGGCGCAAACACGTACGGCGGAGGCACCACCGTCAGCGGCGGCATATTGGCGGTATCGAGCGACAGCAACCTGGGTGCGGTTGGCACTGGCATCACGCTCAATGGCGGCACGCTGGAAAACACTGCTTCGTTCACCATGGCTCGCCCCGTGGCGCTGGGCAGCAGCGGCGGCACGCTGCAAACCGACGGCGGCACTAACTTGACCGTGACTAACGCGATCAGCGGCGGTGGCAACTTCACCCAGACCGGGACAGGCACACTGACCCTGGACAACAACGTCACCACCGGCGGAAGCCAGACCTACAACGGTGCGGTGGTATTTGGAGGAAGCCCGTCGCTCACCAGCAGCGGCAACGGCGCGATTGATTTTGTCTCGACGGTCAATGGTTCCGGTGCGTTGTCGATCAACACCGGCGGTGCTGTTACCTTCAATATGCCGGTATCGCTGGGCGGCCTGACTACGCAGAGCAGCACGTTCACGGCGGACGCACTCACTATCGGCAGCGGTGGGCTGTCGGTCACCACCACTGCGGGCGATATCACGCAAACCAGTGCGTTCGTGGTGGCGGGTACTTCCAGCTTCAATGCAGGTAGTCACACGGTCAATCTCGTGAGCGGCAACGATTTCACCGGCGCCGTGACTGCGATCGGTGACGGCGTATCCATTACCGACGTGCACAACCTGACCATGGCCACGTTGACCGACATCAACAACGGCGACGTGAGTCTGACGGCAGGGCAAGCGCTGAATCTGACCGGCGGCATCAACACCGGCACGGGCAACCTCACGCTTGTTACCAATGGCGGTACGCTGGGCACAACGGGCGCCTTGAGCGGCAACAACGTCACCTTGCGCGGTGCGAACGGTGTCTCGCTCGCCAATAACGTGACTGCCACGGGTACGCTCAGCCTGGTCAGCAGCGCAGGTGGCATTGCGCAGAGTGGCGGCGTGCTGACGGCGGCTGCGCTGACTGGCAGTTCGGCCGGTGCAACCGCGCTCAATGGCGCGAATGCCATCACGACGCTGGGCAACTTCACCGCGAACGGTCTCGGTCTGACCAGCACACAAGCGCTGTCCGTCGCAGGAACGGTGAGCGGCGGAAGCTCGGGTGTCAGCTTGACCACCACGGGCGGCAATCTGACGGTGAACAGCGCCGTCAGCGGCAGCACGGTCGCGCTGAACGGCAGTGGCGGTCTCGCCATCAATGCCGGCGTGAACAGCGGTAGCGGCGCCACGACGCTCACATCAGGCGGCGCGATCAGCGAAGGCAACAACGGTGTCATCACGGCTGGCAGTCTCACGGGCAATTCGGCCGGCGCGGTCACGCTCAGTGGCGCGAACGCGGTGGGCACGCTCGGTAACTTCACAGCTAACGGTTTCAACCTGTCCGATGCGCATGCGTTGACCATCGCAGGTACGCTCAACGGTGGTAGCGGCACCACTACGATCACGTCCACCGGTGCGATTGGTGAAAGCAGTAGCGGCGTCATTGTGGCCGGCACCTTCACCGGCAGCTCCGGTGCCGAGGTTTCTCTGCAGGGCGCAAACCAGATCGGTACCCTTGGCAGCTTCGCTGCGAACGGGTTCAAGCTGGACAATGCGAAGGCGCTGACCGTGGCAGGTACGGTGAATGGCGGCGGCGGTGCCACCAACATTGCTACATCTGCAGGGGCGCTGTTGATGAATGGCACTGTCGCGGGTGGTTCAGTGATCCTGACTGGCCAGAGCGGTCTTGGCATCAACGGCCGCGTCAATAGCGGCGCCAGCAGCACCACGCTCGCCTCCGGTGGCGCCATCAACGAAAGCACCAGCGGTGTCATTACGGCAGGTGTGTTAACCGGCAGCTCCGGTGGCGCGACTGCCTTGGGTGGCGCCAATGCGATCGTCAGTCTGGGGAACTTCGCGGCGAATGGCTTCAGCTTGAGTAACGCAAACACCCTCGCCGTGGATGGTGCAGTGAATGGCGGCAGTGGTGCGACGAGCGTCGCCACCACGACGGGGGCACTGACCGTGAACGGCAGCGTCGCCGGCAATGCAGTGAGTCTTGGCGGTGGCAGCGGTCTTACGATTAACGGCGGCGTGAACAGCGGCAGTGGCACAACCACACTGACTTCAGCCGGTGCCATCGACGAGGGCGGCAGCATTACCGCTGGCACTTTGACTGGAACTTCTTTCGCTGCGACCACTTTGGGTGGTGCGAATCAAATCGCGAATCTGAGTAATTTCTCGGCCAACGGCTTCAACCTGAGCAACGCGCAGGCACTGACGGTTACTGGCAGCGTGGATGCCGGTAACGGCACGGCGAGCATTGCCACTGCATCAGGGGCGATGACCGTCAATGGCAACGTCACCGGCAGCACGGTGAAGCTTGTCGGTGGCAGCGGCCTGGCGATCAACGGCAGCGTGAACAGCGGCAACGGCACGGCAACGTTGACCACGAACGCTGGCAACATCGACATCACCGGTCCGGTAACGGGCAATACGGTGGCCTTGTATTCGGCCGGTGCAATCGGTGAAGGCAGCGATGGCGTGAACGCCGGGACGCTCACCGGTAGCTCGGCTGGCGTCACGACGCTCAACGGCATCAATCAGATCGATACCTTGGGCAGCTTCACCGCCAATGGGTTCAGTTTGATCAATGCCCGCACTTTGGCGATCAACGGCCCAGTCAATGCAGGCAGCAGTCTCGCGCTTACCACTACCAGTGGCGGCATCGCCATCAACGGTGCCGTCAGTGGATCGAGTACCAGCCTCAACAGCGCTGGCACGCTCGGTGAAGGCAGTGGCGGCGTCATCACGGCTGACACACTGAGCGGCAATGCAAGCGGCGTTACCACGCTTACCGGCTTGAACAAGGTCAGCACGCTTGGTGATTTCCGTTCGCAGGCCGGCTTCAACTTCGCGAACGACGAATCGCTGACCCTGAGCTCCTTGAACGGCAGCAGCTACGTGGTGGATGCCGGCAATTCGCAGGTGTCGATCGCGGTCACTCACGGCAACTTGTACCAGTCCGATCACACCTGGACCTATGACGGCACCGGTTACTGGTCGTCGACGGGTGCGATTGGCACGCAAGCGAACCCAATCTACGTCATGGGCACGACGACGCAGTATGTGCCGCTGGTCGGCACCCCGCCGGCGTATTTCTACGCGGTGGACAGGTTCGGCGATATCCTGTCGATCGTCGGCGACAGCGTGAACGTGCCGACGTCGTTGTTCTCCAGCCGCGCGCAGAACGTCAACAATCACCTGGATTCGTATATCGACGCCAGCGTGATCACGGCGAACTACCGTTCATTCGGCATCGTGCCTTCCGGCATTTTGTTGCCGCCGGATCAGCAGAGTTGCCAGACCAGCGGCGGTACGGATTGTGCGGACGAATAAGCGGGGAGGGTGAATGCGCAGCGCACGTTGGTTGGCTTTGCTGGGATGTTGCGGTGCGCTCGTCACCGGCCATGCGCAGGCGCAGATTGCGCCTCGCTTGACCGGCGAAGCGGTGGTCGGCCGGCTTGATGCCGTAAGGCAAGGGCTGGCCGATCGCGCGAGCAAATTGCACGACGATCACCTCACTGCAGCCAGCGCACGGCTCGGCACAATGGCCGATGCGCTGCGCAAGTCGCTGGGTAACAAGATTAGCCAGCCGGTCGACATCATCGACGACAGCTCGCGCGTAGCTGTATGGCGTGCCGATGCCGCTGTACAACGCACACGCGCTTATCTCGATGCAGAACCTGGATGCCCAGGTAGCGATGCAAAGGCGATGGCGGATGGCCTGGCCGCCACCATCGATCGGCTGGCTACCGCATCGGGTTCATCGAAAGCTACGCCGGTGATCAGTGGTGTCGAAACCATCGATCATCGTCCGCTGTTGGCGATTCACCCCGGCACTACACCGATTGCATTCGCGCTGGTCGGCACGAATCTCGCCGATCCGCAATGCGCAGATCCGCAAGTCACCGCCACCGACGAACAAGGCAAGCCGGTCGATGCACAACCGGTGATTACCGGCACGCTGCCGACGCGTATCGAGTTGAAACTGCCCAATGGCGTTGGGAACAATGCCGGCGCCTATTTGTTGCACGTAGTCACCAAGCACAAGGGATTCCTGATGGGCTGTTCGGCGCAACCGGAAGCGCTGGCGGTGCTGCAGGTGACGCAACCTTTGCGTGTCTCCGTGAATTACGAACTGACTGCAACGTGCAGTAATGGTCAGCGTGTGCCTGCAACGGGCAGCTTGCCGGATATCACGGCGTATGGCGGCACATCATCGAAACAGGTTGATGCTGCAACGTGCCCGGATCCTTCGCGCTACGCCATCAGTGCGAAAGTTGCATTCGGCGATGGCAACAGCGCATCGGTGGGGCCGGTCGAACAAACCGCCACAGCGGACATTACGTTGGGTTTGCCTGCCGGGTTTACGCTTAGCTGGAGTCCGTCGACGCGCACGGTTTTTGTGCGGTCAGTCAACAGTGTCTGCAAGGGTGTGTATTAGCGAAGGGCTACGTAGGTTGGAAGTTGCATCCCAACCTACCGCAAGCACTTTATTCTTCGCTCCCCGAAATCACCTGCAACTCGCTCATCCCACCCGGCGCCAGATCTTTCATCAGATCCACGAAGCTCAATCCCACTAATCGTTGCGCACGACGCAGCAGCAACGGGATCGGGCTGGAAGGTTCACAGCGCGCGTAGTAATCGCAGATTTCATCCAACTTGCGGATCACATCTTGCGGCCCTTCGATACGACCGCTGGCAACGGACGTTGTGCCACCGGTTGATGTGGAGGAGCCTTCGCCTTCTACGCCGCCCGCATCCGCGGCGGCTTGCGGCATGCGCTTGGCGAGCTGCGGCTCCAGAAACTTCTTTACTTCATAGATATCGCTGAGCAGCGGCTTCAGATCCGGCCCGGACGTACCGATGTGTTCGTTGAAAATGGCGTCGATCGCTTTGACGTGATCGAAGGCCGTGTTGACGGCCGTTACGTTCGCGGCAAGCTGCTCTTCCGAGCAATCCATGCAGCAGGCTTCGATCTGGGTGAGGCCGGGAGCCTCGGTGCTTTCTTCGTCGCCCGTATTGATCTTGAGCGTGCCGTTGGCGATGCGCAGGTCGCGCAGCGTGAACCGTCCCAGCCGTGGCGATTGCACGAAGGGCGTGTTGCGGAAAAAACCAAGCATGCCTTGCAGGTCGGCAATGGCCGCGACGGCATTGACCCGTGCAGTGGGGTCGTTGTCGTCTTCGGCATCCAACTGGGGATGCACGCCATCCCAGAAGTGTTCCAGCAGGCTGCGGATCAGCTGCAGGCCGGCGCTCCAGCCCGGCATGCCGGTGGTGCGCATCCAGGCGGTGGAGAGGTGCACCGCCACGCGCAGGTCCTTGGAACGTCCCAGCAACGCCTCCGCCTGGCTGGAAACCTTGTCCCAGTCAGGCTCCTCGGCAGCGATGACGCTGTCGCCGATGGCACGCTCGGCCTTGGTCGCAGCCAGGCGTTCCAGGGCCATGAAATCAGGGTCGTATTCCAGATTTTGCCCGGTGGGCGATTCCCCATCGAGGGGTGACAACAGCGACTCCAGAGCGTAGCTGGTCATAAGCGCGTAGCAGTCCTTGAGGTGGTGAAATCCTACCTCAATTGGGTTTGCTCAAGCGGCTTTTTTGTCAGTGACGAAGCACTATTTTTTTGAGTGGCCGCGGGCTGCGGACGGCCGTTATAGGTTGGGTTGCGCTGTGCTAACCCAACCCAACCCACGATGGTCCTAGGATGCCGCGGCCACCGCGTGCCGCCCTTCCACCGATGCAATGGCCTGTTGCAATTGCGCAAGCGTAAACGGCTTGTTGAGCACCGGTACGCGGTCGGGAATATTGGCAATAGCATCGGCGTGGCCGGTGATGATGATGGCAGGCAAGGTGCTCCGCTTGGTGCGCAGTTGCCGGATGATTTCCGCGCCGGACATGAACGGCATCGCGTAATCGCTGATAAGCAGATCCACACCTTCCAGTTCTTCGTTCGACAGACTGATCGCCTGCGCGCCGTCGGGCATGGCAGTGACGCGATAGCCCAGTTCTTCCAGCAAGGTGACGGTGGTCATGCGCACACCATCGTGATCGTCGATAAGCAGAATGTGCTGAGAACCTGGAGCCGATGTGTCTGATGTGTTTGATGTGTTTGTGGTCAGCGGCAAAGGAAGCACATTCGCGTGGTTTTGCGCGGGCGCTGCAGCGCGGGGCAGCCAGATCTCCACCGTAGTGCCTTGGCCAAGCTCGCTTTCGATGCGCACCATGCCGCCGGATTGCTGGGCGAAGCCATACACCATGCTGAGCCCAAGGCCCGTGCCTTTGCCGACCGCCTTGGTGGTGAAGAACGGCTCGGCGACGCGTTCGAGATCATCCGGCGCGATGCCGCAACCAGAATCCGAGACGGCCAGCACCACGTAATCGCCTTCGGCAAGCCCAAAGCGGCCGCCGAGCGCATTGCGGCATTTCACGCGGATGATGCCGCCATCCGGCATCGCGTCGCGGGCATTGATCGCAAGATTCATCAACGCCAATTCCAGTTGCCCTTCATCGGCGTAGGGATGCCACACGTCTTCTTCCATCTGCCACTCGAGCGTCACCATGCCGCCCAGCGTGTGTTCGAGCAGTTGGGTGGCGGCAACGGAAAGCGAACTCATGTCGATGCTTGCCGGTTGCAGTTTTTGCTTGCGCGCAAACGCAAGCAGGCGCGTGACGAGCGTGGCGCCTTGCTCGGCCGCGCGGCGTGTCATGCCGAATAATTTGCGATGCTCCGGCGCCATCGGCACGCGAAGCTCGAGCATTTCCAGGCCGCCGAGTATCGCGGCCAAGAGATTATTGAAATCGTGCGCGATGCCGCCGGTGATCTGGCCGAGCGAATCCATCTTGCGTGCATGCAGCAATTGGGATTCCAGCTCTTTGCGATCGGTGACATCGAGCAACGTACCCGCATATTCCAAAGGTTTGCCCTGGGCATCGCGCAGCAGGACAGCCTGATCCAGAAAATGCCGGTATTGCCCATCTGCGGTGCGCCAACGGTATTCCACGGCGTAACCGCGTCCGTCCTTGCGTGCGATCAAGGCGGATGTCACACGCGCCCGATCGTCGGGATGCATGCGCTCCATCCACAGCGAAGGGTCCGCAAGCAGCTCTTCGAACGTAAAGCCGGTCAGCAGATGGAAATTGCTGCTGACGAAATTGGGTGCGTGCGGCGAAGCTTCCAGCTCCTCCAGATAGAGCACGATCGGCAGCGATTTGATGATGGCTGACTGGCGCTGCTCCGATCGGCGCAATTCGTGTTCGGCACGCAACCTGTCTGCATTGGCATGAAGGGTTGCGTCGCGCAGCTGCTGTTCCTGCAGCGCCTTGAGTTGGATCTCTCGCCGCATCATGAACAGGTCGACGAAGACGGCGACCTTCGATTGCAGCACGATCGGTTCGACCGGTTTGAACACATAGTCGACCGCGCCCATCGAATAGCCGCGGATGAGGTGCTCCACTTCTTTGTTGATGGCGGAGAGGAAAATAATGGGAATGCGCTTGGTCTGTTCGCGCGCACGAATCAGCTGCGCGGTTTCGTAACCGTCCATGCCCGGCATGTAGACATCGAGCAGAATGACCGCGAATTCGCCTTTCAAAAGATGTCGCAGCGCTTCCTCGCCCGAGCTTGCCGTGACCACGTCGGCGATATCTTCCAGTACCGTCTTGATGGCATGCAGGTTCAGTTCGTCGTCGTCGACGAGTAGAACGCGGGCGCGAGAAGAGTTTGCCTGGCTTTCCGCGCCGGATGTGCCGCCAGCGAATGTGTGGAAGGTCATGGATGGCTCTCCAATGCCAGCTCTGTCGACGGGGCATGGACGGCCATCCGCTGGCGCGAACGGGTAATCCACACGCGCAGCAGGGCAAGCAACAACTCGATGTCGACCGGCTTGGCGATGTAGTCGGATGCTCCCGCGTCCAGGCACTTCTGGCGGTCGCCTTTCATCGCCTTGGCGGTGACCGCGATCAAGGGCACGCCGGCCAGGCTGGCCTGTGCGCGGATCTGCTGCATCGTTTCGTAGCCGTCCATCTCCGGCATCATGATGTCGATCAGCGCCAGGTCGATGCCCGGCGTTTGCTCGAGGATGCGAATGCCGTCGCGGCCCGTTTCGGCATGCAACACGTCCACGTTGTAGCTTTCAAGCACGCTGGTGAGCGAGTAGATGTTGCGGATGTCGTCATCGACGATCAGCATTTTTGCGCCGGCCAGTTCGGGTACTGCGCGCATGCCCGCCGTCGGCGCGCTGTTGCTGTCCACGATCGTCGGCGCCGGCAACGGAGGCGTTTGCCGGGCGCGTTGGGCCAGGTCGATGAATACCGCGTGCAAGCGTTCGAGCGGGGCAGGTTTTTCGGTGACTTCATACTCGCTGAGCGATTGCTCGGAACTCAGGTTCTCGGCTCCCGAAATGATGTGGATCGGCACGTGTGCAGTGCTTGAATCGTGTTTGAGAAGATCCAGCAGCACGAAGCCGTCGATATCGGAGAGTCCCAGATCGAGCGTGATGGCGTGCGGGCAAAGTTTGCGCGCCAAGGCCAACGTTCCGGCCCCGGCCGTCGAAATCACGCCCTTCATGCCGACGTCGTGAGCGATGTCGAGCAAAATCGAAGCGAAGGTAGGGTCGTCCTCCACGATGAGCACGAATGGCGAATGATCCAGCGTATCCCGGTCGTCGTTCACTTCCATCGGGGCGGGCAGGGCATTGGGCACGATGGCACCGCTATTGTCATAGCGCGCACTGCTTGCGTTGAGCGACGGCGCAGCGTGCGATACCAGTTCCATCGGCAAGAACAACGTGAAAGTGGAACCTTGCCCCGGGGTGGAGCGCACCTGCAGCTCGCCGCCCAGCAGTCGTGCGATTTCGCGGCTGATCGACAACCCAAGGCCGGTGCCCCCGTATTTGCGGCTGGTGGTTCCGTCGGCCTGCTGGAACGCTTCGAAGATCAGCTTCTGCTTGTCTTTCGGAATGCCGATGCCGGTATCGGTAACGGCTATTTCGATCGCGCATTCCGCGTCGCGCAATACCGGGTGATTGGTGCTCCAGCCGCTTTCCGTGCGGTTCACCGCCAACGTCACGCTGCCTTGCGAGGTGAATTTGAAAGCGTTGGAAAGCAGGTTGAGCGCGATCTGTTGCAGACGTTTTTCGTCGGTGCGGATGGAGGCCGGCAAGGTGGCGCCGAAATCGACCTTGAAATCCAGGTTCTTGTCGGCGGCAAGCTGACGGAACGTGCGCTCCATATGCTGCTTCAGACTGTTCATCGACATGTCGCCGATCTCGATCGAAACCGTACCGGATTCGATCTTGGACAGATCGAGAATGTCGTTGATCAGATTGAGCAGGTCCGAGCCCGCCGAATGGATGGTGCGGGCGAATTCAACTTGTTTCTCGTTGAGGTTGCCCTGCTGATTGTCGGCCAGCAGGCGCGAGAGGATCAGCAGCGAGTTGAGCGGCGTGCGCAGTTCGTGGCTCATATTGGCCAGGAATTCGGATTTGTATTTGGAAGTGAGCGAGAGTTGCTCGGCTTTTTCTTCCACCGCGCGACGTGCGAGATCGATCTCGAAGTTCTTTGCTTCCACCTGCTTCTTTTCGTTTTCGAGCAGCTGCGCTTTTTCCTGCAATTCCTCGTTGGTGGTGTGCAGTTCCTCCTGTTTGGTGGTGAGTTCGGTCTGGCGGGCTTGCAGCTCCTGGGTAAGCAACTGCGATTGTTTCAATAGGCCCTCGGTACGCATGGTGGCGGCAATCGTGTTGAGCACGATGCCGACCGATTCCATCAACTGATCGAGGAAGTTCTGATGCGTTTCGTTGAAGCGACTGAACGATGCCAGTTCGATCACTGCTCTCACGTCGTTTTCGAACAGCGCAGGGAGGATGGCGACGTTCACCGGCGCCGCGTGGCCGAGCCCTGAACTTATGCGGACGAAATCGGCGGGTACGTCCGACAGCAGGATCGCGCGTTTGTCCGCGGCGCATTGGCCGATCAAACCCTCGCGCAGCTTGAAGCTGGGCTTGAGGTCATCCGTTCCGCCATAACTGGCGACCAATTCGAGCAGCGTTTCGTCTTCTTCGCGCCGCGTTACGTAGAACACCCCGAATTGCGCGTTCACCAGCGGTGCCAGTTCCGACATGATCAGGTTGGACACGGTGGCCAGATCGCGTTCGCCCTGCAGCATGCGCGAGAAGCGGGCGAGGTTGGTTTTCAGCCAGTCCTGTTCGGCGTTCTTCAGCGTCTGGTCTTTCAAATTGCGGATCATCTCGTTGATGTTGTCTTTCAACGAGGCCATTTCGCCCGATGCTTCCACCGCGATCGAACGCGAGAGGTCGCCTTTGGTCACGGCGGTTGCCACGTCCGCGATCGAGCGCACCTGATTGGTCAGATTGGCGGCAAGCTGGTTCACGTTATCGGTAAGGTCGCGCCACAAACCGGCTGCTCCCGGCACGCGCGCCTGGCCGCCGAGCTTGCCTTCGATACCCACTTCGCGCGCCATGTTGGTGACCTGGTCGGCAAAGGTCGCGAGCGTTTCGATCATGCCGTTGAAGGTATCGGCGAGCGCGGCGATTTCGCCTTTCGCATCCAGGGCGAGTTTGCGTTTCAGGTCGCCTTGCGCCACCGCCGTCACCACCTCGGCAATACCGCGCACCTGGTTGGTGAGATTGGTGGCCATCAGGTTGACGTTGTCGGTCAGGTCCTTCCATGTGCCGCCCACACCGGGCACCTGCGCCTGGCCGCCGAGCTTGCCTTCGGTACCCACTTCGCGCGCCACGCGCGTCACTTCCGACGCGAAGGAGTTGAGCTGATCCACCATCGTGTTGATGGTGTTCTTCAGCTCCAGGATTTCGCCTTTCACGTCCACCGTGATCTTCTTGGACAGATCGCCGCGTGCCACCGCGGTGGTGACGTCGGCAATGTTGCGCACCTGGCCGGTGAGGTTGTCGGCCATCAGGTTGACGTTGTCGGTAAGGTCTTTCCAGGTGCCGGCAATACCGCGTACTTGCGCCTGGCCGCCGAGCTTGCCTTCGGTACCCACTTCGCGCGCCACGCGTGTCACTTCCGAGGCGAAGGAGTTGAGCTGGTCCACCATCACGTTGATGGTGTTCTTGAGTTCCAGGATTTCGCCTTTTACGTCCACCGTGATCTTTTTGGACAAGTCGCCGCGCGCCACCGCAGTGGTTACTTCGGCGATGTTGCGCACTTGGCCGGTAAGGTTCGCCGCCATCGCGTTGACGTTGTCGGTGAGATCTTTCCAGGTGCCGCCGACGCCGATCACTTGCGCCTGGCCACCCAATTTGCCTTCGGAACCTACTTCGCGCGCCACGCGGCTTACTTCGGAGGCGAAGGAATTGAGCTGATCCACCATGGTGTTGATGGTGATCTTCAGCTCCAGGATTTCGCCTCTTACATCGACGGTGATTTTCTTGGACAAGTCGCCGCGTGCTACGGCGGTGGTGACGTCGGCGATATTGCGCACCTGGCCGGTCAAATTGGTGGCCATGGCGTTGACGTTGTCGGTGAGATCCTTCCAGGTGCCCGCCACGCCGCGCACGGTTGCCTGGCCGCCGAGCTTGCCCTCGGACCCCACCTCGCGCGCTACGCGTGTCACTTCCGAGGCGAACGAGTTGAGCTGGTCCACCATGGTATTGATGGTGTTCTTCAGTTCGAGGATTTCGCCTTTCACGTCCACGGTGATCTTCTTGGAAAGATCGCCCGACGCCACCGCAGTCGTCACTTCGGCAATATTGCGCACCTGGCCGGTAAGGTTGTCGGCCATCAGGTTCACGTTGTCGGTAAGATCCTTCCACGTGCCGGCCACGCCGGGTACGCGCGCCTGTCCACCCAGTTTGCCTTCCGTACCTACTTCGCGCGCCACGCGCGTCACTTCGGAAGCAAAGCCGTTGAGCTGATCCACCATGACGTTGATGGTGTTTTTCAGCTCCAGAATTTCGCCTTTTACGTCCACGGTGATCTTCTTGGAAAGATCGCCCGACGCCACCGCAGTCGTCACTTCGGCAATATTGCGCACCTGGCCGGTAAGGTTGTCGGCCATCAGGTTGACGTTGTCGGTAAGGTCCTTCCACGTACCTGCCACACCTTCCACGCGTGCCTGGCCGCCGAGCTTGCCTTCGGTGCCCACTTCGCGCGCCACGCGCGTCACTTCCGAAGCAAAGGAGTTGAGCTGGTCCACCATGGTGTTGATGGTGTTCTTCAGCTCCAGGATTTCGCCTTTTACCTCCACCGTGATTTTCTTGGAAAGATCGCCCGACGCCACGGCAGTGGTCACTTCCGCGATGTTGCGCACTTGGCCGGTCAAGTTGGTGGCCATGGCGTTGACGTTGTCGGTAAGGTCCTTCCAGGTGCCGGCCACGCCGCGCACCGTTGCCTGGCCGCCGAGCTTGCCTTCAGTACCCACTTCGCGCGCCACGCGCGTGACTTCCGAAGCGAACGAAGCAAGCTGTTCCACCATGGTGTTCACGACTTTGCCGATGCGCAGGAACTCGCCGCGCAACGGACGCCCATCGATTTCCACCGTCATCGATTGCGAAAGTTCGCCTTTCGCTACGGCGCCGATCACGCGTGCGACTTCGGCGGTGGGTTGCACCATGTCTTCGATCAGTTCGTTTACGGCATGAATGGCGCTTTCCCATCCGCCGGTAGCGGCCTTTACGCGGCCCCGTTGCGTGATCTTGCCTTCCTTGCCCACCACGCGCGAAAGGCGTTCGAGCTCCGCCGTCATCTGCTGGTTGAGATCGACGACTTCATTGAACAACTGTGCGAGTTCGCCATCCTGGCCGTGCATATCGTCGGGAAGGCGCACGTTGAAATCACCGCGCCGAAAACTGCGCAGTGCAGTAATGACTTGACGGCGTTCAAGCTTTTCCCAGGTGTTGGCGTTCATGCAAGCCCCGTGATCAAAACCTTAAGAGTCAGCATTCCTTACCGAGGATTGTGGCCAGCTTTTCGATGCGTCGGCTTTCGGCTCGATATACATGCCGGGACGAACCGATACAGAGAGCTTAGTCACGCCATGCTACGTACTCTTGAAGGGGCTGGCTATTGTGAAATCGTGTTTCACGCGCCGAAAACGAGCTCAATTCGCGTCTGCGTCAGGTGGTCTTCAGATGAGCGGCAGGTAGAGGCGGCAAATGTGCAAATGACGTGAAAACGTCGCATTTGAGGCGTAAGGATGCTCTGATCTATTCCACGCACCCGGCATGACGTCCAGAAGGCCCGCAGGGTGTGTTGCGTGGCACAGGGCAGACTGGCCGTCTGTTCAAGCCATGCGGTACGGGTACGTGGAATAGATCGGAGCACCCTTAACATAAGCGAAGGTTGCTTTAGTCGTTGCGTATGCAACGATACCCAAGCCGGAGCATTCCAACTTACGTTGCCTTGTGTCGAAGGATTCGATGCAGGTTGGATCACACACTTCATCTATCGGTTACCGCATATGCCGTACGAACAACCTACCGTCCGTTCGGCCGCAGTCATTGCGATGCACCTGATTGATATCGCCGACGCGATCGACCTGACCAATGCAGAGTTGTTGTGGGATCGACAAAGACGATCGAGCAGCGTGCGCAGCAAGCTTGGCAGCACACCGCCGAAAGCAGTCGCCTTCGGCGTTCCGCCGGTATTGTTGAAACTCGATCCGTTGGAGTTGTCGCTGCAAGGCGGGACGTACCGTGCGGATGTCACCGCCAGGCTGTACGACTTTGGCGCTGTGGCGCTCTCGGTGCGCATTCCGATCGCATCCTGCAGCTGGGCTGCTTTTTCGCAACTGGCCAATAGGGTGGACGCGCTGCTGGGTCCCGGCGCCGATAGCCCTGTATGGGGACAATTGCTGCAACCGTTGCGCGCGGCATTGCTACCGGCCTTGTCCAGACCCAGCGCCGCTTCGCTGCATGAGGATTACCTGCTGGGCATCGTGCATGCCTTCGAGGAATCGATACCTGCCAGCACGCTGCACGAACAGATCGACCTGGTGCCGTTGCTGTCGGGCGAGCAGCGTGCGCTGTCGGAGCAGGCGCGCAAGGATCTGCTGCAGCATCGCTATTCCTACTATGCCGACGACCTGGTGGTACTGACCTGGGACCGCGCTTTCATCTACGAGCCGCGCGGTGATTCCGACGTGGTGGACATTCTCGAAGTCGCCAATGCGCAGTTGCTGGAGATGCGTTTTTACGACGAGCTATTGGATGCCGAACTGCCTCGCATGTACGACATGGTCGAGGCCGCCCATCACGCAGGCAATCCGTTGGCGTCGCGCCGCTTCGCCGACCTGGCACGTGGCTTGTACACCCTGGTGGCGGAAGTCACCGAAATTACCGAGAAGGTGGACAACGCATTGCAGGTCACCGAGGACGTCTATCTTGCGCGTGTCTATGCGGCAGCGCTCGATCTATTTCGCGTCAGCCGCGTGAGCGCTGCGGTGGATCGCAAGCTGGCGATCATCCGCGATACGTATTCCGCGCTTTACGAAGAGGCATCCGGCAAGCGTGCGGAATTGCTGGAAGTGGCGATCATCGTCTTGATCGTGGTGGAGATCGTTATTGCGATATTCCGGCACACCTAGGGATGCTCTGATCTATTCCACGTACCCCAACCTCTTGAACTTAAATGCCGGGGTGACGTCCAGAAGGCCCGCAGCCTGCGCCGCGCGGCTTGAACAGACGGCCAGTCTGCCCCGTGCCACGCACACACCCTGCGGGCCTGCTGGACGTCATGCCGGGTGCCTGGAATAGATCAGAGCATCCCTGGATTAGGTTAGTGCAACGTAACCCAACAATTCGCGCAGCTCCGCGGGTCCTGTTGGGTTACGCCGCGCTAACCCAACCCAGCAAGTGTCGATGGAAATTTGAATGCGTCGAACAGTTGTGGGCCAACTGGCTTCATGAATAGCGTCAAGCCGGAAATCATGCCGCTGTCGAGCGTAAGCACGTGGATGGAATGCGCCGCCCACAGGGCGTCAGGGCGCGCGCGGGAATAAGCAGCAAACGCAGGCTGTCGGTTCGCCGCGGTGGGAACGAGGCGAAAGCCGTCGTAGTGTTTCCAGGCCCATGCAAAGAAAGCATGTATGTCCGAGCGACCTGCGTACCATTGTGAAAACGGCGGCATGGTGTAAGTCGCGTCATCTTTCAGCAGCGCCACGAAGCCATCCAGGTCGCGCGCTTCCCATGCCTGCAGATAGCGGTCGAGAAGTTCTCGTTGTGCGGGACTTGATGAGGATGCCGCCGATGGACGGCCATCCGGATAGTGATGTGCAAGCGCCTCCCGCGCACGTTGTCTGGCGCTGTTGATGGCGGCCGCCGAGCTATCCAGTAGTTCTGCTGCCTCCAGGGTGGACCAGCCGAGTACATCGCACAGCAACAGTGCCGCACGCTGGCGTGGCGGCAATTGCTGAATGACGGCGACGAAGGCCAATTGCACCACTTCGTCGCTTGCGTAGCGTGCCTCCGGTCCCGGCGACTCGTCAGCGATGTTTTCCAGCTGGGAGTCGGGGCAGGGTTCAAGCCACGCGACATCGGTTTGCGGTGTGCCGTCTGGCATATCCGTGGCGGCGTGAGTCCATCCGTCGGGTAACAAGCGCTGCTTGTGCTTGCTGCTGGCGATGGCATTGAGGCAGGCGTTCGTGGCGATCTGATAGAGCCACGCACGAAGCGTTCCGCGCCCTTCGAAGCCATGGAAGCTGCGCCAGGCGCGGAGATAGGTTTCCTGGACCAGATCCTCGGCCTCGTGCACCGAGCCCAGCATGCAGTAACAATGCCGCTTGAGTTCTTGGCGGAAGGGCTCGGTGAGCTGCTCGAACGTCGAGTTCATGGGCTGCCGTGGTTTTGTATCAGGGGATGGTTTCCAAACCTGCACCGGAAACGATAAACGCGTTGCCCTGGGGACGCTCCAGGCTCGTTGACAGTTCCACCACTGCACTCGCCACACTGCTGGCACTCGGTGCCGGCCCCATGCCCTGAATGAAGTCGGTTTCAGGTATGCCAAGGTAATGCGAATAACCGGCTACTGCATGCTTTCCAAGTTCGGTGTCCGGCATGATGCGGGGCGCGAGTGACATGAATCGTAGGCCCAGTCCAAGCCGGTCCGATTCTTTCTGGCTGTAGTTGGCGATGAAAAGCTGCGTGCGCTTGGCGCCGGCATAACCTCCTGAAATCGGTGATCCGCCGATCGCGGCACCGCTGGAAATCAAGATGACTGTGGCACCCGCAGGTAGAGGAGCGGAGAGCGCTGCTTTGCAGAAGTGGAATGCAATTTTTACGTCGGCCTCCCAGTTGACGGCGAACGCCTGCCAACTCAGTTCGTGCAGTGGCGACACGGGCGGAAATACACCCGCGCTCAAGACGAGAATATCCGGGCGAACAACGCTAAATACCTTGGCTGGCGCATGTTCGTCGGAAGCGTCGAGCGCCAGCACCTCGACGCCTGGACAATCCTGACTCAATCGGCGAAGCGACTCTTCATGTCGCGCCACGGCCAGTACGCGCGCGCCACCATCAAGGCCCACCTCTGCAACGCGCCGTCCTACGCCACGGCTGCCGCCGATCACAACGATGTTTTTTCCTGTCAAAGCGTGCATGCGAATTTCCTCCGGGTTGGTCTTCTATCAGGTATGACCGGTATGGAGGAGGAAATTCATCGGTGGCCAGCGTAACCCAACAAATGTTGGTCATCATGGTTGGGCTACGCTGCGCCGGTATGACGCCTGGACGGTTTAAAAGCCCATCCTCGAGTCGAATGGATTCCTGATTTTGTTGAAGACATTGGAGTCAAAGACGTGCAGATGCCTCAGGGTTTGTACCCTCGACCTATGGCGTTACTTTACTTCGTAAAGCACGCATCCGTGTGCCGGCAAGGCGATCTTGAGCTGATTGGATGCTGCAAGGCGATGACCGCTCCAAAGATCGTGAGCTGTGTGTTGGCCGGCTGGTAAATCCAATGTGTTCCAGGTCGATTGCAGCGAGAGAGGCTTGTCGCCGAGATTGAACACGGCGAGGAATCGCTGGCCTGATGATCCGGATGCCACCCATACGCGTGCATGTTCCCAATCGGGAGGCAGATCGATGACAGGATGATTGTCGTGGCTGTTCTGGTCGACGGCGACAACATCCTTGTTGGTAAGCAAAGCACGTGTGGCGTCATCCAGTTTGGTCAGGTTGGCACCGAGGATCAGCGGCGCGCGCGCGATCGCCAATAAAGTGAGTTGCGTGCGTTGTTCGTCCAGCGTCAAGCGCGATTTGCGCGGTTCGCCCCACCCGGGATGCGGAACCAGCATGCCGAAAGGCAGCATGTCGGCATCGGGCCAGCGGCCATCGTGGGCTTGTCCGGCCCAGTCGGGCAGGCGGTCGAAGATATTGCGCAAGCCCTGTGGAAAATCATCGTTGGGATGATCGTGCTGGAATGTCCAACCGTCCCAGACGTCATTGGTGATGCGCCACATCTGGCCATACTTGCGGATCTCGTCCGCATGCGATCGATTCGTCGGTCCCGGCGACAGGCTGAGTACGATCGGACGGCCGGTCTTTTTGATGGCTGCGGCAATCTGGCGAATTTCGCTGATCTTGTAAGGCCGATCGGCAATGCAATCGACCTTGAGGAAGTCCACGCCCCAGCGTGCGTATAGCGCGAGCATGGCGTCGTAATAAGCCTGGCCGGCGGCGTTGTCGCGCACGCCGTAAGTGCCGTCGTCCCAAGCGCAGGTGTCGGCAGTGTCAGCGGCATCGGTGGCGTGGAAAGACGAGTCGACGATCGGCAGATTGGCATCGACGGCCTGCTTGGGAATGCCGCGCACAATGTGGATGCCGAATTTCAGCCCTTGCGCGTGCACCCAATCGGCCAGAGGCTTGAAACCTTGTTCGCCGCTCGAAGAAGGAAACCGTTTCAGCGCGGGAATCAGCAGCCCATGCGCGTCCATCGCATAGTCCCGATGTGGCAGTTTGTCGCCGAAGGGATTGCCCATGTACCAGCCTTCGTCGATCACGGCATACGTCCAGCCGTAAGCGTGAAGCTTGGCGAGTTGCGTTGCGTTGGCTTTGAAGTCGGCTTCGTCGATGGTGAGGCCGTAGGCATCCCAGCTGTTCCAGCCCATGGGTGGCGTGGGAGCAGTTTCCTGTGCGGTGGCCGTGGCGGCGAGGAGCAGGGCAGATAGCAGTAACGCGCTTCGTAGCCAATGCGACATTCGGGAACCCTTGTAGCGGAATATAGGTAGGTTGGGGTGCGAACCCCAACAATACGATGCCTGCATACATGGCAATGTTGGGGTTCGCATCCCAACCTCCACACTCCCACGCAGGCAGGGGAGAGTGTGGTGCCACACATCAATTCGTCGACGTGCCGTAAATCACGCCACGCGCACCGCTCGTTCCGAGATACAGGGTACCAAACGTGCGCGGGTCACCGACCACCAGCGAAACGCCACCCCCACTGATGCTGCGCATCGTTGATCTGCACCCACGTCTTGCCCACGTCGGTGGAACGGAACAATGCAGTGCTGCCATTCACCGTGCCCGATACGTAGATAGTGGGATAGAACGCGCCCGTTGCCGCCTTGCCGAAACCGACCGAATGGGCCGACGTCGCCGTAGTACAAGACCACGACGCACGCAGTCTTTCAAGAATCTGGTGCGGCACACAAAGAAAAATCGCAAGAAGGCTTGAGCGATTTATGTGTGCTTGATGGCTATGCCGACACGATTGTTTGGGCGGATATACGCTGGGATGAAATCCAAGCATCGCGATGCCTGTAGCTGGCAATGCTGGGATTGTCTTCGCAGGCTACGAATCGGCCTTGTCATCTGAGTTTGGAGGCCAGCAGGCTGATTTTCCTGTTTTGCGCTTTTCCGGCTCAAAGCGAGCCTTTAGGATGCTCTGATCTATTCCACGTACCCGTCAGCGCACTGTATGCGCCTATCGCTGCGCCCCAGTGGCGAAGGCAGACTGGCCGTCTGTCTAGACGCTGGGGCGCAGCGATACGCGCATACCGTGCGGCCCCAACATCGTGAATTTAAATGACGGGGTGACGTCCAGAAGGCCCGCAGCCTGCGCCGCGTGGCTTGAACAGACGGCCCGTCTGCCCTGTGCCACGCAACACACCCTGCGGGCCTTCTGGACGTCATGCCGGGTGCGTGGAATAGATCAGAGCATCCTTTATAGCCGTCAATTCACATAACAACGACATCGTCTCCATGGATGTTTAACGCGATATTTGCCGCCGCCAGGGGGCTCGCGAAGGATGTTGATTGTCAGTAGGCAGAGGTATAGCGTCAGCTACGTCACCGTTTGCCGCAGCGTAAAGATCTCAACAATCTGCCGGCATCGGTCCGACAAAAGGGGTGAGCCACGGAGTGGCGATCAGATCGAAAGTGTCATTGCCAGCGTCATTGCCTAAAGCTGACTTCTGGGACGCGGATCCATGTTCGACCACCATGTCGTTTTCGTTCTCGACGAACAGCGTTATGCGCTGCGTTTGAGCGTCGTCGAAAGAGTGGTGCATGCGGTCTACATTACGCCCTTGGCAAAAGCGCCCTCTATTGTTCTTGGCATCGTGAGCTTGCAAGGGCGGATCGTTCCGGTGGTCGATGTTCGGCAACGATTTCGATTGCCTGCACGAGACGCGAAGCTGTCTGATCAGATCATTTTTGCGCATGCGAAACGGCGCCTGATTGCGCTGTGGGTGGACAAAGTAACGGGTGTGATCGAATGCGATGAAGCTGACGTGACGCATGCGGCAACCATTCTTCCGACGATCGACTACGTACAAGGCGTTATCCAGCTCAACGACGGACTGATCCTGCTTCAGGATCTCGATGCGTTTCTGTCACTGGACGAAGAAAAGTCCATGGATGACGCGTTGGAAGAAGGACAGGCCGTATGATGCGTTCTGCGGTTTCACGGCATACGTTGTCGCAACTCAGCGACCTGCTTGCCGCTCGCATGGGTTTGAACTTCCCGCTGGAACGCAGAGATGACCTCGCGCGAAGAATTGCCGCTGCCGCTCCAGTTTTCGGCATGCCCGATGCCGAATCCTGTGCGAACTGGTTGTTGTCTTCACCGCCTACGCGCGCTCAGATCGAGACGCTGGCCAGTTATCTGACCATAGGCGAGACGTATTTCTTCCGCGATGAATACTGTTTCAACGCGTTGGAAAAGCATGTGCTGCCGGAGTTGATCCAGATGCGCATGCAGAAGGAGCGGCGCCTGCGCATTTGGAGCGCCGCCTGTTGCACCGGCGAGGAACCTTATTCCATCGCCATGGTGCTCGATCGACTGATTCCGCGTGGCAGTGATTGGAATGCCACCATTCTCGCTACCGACATAAATCCCGACTTTCTGCGCAAGGCATCCGCAGGTGTCTATGGAGAGTGGTCGTTTCGCGATGCCGCCGCCAAGGTCATGGCGCAAGAGTGCTACTTCAAGCGCGTTGCCGGCGCGAAGTACGAGATACAGCCACGGATACGAAAGTATGTGTCGTTTTCGTATTTGAATCTTGCCGATGACATCTATCCATCGATCATGAGCAACACCCATGCGATGGATATCATCCTGTGTCGCAATGTGATGCAATATTTCACCGCAGAACAGGCGGAGAAAGTTTGCGGGAAGCTCCGGGCATCGTTGGTCGAGGGCGGATGGTTGATCGTGGCGCCGGCCGAAACGTGGATGCGTCCGCGCTACGGTTGGAAGATGGTGCAATTTCCAGGCGCGATTTTTTATCGCAAATGCAGCGGAGCAGGCGATGCGACATCGACGCCGCCCACTAGCGAAGCTTGCTCGGCATTCGAATCTTTTTTTTCAGTCAGCGCCTTCCTGGAGCACGCTGCCGATGAAAGTGCGCCCACACTCCCAACAGTCCCTGTGGCCGAAGTGCCGGAGAAGGCGATATCCGCCGAGCCACAGGCAACGCCAGCGTTCTGTCAGCTAGCCAGGGATTATGCGAATCAGGGCCAGCTGGCCGAAGCGGTGAGGTGCTGCGAACAAGCCATTGCTGCCGACCGAATCGATCCGGCCCCCCACTATCTGTTGGCCGTTATCCAGCAGGAACAGGGGCGATATGAGCCGGCCGAGCGGTCGCTGAAGCGCGCCTTGTATCTGGACCCCACCTTTGTCGTGGCGCATTTGGCGTTGGGCAACCTTCATGTGCTTGCTGGACGCAAGCGGGAAGCGAAGCGGTATTTCACAAATGTGCTCGATCTTCTGGCTTCGCTTTCGAAAGAAGACATCGTTCCCGAATCGGACGGCTTGAGTGCCGGTCGTCTTGCAGAGCTCGTCGCGGCCCTGCTTTCCAGTCTTGAGGGTGTAGGAACCACGGATGCATAAGGACGAATGACGATATGCAAAAGGCTGAGTCCGAAGGGCGCAAGAAAACGACCGCCGGTTTCGACTACCGCGAGATAGAGCGGCGGCTGGCTGCCGCACAAGCCGAGGTTGAACGGGGAGGAATACCGACACTCGAAGAGAGACGTCGCGTGCTCGCTTCAAGAGCGCAGGCGCTTGCCATGGCAAGGTCGTCGGACGAACCGGCCGAGGCGCACCTCGAAATCGTTGAATTCCATCTGGCGAGCGAGCGCTATGCGATCCAATCGCGCTACGTGCGCGAGGTCCACCCGCTTGAATGCCTTACGCCGGTGCCGTGCACGCCGCCACACGTGCTGGGTATCGTCAATCTTCGGGGAGAGATCATTTCGGTGATCGATATCCGAGTATTTTTCGATCTTCCGGCCCAGGGCTTGCCCGATCTAAGCAAGCTCATGGTGCTTGAATCCCAGGACATGTGTTTTGGCGTGTTGGTCGACGGCGTCGACAGGGTGAGCCGGGTGCGGAGCGTCGACATTCAATCGACATTAACCGCGCTGACGCAGGTCCGAAAAACCTATCTGCTTGGTTTGACCGCCGATCGCTTGGCGATTCTGGATGGCGGGAAGTTGCTGTCCGATCAACAAATCATCGTGCAGGAAGAGATATCCGATCGGTAGACCCCAAAGGCATTCGCATGGCGAGAGAGGGTGATATGAAACTGAGCATTGGAGCGAAAATAGGCATCGGCTATGCCGTAGCCTTGTTGATCATCGCAGTGCTTGGCATGGCTGCCTACCGGAACGCAAGCGGCTTTGACGAGGCCGTGCAACAGCGCGTGCACGATCGCCAGGTGCTCGAAAATCTGTCAGCCATGCTTTCATCGATGCAGGACGCGGAAACGGGCCAGCGTGGCTATGTCATCGTGGGCGCAGATCGCTATCTGGACCCTTATAACGCCGCAACGATCAGCGCGCATAAGAATCTGCAGAATCTCAGAGCCCTCACAAGTGCCAATCCGGAACAGCAACGTCAGCTCGATCAGCTCCAGTCGCTGATCAGTGCAAAGTTCGACGAGCTCAAAGAAACCATCGATCTGCGGCGGGCCAAGGGGTTCGATGCAGCCTTGCTGGTGGTGCAAACGGACAAGGGCAAGAACGTCATGGATAGCATTCGAGCCCTGATCGCGGATATGAGTGCGAAGGCAGAAGCGGCCCTGGAGCAACGCGATGCCGAGATCAATGCCAAGTCGAGTTCGGTGATTCACGTCATTGGCTACGGCATACCCATCGCTTTCGTGGTGCTGGCACTACTGTGCTTCGTGATCGCTCGTGCGATTACGCACGAGTTGCGGGACGGTATCACCCGGCTTGCATCCTCCGCTTCGGAGATTCTTGCCACGACCAGCCAGGTAGCTTCCGCTGCCGCGCAAACGGCCACTGCCGTCACTCAGACGACCTCGACCGCTGAAGAGGTGAAGCAAACGGCGCAGCTCACCACGCAAAAGGCGCGTTATGTGCTGGAGAGTGCGCAGAAGGCTGCCAATGTTTCCACGCTCGGCCGCACTGCGGTGGATGACACCGTGCAGGGTATGCATCGCATCCAGGAACAAATGGAATCCATTGCCGACAGCATTGTCCGCCTGAGCGAGCAGGGCCAGACGATCGGCGAGATCATGGCGACGGTGAATGGATTGGCCGAGCAATCGAACTTGTTGGCGGTCAACGCCGCGATCGAGGCCGCCAAGGCCGGTGAAGAAGGCAAGGGTTTTGGCGTGGTGGCACAGGAAATAAAAAGCCTCGCCGAACAATCCAAGCAGGCCACGGCGCAAGTAAGGGCGATTCTTGGCGATATCCAAAAAGCGACCAGTTCTGCCGTGCTCGCTACCGAGCAGGGCAGCAAGGCGGTGGAGGCCGGCGTAAAACAAAGCGGTGAAACCGGCGAGTCCATCCGAATGCTGGCCGACAGCATTACCGAGGCCGCCCAGGCTGCAACGCAGATCGCGGCATCCAGCCAACAGCAGATGGTCGGCATGGATCAGGTGGTGTTGGCGATGGAAAGCATCAAGCAGACCAGTACGCAGAATGTGGCCGGAACGCGTCAAGCGGAGGAGGCGGCGAAAAGCCTGCACCAGTTGGGGCAGCGGCTCCGAGAGATGATCGGAAGCCACCGCGCGACGGCGTGACCACCATGAGCCGTCGTGCCGATGATGAAAGCAACGCGCTGCTGGAACGCTTGCAGGCGACATTTCAGGCGGAGGCGAATGAACATCTGCAGTCGATGTCATCCGGCTTGCTGGCTTTGGAGCAGGCGTCGCCAGGCGAATCGAAAAGCCTGGTCGAAACGATCTTTCGTGATGTGCACAGCCTCAAGGGCGCCGCGCGAGCCGTGAACCTCGAATCCGTGGAAGCGGTGTGCCAGTCGCTGGAAAGCGTACTGGCTGCATTGAAGGCCGGGCGGCTCGAGGTGGCGCCGTCGCTGCTCAATCTACTGCATGGTGCATTCGACGCGATCAGTCATTTGCTATCGAGGAAAAAGTCATCGACAACCCCGTCCTCATCGCATGTGGCGGCGATGGTGCGACGACTCGACGATGTATTGAAGGGAATGCCGACAAACGCGGAACAACCTGATCAAGCTGCCATCGAGGCTGTCGCGGAAATGCCGCACGTTGCCCCCAGCGTTGCATCGGAAACGGTGCGGGTGTCTGTCGCGAAGCTGGATACGGTGATGCGTCACGTCGAGGAATTGCTGCCGTCGCGCCTGGCCGCAAATCAGCGTGTGCTGGAGCTGCGCGAGACAGCTGCAATGTTCACCGCATGGAAGAAGCAGCGTGCACGCCTGCAGCCTGCGTTACGCGTCATCGAGCACTCGTTGCAAACCCTTTCGCCAAGCTCGCCGGCGGCTCGTGGCGATGGCGGCGGCGTTAACGGCATGGCGAGGCGCAGGCAGGAATTTTCGAGACTGATCGATTATCTGGACGAAGAACAGCAGCGCCTGAGAGAGCTGGAGGAACGCCTGGCCAGGCTGTGCCGGTCCGCCGAGCACGATCAGCGCGCTTTGGTCGGTATCGGTGACAATCTGCTGCGCGACTGCAAGGAGATGCAATTGCTGCCGTTTTCATCCTTGCTGGAAGGGTTTCCGCGTTTTATTCGTGGACTCGCCCGCGAACAAGGCAAGAGCGTGGAACTGGTCATGCAAGGGGGCGAGATCGAAATCGATCGGCGCATCCTGGATGTCATGAAGGACCCGCTGATCCATTTGTTGCGCAATAGCATCGATCACGGCATCGCCAAGCCGGCAGTGCGCGCCGCCAAGGGCAAGCCGCCGCAGGGCACGATCAGCGTGGCCATCTCGCAGAGGGACAGCGGCAAGGTCGAGGTGGTCGTTGCCGATGACGGTGCAGGGATCGATGCCGACGCAGTGAAGATGGCGGCCGGCAAGCTCGGTGCCCTCTCTTCTCAGGATGCAGAGCGCGTCACCGAGCAGGAGGCACTGGCGCTGGTTTTCAAATCCGGCCTCAGCACCAGCCCCATCATTACGGATGTTTCCGGGCATGGGCTGGGTCTGGCGATCGTGCGCGAAAAGGTCGAGCTAATGGGCGGCAGTATCACCATCGAATCGCACCGGGATGCGGGAACGATATTCCGCATTGCCTTGCCTTTGATGCTGGCGAATTTTCACGGATTGATTGTTCGCGAGAGCGACCAGCTTTTTGTCATTCCCGCTATCCATGTCGAGCGGGTGCTGCGCCTTGCAGACAGCGATATCCGCACGGTGGAAAATCGGGAAACGATTCCGACGGATGGCCAGGCACTGCCGCTCGTGCGGCTTGGCGACGTGTTGGAGATGCCGCGCCAACATACAAGCGATCCGCAAAGGGAGCGTGTATGGGCGGTTGTGGTGCAGATGAATCGCGCGCGGGTGGCCGTTCGGGTGGACGGAATACTTGGCGAGCATGAAGTGCTGGTCAAGCCGTTGGGACGACAGCTCGCACGCGTGCGCAATGTCGCCGGTGCGAGCGTGCTGGGCACAGGTCAGGTCGTGCCGGTGTTGAACGTTTCGGATTTGCTGAAATCGGCGATGAGGCAGTTGTCCGCGCCGGCCGTTTCCAAAGATCACATGGTCATCGAGAAAGGCGAAGCGGCGGAGAAGCGGTCGATCCTTGTGGTGGAGGACTCGATCACTTCGCGATCCCTGCTCAAGGGCATTCTGGAGGCCGCGGGCTATCAGGTGAGCACGGCCGTGGACGGCGCCGACGGCTTTGCCACGGCCAAGACCAGCAAGTTCGATCTGGTCGTCTCCGATGTGGAAATGCCGCGCATGGATGGTTTTGATCTCACCGCCAAGCTACGTGCCGACAGGCAGCTGTCCGACCTGCCGGTGGTGCTGGTGACGGCGTTGAGTTCGCGCGAACACCGCGAACGCGGCATTGATGTCGGCGCCAATGCTTACATCGTGAAAAGCAGTTTCGATCAAAGCAATTTGCTGGATGTCATTCGAAGGCTGGTATGACACTGCACAACGATCCTCAATCCCTTCGGCAAGGGTTTTTCGGGAGCGCGAGCCGCGTGATCAAGGTGCTTATCGTGGAGGATTCGCCCGTGGTCCGCGAATTCCTTGCTTGCGTACTCGGCGCGGACCCGGGCTTGAAAGTTGTCGGTACGGCGCGTGATGGCGAGGAAGCGCTCGATGCGGTGCGCCGCTACAAGCCGGATGTCATCACGATGGACATGCACATGCCGAAGATGGACGGTCTGGAAGCCACGCGCCGGATCATGGAAACCGAGCCGACGCCCATCGTCATCGTCACCGCGAGCAGCGAGGCCTTGGAATTGTCGACAACTTTCAGGGCACTTGAGGCCGGCGCGTTGACCGTGCAAGGGAGGCCCAAAGGCATGGGTCATTCGCTGCACGCGAGCACGGCCATGGAGCTGGTGCAAACAGTAAAGCTGATGGCGGAAGTCAAGCTGGTGCGGCGCTGGCCGCATGCTCGCGCCCATGCAAGCGCATTACCGCCCGAAACTGTCAGCCCCGGCAAACCGGCAAACATTCGCGCGGTGGCGATCGGCGCTTCCACTGGTGGTCCGCTCGCGATTCAAACGGTACTTGCCGGTTTGTCGAAAGCGTTTCCGGCACCCTTGTTGATCGTGCAGCACATGGCAGTGAGCTTTACCGAAGGATTCGTCGAATGGCTGAGACGAACGATCGACCTGCCGATCCATATCCCCGGCGACGGCGACGTTATCCGCCCCGGGCACGTCTACGTGGCGCCCGATAGCTACCAGATGAAAGTGGTGCGGGGCGATACCATCGCATTGACCACGGATCCAGCCGAAAGCGGCTTGCGTCCCTCGGCATCCTATTTGTTCCGTTCGGTGGCCGAAGTTTACGGTGGCGACGTCATCGCCGGCTTGCTGAGCGGCATGGGGCGCGACGGTGCCGAGGCGTTGCGATTATTGAGGGACAAAGGTGCGATCACCTTTGCCCAGGACGAAGCCAGTTCGGTGGTGCACGGCATGCCGGGTGAAGCCATCCGGCTTGGTGCCGCCATGCACGTACTGCCTTTGGACAAGATTGCCGGGATGTTCACATCGGTGGTCGATCATCGCAGATAAATCACACGGGAAGGTGACGTATGAAATCCGAATCGGGCAGAGCTTACGCAAAAGATCGCAGCATCGAGATTCTGGTCGCCGAAGATAGTGCAACCCAGGCGGAGCGCGTGCGTTATCTGTTGAGCGAACATGGGTATGCGGTGACGATGGCCGCCGACGGCCGTCGGGCACTGGATGCGGCGCGGCAACGCAAGCCGGCGCTGATCATCAGCGACGTCATGATGCCCGAAATGAATGGTTTCGAGCTGTGCACCGAGATCAAGCACGATCTGCAGCTTCACGACGTGCCGGTGATTCTTCTCACCTCGCTGTCGGATGTGTTGGATATCATGCAAGGTTTGAAGTGCGGTGCGGATAATTTCATACGCAAGCCGTATGAAGATAGCTATTTGCTCACTAGAGTCGACTATCTCCTGATGACCAAGGCGTTACGCCGGAGTCAGAAGATGCAGATGGGCGTGGAAATCTATCTCGGAGGCGAAAAGCATTTCATTACGTCCGAGCGCCAACAGATTGTCGATTTGCTCATATCGGTTTACGAGGAAGCCGTTCATCTCAGCTCGGCATTGAAAAAACGCGAGCGCGAACTCTCCGAGTCCAACGAAACCCTGACCGGTCTCTACCGCGTTGCCGAAGGTTTGAATGGGGCGACAAGCGAGCGCGAGGTATGCAAGCAGGCGCTCGAGAATGCCATGCATCTTCCTGGCGTAGAAGCGGGATGGATTTTTCTTCTGAACGGCGACGAATCGTTTCGTCTTGGCGGAGCGCACAATCTTCCGCCGACGTTGAAGGCCACGTGCGCCGTGCATGGCTTGTGCGAATGCCAGCGGGAATTTTTTGCGGGCCGGCAGGACCGGGCCATGAATATGCCGGCATGCAAGCGACTGGAACAGGCCGGCGACCGCGCGCGGTCGCACACCTATGTGCCGCTGGGCAGCGGGGACGAAAGCTTGGGGATTTTGAATCTAGTCAGTGTGGAGGGCGCTTTCGAGGAAGACGAACTGGAGACGCTCAACGGCGTGGGGCATCAAGTGGCCGTTGCGCTGGAACGCGCTCATCTGCACGAACATCTTGAACGCCTCGTGGATGAGCGAACCGCTGCGCTGACTCGCCTCAATCGTCTCTACGCCGTGCTCAGTGGCATCAACACCACTATCGTGCGCGTGCATGAACGCCAGAACCTGTTTGACGAAGCTTGCCGCATCGCCGTAGAGCTGGGCAAATTTGCCTTTGCCTGGATCGGGCTGTTCGATGCGCAAAGCCATATGGTGACGCCGGTGGCTTGGCGAGGGCGCGACGATGCGCTGAGGTTCGCCCTTAACTTGAACGAGGCCGAGGATGCGAGCATTAAAGACACGCCAGCTGTCCGCACGTTGCTGCTAGGACAGCCGGTGATCTGCAACAGCGTTGCCGAAGATGGGCGTTTGCAGCCGTTAGGGGTGGAGATATGGGGTCGCGACTACCGATCCTTGGCCTTGTTTCCCCTGGTGATGCAAGACCAGCTTGCCGGCGTACTGGCGCTCTATGCGTCGGAAGAAAATGTTTTCGATGCAGACGAGAAGCGGCTGCTGGTCGAGATAGCCGGTGATATTTCTTTTGCGATGACGCACTTGAAGAATGAAGATCGGCTTAATTATCTGGCCTTCTATAATGAAGTGACGGGCTTGCCCAATCGCATGCTATTCATGGACAGGGTCGGCCAGAAACTCAACCTGGCCCGACGTGGGAACAAGGTCTTTTCATTGATCATGTTCGATCTTGTCCATTTCAGCCGGATCAACGAATCCTTGGGCCGACAGGCGGGCGACAATCTGTTGCGCGAGCTCACGCGGCGCGTGCAGGAGGTATTGTCGGAAGCAGACATCCTCGCCCATTTTTCTGCGGACCAATTTTGCATCGCCACGCATTTCGATGATGAAGGCGCGACGATCGTACAAATGCTGGAGGATGTGCTGTCGGCGATCTGGAGACGTCCGTTCCTGGCTGCGGGGCAAGAGTTGAGCGTATCCGCTCGGGCGGGCATAGTGTCCTACCCTTGTGATGGCAAGGATATCGAGGCGCTTTTGGACAACGCCGAGTCGGCGCTGAAGAATGCGCGCATTTCCGGCGAAAAATATCTGTTCTACACGCCGTCGTTCAATGTGATGGTGGCCGAGAGGTTGTCGTTGGAAAACCGGTTGCGGCGCGCGCTGGAGCGCGAAGAGCTGGTGTTGCATTACCAGCCGAAGATCGACATCACTACCGGCCGCATCAGTGGCGTGGAAGCGTTGCTGCGCTGGAACGATCCGAAGGTGGGCCTGGTGCCGCCGATGCAATTCATTCCCTTGATGGAAGAAACAGGGTTGATTCTGGAGGCAGGCAAATGGGCACTGGAAAAGGCGGTGTCGGATGCGCTTGCCTGGCAGGCAAAAGGGTTCGGGCCGGTTCGGGTGAGTGTAAACGTTTCACCCGTGCAGCTCCGTCAGCGAGATTTTGTCGGCATGATTGAGCATGTGGTGAAGGACGATGGCGATGTGGCTTACGCGTTGGAGTTGGAAATTACCGAAAGTCTCGTGATGCGCGACATCATGTCGGATATACGAAAGCTGCAGATGATTCGCCAAATGGGCGTCGAGGTGGCTATCGATGATTTTGGTACGGGCTATTCATCGCTTAGCTACATCGCCAGGTTGCCCGCCAGCACGTTGAAGATCGATCGCGCCTTCGTCATGGATATGGCCAATAGCTCGGACGACCAGAATATCGTATCGACGATTGTTTCGTTGGCGCATTCGTTGGATATGCGAGTGGTTGCCGAAGGTGTCGAAACCGATGCGCAGGCCCGCCTTTTGCGGCTGCTGAAATGCGACGAGATACAAGGATTTTTATTCAGTCCTGCCGTGCCGGCGGATCAGATGGAGAGATTGTTTTACGAGGATAAGACGTTGCTGCTCGGCAATATGATTCAGGTTCCAGGGCAGCAGCGGCGTTTGACGTAGCGACGTGATTCGTTCTATTCCATCGCGCACTTCATTAGCACCGACATGTCTGGTCGCCCCGGCCTTCGTCGGGGCGCCAGGAAATGAGGCGAGCGGCTTGGCCGAGACCCAACGCCAATCAACCACTACAACTGCTTCCACGCCCCCTGACTCGCGATACCGTTATCCGTCACGTCGGTAATGGCTTGCGTCCGGACATCGAGCACATGCACCGAATAGATCTGGTTCGCGTGCAAACCATGAATAACCTGGCGTGTACGGTCGAGCAGGATATGCGTATCGTCATCTGACCAGTCAACAGCATAGTAATAGTCATTCGCCACGGGTTTGTTGGTGAGCTGGCGGGCATGCGTGCCGTCTGCGCGTATCACAAAGACCGCACCGAAGATTTCGGAGGTGGAATTGGGCAGGAAAATCTCTCGCGTGAATGCGATCTGCTGGCTGTCGTTCGACCAGCGCGGCGAGTCGCCATAAGGTCCGTTAGCCTCGGAACCTAAGGTTTTTCCGGTGGCGAAATCCACGATCTCCATGCCGGATGTTTCATTCCATCGATAAAGCGCGCGTGTACCATCAGGCGAAAATTGCAGGTCGTCTTCGGCTTCGGCAAAGATCAGGTGCGAGATGCGCGTGGCCTTGCCGGTAAGTGCGTCGACTTTGTACACGTCCGAGATCGCCGGTGGATTCAGCGTGCTGCTATGCCAGTCGTAATAGTGAATCTCCACCAATAGCTGTTTTTCGCCGGGTGTCCACTGCGGTGCGAAAAGCGTTCCGTCAGAAGGGGACGGGCAGAACAGCGTGTGCTGCTCGTTCCCATTGGGCCTCACCAAGGCCACGCATTGGTGCTGGTCGACGCCGCCATCGAGATAGGCAATCCAGTTGTTGTAGCGTCCCCATGTAGGATCTTGATGCCTGCTCTGGCCGATGGTGATCGGGCGAAGCGATTTGCCGTCCCGATCCATGCGATAGATTTCCGATTGCTTGAACCATTCTGCTGTATTGACGCGTTCGAAAACGATGGCGCGCCCGCGTGGCGACCAGCGGGCGCCCAAGTCCAGCGTGCCTGAAGTTTGGGGCGTCAATGACGTGGCAACGCCGCCGCCCGCGGATGCTCGATAGAGTGCGGTGGCGTACGGACTGGCGTTGGAATCGTAGCGGCTGCGTGAGAACAAAATTGAGCCGGTCAATATCGGATCGGCGACTTGTATTTGGTCGGCGGCCCGGCTGTCGGGTGCGTACGCAGTCATGAATAGACCGGATATAACAAGCGATGCCGCTGTCGCCACGCGGCAAGCAAATAGTGCGACGCTCATGCTGGACTACCTCTTGAATCTCCTGAGCGCGCGATGCTAGTTCCGATTTTGTGAAGTTCCAGAAAAAGAGTCGCGATCACCCTGATGCTTCGCCCCCATGCGAGCGAACCGAATTCATCATTGTTCACCGCATAAGCATGTCAATCGTTGTGAGTGCCGTGGCTACAGCGATCGTCGCATTAACGTTTTCTTCTTCACCACTGCTACACACTTCCGCCTCCGCGAACTTCCGTTTGGAGACGTCATGAGCCAGCGATTCGATGCAGTCGTCGTCGGGGCAGGGCAGGCCGGACCATCTTTAGCTGAACGCCTGGGTAAATCCGGGCGCAAAGTGGCGGTGATCGAGCGAAAACTGGTCGGCGGCACATGCGTCAACACCGGATGCATTCCCACCAAGGCGATGGTGGCCAGTGCGTATGTCGCACAGATGGGGCGTCGCGCCGGCAGTTATGGCGTGCTTGCCAATACTGACGTTCGCGTCGATATGGAACGAGTGTGGGAGCGTACGCAAGGCATATCGGGAAATTCGCGTAGCAGTGTCGAGAAGTGGTTGGCGGGTATGCAGAACGTCTCCCTGCTACGTGGACATGCCGCATTCGAATCACCGCGAAGCCTGCGTGTGGGCGATGACCTGATCGAGGCCGACGAGATTTTCCTAAACGTCGGCGGTCGCGCGATCGTGCCCGATTTTCCGGGCATCGATACGATTCCTTACCTCACCAACACCGGCATCTTGGCGCTGCGCGAGTTGCCGAAACATCTGGTGATCGTCGGCGGCAGTTATATCGGTCTGGAATTCGGGCAGATGTTCCGCCGCTTTGGCTCTGAAGTGACGATCGTCGAGCGCAGCGATCGTCTCTTGCCGCGGGAAGATCCTGAAGTGTCCGAAGCGGTGGTCGATATCCTGAAAAGGGAAGGTATTGCGTTCCAGCTGGCGGCGGAATGCATAGAAGTGCAGGGCAAGGCCGGTGATGTGCGTGTGGTGGCCAAATGTGCCCATCCACGGCTTGAGGTGCGTGGCACGCATCTTTTGCTGGCGGTAGGTCGGCGTCCCAATACGGATGAACTCGGCCTGGATAAAGCGGGCGTTGCCACGGACGAACGCGGCTACATCACGGTCGACGATCAATGCCGGACCAACGTCAAAGGCATATGGGCGCTCGGGGATTGCAACGGCAAGGGCGCTTTCACGCATACCTCTTACAACGATTATGAAATCGCGGCTGCCAATCTGCTGGATGGCGAGCCGCGTCGCATCTCCGACCGCATCACTGCGTACGCCTTATTTATCGATCCGCCATTGGCGCGCGTGGGGCTTACCGAGCAGGAGGCGCGCAAGCAAGGTCACAAGGTGGAAATCGGCGTCAGGCCCATGACGCGCGTCGGGCGCGCAATCGAGCGCGGCGAAACGCTCGGCTTCATGAAAATGATCGTGGATGCGGACAGTCAGCAATTGCTGGGCGCGACCATTCTTGGTGTCAACGGCGACGAGGCCATTCACAGCTTGCTCGACGTGATGTATGCCAAGGCCCCTTATCGAACCGTGACGCATGCCGTACACATCCATCCCACCGTTGCGGAACTGCTGCCGACGGCGCTGCAGAGTCTTTCTCCCGCAAAATAATGGGTGAATTTGGGTGCCAACCAAAACCTGAGATGAATTTCTCTGCACATCGGGTTTTTCGCATCATGATGATGTACGTCTTTTTTACGTCATGACGACGATATTGAACGTAACCTCGCAAGCGGCGTATCACGCCAAAATGGTTATTCAATAAGTCAAAGGCGCATTTCATGTCGAGCGCCGCAAAGCCGCTGAGGAGAGTGTTATGCGTTCCTATCGCCGTATTGCAGTTGTTTCGCTGGGCGTGCTGGCCATTGCCATGGGTGGGTGCAACGGCTACGTCAAGAAGGCCGATTTCGATTCGGCGATCAGCGAGTTGCGCGCCAATGACCAGAAGCAGCAACAGGAAATCGACAATCTCACACAGCAGATGCAGCAGCATTTTGCCGCCTACGATGCCAAGATTTCACAGCTGGCCGGACGCATTCGCGTCGATGCCGTTTCGCATTTTGCCTTCAACCAGGCCTCCTTGCGCGACGAAGACAAGCCGCTGCTCGATGATTTCGCCAAAACCGTATCGACGCATTTTCCGCAGGCAGTGGTGACCGTGGAAGGGTTTACCGATTCGGCCGGCGGCAGGGCCTACAACATGCGGCTTGGCCGTGAGCGGGCGGATGCGGTGCGTGACTATCTGGTTAAAAATGGCGGAATGTCCGCCGATAATGTACGTGTGGTCAGCTATGGCAAGGCAGAAAATCGCCAAGTGTTGAAGGGTAAATCGGGCGATGGTGGCGAGGCCAATCGCCGCGTTTCTCTGGTGGTTGAGTACGCGGGTACGCAAGCGGCGGCGCCGCCGGCTGCGTCTTGAGATTTTGTGTAGGCAGGGATGGAATCCCATGCATTACATGATGGGCTTGGGACGTTGTCGCCCTGTTGCCAATATCTTCCCGTAGGTTGGGCTGAGGCGGAGCCGAACCCCGACGTTGCCATTTCGATTGAGGTCGCGATGTTGTTGCATCTTGTGAGTTGATGCATTGCCTGCGGCGCTTTCGGCCTGAAGGCCGAGTCACTTTTCTTTGCTGGCCCAAAGAAAAGTAACCCAAAGAAATGGCCTAAAAGGCTCGCGGCATGGGAAGGATAAAAGCCTGAACGTTTACGGCTAGATGAAAACTTGATCTCCCAAGGCTCTACGTCCCGGCTATGCCGCGAGGCGCCGTGGCGCTGAGGACTTAAAGCGAGGCAGCCAAGCACGAGGTCTGCTTTAAGTCCTCAGCGCTTCGGCGCCTCGCGGTATCGCGACAGGGTGGAAGCGAGCGGGCCAACTATCCTCGCAGGGCCTTAAACCTTCAGGCTTGTAACCTGCGTAGTGCCATGAGCTCTTCAGGCCGTTTCTTTGGGTTACTTTTCTTTGGCCCGCAAAGAAAAGTGACTCGGTCGCCTACGGCGATCGAAAGCGCCGCAGGCAATGCATTAACTCACAAGATGCAACAACATCGCCAAACTACAAAAACATCCCCACCATAGCGATCCCCATAACCAGCGCAGCAATCCACCCGATATAGACCACGAACTTCGGCGCAAGAAAGTCACCCATCACTGACTTTCTGGAAACCAGTAAAAGGATCACCACCATCAGCGGCACCGCAACGACACCATTGATGACAGCGCTCCAGAACAACGCCTTCATCGGCGGCATGGGCGAATACTGAATGATCAGCGCCGCCAGTACGCTTGTAGCGATGACGCCATAGAAACCACGGGCGTCCTTCGCCTTGCGTTCCAGGCCCCATTGCCAGTTCATGGCTTCGCACAGCGCATAACTGGCTGAGCCTGCCAGCACGGGTACGCCGATCAGGCCGACGCCGAGAATGCCCAGCGCAAACAGCAGATACGCAAGATCGCCGGCCAAGGGGCGCAGTGCGCTGGCTGCCTGCGCCGCGGTGGTGATGTCGGTGATGCCGGCCACGTGCAGGGTGACGGCGGTTGCGAGGATGATGAAATAGGCGGCGATGTTGGAATAGAACATGCCGCTCCACGTGTCCCATCGGATGCGCATTAATTCGGACGGTCCGGAGGCAGCGTCCTGTACCAGCGGCTTGGCATCGCCTTTTAGCCGCATATCTTCGATTTCTTCGGAAGCCTGCCAGAAAAAAAGATACGGACTGATGGTGGTGCCGAATACACCGGTGATCATCGTCGCAGTCATCCGGCTTGGAACGACGTGCGGCCACAGCGTACGCCAAGCCACGTCGCGCCATGGCACGTGCACGGTAAACAGCACGGCGGCGTAAGCGAGCAGGGAAAGCGTCAGCCATTTGAGATAGAGCACATAACGGTGATAAGGCACCACGATCTGCAAGGCCAGCGTAAGGATGACGAAGAACACCGTCATGGCATGCCGATCGATGGACGTAACCAGCTCGGCCACTTCGCCCATGGCGGCGATGTCCGCCGCGATGTTGAGCGTGTTCGCAATCAGCAATAGCAACACCACCACCTTGAGTACGTAAGGCGGAAAGGACAGCTTGATGTTTGCCGCCAGGCCTTTCCCCGTTACTCGGCCGATGAGCGCGCACAGCGACTGGATCGCCGCCATCATCGGAAACGACAGCGGCATGGTCCACAGCATGTTCAGGCCGAACTGCGCACCGGCTTGCGAATAAGTGGCGATGCCGCTTGGATCGTCATCGGCCACGCCGGTAATCAGGCCGGGCCCGATAGCGGCCATGGGATGCTGTTTCAGTTTTTTCCAGAGTGCTTTGCCTGGCCCGGTCGATAAGGCATGACTGGCGCCGTCATCGGCCCCGGATTGCTGTTTGGAAGGTGGCGCAATCTCGGCTTTAGGGTCCCATCGAAAAGGCACGCTTCATATCCTTGGCTATCGGCAAACCAGTACAGGTACGTGGCTGCGCACCAGCACTTTTTGCGTCTCGCTGCCCAGCATCAACCGGTTAAGTCCATGCCAGCCATGCGTGGCCATCACGATCAGGTCGCAATGGTGCTCGTCGATCGCATCCAGGATCGCTTCGTGCGGACGCTCGCCGAAAACGTAGCGGCATTCGCAAGGCACCTGTGCCTCTTTGGCCAAGGCCTTGGCTTTGTCCAGGTAGCCCGTCGCGCTTTGCAGCGCCTGGTTGCTGTAGCGAAGCTCCGCTGCGGCAAGGATTTCGGTCATGTAAGCGATCGAATTGAATGGCGGCACCACATGCAGCGCCAGGACTTTTGCGCCAAAGGTATGGGCCAGATCAAGGCCCAGGCGGAAGGCGTTCAGCGACAGCTCCGATCCATCGATGGGTATCAGCATGTGCCTGAACAGCGCATTCGGCAGCACGCTGATGTCTTGCCGGCTGGTCACGGTTGCAGTGGACATGGGCAGTGTCTCCCGCGCACTTTGCGCTTGTATCGCTATCGGATTCGGTTGACTTGCATGATGCGGCAGATGCATTCCGAAATATTGATCGCGATCAACATGAAAGGTGGTGAGGTGCCTAATCTGTCCTCAAGCCGTTCCATGCAACAGGGGGCATCATGAAAGATCAAAGAAGCCAACCTGACCAACCCGCGTTTTCGACGCTGTCGATCTGGTTGCTGCTGATGGCGGTGGCCAGCGCGCTGGCCAGCTTGGTGAGGGGATACGAATCCATCCAGCCGGTCGCGGAGTGGGTCTGCGGCATCAGCGTGATCGCGCTGGTGGCCAGCTTGATCTACGACGCGCGTAAGTAGTCATCGCCGTACCCACGTGTACGAGGTGTGTCATGTTCAAGAACATTCTGCTTCCTACCGACGGTTCGGATCTCTCGCTTCGGGCTGCGCGCCTGGGGATTGAGTTGGCCAGGCAGATGGGTGCGCGCGTGCATGCCTATCACGTACTGAAACCGCTGGCCGCCGTCGCCTATATCTCCGATACGCTGCGGCACGCGCCGGACGATTACCGCCACGAAGCCATCGGCCGTGCGCAACGCCAGTTGGAAGCCATCCATGCATTGGCTAACGAGGCCGGCGTGCCATTCGACAGCGGTTATACATTTGACAACCGCCCTTACAGCGCCATCGTCGGCGCCGCGCAGCAATACGATTGCGATCTGATCGTGATGGGCACCCACGGACGCACGGGGCTGGACAGCCTGGTGCTTGGGAGCGAGACCAGCAAGGTGCTGAGCTGCGCGGATATACCGGTGTTGGTTTGTCGGTGACAACTTCCCCAGGAATGCGGAGAAGTTTCAGCATGCCGGATTAACTCCCTCTCCTGCGAGCAGGGGAGGGGGGAATCCATCAATGCTGCATAAACACCGGAATATCCGCATGCGCCATCACATGCCGCGTCGCACCGCCAAGCACGCGCTCGCGAATGCGTGAGTGCCCGTAGGAGCCCATGACCAGAAGATCCGCGCGCATCTCGTGCGCTCTGGTCAGCAGTGCCTCGCCGGCTTCGTCGGCCGGTACGCGTATGTAATGCGGCTTGGCGGCGACGCCATGGTGCATCAGGTAGACGATGGGATCGGGTTCGGTGACGCTGACCTGGTTGTCGTACGGTGTGCGTACCTCGCCATTGATCAACACCACTTCCTTGGCAAGCTGGATCAGCGGCAAGGCGCTGTGCAGCGCGCGAGTCGCTTCGTAGCTGCCGTTCCAGCCAATGACCACGCGCTCGAAGGAAACCGGATGGTTCCAATACGGCGGCAGCACCAGGCACGGTATGCGGCTGCTCAACATCGCTTCGCCGAGGATGTCGAAGATGCGCGCTTCGTCCACCATATCGCGTTCCAGCACCGCCAGATCGTGCCAGGCGCCGAGCTTGCGCAGCGTGGGTGCGACCGCCGTGCGTGTCACGGTCCACGCTGCATGGTGCGCGCCATGGCTGCGTGCGTAGGTCTGGAAGGCTACCGCATCGTCCAGGCATTCGTATTCCACTTCGGTGAGCAGGCTCATCACGGTGGGTTCCGATTCGTAGGCGCGCTGTTCGCGCAGTGCGCCCGGTACGTAGCAGGCCGTTACATTGCCGTTCCATCGCGCGGCGATGTCGACCGCGGTCACTACGGCAGGGCTCCATGGCCCGGTGGAGGTCGCCAGGGCGAGTACATCCTGGAAACGCAGCCCGGAGGGCGCGGCGGATTTGGTGGTGCTTTTTGACCCTTCGGCAAGCATGAATGTATCTCCTGCGAATCAATGTGGCAGCCTTTACAAGGGCAGCGAATAGACCACGGTCTTGGGATCTTCCGGGTGCGATTCACGCTTGAAGCCCAAGAAGTTGGCCAACTCGTGCATCGGTTCGTTGCCGGCGTCGTCGATGGAAAACATTCGGGTGAATTTGTGTTTACGCGCCATGTCGATCAGATGGTGCATCAACAGCACGGCCAAGCCGCGATGGCGCCAGTCGTCTGCCACCGTTACGGCGCATTCGCATTGTTTGCCGTCAGCGGAAGCCGAATAGCGGCTGATGCCCACTTCGCGCAGGTGGCCGTCGTCGTGTGCCAACGCCACGAAAGCCATGTCGTGCACGTAATCGACGTGCATCAATTGATCGATCAATTCCTTGCTGGGCTCTTTGAAGTCGCCCAGGAAGCGGTAACGCCTTGCTTCGGCGGATAAATTGCGAATGAATGCTTCTTCCATCGAACGATCGCTTTTGCGCAGCGGACGAACCAGCACCCGCGTTCCATCGCGCAAGGATTCGATCCAATGATCGCCTTCGAGCGCAGTGAGCAGTGCGGAGCTTCCGGCGGACGGTTGTTTGGTGGTGGGAGCCATGGCGAAGACCTCGCGGCAATAGGGTTCAAGGATTGCAGGGACTATTTAGCGCGCCGTATCCGCCGTGCACTTGACCCCGGTCAACTGCAGTGAAGTTCGCGCCACGGGCGAGCTGAACATGCTGATTTGATGCAGATCAATGCGATATCGCGCAGCTTGGACGATGGTGCATATACGGCATCCACATGCACGGAGAACCGTATGTTCGAGTTACTGATAAACGTCCAAGACATGCGTGACGACGACCCTGCTGTCCTACAGGGACTTGCGCTGGCGAGCCGTCACAACGCGTTCGTGACCGGCTTGAATATCGTGGAAGTTTTTCCGTCGACCATGGTGATGCCGGACGTGGCGGCGGTACTGCAGATGGAGGAGGAAGAGGCGAAGGCGCGCGACCCATGGTGGATGGATAAATGCCGCAAGCATGGCGTGGATGGCGCCTGGGAAGTGATCCGCGGCGTGTATGTGCCGGTGCTGGCAAGGCGCTCGTGCATGGCGGATGTGACGGTGAGCCGATTGCCGAGCCGCGAGCGGGCCTTACCCAGCGGCATGGACTACATTACGCGGGCGTTGTTTGCATCGGCTTCGCCCATGCTGCTCGTGCCGCCTAGCCTGGAAGAGCCGAAGCGGTTGACGCGCATTCTGGTGGCGTGGAATAGCACGCAGGAATCCATGCGTGCCTTGCGCGCCTCGCTACCGTTCTTGCGTGAAGCGGAAATGGTGAGCTTCATCGACGGTTCGAGCAACGAATTACCCGGCATTGCGCCACCGCCTTTACCGATTCGGGAGTGGCTGAAGCGACAGGGTGTCATGTTGCAGACCGTGCAGGATTTTCCCGCTTCCACGAATGTGGGCGAAGCGTTACTCAACCATGCCTATGCGATGCATGCCGATTTGCTGGTGATGGGAGCCTGGGGACATTCGCGTATCGGCGAATTGATTCTGGGCGGAACGACGCGGCATGTGCTGGAGCGGGCGAGGGTGCCGGTGTTGCTGGCGCATTGAGGCATGCGTCCAGCCGAGGAGGCTTCACAATACTTCACCGCCATTCCGGCGAAGGCCGGAATGGCGGTGAGGCAATATGAGGTTTAACGCAAGTCCACAGGGACAACGCCTACTCCTCCACAATCACCTTCTCCCCCGTCAACGCCGTCGACACGCGATGCATCAATTCGGCCAACGCGCCTAGCACATCATCCAGCGAGACGATGCCGATAAGGCGGTCATCCTCATCCACAATGGGCAAACGCCGTACGTGGCTGCCCAGCATCACATCGATCAGTTCGTCGATGGTGGAGTCCGGGCGGCACACGGCCAGCGGGATGGATTCGATGTCCCGCAGTGATTTGTCTTCGCCGTCTCCCTTCGACAAAAAGCGGACGGCCAGATCGCGGTCGGTGACGATACCGGTCGGCAACAGGCCAAGTAGCGTATTTCTCATCACGACCACGCAACCTACGTCGTGCTGCTGCATCGTATGGGCCGCCTCTGCGGGGCTGGCCGATTCGTTGAGATGAATAACGCGGGTGGTCCCGATATCTGCAGCGCGCATGGATGTTTCCTCTGGTGCACGGTTCCGACGCTAGGCCCAAGCGCAGAGTGAAAGCTTGATGCGCATCAAGCACCTGAGGAGTTGTTACAAACCGTTACAAACCGTTGCCGGCCCGAACTTCTTTGGTTACCCGCCGAACCTAGAGTAGACCCTGCAGCAAACAGAGGCTGCCTACTCGGGGACGTGTCATGACAGCGCTAGCATCCGCCGTACGCGAAATGCCCACCGGCAAACCCTATGCCTTGCTCGCCTTGGCGAACGACGACGGCATGGGCATCGACATCGAGACACTACGTCAGCACGTACCCGTGCGCCGCTGCAAGCACGCCGCGGGGCAGGGCATTTATCATGCCGGGCAGCCGTTCCAGGCCATCTACCTGGTGCATGCCGGCTCGTATAAAACCTGCGAGCTGGCTGACGACGGGCGCGAGCAAGTCACGGGTTTCCGCATGCGCGGTGACCTGATCGGCGTGGAATCGATTGGTCTGAAAACCTATTCCTGCGACGTTATCGCACTGGAAGACAGCGAAGCCTGGGAACTGCCGTATCCCGCCGTGTTGCGCGCCTGCCTGCACGTACCCGATCTGCAGGCGCGCATTACCGAAGCGCTTGCTGCCGAAATCCGTAATGATCGCTCGTGGATGCTGATGCTCGGTACGCTGGCAGCAGAACGCCGTGTAGCAGCCTTCCTGCTCGACGTCGCAGCACGTTACGACCGCCTGGGCTACAGCGCCAAGCACTTCATCCTGCGCATGAGCCGTATCGACATGGCCAGCTTTCTTGCGCTGAAGCACGAGACGGTAAGCCGTGCGCTGTCGCGCCTGGATAATCTCAACTACATCAACGTGCAGCGCCGCGAGGTGCGTGTGCTGGATGTGGCTGGCTTGCGCGAGATGGCAGGCGCGGCAGTGCATTGAGTCGTAACCCTTGCGGCCGTAAGGCAAGGACAGGCTTTTCATCTCAAGGGACGATCGCCATCTCCATCCCCGTACTGCGTTAGCATGACGCATCTGCGTCGGCAAGGACGGAAGGATGGCGGCATCCAGAGCGAAGGAATCACGCGCATGGCGGCACATTCCCGCCGGCGTGTGGGTGCTGGGATGCGTAAGCATGCTGATGGATGTTTCATCCGAGATGATCCACAGCCTCCTGCCGATGTTCATGGCGACCACGCTGGGCGCCAGCGCATTGATGATCGGTTTGATCGAAGGTCTGGCCGAATCGACAGCTCTGATCGTCAAAATTTTTTCCGGTGCATTGAGCGACTATCTGGGCAAGCGCAAAGGTCTTGCCGTGCTGGGCTACGCCTTGGGTGCGCTCACCAAACCGCTTTTCGCCATGGCATCGAGCGCCGGCGTCGTGTTGACGGCGCGCCTGCTGGACCGCGTAGGCAAAGGCATCCGAGGTGCGCCGCGCGATGCATTGGTCGCCGATCTGGTTCCACCCGCTGTACGCGGTGCCGCGTTCGGTCTGCGTCAAGCGCTGGATACGGTCGGCGCCTTTTTCGGACCGTTGTTGGCGACGCTTTTTATGCTGTGGTGGGCCAACAATTTTCGAGCCGTTTTCTGGGTAGCCGTGATTCCGGGCATGGCAGCCGTCGGCTTGCTGGCCTTTGGCCTGCGTGAGCCCGAGCATCAGCAAAGCGAAAAGCGCAGAAACCCGATTCGTCGCGACAATCTCATTCGACTTGGCGCCCCGTACTGGTGGGTGGTGATCGTCGGTGCCGTCTTTACGCTGGCGCGTTTCAGCGAAGCGTTTCTTGTACTTCGTGCGCAACACAGCGGCATTCCCGTTGCGTTCGTGCCGCTCGTGATGGTGGCGATGAATCTGGTCTATTCGATCTCGGCGTACCCCTTCGGCTGGCTGTCCGACCGGGTTCGTCATCATCGATTGCTTGCGGCGGGATTGGTCACGCTGATCGCCGCCGACGTGGTGCTCGCCACCGCAGCGCATTGGGGGATGGTGCTCGCGGGCGTGCTGCTTTGGGGCATGCACATGGGTATGACGCAAGGGCTGCTGGCGACGATGGTGGCCGATACGGCACCGAGCGACCTGCGCGGCACGGCGTTCGGTTTTTTCAATCTGGTCAGCGGCATGGCCATGTTGCTCGCCAGCGTCGTGGCGGGAGCGCTATGGGATCGCCTTGGCGCTTCGGCGACGTTCTATACCGGTGCGGGATTTGCGCTGCTGGCGATGATGACGTTGTTGCCGTCGAGTCGTTATGCCAATCGTCGTGCAGTTTCCTGAGTGGGCCGTAGCTACCCGCCGTCCCGATCCAGCACTCTGCGAATCATGCCGCCCAACTGCTCACGGCGATACGGTTTGCGCAGCAATTCATAAGCGCCGAAGGCCTGCGGATCGATATCCAGCGAAGCGTATTCATAGCCCGAGGTGAACAGCACCGGCAGATGAGGATGCTGTTCGCGCGCCTTGGCGGCCAGCTCGAAGCCGGTCATGTCATTGCCCAGCACCACGTCGGTGAACAGCAGATCGATGTTTGGATGAGTGGCCAGCAGCTCCAGTGCGGTTGCCGAGTCGGCGGCCTCGTACGGCACGTAGCCGAGCGTGCGCAAAAAGGCCATGGCAACACGCCGAACTTCCGATTCGTCTTCCACCACCAGTACGGTTTCGTGGCCTTTGCGTGAGAGCGGGGCCTGTGCATCGTCGCTGGATACGGTGGCGGCCACCGGCAAGTAAAGCTCCACGCGCGTGCCGCGATCCAGCTGGCTGTCGATATTGAGATGTCCGCCGGATTGCTTCACGAAGCCATACACCATGCTGAGTCCAAGGCCGCTGCCCTTGCCGGCGCCCTTGGTGGTGAAAAAGGGCTCGAGCACGTGCGCCAGGATTTCCGGCCGCATGCCGACACCCGTGTCGGTCACGGCGAACATTACGTATGAGCCCGGTTCAAGTCGCGCATCCGCTTCCATGCTCGGTACATGATGCGTGCGCGCCGTGATGGAAAGCTTGCCGCCGCGAGGCATGGCATCGCGCGCGTTCAGGGCAAGATTGAGCAGCGCCGCTTCGAGTTCGCCGGGGTCGGCATACACCGCCGGTACGTCATTGGTGCATTCGGCGGTGACGGCAATGCGTTCTCCCAGCGTGCGGCCCAGCATGTCGCTGAGATCGGACAGCAACTGCACCGTGCGCACGGCACGCGGCAGCAGATGTTGCCGGCGCGAGAACGCAAGCAGCTTGCGCGTGAGCGCTGCGCCGCGTTCCACTGCGCGCGAGGCGCTTTCCAGCGTTTCGCGCGTGGCGGGATCTTCGGGTGCATCGGCCTCCAATAGCTGCAGGTTGCCGGAAATCACCGTTAGCAGATTATTGAAATCGTGCGCGATGCCGCCGGTGAGCTGGCCCAGTGCATCCAGGCGTTGCGCATGCGCAAGTTGTTCCTCGCTGCGGCCGCGTTGAATGGCCGCGGCCAGAATGTTCGCGACCGATTGCAGAAATTGCAGCCGATCACGATCGAAGCTGCCGTGCTCGTGCGAGAGCCCGAGTAGAAGGCCCATCGGTCCGCGCCGATCGCGTAGCGGTACGATGGCCGCATCGGCGAAGTCATTGGCAAGCGCAGGGCAGGCATCGCGGAGGCTGGCGATGGCTGCATCTTGCGCTTCGGCTTCGCCGGTTGAACTGCTGGCAAAGGCCTGCAACTTGGTGTTGTTCGGTACATCGGACAACGCTTGTTTGGGCAAGCCCATCGAAGCGGGTACACGCAGGCCGGCATGGTGCGGATCGATCAGCATGATGGCCGCAGCAGGAATGCCAAGCGTGACCGTAACCAGATCCGGTATCTCGGCGATAGCTTTGTCGCCGTGCGTGGCCTCGAGCAGAAGCCGGCTGATTTGCGCTACCGCGGCGTCGAAGCGCGCGCGCTCCAAGGCTTGGCGTGCACGTTGCGTTTCGGAGATATCGCGAATCGACGCGGCGTAAAGCGTGCCGGCCGAAGCCGTTACAGGGCTCAGGCCGATTTCCACCGGGAACGATTGCCCGTCGGCGCGCACGCCGGTCAATTCGTAGCCGGCGCCCATCGGGCGCACGCGCGGGGTGGACATGTAATGCGTGCGATGCGCGATATGCGCCTGCCGCACGGAAGCGGGCAGCAACATTTCCACCTGCATGCCGGTGAGCGCACCCTCGTTGTAACCGAACAATGCCTCGGCGTGGGAATTGGCCAGCATGATCACGCCGCGTATATCCACCACGATCATCGCGTCCGGCGCCGCTTCGAAGAGCGCACGGAACAAGCTGGCGTCAGGGGCTTGCTTGGAAAACATATCGCTGCTCATAAGCGGCGCACGTTGGGAGAGAACAGGTAGCCCACGCCGCGTATCGACTTGATGCGCTGCGGATTGGCCGGATCGGCTTCGATCTTGCGTCGCAGGCGACCGATCTGCACATCGATCGATCGATCGAACGGCCCGGCGTCGCGGCCATGAATATGTGTCATCAACTGGTCGCGGGTAAGCACCTGGCTGGCGTGTTCCACGAACACGCGCAGCAGCGCAAATTCTCCACTGGTCAATGCGATGGCTTCACCTTGCGGACCGAACAGGCTGTGCGATTGCGCATCGAGCACGTACTCGTCGAAGACGAAGCGTTTGGATTCCGTTGTTGCTGCGCGTTTGACGGGCGCCGGCGATGCGCGGCGCAGCACACTGCGTACACGCGCCAACAGTTCACGCAGATCGAATGGTTTGGTCACGTAGTCGTCCGCGCCCAGTTCCAACCCCACCACGCGATCCACCGATTCGCCGCGCCCGGTCACGATGATCACCGGACCGTGCCAATGCTCGCGCAGGTGGCGCGTGAGGGTGAGGCCGTCTTCGCCGGGCAGCCCCAAATCGAGCATCACCAGATCGACTTGCTCGCCATTCAATACGCTGCGCATCTGCGTGCCGTCACCGGCCGTGCTGACCCGGAAACCGTTCGAGCTGAAATAGCGGCTGAGGATATGTGCGATCTCCGCATCGTCGTCCACCACCAGCACGTGCGCTAGCTGGCCGGTGGTCGGGGCGGGGCTGGGAGAGAGAGCCATCCGAACGTTGATCCCTGTATGCGCGCGGTGTTGCGACTGTGGCAGAAGGATACGCCACAGGATGGCATGTTGCAGTACGTGCCGGCTGGGTTGAATCGCCCTGGTCGGCGCAGGTTGGAGGGCATCGCAACGGACATGGGCGTGGCCTGTCAATTGATTTCCCTCAAACGCCAACGCCCGGCGACTTTCTAAAGTCGCTGCATGGAAAACACTGCCATCCAGGCTACCGGCCTCACCAAATCGTTCGGCCATGGCGATACGGTCACGCTGGCTGTGCGCGATGCCAGCTTTCAGGCGCGTTACGGGGAAATACTGTTCATCGTCGGGCCTTCCGGTAGTGGAAAGACCACGCTGCTCAGCATGATCTCCGGCATTCTGAGACCGACCTCGGGGACGGTCATTGTCAACGGCGCAAGCCTTTGGCAAATGGGCGCGGACGACCTGGCTGAATTTCGCCTGCGTACGATCGGCTTCGTATTCCAGGATTTTCATCTGTTTCCGCGCCTGACCACGGCGGAGAACGTCGCTATTCCGCTGGTGCTGCGCAAGGAAGATTGGGACGAGGCCGTGGCGAAAGGCGCGCAGACGCTGGAGATCGTCGGTTTGAAAAACCGCGCCGATTTGCCACCGGTGAAACTCAGCGGCGGCGAACAGCAGCGTGTGGCGATCGCCAGGGCGCTGGTGGGTGATCCAGAGCTGCTTATTCTCGACGAACCCACCGCATCGCTGGACGGCGACACCGGCCGCATGATCTTGCAGTTCGTGCGCGAGCACGTGCTCAACCCCAAGCGTTGCATTCTCATCGTTACGCACGATGCGCGCATCTTCGAATTCGCCGACCGCGTGATGCATATGGAAGACGGGCGCATCGCCGACCATGCGAGTCCTTCATCATGAACAACAAGATCATCTTTGGCCTGGCGGGGGCGGGTGTGCTGTTCGCCTTGGTCAGCGCTTATATCTATGGCCAGCAAAAGCCGCCGTTGCCGCCGGTGTTCAGTCCGCCTACCAATCCCTATGCAAGCGGCATCTACACCAACGGCATCGTGGAGAGCTATCAGGGCAGCGGCGAAAACATCAACCTCTACCCTGAGGTAGCCGGGCGCGTCGCACAGGTCTACGCACACGAAGGCGATCAGGTAAAAGCCGGGCAGCCGCTGGCGCTGGTCGACGATTCCGTGCAACAGGCGTTGGTAGCACAACAGCTGCATCAAGCCGAGGCGGCACAATCGCAATTGCAGGAACTGAAAGCCGAACCGCGCAAGGAAGCCCTGGACGTCGCCGCGGCACAGGTCGCGCAGGCGCAAGCCAGCGTGAAAACCGCCGACGATGCTTTCGAAAAGCAGCAGCATTCCTATCGCATCGATGCGCGTTCGGTGAGCAAGGACGCGCTCGACAGCGCGCGCGATGCCTTGCAGGCAGCACAAGCGAATCTTGAATACGCGCGTCGCCAATACGCGCTGACCAAGGCTGGCGCATGGGTGTACGACATCCACAATCAGGAAGCTCAATACAACGCGCTGGAGCAGGCTTATCAGTCATCCAATGCATTGCTGCGTAAATTCACCTTGCGTGCACCAGCCGATGGCGTGGTGCTGGCGGTCAACACGACGCCAGGCAGTTACGTGTCTTCACAAGGCGCTTACGACACCTATACGCAGGGCTACGGTCCGGTCGTGGTGATGGGCGCATCGCAGGATTATTTGTCGGTGCGTTGCTTCGTGGACGAAATCCTGGTGGCGCGTCTGCCGGCTGTGGACCATTTGCGCGCACAGATGTCGTTGCGTGGCGCCGATGTGAAGATTCCGCTGGAATTCGTGCGTATCCAGCCGTACGTGACACCGAAGATCCAACTCTCCGATCAGCGCCTGGAGCGCGTGGATTTGCGTGTGCTGCCGGTGATCTTCCGCTTCAGGAAGCCGGCAAATGTGGCCATCTATCCGGGGCAGCAGGTGGATGTGTATGTGGGCGAGAAGTAGTCGCTGTTTCGGCCTTGTGCGGAGATGCTCAAATCTCCGGGCCGTCATTCCCGCAAAAGCGGCCACGCGGGGAGAGCACACGCATGCTCGCTTTTGCGGGAATAAAGGCCGTAAGGCGGGAGCAGCCTTTGCGCTGAGCGGAGAAGGGCGTTTCCTGCATACAGCATGGATTGCCTTCATTGTCTTAACACTCTCCGCCTGCGCCGCCGGCCCCGACTTCAAACGCCCCGACACGCCACCCAATGCAAGCTACCTGCCACACGACGACCTTCCCGAATACATCACCGCCATCGGGCAGACACAGCATTTCGCGGAAGGCGCCGATATCAATGCCCATTGGTGGAGTGCTTTCCATTCACCCGCCATCGATGCATTGGTGTCGGATGCCATCGCCGGCAATCCGGATCTGCAAGCCGCCCAGGCCAGCCTGAAGGAAAGCGAAGACAATCTGCGCGCGGGACAAGGCATTTTCTTCCCGCAGATCGGCGTTGGCTTCGACGCCGCACGCCAGCGGATGGCACCAGGGCAGGGCGTGCGCGGAGTCGGCGGCATCTTCAGTCTGTTTACGCTCAGCGCAACGGTGAGTTACGCGCTGGACCTGTTTGGCGGTGAGCGCCGCACGGTCGAGGGCCTGCATGCTGGCGTGGATACTCAGCGCTATCTCATGCAGGGCACTTATCAGGCGCTTATCGGCAACGTGATCAATGCCGCGCTGGCGCGTCAGGCCTATGCAGACGAAATCACCGCCATGCATCAGCTGATCTCCTTGCAGACGCAGCAACTCGAGCTGGTCGAGGCACGCATCCATGCCGGAGAAGAGGCCTATGCGGATCTGCTCAGCCTGCGCAGTGCACGCGCTTCGAACTTTGCGCTGATGGCTTCGCTGGCGCTGAAGCGGGATCAGGCCGACCACCTGTTGCATACGCTGCTCGGCAAGGCACCGGGCGAAACGCGCTTGCCGGAGCTGCGTTTTGCGGATCTTCATTTGCCAGAAGTGCTGCCGGTCAGCCTGCCCTCCACCTTGGTGCGCCAACGGCCGGACATTCTTGCGGCGGAAGCGCGCCTGCACCGGGCCAGCGCGGATATCGGCGTGGCATCCGCGGCGCTGTTTCCGTCGATTACATTGAGTGGCGACTATGGTTCGGCCACCGACAGCACGGACAAGCTAGGGCAAAGTGGAAGCCGCTTCTGGAGTGCACAGGCGTCCGTGCAACAACCGCTGTTTCAGGGCGGCACACGCTGGTTCAATCGCAAGGCCGCGATCGATGCGTATCAAGCATCACTGCAGAATTACCGCAGCACGGTGCTGGCTGCATTCCAGCAAGTCGCCGATGTGCTCAAAGCATTGCAGCACGATGCAGAAGCGCTGCAAGCCAACGACGAAGCCAGCCGCAATGCGGCGCAGGCACTGCAGTTGGTGCAGGCCAATTACGCCGCGGGCCTGTCCAGCTATGTCGACGTGCTGGTGGCCGATGCGCAATACCGTCAGGCGGATATCGCCTACGTGCAGACTTTGGCCCAGCGTTATCAGGATACGATCGCCCTGTATGTCGCACTCGGCGGCGGCTGGTGGAACGAAAAGCACGCAGTGTCCATGAACACGTTGCCGGCGGAGCCGCGTCGATGAAATACGCCGGCCTATTCAAACTTGCCTACAAGCTGCTGGTGAACGATCGCGGCAAGTTCTCCGCGCTGCTGCTAGGCATTACGTTCGCCGTTTTTCTGATGGTGGAAATGACGTCGCTTTTTGCTGGCATCCTGACTCGCTCGGCATCCACGGTGACCAATGTCGGTTCGACGATGTGGATCATGGACCCCGCGGTACAGACCGTAGCCGCAAGCATTCCCATGCCCGACTACCTGTTGAATGCCGTGCGCAGTATTCACGGCGTGCGTTACGCCGTGCCGCTGTATTCGGGCGGCGCGCAGGTGAAGCTGAAAGACGGCACCTACCAGGCGGTGACCGTGATGGGCCTGGACGACACCAGCCTGGTGGGTCGACCGGCGCTGGAACAAGGCGAGATTCAGAATATTTATGCGGAGAACGCTTTCATCGTGGTCGACGATGCCGAATACGGCAAGCTCGGTAAACCAAGCATCGGTACGGAATTCGAACTCAACGACCACCGCGGCGTGATCGTGGGCGTCGCCAAGGTGAATTCATTTGGCCTGTTCGGCCTTCCTACGCTTTACACCACGTACCGCCGCGCCACCGAATATATACCTAATCCGCGTTTTACCACTTCTTACATTCTGGCCGAGCCGACCAACCCACAGGTCATTCCCCATATCGAGAAGGAAGTGGCGAAGCTGGGTTATGTGGCATTGACCAAAGGCGAATTCGAGCTTCGCATTGCCAATTTCTACAAATATCAAACGGGCGTGGGCACCAACATCATGCTGATGACCGTCATCAGCTTCATCGTAGGGCTGACCATTTCCGCGCAGACGTTCTACACGTTCGTGCTGGAGAACCTGGATAAGTTCGGTGCGCTCAAGGCCATCGGCGCCAAGGGTTATGAACTGACCTACATGATTCTGTTTCAGGTGACCTTTATCAGTCTTACGGGTTATGGATTGGGTACGGGTTTGTGTGCGTTGATGATTCTGGTTGCGCGCCTGCGCCTGCCCGATTACGCCGCATTGATCACGGTGCCTAATCTTGGGTTGGCATTGGGGATGGTGATTTTGATTGCGGCGGTGTCCAGCTATATCAGTATTCGCAAGGTTTTGAAGGTGGAGCCGTTTGATATTTTTCGTGGGTGACGGGTACGTGGAATAGATCAGAGGCGCTGCCTCACGGCCGTCATTCCTGCGAAAGCAGGCATCCATTTTGTTGTTGGCAATGTCGCAACAACCTCCGTAAACAACAGATAAGAACGATTACAAGAGCGGAAGCGATCAAATGCTTCCCTTGACCTACATCAACGAGCCCCCTCCCCATCACTGGCAAGGTGATGTCATTGCCGAGGACCGCGCCGTGACTCACCTGAAGGCACCCGCCGCCACCACGCTCGACCCCGCCGTGCACGCCTTGCAGGCGCGGTGGAGCGCATCGCTGTCGATGGAATCGCTGTACCTCGCTTTCGCCGACTGGTGGCTGCACCTGTTGCGCTCGCCGGGCAAGCGCTTGGATTTGCTGCAATTCGGCTTGAAGGAGGCGCAACAGGTTCAGGCCTATGCGCTCAAATGCGCGCTTCGAAGCAACGGTGGGCCCACGCCCTGCGCGGAGTTGCCGGCGAATGATCGCCGCTTTGTCGAGCCGGAGTGGCGGCTATGGCCATTCAACGTGCTGCATCAATGCTTTCTATTGCAGCAACGCTGGTGGCATGCGGCGGTGACCGGCGTGCACGGGGTGTCGCAACACCATCAGGACGTCATGGATTTCGTCACGCGCCAATGGCTGGACATGCTGTCGCCGGGCAATTTTCTGCTCACCAATCCGGTCGTGCTCAAGCACACGCAGCAGGAAGGGGGCGGCAATCTCATACGTGGGGCGTTGAACTGGATGGATGATGTGATGCGTTATATCAGCGGCGCTGCGCAACAGGGCAGCGAGCGCTTTACAGTGGGGCGCGATGTTGCCGTTACACCCGGTCGGGTGGTGCTGCGCAATGCACTGATCGAATTGATCCAGTACACGCCGACCACGGCAACGGTGCGGCCGGAACCGATTCTGATCGTGCCGGCGTGGATCATGAAGTATTACGTGCTGGATCTTTCGCCAGGCAATTCTTTGATCGGCTATCTGATTGGGCAGGGTTACACGGTTTTCTGCATTTCGTGGAAGAACCCGGATCGCTCCGATGCAAAGCTTTCGATGCACGACTACCAGGATCTCGGCGTACGCGCCGCGCTTGCCGCGGTCAACACCATCGTTCCGCACAGCCACGTGCACGCAGTCGGCTACTGCCTTGGCGGTACGCTGCTGTCGATTGCGGCGGCAGCCATGGCGCGCGACGGCGACGATCGCCTGGCGTCGCTGACGTTGCTGGCTACGCAAACCGATTTCACCGAGCCGGGCGAACTGGCTTTGTTTATCGACGAAAGCGAGATTTCCCTACTGGAAGATGAGATGAACCAGGCTGGCTATCTCAGCGCATCGCAGATGGCCGGCGCGTTTCAGATGCTTCGCTCTTATGATCTGCTGTGGTCGCGCATGATCAACGACTATCTGCTCGGCCAGCACAGCAGCATGAACGACCTGATGGCGTGGAACGCCGATGCCACGCGCATGCCGGCGAAGATGCATTCGCAATATCTGCGCAGCCTGTACCTGCATAACGACCTTGCCGAAGGCCGCTACCAGGTCGACGACAAACCGGTGGATTTGAAGGACATTGCCACACCGTTGTTCAGCGTCGCCACCGAAACCGATCACGTCGCACCGTGGCACTCGGTCTACAAAGTGCATCACCTGTTCACGGGTGAAGTCACCTTCGTATTGACCAGCGGCGGGCACAACGCCGGCATCGTCAGCGAGCCTGGGCATCCGGGGCGCCGTTTTCGCATGTTGGTACGCCCGCGTGGCACACATGCGCTTGCTTCTGACACTTGGTTGTCACGAGCCGAGCGCAAGGATGGTTCGTGGTGGCCGGCGTGGCGCGAGTGGCTCGACGCGCACTCCGGTACGCCGACAGCACCGCCTCCGATGGGTTTGCCTGGGTGTGCCGAAAACGAGTTGCCGGTAGCGCCGGGGCGGTACGTGCTGGAGAAATGAAAGCATGAACAACGCGCGCTACACCATCACCTTGTCTGCGCATCGCGCGCAGCTGTCTGTCACGCCGGACGATGACGTGATGCTTCGTTGCACGGATCTGCGTGTCATTCCCTGAGGGCGCCATCATGACTACCACTCAAACCGACATCCCGTTCGAACTGTATAAGGCCAATCTGCAGTTCGCCCTGCGTACCAACAAGCTGCTGAAAGAATGCGGCCAGCGTTGGCTGGATACGTTCGATCACGCCATGGGCGAGAGCGTTGCCGAAACCCAGGAAGAGATCGACAAGCTTTCGTTGAACGACGATTGGCAGTCGTTGGCTGCGATTCCCGCCGAAACATTCTTGCGCCTGATGCAGGAACGCGTGGGCGATTCGCAATCGATCGCGCAAGCCGCGGTCACCAACCAGACCCGCTTCATCACCGGGCTGCAGGACGCCTTCCTGATGTGGCAGCGCGAAACCGCCAAAGCGATGGGCGGGTTGCAAGCCGCCAAGCCGTTCAATGCGGCGCTGGGCGATTTCTTCAAGCTGTTCGCCAATGCAGCGAATGTGACGAACGCGGGAGGCCGTCATGAGCACTGAGCATGTTGCTCTGGTGACCGGCGGCATGGGCGGCATCGGCGAGGCGATTGCAAGAGCCTTGCACGATGCCGGCGACACGGTGCTGGTGACGCATTCGCCTCACAATGACCATGTCGACACCTGGCTCGCGCAGCAGGAATCACAGGGTTATCACTACAAAACCTATGCCGCCGATGTGGCCGATTACGAATCGTGCCGACAGATGGCCGACGCCATTGCCAAGGATGGCCACCAGGTGGACATCCTGATCAACAATGCAGGTATCACGCGCGACGGACGCTTCCTGAAGATGAGCCGGGAGGACTGGGAGGCGGTGATGCATACCGATCTCGACTCCATGTTCAACGTCACCAAGCAGTTCTGTTCGGGCATGGTCGAGCGCGGCTGGGGCCGTATCGTGAACATCGGTTCGATCAATGGCACCAAGGGGCAGTTTGGCCAGTGCAACTACGCCGCCGCGAAAGCCGGCATCCACGGGTTCACCGAATCGCTGGCCCTGGAAGTGGCGCGCCATGGCGTCACCGTGAATACCGTGTCGCCCGGCTACACCAACACGCACATGGTGTCGGCCGTGCCCAAGGAGGTGCTGGATAGCAAGGTGATTCCGCTGATTCCGGTGGGCAGGCTGGGCCGGCCTGACGAGATTGCCGCGCTCGTCGCCTTTATCTGCAGCAATTCGGCAGCCTTCATGACCGGCAGCAATGTCGCCATGAACGGCGGCCAGCACATGTATTGAGAAGGTCAGCGACATGAGTGCCGTCATCGCCACCGCCGCGCCCGGTTGTATCGAAAACCACACCTTCAGCGAGCTTGTGGTGGGCGAAAGCGTGCGCATACGCCGCACGCTCACTTTGCGGGATATCGAGCTGTGCGATGTCGTGTCCGGTGCCAATGCCATGGCGATAACGCCGGAGCAGGAGGGCTGCAAGCCGGTTGCGGACGGCATGTGGGCGAGTTCCTTGATCTGGGCCGTGCTCGAAACGCAATTGCCCGGGCCGGGGACGATCCATCTCTCGCAGGATCTGCATTTCCACGCTCCGGTCGCGTTAGGCGATACGGTGGACGTGATCGTCACCGTCACCGACAAAGATCCGCTACGTCAACGCGTCACGCTTCATTGTTGCGTGCGCAATCAATATGGCGCGGACGTGATGCTCGGCACGGCGGTCGTGCAGGCGCCGGCTAAAAAAATCCGCTGCGAGCGGACCGATCTTCCCGAGGTGCAAATCGCCGATCACCACCGCTTTCGCCCTCTGCTGGCGAGTGCGAAGAAGTGTCCTGCGTTGAGGACGGCCATCGCGCATCCGTGTGACGAAGCGGCCATCGCTGCCGCGGTGGAAGCGGCCCGGGAAGGGTTGATCGAGCCAATCTTTGTCGGCCCGGCGGCGAAGATCGCCGCGGCTGCCAAATTGGCCGGAGTGGACATCAAGTCGTATCGCGTGGTGGATGCGCCGCATAGTCATGCGGCTGCGGAGCAAGCCGTTGCGCTGGTGAAAAGCGGTGAAGCGAAGCTGCTGATGAAGGGCTCGCTGCATACCGATGAATTGATGCGCGCCGTGCTGGCCGAATCCGGATTGCGTACGGGTCGGCGATTGAGCCACGTGTATGTGATGGCTGTGCCCAGCTATGCGCACCTGCTGCTGGTGACGGATGCGGCCATCAATATCGCGCCGACTTTGCTGGAAAAACGCGACATCATCCAGAATGCGATCGATCTGGCCCACGTGCTTGGCATTGCTGCGCCTAAAGTGGCGGTGCTGTCGGCGGTGGAAACGGTGAATCCGGCCATTCCCTCCACGGTGGACGCGGCGGCTTTGTGCAAGATGGCCGAGCGCGGGCAGATCACGGGCGGCGTCGTCGACGGCCCGCTGGCTTTCGACAATGCGATCAGTACGCTGGCCGCGCGCGAAAAAGGCATTGTGTCCCCCGTGGCAGGCGCGGCCGACATCCTGGTAGTGCCCGATCTGGAATCGGGCAACTTGCTGGCCAAACAGCTGACCTTTCTTGCGGGAGCCGATGCGGCCGGCATTGTGATGGGCGCGCAAGTGCCGATCATTCTCACCAGCCGTGCGGATGCACCTCGCGCTCGCACTGCTTCATGCGCGGTGGCTGTATTGGTCGCGTGTGCAGTCACGTCGAAAGCTGACGCCAAGGCGAGGTGACTGATCATGTCCAAGGCGATCCTCACGCTCAATGTAGGCTCTTCCAGCATCAAGTTTGCGCTGTACGAGCAAGGCCTCAGCACGCAGCGTCTCGTCTCGCACGGTGTAATCGAAGATATTGGGGCAACGCCGCGTTTCACCGCGCGCGCTCCGGATGGCAGTGTGCTCGACGCCTTCGAATGGAAAACCTCTGAGGTGCTGAACCATGAAGCGCTGCTCAAACCCTTGCTGGCTTGGGTCACTTCGCATCTGGGCGAAGACGCGCTTGTTGCGGTAGGGCATCGCATTGTGCACGGAGGGCGTGCGTTCGATCGACCTGTGCGCATCGACCATGACGTGCTGGCCGAGCTGGAACGTCTGAATCCGCTGGCGCCTTTGCATCAGCCGCACAACCTGGCCGCGGTGAAGGCAGTCACGCACTTGCGGCCGGATCTGCTGCAGGTGGCATGCTTCGATACCGCGTTTCATCACGCGATGCCGCATGTGGCGACGCAATGGGCTTTGCCGCGCGCCTATACCGAGAAAGGTGTGCGCCGATACGGGTTTCATGGCCTCTCCTATGAATATCTGATCGGCCGGCTGCGCAAGTTGGCGCCGACGCTGGCGAAGGGGCGCGTGATCATGGCGCACCTTGGCAATGGTGCCAGCCTGTGCGCCATGCGCGATGGTCGAAGCATTGACACAACGATGGGTTTCACCACATTGGATGGACTCGTGATGGGTACGCGTAGCGGCAGCCTCGATCCGGGCTTGGTGCCGTTTTTGCAGCGCACGTATGGCCTCAGCGCGGCGGATGTTGAGCACTTGCTTTATCACGATTGCGGACTGCTCGGCGTTTCCGGCATCAGCAACGACATGCGCACGCTGCTGGCCTGCGACGATCCGCATGCGAGAGAAGCCATCGAACTGTTCGTTTATCGCATTGTGAAAGAAATCGGCGCGCTCACCTCCGCATTGGGTGGGGTGGATGCGTTGGTATTTTCCGCCGGCATCGGCGAACACGCCGCACCGGTCCGCAGCGCAGTATGCGAAGGACTTGCATGGCTGGGCGTGGAATGCAACGAGAGGGCCAATCGTGAGCATGAAACCTTGATCAGCACCTCACACAGCGCAGTGCATGTCTTCGTTGTGGCGACCGATGAAGAGGCGATGATCGCCACACATACCGCCGCCGTCATGCGGGCGCATTCACCGCAATCCGAAGCGGCCTGACTTTTTGCACAAGGAGAATGCCATGAACACCTCGATCTATGATTTCGATACGCGCTTTGCACCGTTCGAAGCGTTTGCACCGTTTACGCCGTATGCGCCTTTTGCACTGATGGCCTGGTTCGCCGCGGCCCCTGCGCAGTGGTGGACGAATGCTTTCCTCAGCACGTGCAGCATGCTGTCGGAGGCGATGGTCACCACGATGACGTATCCATTCAGTACGCCTGGGGCTACCTATGGCCCGCATGCGCACAGCAATGAGCAGCCTGAGGCTCTGCGCAAACTGGGATGACAATCCCGGCATTGCGATGCATACATGCGTGGTTAGGCTGGGGTTTCATCCCGGCCCGCCCATGCCATGCATCCGTGGTGAATTAGTGGCAGACCAGCACCGGCACGGATGACTTCAACATCACCTTGTGTGTCTCGCTGCCCATCAACACCCGTGCCAGGCCCTGCCAACTGTGTGACGCCATGACGATCAGATCGCATTTGCGCTCCGTCGCGGTCTTCAGGATCGCCTCATAAGGCTGTTCGCCGAACAGCAAGACGCGATCGAACGGTACGCCCGCTTCAGCGGCGATAGCGCGAGCCTGTTCCAGATAGCGTTCGGCAAAGCGGGTGGCTTCCTTGGCGTAGTCGAACTCTACCGATGCCATGATTTCGGCGACATAAGCGATGGTTTGCGCGGGCGGAACGGCATGCAGCGCAATCACGCTCGCGCCGCAGGTCTTTGCCAGGTTCACACCGAGCCGGACTGCCTTTAACGATAATTCCGAGCCATCGGTCGGAAGAAGGATCTGCTTGAACATGCTGCCTCCACGAAGCACGCGTTGCGAGCGATGGGGTGGATGGTGTGCGAACCGTCCGGGTGGCGTCTTGAGCCACGTCAACTCGGTGATGAGTGTTATTCGCAATGATGAATGGGTATTTGTACGGCTTTCCGTAAAGCTGGACCTTGCCTCCCGTCACCCCGGCGAGATGGATTGTCCCTAATGGAGGTGAATGCCATGCACGCCATGGTGCTCGACAACATCGGCAAGCCATTGAGCTTGCGAACGCTATCCGACCCCGTGCCAGGCAACGGCGAAGTGCGGCTCCACGTCGAGGCATGCGGCGTATGTCGTACCGATCTGCACGTGGTGGACGGCGAATTGCCGGATGTCGCAACACCCATGATTCCCGGTCACGAATGCGTAGGGGTTGTCGAAGCCATCGGCCCCGGTGTTTCGGGCGTTGCCGTCGGCGAGCGGATGGGCGTGCCGTGGTTAGGCGGTACGTGCGGCCATTGCGAATACTGTCGTGCCGGACGCGAGAATCTATGCGACGCGCCAGAGTTCACCGGCTACACGCGACCCGGCGGTTACGCCACGCATATCGTGGCGCGCGCGGACTACTGCGTACGTCTTCCAAACGATGCCGATCCGGTGGCGCTGGCGCCCTTGCTGTGCGCGGGCCTGATCGGTTGGCGTTGCTTGAAGAAAGCCGGCGATGCGCGCGATCTTGGCCTTTATGGCTTTGGCGCGGCGGCGCATATCATTGCGCAGATCGCGCGCCGGCAGCAGCGTCATGTTTATGCCTTTACTCGCGCAGGCGACAGCAAGGCGCAGGATTTCGCGCTCTCACTGGGAGCAAGCTGGGCCGGCGCGTCAGAAATATCACCGCCCGTGCCGCTGGATGCGGCGATTCTGTTTGCACCGGTCGGCGCGCTGGTGCCGCAGGCGCTGCGTGCCGTCAAAAAGGGCGGTCGCGTGGTATGTGGCGGCATCCATATGTCCGACATTCCATCCTTTCCGTATCGCTGGTTGTGGGAAGAACGCGAAGTGATATCCGTGGCCAATCTCACGCGCGCGGATGCGCGGGAGTTCTTTGCGGAAGATGCATGCAAAGACGTACATACATCGACCCGGGTCTATCCGTTGGAGCAGGCGAATCAGGCATTGGAGGATTTACGGGCAGGGCGCTTGAGCGGGGCCGCCGTGTTGCGGCCATAAGTTGCGGGCCTGATCGGCTCGATGGTCAGGCTTTGGATGCGGATTTCGCCACGAACTGATCGTAGGCTTCGACGGCTTGCGCCGCATACATCACGCTCGGGCCTGCGCCCATGTAGATGGCCATGCCCATCGTCTCCATGATTTCCTCTCGCGTGGCGCCGTGCTTCACAGCGGCTTCCGCGTGAAAAGCAACACAGGCGTCGCAACGAATGGCCACAGAGATGCCCAGGGCAAGCAGTTCCTTGGTTTTCGTATCCAGCGCTTTCGGTGCAAGCGCCGCCTTGGCGAGCGCCGAGAAGGCACTCATCGTATCGGGTGTTCCTGTCCGGACTTCCTTGAGCATCTGCGACAGGTCCTTGGTCATTTCGGTCCATGGCTTGTACATGAGCGATCTCCCCTATAGATGGAAGTGGGACGTGGAGCAAAGGGTCACACCGAGTGCGATCGCACCCAACGGACCAGGGTTTCGGCGTTTTGCGCGCCTGCCATGTGGTCGATGACCTTGCCTCGATGGATCAGCAGCACGGTCGGAATGCTGCGAATGCCGTACTGCGCGGCCGCCGCTTGTGCATCGTCGATGTTGAGCTTCAGCAGCCGGACACGCGGTTCGAGCAGCGCCGCCGCCTGCTCGAATTGCGGCGCCATCATTCGGCAGGGTCCGCACCACGGCGCCCACATATCGACCAGCAACGGCAGGTCGTTCATGCGCACATGCGTATGGAAATCCGCTTCATCCACTTCCAGCGGATGTCCCGAGAACAGTGGCCGATGACAGCTTCCGCACTTCGCCTGATCGGCCAATCGCTCGGCGGGTACGCGGTTGAGCTTTCTGCAGGCGGGACAAAGTACATGGACGGATGAACTTTGTTCGGTGGAGGTGGACATCTCAGTCGATCTCCTTGAAAAGAGCGTGATCACGCGTTGGCGTAATGCGCATGCGCGCCACGCCGCGAAAGCCACGCGTAGTAGAGCAACGGAATCACCAGCAGCGTCAGTATCGTCGACACCAGAATGCCGAAGATCAGCGACACGGCCAGGCCTTGGAAGATCGGATCGTCGAGGATGAAGAAACCGCCTGCCATCGCTGCGACGCCGGTCAGCACGATGGGTTTTGCGCGCACCGCCGCCGCTTCGATCACCGCTTCTTCCAGCGGCCTTCCTGCGGCGAGTGCGTGGTTGATGAAATCGATCAGCAGAATCGAATTGCGCACGATGATGCCAGCCAGCGCGATCATGCCGATCATCGAGGTTGCGGTGTATTGCGCGCCCAGCAGTGCATGGCCGGGCATCACGCCGATCACGGTGAGCGGAATCGGGGCCATGATGATCAGCGGCACCAGATAGCTTTTGAACTGGCCCACCACCAGCAGATAGATCAACACCAGGCCCACCGAATAAGCCAGGCCCATGTCGCGGAAGGTTTCATAGGTGATCTGCCATTCACCGTCCCATTTCATCGCAAGGCCGCTCGTGTCTTGCGGCTGCGCGATGAAGTGCTGGTCGATGGTTTGGCCCAAGACTTTTTCGTGCCGCAGTTGGCTCACCATCTTGAACATCCCGTACAGCGGGCTATCGGTGGCGCCGGCTTCGTCACCGACCACATAGGCATAGGGCAGCAGATCTTTGTGGTAGATAGCCTTTTCCCAGTCATCCGAGTGCACGCTGACGACTTCCGAAAGCGGCACCAGCGCGCCGTACTTCGTGTCGGCACGCGGTTCAAACAGTTCGGCGAACGACGTAACCGGCATCGGCGCAACGCCGTGTGCACGAATACGTAGCGCCAATAGTTGTGCGAGCGATGCCTGGTCGCCTGCCGGCAAGCGCAAACGCACGGGCACGGCGTACTTGGCGTGGCCATCCATCAGATAGGTGGCATCGTCGCCGGACAAGGCCGTGCGAAGCGCCTGCGCGACATCGGCCTGGCTGAGGCCGAGCTTCGCCGCGCGTTGGCGATCCACTACGACTACGTTGCGTGGTGAATCGGCTTCCACACTGGTATCGATGTCCACGATATCCGGCGTGGCGGCGAACATCTTCTTCAAGCGCTGCGCTGCGGTTCGCACGGTGTCGTAATCGGGGCCGTACACTTCGGCCACGATCGGTGCCAGCACCGGCGGGCCGGGCGGCACTTCCACCACTTTCACCGAGGCGCCGTAGCGTGCGCCGATCTTCGCCAGCGTGGGGCGTGCGGCGAGCGCAATCGCGTGGCTTTGGCGGCTGCGCAGTTCCTTGTCGACCAGGTTGACTTGCAGGTCGCCGACGATCGGTCCGCTGCGCAAGTAGTACTGGCGCACCAGGCCGTTGAAAGTGATCGGTGCAGCAGTGCCCGCGTAACCCTGCCAGTTTTTCACTTCAGGAAGGGTGGACACGGCTTGCGCCAACTCGGTCAGCACACGATGGGTGCTTTCCAGCGTGCTGCCGACGGGCATGTCCACCACCACCTGGAATTCGGATTTGTTGTCGAACGGCAGCATTTTCAGCACCACCGCTTTCACCAGCACCAGCCCGGCCGCGGCAAACACCAACAACCCCATGAATGCAAACAGCCGTTTGCGCCGGCGCGGTGCGCGCTCACCATCGATGAAGGGAAACATGAGTCGATGGAACAAACGATATAGCGCACTGTTGCCAGGGCCATCCGCTGTCGCTTCCGGGTGATGATGTGCGCGCCGCAGCAAGCGGAAGGCGAGCCACGGCGTCACTATCAGCGCCACCGCCAGCGACAGCACCATACCGGCCGACGCGTTGATCGGGATCGGCCGCATGTAAGGCCCCATCAAGCCGGAGACGAAGGCCATCGGCAGCAGGGCGGCGATCACAGTGAAAGTGGCCAGAATGGTGGGGCCGCCCACTTCGCTCACTGCCGCGGGAATCGCTTCTTGCAGCGAGCCGCCCATTGCCATGTGCCGATGGACGTTTTCCACCACCACGATCGCATCGTCCACCAGAATGCCGATGGAGAAGATCAAGGCGAACAGCGATACGCGATTGATGGTGAAACCCATCGCCCAGGAGGCGAACAACGTGAGCATCAACGTGATGATCACCGCGCTGCCCACCACGATGGCTTCGCGCCAACCCAGCGCCAGCAGCACCAGCAGCACGACGGAGGCGGTGGCGAAGATCAATTTGTGGATAAGCCGGTTGGCCTTGTCGGTGGCGGTTTGTCCGTAGTCGCGCGTGATTTCGACATGGATGCCGGCAGGAATCGCCACGCCTTGCAAGGTTTTCAAACGCGCTGCAATCGCCGTGGTGATGTCGGCGGCATTCGTTCCCGGCTTCTTGGCGATGGCGATGGTTACGGCGGATGCGGAGCCGGTAATCGGTCCACCTTTGCCGGGCGGCGTGCCGAACCACGCGTAGTGATCGGGCAGGTCAGCACCTTGGTGAATGCGCGCGACGTCGGAGAGGAACACCGGCTGTCCTTTCTGCAAGCCGATCACCAGCTTCGCCACATCATCGGCATGGGCGAGGAATGTACCGGCCGTCACCGGAACGTTGCTGTCGTTGGCGATGCGATCGCCGGCCTGCGTCACGACATTCGCCGCCTTGAGCGCGCCCGACAGATCGGTGATCGACATGCCGTAGGAAGCGAGCCGGGTGGCATCCAGTTCCACCATCACCGCGCGCTCGGGCGCACCGATGGTGTAGACGTCGCGCGTGCCGGGTATGCGCTTGAGTTCCGTTTCCAGCGTGTGTGCGACTTCGCCGAGCTGGGTGGGCGTTGCGCCGGGGCGATCGCTCCACAACGTCAATGCCATCACCGGTACGTCGTCGATGCCCATCGGGCGAATCAGCGGCTGGCCCACGCCCAGTGAGCGCGGCACGAAATCCTGATTTTGAAAGACCTGGTTGTAGAGCCGGACGATAGCGGTTTGACGCGGCACGCCTACCTGGAATTCCACGGTGATGATGGCGATGCCGGGACGGCTCACCGAATAGACGTGCTTGATGCCTTCGAGTTCCGCCAGCTTCTGCTCCAGCGGGAACGCCACCAGGTTTTCCACATCGTGCACGTCGGCGCCGGGGAAGGGCACCATCACGTTCGCCATGGTCACGTCGATCTGCGGCTCTTCTTCGCGCGGCGTGATCATCATGGCCGCCACACCCAACAGCAACGCGGCGATGGCAAGCACCGGCGTGAGCGGCGAAGTGAGAAAGCTGCGCGCGATGCGGCCGGAAAAGCCCAGCGGTGCGGTCATGGGGCAGCTCCGCGGTGCCGTTCGATCAATTGACGACCCGCGGCGGCAGGATCGGTGGCGATGCGTTCGCCATCGTCCAACCCGGCCAGTATTTCGATGCGGTCGTCGTAGCGGCGGCCGGTGCGCACTTGCCGCAGCAAGATGCGATCGTTGTCGAGTACGTAAATGCCTTGCAGTTCACCGTGCTGCATCACTGCCGAAACAGGCACCAATAAGCGTTGTGCCTCGCCAGTGGCGAACGCCACTTTCACCGTCATGCCCGGATAAAGGCCGGTGTGGTCGCCCGACATCTCCACGCGCACAGAAAAGCTGTGCGTATCCGGATCGGCATAGGGAAACACGGTGACCGAAGCGCCTGGAATGCGCACGCCATCGCTGGCTGGAAAGACGAATGCCGAGCGATAACGGCGAATCGCATCCACTGCGCTCTGCGGTACTTGCACGGTTACGCGCAGATCCTTCAGCGAGGCGATGGCTATCAGTTGCTGCGGAACGGGAGGCCCCGCTTGTACCGATTCGCCCACCTGCACATAGCGGCGCGTAACGATGGCGTCGTACGGCGCGCGTACGACGGTGTAATCCTCCTGCATGCCGATCTGCCGCCCATTGGCCTGGGCGGCGAGTACTGCAGCGTAAGCGCTATCACGTTGCGCCAGCGCGGCGTCCAGGCTGGCCTTGGCGATCAGCCCCTTATCGTAGATGGCGGCAATACGCTGGTAATTGAGCCTGGCGTTTTCATAGGTGGCTTGCGCCGAGGCGATCTGCGCCCGGGCCGAGCGTGTGGCGGAAGACTGCTCCACGTTGCTGAAACGAACCAGTACTGCGCCGGCTGGCACCACATCGTTGACGTCGTAAGGCAGTTCGATCACGCGCGCACTGGTCTGCGCGGACAGTACCGCCGAATGGATGGCTTCCACCGTGCCGTCCCAGATCTGTTCCTGTGGCGCGATTTGCGCATGCACGACCAGCGAGGCCAGTGCAGGAGGCGTCGTTTGTGCAACGGGGTGCGGGCGCCGGTCGCCGCACGCGCATAGCGAGACAGCCAGCCAAAGCAAAGCAAGGGGACGCAGAGGAGGTCTCATTCGTATCAGCCATTGCACCGATTGCGTATCAGCAAGGAAAAGCGGAACCGGGCTTCGCGCCAAAGCGCGAAAGCATCTTGGCCAATGGGCAAAAGCCGGTGAAAGAGGACTGCAGCATGTTGGCGCCCACGAACACGGTGAGCAGGAACCACCATGGCGAGACGAAATAGCCCAACGCCACACTCAGCAGCACCATGCTGCCGGCGAAGGCCAGAACGATGCGATCGATGTTCATGATCTTGCTCCCTTTACGATGAAACGTTGCAGTGAAAACTCAGTGGTGCGACGCCGTGGATTTCAGCGTTTCGATATCCAGCAGCTTGAGCACGTAGCGCTCGAACACCGGATGCGTGTTGCCGGTGCGCATCTTCTTCAGGTAGTACTTCTCGAACGCCGCTTTGGCCACGTGCACCCATTTGCCGGTTTTGGCCCAGGTGACGTTGCGCGGCGGAATCTGCGGCAAGGCGACGAACGCGGCGCCGGTTTCGCCCATGTCGGCCAGGCAGATCGCATTCCACGTGGCGCGCGCATCGGCGGTGCCGCCTTCGATCTCGGCGCGGATGTTCTGCACGATCGCGCTGACCATCGACTCGATCATGAAACCGGTCTTGGGTGCGCCCGTGGGTACCGGCGTGCTCTCCACCGGCGGAATCGCCACGCATACGCCGGCGGCGAAGACGTTGCGATAAATCGGGTTGCGTTGGTAGGCGTCGATCTGCACGAAACCGCGCGGATTGATCAAGGCGGGCACGTTGCGCACCGCATCGACCCCAGTAAATGCCGGGATCAGCATGGCGTAAGCGAACGGCAAATCGTGTGCTTGCACCAACACGCCTTTTGTATCCAGCTCGTCGAGCTTGATGTGGCCGGCCTCGATAGCCGAGACCTTGGCATTGGTGATCCAGCGGATGTCGCGCTTGCGCAATTCCGATTCAAGCAGGCCCTTGGAATCGCCGACGCCACCCAACCCCATGTGCCCGATGTAAGGCTCGGGAGTGATGTAGGTGATGGGTGCGCGATCGCGCAGTTTGCGGCGGCGCAGATCGGCATCCATGATCATCGCGAATTCATAGGCGGGGCCAAAGCAGCTCGCACCTTGCACGGCACCCACCACGATGGGGCCGGGTTTTTCCAGAAACTTCTGGTACGCGCGCCACGCCGCTTGCGCATGCGGCGCCGTGCACACCGACTGTGTGAAGCCGGTTTCCGGTCCCAGCCCGGGCACTTCGTCGAAGGCGAGGCGGGGGCCGGTGGCGATGATCAGATAGTCATACTCCAGCGTGGCGCCATCGAGCAATTGCAGGCAATTGTCGGAAGGTGAAATCGCTTGCGCCGGCACCGCGCTGTAGTGAATGCCATGTTTGTTCAACGGCCCGCGCACCTCCACCCGAATGTCCTCGGGCGTGCGCCAGCCAACCGCCATCCAGGGATTGGACGGTGTGAAGTTGAAATAAGGGCCATCGCCTACGACGGTAAGGTCGGCTTTTTTGCCCAAAGCCGCCTTGAGGTCATAAGCCACGGCCATGCCGCCCAGACCGGCGCCCAGAACCACGATGCGTGACATGTCGGAATACCTCAACGTAGGAAGGCGGAATGACGCATGCTCAGCATGCGCGCCTGATTCCAGCCGACATTGACGCAGGTCAATCAGGCATCTGCCCTGCAGGAGCCTGCGCGCGCAAGTTTATTAACGTTTTCTATATTAGACATATCTTAATTAGACAGATGCGTTAAAGTCAACCGCCTGGCGCAGAACTTTGTAGCGAGGCATCAATGAAAAGGAACGTCGCACGCAACGCCACGGCCATGCACAACCGCGCCGAGGAGGCCTCTCGTCTATTGAAGGCGCTGGCCAATCCGCAGCGCTTGCGCGTGCTCTGCCTGTTGGCTGGTGCAGAACAATCAGTAGGGCAGATCAACGAGGCGCTGCCTGATCTCAGTCAGTCAGCACTGTCCCAGCACTTGGCCAAACTGCGCGATGAAGGGATCGTGCGCACGCGGCGGGAGTCGCAAACGATCTGGTATTCGCTCGAACCTGGCCCTGCCGAGCGCATCATCGAAACGCTCTACGGCATTTATTGCGATGTGACGGGTTGAATGCCAGCCGGCTGGGCAGCCCGCGATTGTGCGCGGATTTGGCATGACGGTGAAACGCATCTGTGTCGAAAATCTATGTGCAGCTTATGGCGAGCGCAAAAATCGTTATTTACACACAATGAGTTCGATTTTTTAACGAAAAAATATCCAATTTTAGCGTTTGCTGAGCGAACAATATAAATCCTCTTAACAAAGGTGTTTCTCTGGGGGAGAGACATCATCTGCGGGGTACAGATGATGATGAATCATTTGCGCCCTGATCTTAAAAGGACGATCTGGGCCGCATTCTCTTTCATACATAAGAACGGAAACGGCGCACCGCTTCGCTCGCAGGACATGTTGGTTGCGGAGGCGCAGGCGATGAGCCGGCTGAATCAGGCCGGCAGCCGGCTTTGGCAGGCGCAAACCCTGTCGCAGGGCCTGCAGGAGATGCTCCTTGCCACCATCGAGTTGCTTGGGGCGGACATGGGTAACGTGCAAATTCTCGACGCCGAACGCGGGGTGTTGCGCATCGCTGCGCAGCAAGGATTCGATGACGATTTCCTCGGTTTCTTCGAAGAGGTTTCCATCAAGGACGAGTGTGCTTGCGGCAGGACGTTGCGAACCGGGCGAATGACCGTTATCGAAGATGTCGAGCGGGACGCCGCCTATGCGCCGTTCCGAGCTATCGCACGTTCCGCCGGCTATCGCGCAGTCGTATCGATGCCGCTGCTGGGTTACCGCGACAAGCCATTGGGCGTGCTTTCGGCGCATTTCCACAAACCGCATCGTCCGGCAACGCTCGATATCGAGCGATTGGCTTTGTATGGGCAACTTGCCGCGCGCTTCATCGAGCGCTGGCAATCCGAAGAAGCGGTGTTGCGCGAAAACGAGGAGCGTCTTCGCCTTGCCCTGGACACGGGCAAGCTGGCTACGTGGGACTGGAATCTTGCGACCGGCGCCACGGTGTGGAATGCGCAGCATTACCGGCTATTGGGTTACCAGGCCGACTACACGCAAGCCAATTACGACAACTGGGCCGCGCGCGTGCACCCCGACGATTACGCGTGCGTGGTAAGTCATTACCAGGCGGCCATGCACAATCAGAAAGAGTTCGTCTCGCCGTACCGGCTGTTGCAACCCGATGGAACGTTGCGCTGGTGCACGATCAGGGGGCGATTTTTCTACGAAACGGATGGGCGACCGGTACGCATGATCGCCATCGTGGATGACATCACCGAGCGCAGGCGTATCGATGAGGCCCAACGTGTACTGGTGTCCGAATTGCAGCATCGCACCCGCAATCTGTTGACGGTGGTGCAATCGATCGCTCTACAAACCCTGGAAGCGACCAGCACGCGTGAGGATTTCGAGAGCGGTTTCATCGACAGGTTGCTGAGCCTGGCGCGGGTACAGGGGTTGCTGTCGCGCGAAAGCCGTGCGCCTGTCACCCTCGGCGGACTGCTGAAAATGGAACTCGATGCGTTCTGCTCGGAAGCCGATTACAAGAAAGTGACGTTATCGGGGCCCGAAGTGAAGCTGAAAAGCAGCCTGGCGCAGTCACTTGCGCTCGGCATCCACGAACTGACCACGAATGCGCTCAAATACGGTGCGTTGGCCAGATTCTGTGAAGAAGGCCGGCTGTTGGTGACGTGGCGCTTCGAAGGCGAGAACGAGGAGCGCTGCCTGATTCTGGAATGGCACGAGACGCCGCTGGTGACACAACCGCGCGAAGCGGTTGCAAAGACGCATGGCTACGGTCGTACGCTTATCGAGGAAGATCTTCCGTACAGTCTTTCGGCACAGACGAGGCTTGAATTGACGGCTGACGCGCTGCACTGCTGGATCAGCATCCCGCTCGGATGCGAAGTGGAGCAGGAGGTGCAAGCATGAGCACGAATGCATTGCCGCTCGATGGGCGACGGATCTTGCTGGTCGAAGACAATTTCGGCATCGCCCGAAGCCTGTCGTTGCTGTTCAAGCGCTATGGCGCACTGATTGTCGGGCCCGCGGCGACCGTGGAGGATGCCATGGCGCTGATCGTAGACGAGCAAGTCATCGACGGCGCGGTGCTCGATGTCAGCGTGCGCGACAAGCTGGTTTATCCCGTTGCCGATGCGTTACGCAAACGGAGCGTGCCAGTGGTGTTCGTAACAGGCTACGACGAGACGTTCATCGCGCCGGAATATTCGGACATCCCATGCATGCTCAAGCCGTGGAATGCGGAGCGGTTAATGCGGATGCTTTGCGGCAGTGTGGGAGACTGCATGCCGTCGCTTGCATAGCTTGGAAACCCGGAACCCCTCCCCTGAAGGGAGAGGGGTTCCTTTCATATCGTCAGAACCGATATCCCGCACTCAAGCCATATACCCAGGGATCCACGGTTGCTTTGCCTACGTTCGCGCCATTGACGTGCACGTTGCCGCGAATTTCGATCCAGCGTACGTCGGCGGTAATCATCCAGCTCGGCGACAGATAGACATCGACACCGGCACGTGCCGCGCCGCCCCAGCTATTGTCGATCTTCACGTCCGCGCCCTGCAGGATGCCTGCGCCTCGCGTGTTGAAAAAACGCGTGTAGTTGAAACCGGCTCCGACGAACGGAGAGATTCGCTGTTCGACAAGAAAGTGATAGTTGAGCCCGAATGTTGGCGGCAGTTGCTTGGTGGTGGCGGCCTTTTGGCCGTCCAGGCGCACTTCATGCCGAAACGGAACCGCCGCCAATGCATCGACGCCGAGGGCGGGCGTGATCATGTATTCGATGCTTGCAGTGGGTTTGGCGTTGTTGCTGATGGTGGTTTTCATGCCGGCGAGATGGCCGTTGTCGGCTTTGGGATCGACCACATGCGCGCCAAAGCGAACGATCCAGTTATCGCCGGCAACATTGTTGTCCGCGGCATGCACCAGCGGTGCGACAGCCAGAGTCAATGCGAGAGAGACGGGGAGCAGCTTTTTCATGGCGTTGTTCCTTCGTTGGGTAACGCCGTGTATGGTTTTGTTTTTGGTGCGCTGCACACTTGATCGAAATCATTTTCGTTCGGTAATGCACGCATCATGCGTCGTTCTGCCACGTCAGCTCGTGGGCTGGAACGCTATCGTAGGTTTGGGTTCGCACTCCGATATATTCCCCACCATTTGCTGAGGAAACGGAGCCGCACGTGTTGTTGTGGCATTGCCTTCGGCGCTTTCGGACCCTAAAGGGCCCGAGTCACTTTTCTTTGCGGGCCCAAAGAAAAGTAACCCAAAGAAATGGCCTGAAGAGCTCATGGCATGACGTGGGTTACAAGCCTGAACGTTTAAGGCCACTGCGATGATGGTTGGCTCGCTAGCTTCTATCATGCTGCGATACCGCGAGGCGGCGAAGCGTTGAGGACTTAAATCGCGCCTGCCAAACATCGAGGTCTGCTTTAAGCCCTCAGCGCTTCGACGCCTCGCGGAATAGCGGGAACGTAGAACCTTAGGGGACCAGCTCTCTGTCTAGACGTAAGCGTCCAGGCTTTTACCTTTCCCATGCTGCGAGCCTTTCAGGCCGTTTCTTTGGGTTACATTTCTTTGGGCCCGCAAAGAAAAGTGACTCGGTCGCCCACGGCGATCGAAAGCGCCGCAGGCAATGTCACAACACGTACGGCTCCATTTCCTCAGCAAAATGGTGGGGGATATATCAGGGTCTGCACCCAGCCCACGCGTTACGCAATCTTGTCGTGCAACGTTTGAAGCGCCGCATACAAATGCCGGGGATTGTACTGGCCCTTGTAAACAGCCGGCGGTTGCATATCGAGCTCGAGCAGCGAGTAGACCGCCGACATGGCAGAGCGAATTGAATATTCGACGGTGAAGACCACATCGTCGGCCTGCTCGCAGAATTGCCCAACGATGGCGAAATTGTCGTAACCCTCGGGGCGGATCGCCGGACGATCGCCTTTCTTGCGGCGCAGGAATTGGCTGGTGATGTAGGGCATCATGCAGGGCAGGCAGATGCTGCTTTCCAGCACACGCGCTTCGTGTTCGCGCGCACCGCAATGTCCGAGCAGCTCGATCATGATTTCCCGTCCATTGCATTCCGGCATTGGCTTGCCCACGAATTGACCGGGCGCCTGCATATTCAAGCCGTAACCCCAAAGCACCTGCACGCCTTCGGGTTGGCCGATGAAATGCGGCTGGTGCGGCAGCACCACCGACAGCAGCCAGGGGGATTCCGTAAAAGTGATCAAGCCGCCTTCGCCGGGCACATTGCCGGTGAGATCGCGAATAAAGCAAAACAGCGTGGGGTCCTTCAACGTTGCCGTGAATGACACCCACTTGGATTCGTCGACATGGCTGGCGAAGACTTCTGGCCGTCCAAGTTCCGGCCGGCCTTCGGCTATACGCTTCCACAACGCCCAGGTGCCATGTTCCTGGCATGTATTGAGCGCAGCGGCATTATCCATGCTGCCGACATCGGAGTTCTCGGTCATCGAGCCAAGGGTGGCGATGACCAGCTCGTCGCACGCCACGTTCACTGCGTTCTGCCGTCCATCTTTGTTGTAGCGGATGGCGCTGACGAATCGGCGACCATCGATCGTGCAGAACAGAAGATCCGTCACTTCGGCGCCAAGCTCGAACACCACGCCATGTTCTTCCAGCCACAGGCGCAAGGGGCGCACCAGCGAGTCGTACTGGTTGTAGACCGTGCGCATGATGCCGTGCAGCTGATTGAAGCCTTTCACCATATGGGTGAAGCGCAACAGATAGCGCTTGAATTCCACCGCGCTATGCCAGGGCTGAAAGGCGAAGGTCGTGCACCACATCAGCCAGAAAGGCGTGCGGAAGAAGTCGCCGTCGAAGTGATCGGCAATGCTGCTGTCGCCGAGCAGGCCTTCCGGTGTTATGGCCATTTTTTCCAACGCAACGATGTGGTGCTCGGACAAGCCGTACTCGGGCGCGTTGATGCGCTGCTCCGACTTCACCAGCCGCGAGCGCGAGGACGTGCGCATCACGTGATTCCATTCGAAAATTTCTTCCGTCACCGTACGCGTTTTGTCGAGCGTGGGAATGGAATCGAACAGATCGTAGGTACAGAGATATTTGCTTTCCAGCATGCGGCCGCCGCGAACGAGGTAACCACGCTCTGCCGAACCATTGCCATCCAGGCTGCCGCCCACGTTGGGGCGTTCTTCGTAGATGACGATGTCGGGACCCAGCATGTCGCCATCGCGAATCAAGATGGCTGCTGCGGCCATGGAGGCGATGCCGCCACCGATAAGGTGAGCCTTTCCCGCGATATGGGCTGATCTGCTCATGGCTTTCCCCTGGTTTCTGTCCTTGGGGGACTCTAGGAAGGCCTCGGGCGCAAGTTATTGAGGAAGGTCAATTGAATGGCATTTTGTGGCTTGTGATTGTATGGGTCTTGCCATGATGAATGGTCCCTCCGTAAGGCCGTCATTCCCATGTTCGCGGGAATGACGGCCGTGAGGTGGGTATGAGGATTTACGAGTGGATCAGTTCACGGGCAGGCCACCGCCACGCGCGTACCTCCGGCAGGTCTTCACCGTGCTCGCCGATATAGAGCTTGTGCTTTTCCATGATCGCCCAATAACGCTCGGTAGCCTGTTCGACCTGTGCATGGAAACGTGGAATGCGTGTGATGGCGTCCAGCGAAAGTTGGTAGCGATCAAGATTATTGAGCACCACCATGTCGAATGGCGTGGTGGTGGTGCCTTCGTCTTTGTAGCCGCGCACGTGAATGCGATCCGCATGGCTGCGGCGGTAGGTGAGCTTGTGGATCAGCGATGGATAGCCATGGAAAGCAAAAATCACCGGTTTGTCGGCCGTAAACAAAGCATCGAAATCGCCATCGGACAGGCCATGCGGATGTTCGGATTGCGGCTGCAACACCATCAGGTCGACCACGTTCACCACGCGGATGCGGATGTCGGGCAAGTACTCGCGCAATAGTGTCACGGCAGCGAGACATTCCAGCGTGGGCACGTCGCCGGCGCAGGCCATCACGACATCAGGATCGCCATCGTCGTTGCTGGCCCATTCCCAGATGCCGGCGCCGGCGGCGCAATGCTTTGCCGCTTCATCGATGTCCAGCCATTGCCACTCAGGCTGCTTGCCCGCCACGATCAAGTTCACGTAGTTGCGACTGCGCAGGCAATGATCCGCCACAGACAGCAGGCAATTGGCATCCGGCGGCAAATAGATGCGCACCACTTCCGCCTTCTTGTTTGCCACGATATCGATAAAGCCCGGATCCTGATGGGAGAAGCCATTGTGATCCTGCCGCCACACGTGCGAAGTGAGCAGGTAGTTGAGTGAAGCGACCGGCGTGCGCCAGGGAATATGCCGGCTTACCTTCAACCACTTGGCATGCTGGTTGAACATCGAGTCGACAATGTGGATGAATGCTTCGTAGCAAGAGAAGAAGCCGTGCCGGCCGCTGAGCAGATAGCCTTCCAACCATCCTTCGCATAGATGCTCGCTCAACACTTCCATCACGCGACCGTTGACACTGAGGTGATCGTCGTTTGGATCGATGGTAGCCAGCCATGTCTTGCCGGTGACGTCGTAGACGGCATCCAATCGATTGGATGCCGTCTCGTCAGGCCCGAACAAGCGGAAATTGCGTTGGTCGAGATTGAGCCGCATCACTTCGCGCAAAAAAGTGCCTAACACACGCGTGGACTCGGCTTCGGCGGCACCGGGCCGTATCACATCGACTGCATGATCGCGGTAGCGTGGCATGGCCAACGGCTTCAGCAGATCGCCGCCATTCGCGTGCGGGTTGCAACCCATGCGGCGATGGCCGCAAGGCGCGAGTTCGGCAAGTTCATCGCGGAAATGGCCGTTGTCGTCGAACAGCTCCTGCGGGCGATAGCTCTTCATCCAGGCTTCGAGCTGGGCGATGTGCGACGGTTTGTCGAATTGCGCAAGCGGTACCTGGTGGGCACGCCAAGTGCCTTCCATCCTCTGACCGTCCACCATCTTCGGGCCGGTCCACCCTTTCGGTGTACGAAAGATCAGCATGGGCCAGCGTGGTCGCACCATAAGGCTTCCAGTGCGTGCCGCTTGTTGGATCGCGCGGATTCTCTCCAGTATTCGATCGAGCACGCCAGCCAGGCGCTGGTGCACCACCAGCGGATCGCTGCCTTCGACGAAATAAGGTTCATAGCCATAGCCGCGGAACAGATCGGTCAATTCTTCGCGGCTGATGCGCGAGAGCAGGGTAGGGTTGGCAATCTTGAAGCCATTCAAATGCAGGATCGGCAGTACCGCGCCGTCGTGGGCGGGATTCAGAAATTTGTTCGAATGCCAGCTTGTGGCCAATGCGCCGGTTTCTGCTTCGCCGTCCCCGACGACGCAGGCAACGATCAGCTCCGGATTGTCGAACGCTGCGCCGTACGCATGCGCCAGGGAGTAGCCCAGTTCTCCGCCTTCATGGATGGAGCCGGGTGTTTCCGGCGCGACGTGACTGGGCACGCCATACGGCCAGGAGAATTGCCGGAACAGCCGCGCCATGCCATTGCGGTTGCGCTCGATCGCTGGATAACGCTCGGTGTACGAGCCCTCCAGGTAGGTTTGCGCGACCAATGCCGGACCACCATGACCGGGGCCGGTCACGAAGATCATGTCGAGACTGTGCTGCTTGATCAGGCGATTGAAGTGCACGTACAGCATATTCAGGCCTGGCGTGGTGCCCCAATGACCCAACAGGCGCGGCTTGATGTGCTCGCGTTGCAACGGTTCTTCCAGCAAGGGGTTGTCGCGCAGATAGATCTGTCCGACAGAGAGGTAATTGGACGCACGCCAATACGCGTCCATCTTATTTAGTTGCTGGAGCGACAGTGAGTTGGACATGACAAGCATTCCGTGGCGAGGACGTGCCTGTTCTACGCCACCCGCGCGAGTGCGGCTTGATATGCATCAAGGATCGTCTGCGCAGATGTCTCCGATCCAACGAAACACTCCCCGCCGTCGCACGCGAACGTGCGAACAGCGGAGAGCTGCGGTCACCGGGATGGATCAGCGCGTGCTCACGGAACAGAGAACCATGAAGCGCCCGGTCCATGCTCCCCAGCCGCGGAGCAAGCATCGCGCGGATGGGAGCAAGAGATATTGAGAGAGATCAATTGCGATGGGATTTTGTGGATGTCAGAGTGGGGTGACACTTACTTAGGTGTAGGGAGTTCGGTGTTTGACATGATGTGCCGCCTCTCCTATGTGCAGCAGGGGAGGGAGCACATTATTCGGCAAGCGCAGAGATTGACCAGCGTCAAGTGCACGTCGTTTGCCGCCATGCACACTGCACTCGCCCCGCTACCGGCCGCAGCCATGCCCATGGTGACAACCAAAAAAACCACAGGCTTCGCTCGCCCCCGGCTGGAGGCCAGCCAGTTGCGCCGGCTGGGTATCGATACGGGGTACGAACACGTGGTCTACCTCGATCACGATTCGCCGATCTGCCACAGCGAAGGCTTCGGTGCCCACTCGCGCCTGTCGTTGCGCGTGGGCGAGCGTGAAATTCTTGCAACACTCAACCTGGTGCATGCCGACTGGCTCGATCCAAACGAAGCGGGTCTTTCCGAATCGGCGTGGCTTTCGCTAAATCCGCGGCCGGGCGAGCGTGTGGTGATCGCGCATCCGCCCAGCGTGGATTCGCTGGCCCACGTACGCGCCAAAATCTTCGGCAAAGAACTGGATGCAAATGCATGGCAGGCGATCGTCCGCGACATCGTGGCCCGTCGCTATTCGGGCATCGAAATGGCCGCGCTCATTACCGCCGCCAGCGGTAACCATCTCACGCCGAACGAAGTGATCGACCTGACCCGCGCAATGGTGCGCGCCGGTACGCAATTGCAGTGGCATCGTGCCTGTGTCGTCGACAAACATTGCATCGGCGGGCTGGCAGGCAATCGCACCACGCCGATCGTGGTGGCGATTGCGGCGGAAATGGGGTTGACCATGCCGAAGACTTCTTCGCGTGCGATCACTTCACCCGCGGGTACCGCCGACACCATGGCGATGCTCGCGCCGGTCGATCTCAACGAAGTGCAGATCCACCAGGTGGTGGAAAGCTGCGGTGGTTGTGTCGCCTGGGGCGGAGCCATGAACCTGGCGCCGGCGGACGATTTGCTGATTCATATCGAGCGCGCACTCGACGTCGACAGCGTAGGGCAGATGGTTGCTTCAGTGCTGTCGAAGAAAATCGCCGCCGGCTCCACCCACGTAGTGATCGATATTCCGGTGGGCCCCACCGCGAAAGTGCGTGACTTGCCGCAAGCGCAAGTGCTGGCTGATTTGATGAAACGTGTGGCGACGGCGTTCGGTTTGCATGTGCGCGTGCTGATCAGCGATGGCATGCAGCCGGTGGGGCGCGGTATCGGCCCTGCACTGGAAGCGCACGACGTGTTGGCGACATTGCGTAACCAGTCCGATGCACCTGCCGATTTGCGCGCACGCGCTTTATATATTGCTGCGGCCGTACTGGAACTGGGCGGCGTGGCGTCTTCCGCCAACGCCTATGCCATGGCCGAGGACTGCCTGGTGTCAGGCCGGGCGTGGCGCCGCTTTCAGGCCATTTGCCAAGCGCAGGGCGGCATGCGTACGCCGGGCAGGGCAGCATTCCAGCAACCGGTGCCATCGCCTTGCACGGGACGCGTGATTGCCATCGACAATCGACGGCTGTCGCGCGTGGCGAAACTTGCCGGCGCACCGGCTTCACCTTTGGCGGGACTTACGTTGGACGTGCATTTGAACGACATGGTCGTTGCCGGCCAGTCGCTGTTTACGCTGCATGCGCAAAGCCCCGGCGAACTCGCCTACGCAATGGAATATGTATCGCGGCACGCACACATCCTCGAAGTGGAGGACCTTTCATGACTACGCTCTATGCCATGCCCGGCAACGAGGCATTCACCGATTCGCTGTCGCGTCATACGGGATATGCGCGCAAGGTGCTGTTCGTGCATCGCTTCCCCGATGGCGAAACGCTGGCGCAGATGGAGGCGCCGGACAACGGTGACGATGTGTTGCTGGTATGCACACTGGATCGCCCCGATGCCAAGCTGTGGCCGATGATGATGGCGGCTTCGACCGCACGGGAGCTTGGCGCAAGGCGGGTAGGCCTGGTCGCTCCGTATCTGGCGTATATGCGGCAGGATGCGCGCTTCCGTCCGGGTGAAGCGATTTCGTCCAATATCTTCGGTGCGTGGCTGGGGCGTACGTTCGATGGCCTGGTCACGGTCGATCCGCATCTGCATCGCCACCAGCACCTCGCAGAGATCTATCGGCGTCCGTCACGCGTAGTGCATGTCGCCGCCGAACTCACCGCATGGATCGCCGCGAACGTGGACAAGCCATTGATCGTCGGCCCCGACAGCGAAAGCACACAATGGGTTGCGGCTGTCGCCAATTTGCTGTGCGCGCCAAGTGTCGTGGCACAAAAAGTACGCCACGGCGACCACGAGGTGGATGTGCATTTGCCGGAACCCATTCGATGGGACGATCACACGCCCGTACTGCTCGACGACATCATCTCCACCGGCAAAACCTTGGTGGAAACCGTGCGCCGCTTGCGCACATTGACCGCCAAGCCGCCGGTATGCGTTGCCGTGCATGGCGTTTTTGCGGAAGGTTCGCTGGAGGCATTGCGCGGCGAAGGCGTCGGGCAGGTGGTTACCAGCAATACCATTGCGGGTGACATCACGCAGATCGACGTCAGCATGGCCGTTGCCGGTGCGGTGCTTGAGCTGTGTGCGGCCTGGCAAGCTGCAGCACCGAAGAGGGCGGTGTCGTGATCGATACGAAAGTCATCTACAGCTGCCATGGGGCCGCGAAGGAAGTGACCGGTTCCTGTCATCTGCTCGAATGCGGCGGCCGGCGCCTGTTGATCGATTGCGGTTTGTTCCAGGGCGGGCACGAACAGGAAAAAGCGAACGCCGAACCGTTCGGTTTCGATCCGGCCAGCATCGATGCGTTGTTGCTCACGCATGCGCATCTGGATCATTGCGGCCGGATTCCAAAACTGGTCAAGGAAGGTTTTCGCGGACGCATCTGGGCGACCGGCGCCACGCGCGATCTCGCACGCATCGTGATGCTGGATGCGGCCAGTCTGCAGGAAGAAGATGCACGCCGCGCACAGCGCAGCGGGCGAAGGCGGGGCGATACTGCCGCCATGCCGTTGTACACGCTGGACGATGCGCTGCATGCCATGGATTACTTCGCCGAGCCGGTTGCCTACGACACGGAGGTCACGCTGTTCGACGGTATACGCGCCCGTTTTCTGGATGCAGGCCACATTCTTGGTTCGGCATCCATTCTCCTGCAGCTGGAGCTTGGCGGCCGGCGTTGCAGCGTGCATTTTTCCGGCGATCTCGGCAATCCGGGGCGGCCCATTCTGCGCGATCCGGAACCCGCGCCCGCTTCGGATTACGTGGTGATGGAAACCACCTATGGCGATCGCCCGCACCGTGCGCTGCCCGATTCGGTCGATGAGTTGTATCGCGCTGTGCGCGAGACGATGGCGCGCGGCGGCAACGTGATCATTCCAAGCTTCGCCCTGGAGCGCGCGCAGGAAATTCTCTATTACCTCCACCAAGGTGCGCAGCAGGGGCAGATATCCCCGCACACACAAGTGTTCATGGATTCGCCGATGGCGATTTCCGCCACCCAGATTTTCCGGAGGCATCCGGAATGCTTCGATGAAGAATTTCGGCAAGTGCTGCAAAAGAGCGATCCATTCGCGATGCCCAATTTGCACTTCTGTCGCGAAACCGCCGACTCGATGGCCATCAATCACATCGAAAGCGGCGCCATCATCTTGGCCGGTTCGGGCATGTGCACGGGCGGACGCGTGTTGCATCACCTCAAGCACAATCTATGGCGCGAACGCAACAGCGTCGTATTCGTTGGCTATGCAGCGGCGGGAAGCCTCGCACGGCGCATTATCGACGGCGCGAAAAGCGTGCGTATCTACAACGAGGACGTGCAAGTGAACGCGCAAGTGTGGACTATCAACGGTTTTTCCGCACACGCCGATCAAAACGTATTGCTGGATTGGCTCGGAACCTCGCCGCGCAAACGTGTACTGCTGGTGCATGGCGAATATGAGCGTGGCATGCAGGCGATGGAAGCGTGTTTGAACGGGAAGGGCATTGCGTGCCAGGTGCCTGGTTTTGGGGAGCCGATTTATTTGCGGGCTGGGGTGAAGGCCTCGGATGTCGTCAGTAGCCTGGGCTGATCTGGGACTTGTGCGATGTGCTGTTCTCCTCTCCCTTCGTGACTTGATTAGCGTCGAGTCTCGGTTTGCGTGAGGTGAAGCAAGCTCGCGATGAGGTTTGAATGTGCCTCATCATCAAGACGGCGCAGCTGGACGCGGGCTGTGCTCGCGTTCCCCCCTAACCCTCCCAAGGGGAGGGGACTGTATGCCGCGCAACTGATACTCGACGCTAATCAGGTCACGAGGGATAGGGGTTTACGCAACCGTATGCGCAGGCAACACATTTTCACCGGCACCACTCGCCCGCACCAACGCTTCCAATCGTTCACCCGACATCGTTTCTTCCTTCAACAACACCGCGGCGGCCTGTTCCAGCACGGTGCGCTCGGATGTGAGTATGGCGTGTGCACGCACAAATGCCGCATCAATGAGTTCGCGCACCGCTTTATCGATTGCCGCTGCCGTTTTTTCGCTGTAGGTACGGCGAAACCATTCGTCGCTGTGGGTGCCGAGCAGGCTGGGTGCGTCACTTTCATAACTGACCTGTCCCAGTTCCGACACCATCCCATACGCCAGCACCATGCTGCGCGCGATGGATGTTGCCTTGGCCAGGTCATCCGCCGCGCCGGTGGATAGTTCACCCAAAACCAGGGCTTCGGCGGCGCGTCCGCCCAGCAGCACAGTCATCTTGTTGGCGAGTTCCGTGCGCGACATCAGGAAGCGATCTTCGATGGGACGTTGAATCGTGTAACCCAGCGCAGCCACGCCACGCGGGATGATCGATACCTTCTGCACGCGATCGGCGCCCGGTAAGGCGAGCGCCACCAGTGCATGGCCCAGTTCGTGATAAGCCACGGTACGGCGTTCCTGCGCATTCAGCACGCGGCTTTTCTTTTCCAGGCCGGCGATAACGCGTTCGATGGCTTCGCTGAGATCGCGATTTTCGATCGACGCTGCACCGCGCCGCGTTGCCAGCAGGGCGGCCTCGTTGACCAGGTTGGCCAGATCCGCGCCGGTAAAGCCGGTGGTTAACGCGGCGACATCTTCCAACAACACGGATGGATCGAGTTTCACCTTGCGCGTATGCACACCAAGAATGGCCAGTCTTCCCGTCTTGTCGGGCCGGTCGACCAGGATCTGGCGATCGAAACGACCGGCACGCAGCAGGGCAGAGTCGAGAATTTCGGGGCGATTGGTGGCCGCCAGCAGTACTACGCCGCTGCTCACATCGAAACCGTCCAGCTCGGTAAGCAACTGGTTGAGTGTTTGTTCCTTTTCATCCTGGCCGCCGCTTACGGGAGAGATGCCCCGTGCACGACCGAGTGCATCCAGTTCGTCGATGAAGATGATGCAAGGCGCATGCGCGCGTGCTTGCTCGAACAGATCGCGTACGCGTGCCGCGCCTACGCCGACAAACAGTTCCACGAATTCCGAGCCGCTGATCGAGAAAAACGGCACGCCGGCTTCGCCAGCCACGGCACGCGCGAGCAGCGTTTTGCCAGTACCCGGTGGGCCTACCAGCAGCACGCCTTTGGGCACATGCGCACCCAGGCGTCCGTAGCTTTGCGGATCTTTGAGAAAAGTAATGATTTCCTTCAGCTCTTCCTTGGCTTCATCCACGCCGGCCACGTCCGCAAAGGTGGTGGAAATGGCGCGCTCCATGAAGATTTTGGCTTTGCTTTTGCCGATGGCCATCATGCCGCCCGCACCGGTGCTTTTCACCACCTGCCGCGACATGAACACCCAGAACGCCACCACGATCAGCAGCGGCAATATCCAGGTGAAGAATTTCTCGACCAGCCCGGGTGGCGGTTCCTGATGGAAGGTAACTTTGGCACCCGACAGTTCCCTGGCCACATCCGGCGCGACGCGTTGTGTGACGAAGCGGCGGGGCTGTCCATCCGCGCCTGGTTTTTTATAAGTACCTTCAAGCGATGTTTCGGTGACTGTAATGTCGGCAATCTCGTTGGCCCTCAGCTGAGTTTCGAACTGGCTGTAGGGAATGACTTCCGTCGAGGGTCGTAACGCGAAGAAGTTCTCGAACGCCACGATCGCGGCGAGTGCCGCCAGCGCATACCAGATGCCGATGAACACGGGTTGGCGTTTGGCCATGGCTTAGTGTCTGTTCAAGATCTCGCCACGGCCTGCGTGTTCCGCTGGCGCCGTCACCTCACGCCAGTGTTCGGCGCGGGCGAGTCTGGCAACGAAGCGATCGAGCTTGGCCGTGTAATCGCCTTGCAGCACCTCGCTGCGAGGCACGGCAAGCGTTGCAATGGGCGGCTTGCCGTCCAGATCGCACATCTCGTTGAACGTGGTTTCATGGCCACGTCCGCCATAGGTGCAGAAATAGGCCGTAGCCGGCAGCATGTGTGCGGCATCGGTAAGAAAGCGCCGCATCGGGCAGGATGGACGGGCCGCCCATACCGGCGTGCCGAGCAAGACCAGGTCGTAGCTGGATGGATCGACGGACAACGGCTCGATCGGCGTCATCATGCCGCGCGAAGCATCCAGCAGGCAGCTCAGATAACCCTTGATGCCTTTCCTCGATTTGCGCTCCTGGATCGCCACCATGTCCGCGCCGAGTTCCTTGGCCAGATCGCCGGCCAGCATGCGGGTGGTGTCGGTACGGCTGTAGAAGATGATCAGTTTTCGGCTCATGGTCATAGCGCCTTTGGCTTTGATCATGAGAAGCATCGTGCAGGATCGCGGGTGAGGCGGCTTGATCGGGGTCAAGCGGGCGCGAGGTTTTGTCTGTGGTGCTACCCACCCTCCCACAAGGTTGAATCGTGCCTCGTTGTCATTCCCGCAAAGGCCCACTGCTGTCCGGGAAAACTTTCAGCTTGCCGGATCGACCCCTTCCCCCTACTTCGCAGGTGAGGGGCCGTTTTCGACGCACTCGCGCACATCACCCTGTACATTTTTTTAAGTCTCTTACCATGCGGACTTACGTGAACGCGTTGACCACCAAGCGATTGTCATGTCTTGCGCGAATTTTTTCCCGGACAGTAGCGGGCCTTCGCCGGAACGACGGTGACGCGGGATTGGGGCGCTGCGAAAGTAGGAATGTTTTTCGCCGCATATTGATCCAGATCAAGTCGGCAACGCCGCCGCCCGCAACAATGATTTTTTGCGACCCTGTAGGACCCATTGTGGCGCCGCTCGACGATGTTATTGATTTCCATATCGTTCTCGCTCAATACGCATCGATCCAGCAAGCACACTGGCTGATCTACGCCAAGCCGGCATCACGTTGTCTGGCTGTGCATAGCGATCTGGCATCCGCCATCGCACACGCGCAACAGATGGCGGAATATCGCGTCAGCGCCGGCAAGGCTGCGCAGATTCACGTGGGACAGGGCGACGGCAAGTCTTGGCAGACCGTGTGGTGGTCGGAGGGGACGGCGCCGAAATATCCTCATTCATAACGTAGCGCTTCGATCGGATTCAGCAGCGAAGCTTTGCGCGCAGGGTAATAGCCGAAGAACACGCCAACCGCTACCGAAAACCCAAAGCCTGCGACGATGGCCGTCGCGGAAATCAGGATCGGCCAATGCGCCGATAGCGAGATCAGTTCCGAAGCGGCAACGCCCGCGACAATGCCGGCAGCGCCGCCGGTGATGCTGAGGAAGACCGCCTCGGCCAGAAACTGCAGCAGCACATGCAATCGCCGTGCACCGATCGCCATGCGCAAACCGATTTCGCGGGTTCGCTCGGTCACCGAAACCAGCAAAATGTTCATGATGCCGATGCCGCCGACGATGAGCGATATGGATGCCACCGTCGCCAGCAACAGGGCCATGATGCGACTGCTTCCTTCGGCCGTCTGCTGGATCTGGCTCAGATTGCGCACGGCGAAGTCTTTGGGCTCGCCGGGGCGAATGCCATGCCGGCGTACAAGCGTTGCGACGATCTGATCGAGCGCAGTGGACACGAGCTGCGTACCAGCCGCCTGCACGTAAATCTGGTTGACGTAGCCGGTCAGGCGCGGCACGGTCGCATAGGGGGTGGTTGGCGGAGGGAAATACGGATCGCCGGTTGCCAATGCCGAACTCGGTGCTGCTACGCCCAGCACTTTGGCTTGCGCGGTGCTGAAAGGAATCATCAACAGATCGTCCTGATCCTGGCCGAAGGACGTCTGTCCTTTTGAGGCGAGCAGGCCGATGACCCGTACCGACCGGCCCTTCACCAGAATCGATGCGCCTATGGGGTTTTCCGTTGGATTGAACAGTTGGTTGCGCACGGTTGCACCGAGCAAAGCCACCATCGCCGAATCGTCGAAATCTTCTTTGTTGAACGTTCGGCCCGCTGCAATCTGCCAATTGGCGACGGTCGTGTAATCGTCCGATACGCCTTGTATCGTGGTACTCCAGTTCTGGTCGCCGTATTGAAGCTGGCCGCTTTGCCGGATCAGATACGCCACGGTGCCGACCGCGGCGTCCTCGCGCCGGATCGCCGTCGCATCGGACACCGTGAGCGTCGACGCGCTACCGTAACCTGCGCGTACACCTGTGGAAGTGACTGCCCCCGGTACAACCACCAGCAGATTGGTGCCAAGGCTTTGGATCTGCCGCTTCACGGCTTCGTTCGCGCCTTCACCCACCGCAACCATGGCGATCAGCGCAGCGACGCCGATAAAGATGCCGAGCATGGTCAAAGCCGATCGGACCTTGTTGCGCGCGATGGCTTGTGCGGCCGTGGTCAGGATCATGCGCGCAAAGCCAGGCGTCACCACGCTGCCTGTCACCACCGAGGGTTGCGCGGGAGCGATCGGCGCCGTAGGCAAACCTTCTTTTCCGGCGACATGCTCATTCGGTTTGTCTACGATGATGCGGCCGTCGCGCATGGTGATGATGCGATCGGCATATGCCGCAATATCAGCTTCGTGTGTGACCACCACCACGGTAACGCCACGCTCCGTATTGAGTGCGCGCAGCGTACGCATGATCTCGTGCGAAGTATTGGTATCCAGGTTGCCGGTCGGTTCGTCGGCCAACAGCAGGCCGGGCTGATTGATCAATGCCCTGGCGATGGCGACGCGTTGCTGCTGGCCGCCGGACAATTGCGCCGGACTATTGCCCTCGCGCTTTTCCAGGCCCAGATCGCCCAGCACTTTGCGCGCGCGCGACAACCGTTCCGCATGGCGCGCCGCACCGGCGCCGGCATAGAACAGCGGCAGCGCGACATTTTCGATGGCGCTGGTGCGCGGCAGCAGGTTGAAGCTTTGGAACACGAAGCCGATCCGATCGCTGCGGATCTGGGCGAGCGCGGGCTCGTCGAGTTCGGCCACATCCATGCCCTGAAACAGATAGCGCCCGCTGCTAGGGCTGTCCAGGCAACCCAGCACATTCATCAGCGTGGATTTGCCCGAGCCGGATGCACCGACAATCGCCACGAATTCGCCTGCATCGATTCGCAGCGACACATCGTCCAGCGCGTGCACCTCCATATCGCCCGCGTAATAGATGCGCGATAGGTGCTGAAGATCGATAACCGGCTCGGCCATGATGATTACGCTGCGATCATGGATTGAACCGAGGCACAGCGTTGGTGGATGCATGTTCCGCATCGACTTGCTCGCCCACGATGATCGATTGGCCGGGCCTCAAGTTACCGCTAAGCACTTCGCTGAAGGTGTCGTCATCCAGTCCCAGTACGACGGGTATGGCGACAGCGCGGCCATCGATGAGCGTCCAGACTTGCCTGGCTTCCGGTGGTGTCGACGCAGAAGAAGATGCCGGCTTGAAACGCAAAGCCTGGTCCGGAACACGAAGCGCATGCTCGCGCGCATCGATCACGAGCTTGACTGTTGCAGTCATGCCGGGCTTGAGCAGCAAGCTTCGGTTGTCGACGCCAAGCACCACGTCATAGGTGACTACGTTCTGGATGGTCTGCGGCGCCTGCCGGACCTGTACGACGGTTGCATCGAACGGTCGATTGGAAAAGCTCTCGACATGAAAGCTGGCCTGCTGGCCTTCGCGAATGGATCCGATGTCGGTTTCGCTGACGTTCGTATCCACCTGCATGCGTGTCATGTCCGTGGCGATAAGGAACAGCGTTGGCGTTTGAAAGCTCGCCGCTACCGTTTGGCCGATGGTGACGTTGCGCGAAACCACCGTGCCGTCGACGGGCGAAATGATATTGGTGTAGCCGAGGTTGACCTGCGCGGCGTGCAATGTCGCTTGATGACTGGCAATGGAAGCGCGGTCCAGTTCTGCCTGGGCGAGTGCTTGATCGTAGGCGCTATGTGCAGCGTCGAACGCATCCTTGGTGACATAACCCGATTTGACGAGTGACGCGTCACGCGCATAGGCCGCCTTTGCGTACGCGAGGGCAGCCTGATCTTTGACCAGCTGCGCTCTGGCATTGCCCAGCTCGGCTGATGCCGAATCGACGGCGGTCTGGTACGGCCGCGGATCGATGGTCGCGCAAATCTGCCCTTTCTTTACCTGCGTGTTGAAATCGCAGGAAATGGATTGAATGACGCCGGAAACATACGAGCCGACGATGATGGTGAGCACCGGATTGATCGTGCCGGTGGTGGTGACGGTTTTCACGATAGGGCCAACACTTGCGGCAGCTGTCGCATAGCTTGGCGGGGGAGACGCAAACCGCGTTCGATAGATGAACCAGGCGGCTGCGCCAACGGCCACGCTTGCCAGCACCATCATCGTGATCCGCTTCCAGTGGAAAGATGGCTTGCGGGTGAGTGAGGCTGTCGTTTTGGCAGCGGGTGCCGGTTGGCGCAGGTCGTTGTACATGGAAAACCGCTTTCCCTTTCGTTCGGCGATTCATCTTCGCGGCATGCACGATAGGGGCATTGATGTGCGTCAACCCAAGCGATTGCATTCACTTTCTCAGCATCTGTTGACCTGGCTCAACCTTGCTGCCGGCACGCAGTGCTTTTCTGAGTATCGACTCGGCACCGAACCCGGCCGGAGGCTTTCGGAACAGGTGGGCCATGAAACACTGCACGCTTTTTTTACTGGTCTTATTGCTGCTCCTGCCGCTTGGACAGGTGTTTGGACAAGACAGTTTGCATCCGCAAGGAAATCCGCCGTTTACCCAGCAGGAACTGGATCAGATGCTTGCGCCGATTGCGTTGTATCCGGATCCGCTGCTGGCGCACGTATTGATGGCGGCGACGTATCCGCTGGAAGTGGTGGAAGCGGCGCGCTGGTCGCGCGATAACTCCGGCCTGACCGGCGATGCGGCGGTGCGAGCCGTGGAGGGCAAGGATTGGGACGCCAGCGTCAAATCGCTGGTCGCGTTTCCGCAGATCCTGCAGACGATGGATCGGAAAATAGACTGGACCGAGCGGCTGGGCGATGCATTCCTCGCGCAGCAGCCACAAGTGATGGACACGGTGCAGGCATTACGCAGCAAGGCGAAGCAGGCTGGCAACTTGCAATCCAGCGCGCAGGTGCAAGTGGGGCAGGAGGGTGAAGAGATCACCATCGAGCCTGCCCATACCGACGTGATCTATGTGCCGTATTACGATCCCAACCTGGTCTACGGCCCATGGTGGTGGCCGTATTACCCACCGATCTACTGGGGACCGTGGTACGGCTATGACTGGCACGGCGGCGTCGCCTGGGGCGCCGGTTTCGTGGTCGGCGTGAATTTCTTTTTCGGCGGGTGGAATTGGCGGCATCATTATCTGCGCGATAACAACCATGGCCGCTGGTATCGCCATGAGCACCGCGTATTCAGCCACCTATGGAATCATGATCCTGGCCATCGCCGCGGCGTGCCCTATCGCAACGGTGCACTGGATCACCGATTTGGCCGCACGCCTTTGAGGCCCAATGCCTTCGAGCCATATCGCGGACGCGAAATATCGGCGCCATTGCCTCGCATGCCTCATGCTTTTCCGGGTGGGCACGAAATGAACGTGCAACCGAGGCGCATCGGAGGGCGAGGCGGCGTATTCGAGAACGTCGGGCACGGTACGGATACACGTGCGAACAGCATCCGCGGCGGAGCCAGCATGGACGGACGACATGATGGCGGCGGATTCCGTGGCGAAGGCCGCGGACACCGAGGGCATTGAATGGCCGTCTGGGCGTCTACTTGCTACGAAGCGATCATTTTTCCGGCTAGGTGGTGACGATATGAGACACGGCATGATTCGCCTGGCGCTTGCGCTGACTGCGGCACACGCCGCGGCAGCAATAGGGCAGTCCGCGGCCATGGGCATGGCTGCGCCGCAGTCGTTCGCCACGCCTGAAGCTGGAGCGAAGGCCTTGGCGCAGGCCGTAAAGGCAAACGATCTGGAGGCCTTGCAGGCCATCTTCGGCGCGGACGCGAGCCGGTTGCTTCATTCGGGTGACGATGTCGCCGATGCCCATAATCGCCAGCGCTTCAACATGGCTTATAACGAAGCACACAAGCTGGTATCCCACGGTGCTGAATCCGAAACGCTGGTCGTTGGCAAGGATCAATGGCCCATGCCCATTCCATTGGTAAAACACGGCGGCGGATGGATGTTCGATACGCTGGCAGGGGAGGATGAGATATTGCGGCGCCGAATCGGCCGCAATGAACTTTCCGCCATGCGTGTTTGCGAGGCGATCGTTGCCGCCGAACATCAATACGCGACCCAGCATTTGGATGGTGACGGCATGCCGGTGTATACGGCGCGCATGGCGAGTTCGCCGCAACGTCATGACGGCTTGTACTGGCCTACGCCCGCTTCGGAACAGCCGAGTCCGTTGGGATTATTGCTGGCCAATGCCGCCGCCGAAGGCTATGACAATGCCAAAGACGAGCCGCTGGCACCGTACCACGGGTATTACTACCGCATTCTTACGCGGCAAGGAAAAGCGGCCGCGGGCGGCGAACGCGACTACGTCGTGCACGGCAAATTGATGGGAGGATTCGCCGTGCTCGCTTATCCGGCGCAATACCGTGCATCCGGCGTCATGAGTTTCATGGTCGACCGCGAGGGTGCGATCTATGCGAAAGACCTGGGCGCGGACACCGAGCAGATCGTCGCTTCCTTGACGTCATTCGATCCCGATCCGAGTTGGAAACACGATGGGCCGTAGATATTTTCGCTATTGGCGAATCCGTGGACGGAGATGAAATCCCAATTTCTTTTGCATGGTTCGGTGCCGGGATGTCATTCCGGCCTGCAAGCTCTTCGAAATAACCCAGCCATGCCACATCGTTATTCGGCGAAGCCGTCCGTCAGCCCGCGTTTGCCGTGAATGCGCTACCGGTGCGCTCAGTGATGCATCCATACCGGCAGGGTGGTTTGCGCGAGCACTTCCCGCGTAGCACCGCCTAGCATGCGTTCGCGCAGCCGGCTGTGGCCGTAGCCGCCCATTACCAACAGATCGGCCTGCACTTGGGTGGCGGCTTGCAGCAGATCGTCCCCGATACCTTTGCCGTGTTCGGTGACGAGCTGTGGCTGAGGCGTAATGCCATGCAGTTTGAGATATCGCGAGACATCGAACGACGGCTGCCAGCTATCCAAGGCGGAGTGCGCGCTGCCGTTCGTGAGCAAGATCACGCGGCTTGCGCGCATCAGCAGTGGCAAGGCGGCATGCGCGGCGCGCAAGGCGCACATTGAACCGTCCCACGCGACGGCTATGCAATCGAGCGCGAAGGATTTGCCATGGACCGTCGGCACAATCAGGCACGGCTTATCGCAGCCCAGCATAATGTCGCCTACGCCCGCAGGCGATCCCCACGTGGCGGCGACATCGCAACCCAGCACCAGCAGATCATGCCAATTGCTTGCCATGCCCAGGCATTCGGGCACGTAGCCCTGGGCGACCTGCCACGCAGCGTGTTCGACGCCATGCTTGCGCGCTTCGGCAAGAAAGCCGGGTTCGGCCTTCACGGCCTGTTCCATGAATTCGCGGAACTGATCGGCCCACTCGACGATGAAGCCGGGTGCATCGAAGGAAGGCAACGCCGTTTGCGGCGATGGGCAGACGCACACGCCGGTAAGGTTGGCGCCGAATGCGGCGGCGATCTGTGCGGCATAGCTGACGTGCCAGGGCCACGCGCTGATCGATTCGGTATAGACGGCTATGTCTTTCATGCTTCGCTCCGTGTTGCATCGCCGCTTGAGTTGTCCACATCGCTGCAGGAAAAGCCGAGCGTCGACAAACCTTCTTCCAGAAAATCGCTGGCCAGCGGCGATCCAAGCAGGTAGAGCGCGGTGCGCGCGTTGTGCGCATAGGCGGCTTCTTCGCGGACGGTCGACCAGTCCTCGGCGGAGCCGTTATCGCGGCCCAGCCACATCAAGGCCACCAGGTCGATCTGCTGGTCTTCGGTGAGGTCGGAGAATATGGACTCCAATTCCTGCCGCACCGGTTCGTAGCGGTAGTCGTTCCCGTGCTCGGTGACTGCATCCACGTTCTCGCAATCCAACGGATTGGTCTGTTCCTCCGCGTCGGCAAGGTCCGCGCTCTCGTACTCGCGCAGTTTTTCCACGATGCGGCACGCCGTATTCAGCGGAACGGCAAGCATCTGTGCGGGAGTATTCGAAAGATGTTCGATCATGGCGTTTCTGCCGGTTGCGACCGTTACGACATGGATATTTAGCACTTGCCGTGCAGAGGCTCTTGATCTGGCTCAAGTAAGCGTAGGTGCCCCATGCCGGTGGAATAGGGCGCTGCGGCAGGCTGAAATGAAATCCCGGCTTGAGGGCTTAGTTGAAACTCATCCGCCGCATCGTGCCGTCACGCAGGAAGAAGTGATGAAATAGCGCTGCGGATGCGTGCAGGCCAATGACGCAGTAAAAGAGGTTACCGATGAATTCGTGGATTGCTTTTACGCCGTGCGCGAGATTTGGAACCGGCCCGGTGAGATAAAGCGCTTGCGGAAATCCGGCCAGCGGAACAGGTTTTCCGTCCAGGTTGTAAATGAGCATGCCAAGCAGTGGCTGTATCAACACAAATACATAAAGCGCGCCATGTACCACGCGACTTATTTGAATAGACAGTGCCGATCCAGGGACGGGCGGCGGCACGCCATGCCACAGCCGCCACGCCAGCCTTCCGACGGATATCACCCACAAGAAAGTGCCTGTCCACACATGGACGTGCATCCATGACGTGTGCGGTCCGCGCATTTCAACCGTGAAATACGCCAAGGCAACCAGTGCGGCACTTAGCCAGTGAAAACCCACGGCCATGCGACCATGCCGCCCCGATGTATTTAGCCGACCAACCATAGCCATCCTCTACAGACTCAAGCATAAGTTGCCAGATGAATCTGTTGGATGGCTTAGCGCGTCATAGAGGGAAGCCTGTTTTTGGAACAGTGCGCCGCATGGCCAAGTAACGCACCCATAAGCTTTTGCTAAGAAAGCGATTGCCCGGCTGCTTCTCTATCGTGTTCTTACACCTTAAGCCAGTGATTTAACCCCGTGTAGATACCTTGCGATGCCAAGATCACCAACAAAATGCCGGCGATGGCAATCGCAAGCCCCGTCCATATGGTGACGCCGTCTCTTTCCATCATGCCCAGGGAGAACAGGGAGATGGCGGTTCCGGGAACGAAATGGCCTAAAGGAATGGGTAACGTGATGATGATGGCGAGAATCAGGCAGACGACCCCAATCGGGACACGCATCCAATCGCCGGCCAGCCATCGCTTTCTTGGGCGAACGATTTTCTCAAGGCGTCGCAAAGTTGGGAGGACGCCACGAGCCATCTTGGCAAAGGTGGCGGCATCGACAGAGCGGCGGGCAAGTCTCCCCGGAATCCAGGCGTGATCACGGCCTATGGCGAGCTGGGCGGAAATTAATGCCATGCATGCACCAAACGGAACTGAAATGCCTGGTAGAGGAATGGGGATGACCATGGGCAGCGCCAGCAGCAGAAGCAACGCCCAGATCGAACGGTCCTCAAGCAATTTGAGAATATCGCCGATGGAAATGCGATCACGGCCAAGTTCCGTGGCGCGGCTGTCGAGGATCGCCGATAGTGGCGCGAGATGAGGGAGCGTGGATGATTGAATGTATGGCTCATCACTCACGGGATCACCTCTCTTTTTTTCGATCAGGGAAATGGGGTCTGTCATAGCATCCTCTTTAGCGTATTGTCTCGCCGTATGAAGTGATGCCAGAGGGCTGCGAGTACATGTAGCGCAATCACGCCATAAAAAACATTTCCAATCAGCGCGTGCACTTCACCGGCCAACTCTTCGGACTGGGGAGCCGGCTGAACCAGTGCGGAAAGGTGCCACCCAAGTACGGGCAAAATTATCCGCACGCCACCATAGCTCACCTGCAGCCAGCCCAAGAGGGGCTCCACGATCAGAATAGGACCAGCGCGCTTGTTGCGTTCGCGCTCCAGGCCGATAAGAAGTCCCATCGCCAGCGCGACACCAAAACCCAATGCATTGGGCGAGGCGTCGGCGATGAGGTGGCTCTGCATCATATGAAAACGCCACATCCTGGATACGAATGGGTGAGTACGATCGGATCTGTTCAGCACACATCGATCATGCGCGGCTCATGCAAATCCATCCGGCTGTCAGATGGATGAATCAAGAGAACACCAGGGACCATGCAGCCCCATTGATCCGCATCAACAATTGCCTATCTGGCTCATAGCCACTGTCGTTTGCAGGTATCCGATGGCGAGGTGGCCCCTATGGATTTCGACGCTTTTGCGCGCGTAAATCAGGAATGCGCATGTCAGGTTGCGTTGCAACAAGGATGCATGGCCTGCGGATGTACACTTTGATCGCTGTTTTCCGTCTACGCTGCTCTACGGAGGGTCACGATGAATACATTTTCTAAAATTGTAATGTCGATGCTCGGTGCACTTGCCTTGAGCGGTGCCGCGCTCGCGCAAGACACCGCGCCGAGCAGTTCCATGTCCAGCATGGGTTCGATGGGCGGAATGCATGGCAACATGCCCGGCAAGGGTGGAATGATGCATATGCATCAAAACATGCAAGGCATGCACATGATGCCGGCTACCGTCACATCGGTCGACGCAAAAACCGGCATCGTTGAAGTGAGCGCCGCTGGCATGGACCTCAAGTTGCATTTTCCACCGGCGTCGGTGGCGAACTTGAAGACAGGAGACAAGATCACCGTGCACATGGGCTTCAGCAAGCCGTGATCGCGATTTACGCGGGACTGCACATGGCATGACCACGGCAGAAAGTAGCGCCGGCTTCTAAAAATGGAGCCGGCGCCACGCGATATTTGATTATGAATAGTTATTTCCAGTAACTGGCTTTTGTCGACGTTCGAACATGCGCACTCCTTCGAGCCAGGCGATCGAGAGCGCCAGCATCGACGCCACATAAATCAGCGAGGTGGGGTTGGGCAATGCCATGCCCAGCAAGGTCCTAAGACCCGGCATGGTCATCATCAGCGTCAGCATGACGAGCAATCCGGCAAGCATGCCCAACAGCCAGGGGCTTTTCCCCGACAGGGCACGCCACAAGGGCCGGCCCTGATCGACATTGGTCAAGGTGAGCAGGAAAACGCTCACCAGCAAACCGATGAATACGGCTGCGCGGTCCTGCTCTGGCACGCCGCCTTGTCCGAGGGCCAGCAGATTGCCGATCAGAAGAATCACGGACACGCCAGCTCCCTGCATCACGCCATGCCGGAGATTGAAGAGGCGGAACGGGGTTTCTTCGATCGGTCGTGGCGGGCGATGCATGATGGTGGGCGACTCGGCTACCGACTCGAACACTACGGAGCAGGCTGGATCGATCAACAGTTCCAGCAACACGATCTGCACCGGCATCAGCAGAATCGGCCAGTGCAGCAGGCTGGGTATCAACGCCAGCATCGTGATGGGTACGTGCACGGCTACAGTGAAGCGTGTGGCCTTGGTGATGTTGTCGTAAATGAGCCGGCCTTGCCGAATCGCTTTTACCAGGCTGGCGAAATTGTCGTCGAGCAGCACCAGCGCGGCGGCTTCGCGTGCCACGTCGGTGCCGCGCTGGCCCATGGCGATACCCACGTCGGCCGCCTTGAGCGCAGGCGCGTCGTTGACGCCGTCTCCGGTCATGCCGACGACATCATCATGGTGCTGCAGTACTTTCACCAACCTAAGTTTTTGCACGGGCTGCACACGTGCACATACATCGGTATGGCGCAGCCGTTCGCCGAGTTCGGCGTCGGCAAGTGTCTCAATGTCTGTGCCGGTAAGCAGGCGCGGCGTGTTGCTCAAACCGATGGCGCGCGCGATCGCCAGCGCGGTAACGGGATGATCGCCGGTAAGCATGATCAAGCGAATGCCGGCATCACGGCATTGCGCGATCGCGCCGGGCACCTCGGGCCGTGGCGGGTCGAGCAAGCCAACCAAGCCGATGAACCGGTAGGCAAAGTCTTGCTGGCTGGACGGCCAGTCATCGCCGTCCCAGAACGAATCCGCCACGGCAATAACACGTAATCCCCGTTCGGCCATCTGGTGTACCTGGTGCTCGATTGCCGTGCGCTCGGCGGTCGACAGCGTGCATAAGCTCAGCACCGCTTCCGGTGCACCTTTGGCACAAAGATGATGGCGGGATTCGTGTGCAGACGCGAACGCGCGCGTCATCACCAACAGTGCCGGATCGATCGCGTATTCCCTGGAGGGCATCCGACTGGCACCTAACCGTTCCTTGTCTTCAAGCCAATGTGAGCCGAAATGCCTGATCGCCTTCTCCATCGGATCGAAGGAATCGTCCGGCGTGGCGAGCATCGCAGCATAGGCCAGTTCGCGCAGTGGTGCCGGCAAGACGGATTCGCCATCGGCGAAACACGCTTCCTGCGTACGAAGTTCGGCAATGTGCATGCGGTTCTGCGTGAGCGTGCCGGTCTTGTCCACGGCCAATACGGTGATGGAACCGAGCGTTTCGATCGCGGGAACGCGCCGGGTCAGCACTTTCTGCCGCGCTATGCGCCATGCGCCCAGAGCAAGGAACACGGTGAGAATGACCGGGATTTCTTCCGGCAGAATCGACATGGCCAGCGCTATGCCCGATAGCAGGCTGGTAAGTATGTCGTGGCTGTCCCATAGCCAATTCAATAGAAACAATGCCGCCGAGACCAATATCGCCGCAACGGCAAACCGGCGCACCAATATCCTGGATGCGCTCTGCAAGCGCGAAGTGGCTTCTCGCGTGGATGCCAACGCACTGCCGATATGTCCAATTTCCGTAGCTGTTGCCGTGGCATTTGCCAGCGCAAGACCGCGCCCTTTGGTGATGACGGTGCCTGCATAAAGTTGTGCGGCAAGCGTTTCCACGCTTTTGCTCACGGGGGCGGACTCGCCGGTAAGCAGCGATTCGTCGACTTCCAGGCGTCCATCCTGCATAGCAGCGTCAGCCGCAATGCGATCGCCCTCGCGCAGTGAAAGCACATCGCCGACCACCACGTCGGCGGACGGTATGACGATCTCCACGCTGTCGCGTATCACCGTTGCGGTGGGCGCGGACAGGTCGCGTAACGCTTCCAATGCACGCTGAGTCTTTCGTTCTTCTACCAGGGTGATGGTCATGATCACCAGCACGAACGAAAGCAGGAAGATCGCTTCGGCCCGATCGCCCAGCGCCAGGTACAAGCCGCCGGCGATCAACAGCATGACGAACATCGGCTCGATCAGCACGTGCAGCGCGATGGACCAGAGCGACTTGGGCCGGTTCGCCGGCAGGATGTTCGGCCCGTCACGAAGTAGTCGTGCCGCGGCTTCTTCGCGAGTCAGGCCGGCGATGGCTGAAGGGCCGCGGGCTTCCAGGTTCATGCTATTTCCTTGGTCGCCATCATGCCGGCGAACACCATGCAGGTATTCATGCCCGCCGCCCGAAGTCAGCTCGGCAGGTGCTCACGCAGCTCGGCAGGGGTGAGTGCCAGCAGATCGTTGTCGACTTCGCCGACGATGCGCTTTGATGTCTGCTCGTCGAGCGAATCATGCAATGCGCCGAGAAAACGCGGCGGCGCCATCAGCACCAGATCGTCGTAGCGACCCTCCAGGCGTCCGCGTTGAACGATATCGCTCAGCGTGCCGGCAAAATGCTTGGCATGTTTGTCGCGAAGGGTCGTTCGCGGCTCGATCGCGTGCCGGCTGGCATTCATGCTCTCCTGCGTGCGCGGCAGGCGGCCGTGAGTGGGATGCTGTCCTGGCGAACGGCCGTCGGGGTTGGTATAGCAGGCGATTTCAGTAAGGTTTGCGCCTCGCCGGGGCAATTCGAACAAGCGTGCCTTGGCGGCATCGGCGACCAGTACCCAGGTTTTCGACATGACGGCGCTCTCCGCGGGATGACATTGTTGAGCGTAAGTGCGGGCGGGCGGGGTTTGTTGATCGGGATCAATAAATGTGTCTCGTGATGCGCAGACGGGGCCTTTACCGGAGGGAGAAGGCTTGCCCGGGACTTTTCGATGCAGGCGCGTAGTTCGCCTTCGCATGACATAGATCAATGCATGGCCCGATTTGCCACCTACATTGAAGCTCCCCACATGGCAGGCACTCCCTGTGAAGACGCCTGCGTAACTGTCGAGGAGATAGTCTCATGCGTTCCTATCACCGTATTGCCGTTGTTTCGCTGAGCGTGCTCGCCATCGCCGTGGGTGGTTGCACGGGATATGTGAAAAAGGCCGATTTCGATTCGGCAATCAGCGAATTGCGCGCCAACGATCAAAAGCAGCAGCAGGAAATCGATAGTCTCACTCAACAAATGCAGCAGCGCTTTGCCGCCTACGATGCGAAGATCGCGCAGATGGGCGGGCGCATTCGTGTCGACACGATTTCCCATTTCGCCTTCAACGACGCCACGTTGCGCGATGAAGACAAGCCTTTGCTCGATGATTTTGCCAAGACCGTTTCGGCTCATTTTCCGCAGGCGTTGATAACCGTGGAAGGCTTTGCCGATGAAGCAGGCGGCAGGGCTTATAACGTTCGCCTGGGACATGCACGTGCGGAGGCAGTGCGTGATTACCTGGTTAAAAACGGCGGACTGTCGGCCGACAACGTGCGCGCCGTCAGCTACGGCAAGGTGGAAAACCGCCAGGTGCTGAAGGGCAAATGGGGCGACGGCGCCGAGCCCAATCGCCGCGTTACTTTGGTCGTCGATTACGCAGGTACACAAGCAGCGCCATGAGCGCATGAGCAGGTGTTGTATGGCTTTCTGGCAGACCGAGCGCTTTCGTGACCGCATGGATGCGGGAAGGCAACTGGCTGAAGCCTTGTCGTCATGGCATGGCCAGCATCCACTGGTGCTGGCCATCCCGCGCGGCGGCGTGCCGATCGGCCGTATCGTGGCCGATGGCTTGGAAGGCGAGTTGGACGTTGTGCTGGTACGCAAGATCGGTGCGCCCGCTCATCAGGAATACGCCGTTGGCGCCATCGACGAGAACGGTGCGCTGCAGGTGTCGTCGGATGCCGCATTTGTCGGCGCGGACGATCATTACATTCAACGCGAAGCGGCCGCGCAATTGGCAACGATTCGCGCGCGCCGCAAGCTCTACAGCCCGCACCATACCCCCATCGATCCGGCGGGGCGTATCGTCATCGTCGTGGATGATGGGCTGGCGACGGGCGCCACGATGCGCGCAGCCTTGCAAGCCGTGCGCGCGCGCAAACCCAAGCGACTGATCTGCGCCATTCCCGTGGCGGCACCGCAGAGCCTGTCTGCCGTATCGGACGTGGCGGACGACTTGGTGTACTTGTCCGCCCCGCCGCATTTTCGCGGCGTGGGGCAGTTCTACCAGGAGTTCCCGGCGGTAGACGATACGGAAGTGATGCGTTTGCTCGAGCACACGGCGAAACCTGCTGCCGCCAGTTCGCAGGCCGTGCAGATCGGCGCCGATGGCGTCGTGCTGGACGGCGATCTGGAGATTCCCCAGGCGGCGGCCGGCTTGGTGGTCTTTGCGCACGGCAGCGGCAGTAACCGTAGGAGTGCGCGCAATCGCCACGTTGCCTATGCGCTGCACAAGCAAGGAATGGCTACCTTGCTGTTGGACTTGCTCACCGAGGACGAAGCGCGCGAAACGTCGGAACGCTTCGATATTCCGAAGCTGGCGGCGCGGCTCGATGCGGCATTGCGCTGGGCCTTGGGCTACCCAAGCACAAAGGCATTGCCCATCGGTGTGTTCGGTGCAAGTACCGGTGCGGCGGCGGCGTTAGTTGCGGCGGCCCGCTATCCCATGACGGTGAAGGCGGTCGTAGCGCGTGGCGGCCGTCCTGATCTGGCCGGTCAAGGCGTGCTGGCGCGCGTGACGGCGCCGACGCTGTTGATCGTGGGCGGTGCCGACATCGAAGTGATACGGCTCAACCGAACCGCGCTCGCCATGCTGACGTGCCCGGCGGAAATGGTGCTCGTTCCCAACGCCACGCATTTGTTCGAGGAACCTGGTGCGCTGGAAAAAGTCGCGAGCCTTGCGGCGGATTGGTTCCGTCAGTGGCTGGTGTTGCGTGAAGAGGCAGTGCTTGATGCGGCGAGGGAAACAAAGCCTTCGCATTGATCTGGATCACTGCGATGAGCATCGATCTGCCTACGCTAGTGAATGACCCAGCTGGCAGCAGGGTCTCCCTTGAACCTAATCAGAGGGTTTCACCATGGCAAACATTACACTCCGGAATCCCTTCAAGTCGCTCGCCCGATTCGAACCGCATTCGCCGTTCTTCGATGACTTTTTCCGCGACGTCGGCCTGCGTCCGCGCTGGCAGGAACTGGAGACGCCTGACATGCGCATAGACGTCACCGAGAACGACCGCTCCTACGCTGTCAAAGCGGAAATACCCGGCGTCAACAAGGATGATATTGACGTATCGATCGACGGCAACCAGGTCACCATCGCCGCCGAGATCAAGCGCGAAACCAAGAAAAAGGACGACGAGCGCGAAATTTGCACGGAACGCTATTACGGACAGATTTACCGTTCCTTCGGCTTGCCCAGCGAAGTGGACAGCAGCAAGGCGGATGCGCATTACGAAAACGGCGTGCTGATGCTTACTTTGCCCAAGAAGCAGAACGGCAACGCACACAAGGTAACGATCAGTTGATCGCGGCCGGATTTGCCCGCCGTGCGATGCATTGCACGGCGGGCGGTGATGCTCATGCCTGGCCTTTTTCACACGACGCTGGACGTCATTCGTGACGAAGCCTTGCGGCTGGACGACAGCGCGCACGATTACGATGCGTTGCTGGAAAGCGTAGGCGACCGGCCTTTCGTGCTGCTAGGCGAAGCCACGCACGGTACGCAAGAGTTCTACCGCATGCGTGCCGATATCACCTTGCGCCTGATCGCCGAACGCGGCTTCGACGCCGTGGCGGTGGAAGCGGATTGGCCGGACGCATATCGGCTCAACCGGTTCGTGCGCAGCGAAGGCGGTGATCCGGCCGCCTATCTGGCGTTCGGTGACTTCCAGCGCTTTCCGCGCTGGATGTGGCGCAACGAGGAAGTGCTGCGCTTCATCGAGCGCCTGCGCGAGTTCAACAACACGCGCCAACCTTCCGCACGCATAGGTTTCTATGGCTTGGACATGTACAGCCTCTATCGTTCGGCGGAAGCCGTGGTGGACTACCTCTCCGCCGTGGACGAAGAACAGGCGGAACTGGCCAAGCGGCAATATGCGGCGCTCGATCATGTACGGGATCCTCAACGCTACGGCTACGAGGCCGTGCTAGGACTTCGTCCCGACTGCAGGGAAGCCGTGCGCGAGCGGCTTATCGAACTATGGAAGCGCGCGTCGGTTTATCTGGAGCGGGATGGACGCGGCGCAGCGGATGCGTATTTCTTCGCCGAGCGCAATGCGCAGGTAGTGGCCAGCGCCGAAAGCTACTATCGGGCCATGTATGGTTCGCGTACGGAGAGCTGGAACGTGCGCGATCAGCACATGGCGCAGACCTTGTTCGCATTGCGGAAATATCTGCGTGCAACCGGCGGCAAGGGAAAGATCGTGGTGTGGGCGCACAACTCACATCTCGGTGACGCTCGGGCAACGGAAATGTCGCGCGGAGGAGAGTGGAACGTCGGTCAGCTGGTACGCGAGTACGCGGGGACAGAAGCTGCCTTGCTGGTGGGCTTCACCACTTGCACCGGAACGGTCACCGCCGCCTACGAATGGGACGGTGAGCCCGAGTGTCGCGACGTAGTGACAGCGCTTCCGGACAGCTATGAATATCTGTTCCACCGCACCGGGCTGGATCGCTTTTACCTGCCGCTGGCGAACGAGGTGGCGCACAGGTTGAAAACCCCGATGCTCGAACGCGCCATCGGCGTGCTTTATCGCCCTGAAACGGAATTGCAGAGTCACTACTTCATGGCTTCGCTGCCGGAGCAGTTCGATGCGGTGTTTCATCTTGATGAAACGACTGCAGTGCAGCCGTTGGAGTTGATCGCAGGGCAGGTTTCTCCACACGAGGCGCGAGCGCATTAAGCACCTCGCCCGAAGGGAAAGGAACTCGCTAAGGACGCTTCACAGAGCGTACGAAACCGCCTTCTTTTGATTTGCATCAAGACCAAGCACGCCAGCATTCCTATAGTGAATATTTTTTGCACCGTCAAAGGCGAATAGATCGGAAAGCCCGGTCGCGTCGTTGCAATCAGCAAGAGAGGTGTGTCTCATGAAAACCGATCGCGATTTACAGGAAGAAGTACTGCTTGAATTGGACTGGGAACCTTCCGTCGACGCCAGCCGCATTGGCGTGGAGGTTGGCGATGGGGTGGTCACGCTGTCGGGAAAAGTCGCCAGCTATGCGCAGAAATGGGCGGCTGAACGCGCAGCGAAAAGAGTGCCCGGCGTGCGGAGCTTGGCCATCGAGTTGGAGGTAGCGCTGCCGGGCGATTTCAAACGCACCGATACGGACATCGCCCGAGCCGCCATAAGCGCCATCGAATGGAATGCGTCGATTCCGAAAGACGCCATCAAGGTCATGGTGGAAAACGGCTGGATAACGCTCTCCGGGAAAGTGGAGTGGGCGTTTATTCGCGCCGCTGCGGAAGCGTCGGTGCGCGGCTTGCTTGGCGTCGTAGGTGTCGTCAACCGCATCACCATTACGCCGCATGTCCAGCCGCGCGATATCAAGACGAAGATCGAAGCGGCGCTGTATCGCCGCGCGCATTTCGATGCGTCGGCGATCAAGGTCGATGTCAGCAAGGGTATCGTTACGCTCAACGGCGAGGTCGATTCGCTGGCCGAGCGCGATGCGATCGAGTTGGCAGCCTGGAGTGCACCCGGAGTGCAAAGCGTGGTCGATCATTTGACGGTGCACGCCTGAGCTTTTGTAGGGTGTGAACCCGGCTCATGGCCGTGGACGTGGACGATTGCCTGCGGCGCTTTCGATCGCCGTAGGCGAGGCCGAAAGCGCCGCAGGCAATCGTCCACGTCCACGCGCGGCGAGCTTCCCTCACAATGCATCGCCTTCTCAAATTGCAAAAATGTCGAGATACGCCAGAGTTCAGCCTACGATATTTGGCTTATACGGCAACAACGACCTTGCCGAAGTTCTTGCCGTCCAGCAAATCGATCAAGGCTTGCGGCGCCTGCTCAAGCCCTTCGACGATTTCCTCGCGCACCTTCACCTTTCCTTGCGCCACCCATTCGCTCATGTCGCGCAGGAAAGGCGCGTAACCAGTGGCGTAGTGATCGAGAATGATGAAGCCCTCTACGCGTAGACGTCGCGTAAGGACCTGCGTCATCAATAAGGGAACGCGGTTGGGTCCGGATGGAAGCTGGGTATCGTTGTAATGCGCAATCAGGCCGCATACCGGAACGCGTGCACGGATGTTGAGTTGCGGCAGCACGGCGTCGAAGACTGCGCCGCCCACGTTTTCGAAATACACGTCGATGCCTTTCGGGGTGGCTGCCGCCAATTGTTCCTTGAAGTCGTGCGCGCGATGGTCGATGCACACATCGAAGCCAAGCACGTCGACGGCGTAGCGGCACTTGTCAGCACCGCCGGCAATGCCAATGGCGCGTGCGCCCTTGAGTTTGGCGATTTGTCCAACCACTGAACCGACCGCACCCGTGGCCGAAGCGACGACTACAGTTTCACCGGGCTTGGGCTGGCCGATGTTGAGCAGGCCGTGATATGCCGTGAATCCCGGCATGCCTAGCGCGCTCAAAGCCAGTGAAGGCTGGCTGATGCGGCGGTCGAGTTTGGCGATGTCGCTGCCGTCGGATAAGGCAAAGTCCTGCCAGCCGTTGGCGCTCGATACCAAGTCACCGACTTTGAACGAAGCATGGCGCGAGGCTTCCACGCGGCTCACGGTGCCGCCCACCATCACTTCGCCCAAGGCCACCGGCGGGGCGTACGACGGACCGTCATTCATCCGTCCGCGCATATAGGGGTCCAGCGAAAGATGGGTTGTACGCAGCAACACCTGGCCTTCGGCAGGCTGTGGAATGGGCTGCTGTTCAAGGCGGAAATCGCTGGGCTTAGGAGCGCCGTGCGGGCGTGCCTGCAAGATGATCCGGCGGTTGATGGATGGGGTCATGGCGGTTCCTTTGGAGGCGAAGATTTTCGTGGTCAGCTCAAGGAATGAGCGAATGGCAGCGCAAAATGCAGGACATCAAGAAAAGGTTCTATGATCACCCGGCCATTGCCGGCTGGGGCAGGGGAACACATGGAGAGGAGCTATGTTCGGTAGCACGGTTCTTGAAGTTGCCATTGGCATGATGGTTTGCTTCGGCTCGGTGGCGTTGATCGCTAGCAGTGTCCAGGAAGCTGCCGCTTCGATATTTCGACTGCGCGCCAGAACCTTGCTGGCGGGCGTGTCGCAGCTATTGAACGGTCACACCCTGGTGCTGGACATCTACAACCATGCATTGGTCAATCCACGCAGCGATGGCCGTGCGACCAGCGTCGACAAGCTTTCCATGAGGGTGGCGCCGTCATACATCAAGCCATTGAGCTTTGCACGCGCTTTGGTGGATACGCTGCAAAAGGGCCAGGTGGCGTTTGCCAATTTGCGCCCTCAACTCGAGGCCATTTCCGATCCGCAGATTCGCACCTGCCTGTGCAGCATGTACGACCGTGCCGCTGGAAGTGCGACCGCGTTTGAAGATCAGATTGCGCAATGGTTCGATTCCGGGATGGAAAGAATCTCCGGCGCTTACAAGCGGCAAGCCCAGTTTTGGGCCTTTGTGTTTGCGCTTGCATTGACCATTGCGTTCAACATCGATGCGAGCCACGTGTTGACGAAGTTGTGGGCGATGTCTGCCGCCGGCATGCTGCACTTGCCTGTTCCGCCGCCGGGCGCAAATGGCTATGACGGTTTGGCCATGCTGGATCGTCTGCCGATCGGCTGGGGCGATCGACCCTATCATGTGATGGAAGTGATCTACATGATCCCCGGTTGGGCGATCACCGCGAGTTCTTCGTTGTTCGGTGCGCCGTTCTGGTTTGGGCTGCTTGGAAAAGTCACCAATCTTCGCGGGGCGGGGGAGAAACCTGCGACGGCTTAAGTCCGTAGGCTGGGATGGCGCTCAGCACGGCCGTGCACGCTTACAAGAGCCCGCCTGCAAACTATCCGGACGGAACAGCACGGATCAACGATGTCCCGTCTCGCAGTTCATCAAATCACGTTACGCGTGGATGATCCCGGCCTGCTGTTCCTCGTCGGCGGCGGTGGGTTGGGCAACTCGTCGCTGCTGCATGCAATGGCCTCCGATACGCTCAACTATCTGTTGATCGAAGGCGAAGCGCACAAGCTCGTTCTGTGCAAGGTGAACAGCAGCAAGGGCGCTGATTCTTTCGACTCTGGCCAGGCACGAAATTAACCTTGGCCTGGTGCTGGCGCTTGCCAAAATGTGCGTCAAAGAAGTCGCCGACGCTAGACAGGGTATGCCGGTTCAGGCAGGTTAACGTCGAACGTGAAAACAGGCGGTGCAACGCCGCCTCTATGAATGTTTCTCACGAAAAACGGGCCCTTAATCACACTCTTTACGCCGCCAACAGGCCGCGTACACGCAGATTTCATTTTTTGCGAGAAAAAACATCATTTCACATTTGATGTTTCACGCGTGAATGACGCATCTTAGCCCCGCTGTTGACAAAAACACGAGGTTTTCCAGGTGAAAAGTTGGTCAGCGCCGAAAGGCGTACAGGGGGCTTTTATGTCTATTCCAAGTGGTGCACGTAAATTTAACTTCACGTTCAGCCGTAAACTCTTTGCCGCGATGGCTGCGTCGCTCGCGCTCTCGGCGGTTGCCATGCCGGCTTCCGCAACCGCTTGGTGGAATGCGACGCCGACCGTGACGATCGGTTCCACCGCGCTCAACGTCAAGAACTTTGGTGCCATGGGTAATGGCACGACGGACGACACGGCGGCGATCCAGGCCGCCATCAATGGCTTGCCGTCTACGGGCGGTACGGTCGAAGTGCCGGCCGGCACATACATGATCAATGCGCTTGTGGGTATCAGTCTGCACTCGCACACGCGCCTGTTGCTCGATACCGGGGCGGTATTGCAGGCCATTCCGAACAGCGCTCAGCGCTATTGGGTGGTGAAGGCCTGGGGTGTGAATAATGTCGAGATTGCCGGCGGCCGCATTGTCGGTGAGCGCACGCAGCATCTGGGCACCACGGGCGAGTGGGGCTATGGCATCAATATTTCCGCGTCGAGCTCCGTCTACGTTCACGACATCGCCGTTTCCAATTCCTGGGGCGACGGTATCTTGGTCGGCGCGTCGGGTTCGGGCACCACGCTCGTGCGTTCGTACGGCGTAACGCTGAACAACGTCACCTCTAACAATAACCGCCGGCAAGGCTTGTCGATTCTTCCGGCACAGCAGGTGTACGTGGTAAACAGCACCTTCAGCGGTTCCAACGGCGCAGCGCCGCAGTCCGGCATCGACATCGAGCCGGCGACGCAGGGTACGACTCTGCAGGTGCGCCTGGAGAACACCACCTTGTCGAATAACATCGGTAACGGCCTGGAAGTGCACAACAACGTGTCCGGCCTGTCGATGAACAACGTCACGGTGACGAACAACCAAGGTTTTGGCGTGTACGTCGGCGGCGCGAACAACGTGACGATCAACAACAGCAACATCGGCGAAAATTGGCTGTTCGGCGTAAGCATTGCCAGCACCACCAACAACATGCAGGTGGTCGGCAATACCATCGAATGGAACTACGACCTGTGGTTCTACCAGAACAATCAGTCGATCTATAACGAAGGCTGGGATCCCCGAGACATCACGGTCGCCAGCACGGCAACGAATATCCTGGTGTCGAACAACACGATCTCCCCGATGAAGTGATTTGAGCATGTAGGGCGATGGAAGCAAACGCCCTCTTCCTTCGGGAAGAGGGCGTTTTTTGTGGATTGGAATGGTATACACGGCCTGTGATGCCTGGATTGATATCGCTGCCTACGAATTGCATTATGTATCGGCGGGTAACCTCTGCCATTGTGCGGACTTCCGCACGCACCCTTCGCAATTGAAACAAGACGCTTCGCCGATTATTACGGCACGATGAAACCATTCGCGAACAGGCGCATGTGCGCCCTGGATCGCGGCAGGGTGATGATTCATCGTTATCGGGGAGTGGCATGCGGCACGGGGAAGATTCACGCAGGAAGTTTCTGAAAGGCGCGGCAACGGCCATGGCTGCAGCAGCCATGGTGCAGCGTGCGCGCGCATTCGATCTGGCGGAGCCCGCCGGCGGCAAAGCAACGGCATCTGCACAGGCGGTGCCTGATCAGCCTGTTCGCTGCGTGCAGCCGTTCGCGCTGGATCAGGTAAGCCTGCTGGATAGCGATTTCACACGCGCCGCCGCGATCAACCGGCGCTATCTGCAAGGCCTGCCGATCGACCGACTTGCGCACACGTTCCGGTTGCAGGCCGGCTTGCCTTCACACGCTACACCCTTCGGCGGATGGGAAAAGCCGGACTGCGAACTGCGTGGCCACTTCACCGGCGGCCACTATCTGTCGGCCTGTGCATTGGCTTACGCCAGCGACGGTGACGAAGCGCTCAAGGCTCGCGGCGATGAATTGGTGGCTGCGCTGGCGAAATGCCAACGCCCTAATGGCTATCTCAGCGCTTTCCCCGAAAGCTTCTTCGATCGCTTGAGCAACGGCCAGAAAGTGTGGGCGCCGTTCTATACCGTTCACAAGATTCACGCCGGCATGCTCGACATGTATCGGCTTGCCGGCAATCGGCAGGCGCTGCAGGTCGCCAGCGGCATGGGCGATTGGGTGGTGCGCTGGCTCAATGGTTTTTCCGATGCGCAGATGGCCAGCATCATGAAGACCGAGTTCGGCGGTATCAACGACTCGATGTACGAGCTTTACGCCATCACCGGCAACGAACGTTACCGCGATGCCGCCCATCGCTTCGACCAGGTTTCGCTGTTCGATCCGCTGGCCGCCTATCGCGACGAGCTGCAAGGCCTGCACGCCAATACGCAGGTTCCCAAGATCATTGGTGCGGCGCGCCGGTACGAATTGACCGGCGAGCCGCGGTACCGGCGCGTCGCCGAGTTTTTCTGGGAAACCGTCACGCAGCACCGCACGTATGTGACGGGCGGGACCAGTAACGGTGAATTCTGGAACAACCCCGCGGGCGACCTGAAGGGACAGTTGGGCCTGTATACCGCCGAATCCTGTGTGGCCTACAACCTGATGAAGTTGACCCGCCACGTCTATACCTGGAACGGCGATCCGCGCGCGTTCGATTACTACGAGCGCACGTTATACAACGCACGCCTGGGCACCCAGGACACCGATGGCAACAAGCTTTACTTCTATCCGCTTCGTTCGGGCGCCACCAAGTTTTACAACTCGCCCACCGATTCGTTTTGGTGTTGCACCGGCACCGGTGCGGAAGAGTTCGCCCGCTTCAACGGAAACATTTATTTTCACGATGACGCGGATCTCTACGTCAATCTGTTCGTGCCTTCCGAGCTTAACTGGGCGCAGAAGCAGGCGAAGGTTCGGCAGGAAACCCGCTTCCCGCGTGAACCGCGCACGCAGCTTTCGCTGAAGCTGGCGCAGCCGAAGCAGTTTGCACTGCATTTGCGCATACCCAGCTGGATCGGCCCGGATGCCAAGGTGCGTATCAATGGCGAAACCTTGAGTGCGTTTGCGTCGCCCGGCAGTTACCTGACGGTGCAACGGGAATGGCATGACGGCGATCGCGTCGAACTCGATTTGCCAATGCGTCTGCATGCGGAGACATTGCCCGGCGACGACAGTCAGGTGGCCATGCTGTATGGCCCGCTGGTGTTGGCTGCGCGACTCGGCACCCAAGGTGTCACGCACGCCATGCAATACGGCGGCTATGGCACCGGCCCAGAACCTGAGCCACCCGCGCAACCTGTGGTACGCATCAAGGCGAGTTCGCCGCAGGGCACGGATTGGGTGCGCGTCGTCTCTGCGAGTGAACTACGTTTCGAAGCTACTACTACGAGCAACGGCACCGTTACGGTTGCGCCGTTGAATGAGATTTACGGCGAACGCTACGCCGTGTATTGGCAAAACGAATCCGACGCGTCGTCCAGCAGCGGCTAAACGCGTCGTGTATTACCTACGCCCTCTCCTAGGTGGAGTAGGGGAGGGCGTAACACCTGCTCAAGGGGGAATAACTCATCTGCGCCGCTTGTCGGCGCACGCCCCGCGCTGCGCCTTTTTCATACGTCGTCACTGTCACCACCGCCCACGATTGTGAGAAACCGATGACCCAAACACTCCATTTGCTTGACAGTACTTTGCTTTGTCGACGTGTGTCGCCGATCGCCAACGCTATCCGTGGTGCGCTGCTTCTAGGCCTGATCGGAAGTGGCGCATTGCACGCGCAAGATGCTTCCAAAGCGCAGGCGGCTTCATCGCAGGCCAACGCCGATACGTCCGTCCAGGCGAAGAATCTTCAGGCCGTCACCGTGACCGGCTCGCTGATCCGCCGTGTCGATGTCGAAACCGCCAACCCGGTGACCACCATCGATAGCGGGCAGATCGCTGCCAGCGGTAAGCCTACGCTTGGCGATCTGATGCAATCGCTGCCATCGGTGGCGGGCAACGCCACCAATCCGAACATCAACAGCGGTGGCGGTACGGGTGCCTCGACGGTTTCGCTGCGCGGTCTGGGCGACAACCGCACGCTGGTGCTGGTGAATGGCCATCGCCTGGCTTACAACGACGTCAACAGCATTCCGTCCAACATGATTGAGCGCGTGGAGGTGCTGACCGATGGCGCGTCCTCGGTGTACGGCTCCGATGCCATCGGCGGCGTGGTGAATTTCATCCTGAAGGATCACTACCAGGGCGTGCAGCTCAGTGCCGATTACGGCGAAAGCTCCCACAGCGATGGCAATCGCCGCAGCTTCAATTTGCTGGCGGGTTTGTCCAGCGATCGGGTGAATGTGATTGCCGCGATTACTCATCAAACGCAGAACCCGATCACGTCGGACAAGCGCGATTATTCCGCCTACACGCTCGCGTTTCGCGATGGCGAGGTAAAGCGAATCGGTTCGTCGGCTGTGCCCGGCGGTTTGATCCAGAGCGCCGACGGCACTTATGTGACGCTCAACAGTGGCGTAGGCGGCATCACCACCTTGGCGGATTATCACCCTTACACCTCGGCCAATTCTTTTAACTACGCGCCTTACAACTTGCTGCTCACGCCACAGGATCGCACGAACATTTCGCTGTTCGGTTCCTACAAATTCACGCCGCAGATCGAAGGGTATTTCAATCTGTTCTATACGCGTACCGCCGCGTCGTCGGTGATTGCGCCGGTGCCGATCTTCGCCAACTCGGACGATTTCTTTATCCCGTCCACGAACTACTACAACTCGTTCGGCCTCAACTTCGGCACGGATCGCATCAGCGGCAACGGCTATAACGACTTCAACATTCGCTTTACCTCGCTGGGCAACCGCACCTACGTCAACCAGACGTATGACCTGCAGTTCACGCCGGGCGTGCGCGGCAGCTTCGGCAACAGCAGCTGGCAATGGAACGTCGATTTCAACTACGGCAAGGTCAGGCAGAAAACGCGCAACGAGGGATTTATCGACTATGCGGGTTTCGAGCAGGCGATCGGCCCTTCCTTCCTGGCCGGCAATGGCGTGGTGACGTGCGGCACGCCTGCTGCGCCGATTGCCAATTGCACACCGATCAACATCTTCAACATCAACGATCCGGGCACCATTGCATCCTTGAAGAAGTTGCTGGTGAACCCGGATTCGTTCTACCACTACACCATGCAGCAGTTCGAGGCGAGCGCCAACGGCGAACTGTTCGATCTGCCCGCCGGTCCGGTGAATCTGGCAGCCGGGCTTTCCTACCGTCGTGAATCGCAATCCGACGGCACCGACACGTCCAGCGCCGTCGCTATCAATCAAGGGCCGTATGCAGGCCTATGCGGCGTGGTGGAGTTCTGCGCCACCCAGCTCAGCGGCAGTTACACCGTGAAGGAGGCTTACGCGGAAACCTTCATACCGCTGCTGGCCGATGTGCCGTTTGCCCATGCGCTGAATATCGACATCGGTTCGCGCTTCTCGCGCTACAGCCTTTCCGGCACGACCACCAACAGCAAGATTGCGCTGGAATGGCGACCCATTGCCGATCTGTTGTTGCGCGGCACGGCATCGCAGGTGTTTCGCGCGCCGAATATCAATGAGCTGTTTTCGGGTACATCGGGCGGTGCGGTTCCGGCCATCGATCTGTGCAATGGTTACACGGGTGGCCATCCGCAGGCCTGCGTCAACGTGCCCACCGACGGCAGCTTCCAGCAGAGCAATCCTCAGCTTGGCGTGAGGAGTTCCGGCTCGGTGCCGGCCGGTTATGACTTGAAACCGGAATTCGGCAAATCGTTCGATTTCGGTTTGGTGTATGACCCGCACTGGCTGCCGGGCCTGTCGCTCAGTGCCGATGCGTGGCGCATCCATCTCAGCGACACCATCGTGGATGGGTTGGACCCCACCACGATCATGAATGAGTGCTACTACAGCAGCCGGTTGTGCAGCCTGATCCACCGCGCCGGCAACGGCCAGGTCAGCTATATCAACCTGCCCACCGTCAATCTCGGCGAAACCTGGGCCAGCGGCATCGATTCGACGATCCAATACGCGTTTTCCACCGAGCGCTTCGGCAAGTTCAACGCAAGCCTCACCAGCACGTATATGCAGCGTTACGACGTGGATACGGCACCGGGCGATAGCGCCGTGCCGATTACGCACTGCGCCGGTTCCTATTGCCCGACCTACGGCGAGTTTCCGCGTTGGCGCGGTTTGGCAACGCTCAATTGGAGCAAGGGGCCGTGGAGTGCTACGTGGACGATGCGCTATATCGGCCGCACCAGGGTCGGCAGCGCGGATCTTTCGCAGAGCTATTCGGCGGATGAGGATATCCCTGGGGTCGTGCATCCGATTGGCGCGTATGTCTATCACAACCTTTCCGCCAGTTATGCGTTGGCGAAGTTCCATACGACGTTATCCGCGGGTATCGATAACCTTTCCAACAAGCAGCCGCCGATGTTTTATCAATGGGCCAGCAACGGCAACTCGGAAGCGTATACCTATGATTTGATCGGGCGGTATTACTGGATGCGGGCTACGCTGTCGTTTTGATTTTTGTTGTTGCGCGTTTTGTCGTAGGTTGGGGTGCGAACCCTGATGTATCTCTACGTTTTTGCAGTTTGAGTAGGTGATCCACTTCGAAGGAAGCTAGCTGCGCGTGGACATGAAACATTGCCTGCGGCGCTTTCGATCGCCGTAGGCGACCGAGTCACTTTTCTTTGCGGGCCCAAAGAAAAGTAACCCAAAGAAACGGCCTGAAGAGCTCATGGCACGACGTAGGTTACAAGCCTGAAGGTTTGAGGCCTTGCGATGATGGTTTGATCTGCTCGCTTCTACCACGCCGCGATACCGCGAGGCGTCGAAGCGTTGAGGACTTAAAGCGTGCATGCCAAGGGTCGAGGTCTGCTTTAAGCCCTCAGCGCTTCGATGCCTCGCGGCATAGCCGGGACGTAGAGCCTTGGGAGATCAAGTTTTCATCTAGCCGTAAACGTTGAGGCTTTTATCCTTCCCATGCCGCGAGCCTTTTAGGCCATTTCTTTGGGTTACTTTTCTTTGGGCCAGCAAAGAAAAGTGACTCGGGCCCTTTAGGGTCCGAAAGCGCCGCAGGCAATCATCCACGACCACGCGCAACTAGCTTCCTTCGCAGGGTATCGCCTACTCAAACTGCAAAAACGTAGAGATACGTCAGGGTTCGCACCCTAACCTACTGTGGCTGTGAGTGACGATCCGAGGCATCGGCAATCGTTGATGTCCACCCACCACCCAGCGCACGAATCAAATCCACGCTCGCCTGCAAACGCCGCGTACGAATCGTCTCGGCATTCCGTTGCGCCGATAACGCTGCGGTCTGCGCGGTGACCACATCGAGATAATTGACGATGCCCTCGCGATAGCGGTTGGTGGCGATCGTCATGGTTTGCTGCGCGGAAGCCACGGCTTGATCTTCCTGGTCCATCTCCGTGCCGAGATCACGCAGTAGCACCAGATCGTCTTCCACCTGGCGGAACGCTTCCAGCACGGTTTGCCGGTATTGCGCGGATGCGTTATCGAATTCCGCCTTGGCCTGATTCACTTTCGCTTGGCGCAGGCCTGCATCGAACAGCGGCAGTACCGCCAGTGGTCCCACGGACCAGAAGCGATTGCCGAGTGTGAGCAGATTGCCGGCGCCCGTGTCTTGGAAACCGTAAGCCGCCGACAAACTCAAGTCGGGAAAGAATGCCGCTCGGGCCACGCCAATGCCGGCATTGGCCGCATACACGCGACGTTCCGCAGCAGCAATGTCGGGACGGCGTTCGAGCAAACGGGACGGCACACCCGGCGGTGTCACCGGTACGTCCAATGCGATTTGTACTGGCGCAATCGAGAAGCTCGATGCAGGTTCACCGATCAAGCTGGCGATGGCGTGTTCGGTCAAGGCGCGCTGGGCTTGTACATCGGTGACTTGCGCTTGCGCATCGTGCAACTGTGTTTGCGCGCGCGATACGTCGAGCCCGGAAGCGATGCCGCCCCCGTGGCGGTTTTCGGTGAGCGTCAATGCGCGGGTATAGGCCTTCAGCGTGTCCTGCAGAATCGCGGTTTGCCTGTCGTAGCCGCGCAGGCGCACATAGTCGTCCGCGAGGCGTGCTTCCAGGCTCAACTTGGCCGCAGCAAGATCGGCTTGCGCGGCCTGCGACAACGCGTGGCCGGAGCGAACCGCGTTGCGGATGCGGCCCCACAAGTCGAAGTCGTAACTCAAACCGACCGCAACCGTATCGGCATCGTATTCGTTGGGCTGATGCGTGCCGCGCAGAGGGCGATTATCCGACTGGCGATTACGCGTGGGATTGGCGAGCGCGCCCAATTGCGGCAACAATCCGGCATTCAACTGGCTTTCGAACGCACGCGCGGTGTCGTAGCGGGCGAGTGCCGCGGCAAGGCTCGGACTTTCCGTATCCAGCTTGGTTTCCAGTTGATCGAGCGTGCTGTCGCTGTAAACCGCCCACCAGTTTCCGCGCGATTGCTGATCCGCCGGCGAAGCGGCTTTCCATTCGGCGCCGGCCTCCTTGAAGGAGTCCGGCACCGGCGGCAAGGAAGGCGTGTGATACGCGGGTGCGAGCGAGCAAGCACTCAGCACCAGCGATACGGCAAAACTGGCGAAAAGGACATCAACCCGACGCACGGCCAGCCTCCATGGCGACGTTCTGGTCGTTGTCGCTTTGCACGCGCACCTGGTCGCCATCCATCAGCGAATCGGGCGGATTCTCGATCACTCGATCGCTGGGACTCAGGCCTTGATCGATTTGCAGCGTCGTACCCAGATCCAGCGCGACATGCACATTGCGCAGATGCACGCGCCCATCTTTGCCCAGCACAGCAGCCTGCGGTCCTTGCGAACGGAAGATCAGGGCGGTGGCAGGCACGGTGACGCGATGCGGATCGACCGCGATATTCAGCCGCACGTCGCTGTAGTCGCCGGGTTTGAGTTCGTCGTTCCGGTTGTCGGCCACGAATTGTGCGAGCAGGCTGCCGGAGCTGGGATTGATCGCTTCGGAATTGCCGATCAGTGTTGCGTCGAAGGTGCGTCCTGGCCATTCGGGCACGGTGAGCGTCGCTTTCATGCCGGATTTGATGCTGCCCGCATCGGCCTGCGGCACCTGCACATACAAGCGCATGCGGCTGGTGTCGGCAACGGTGAACAGTTCCGGGCCGCTTTCATTGTTGGCGGTGATCAGGTCGCCGACATCGGTGTGGCGCGCGGTAACGACGCCGTCGAACGGCGCCACGATCTTCTTGAATGTCTCCAATGCATTGAGTCGATCCACATCGGCTTTGGCGGCCAGCACATTCGCTTGCGCAGCGGCGGCATCGCCTGTCTTCTCGTCTGCTTCCTGCTTGGATACGGAGTCGGAACCAAGCAGATGCTGCCAGCGCTGTGCCGTCATATCGGCGAGATGTGCATTGGCCTGCGCCTTGACCAAGACCGCTTTGGCTTGCTCCAACTGCTGATCGAGTTCGGGTGTGTCGATCACGGCAAGCACTTCGCCGGCTTTGACTTTCGCGCCGATGTCCTTGTACCAGGCTTTCAGATAACCGCCGACGCGTGCGTGGATCGGCGCGCTGTTCCATGCCTCAAGGTGCCCGGGCAGGGTGATGGCATGCACGCTGGCCGGGTCCATCGCTGGGGCCAGGCGCACGCTGGGAATCAGCTGCGCGTCGGTCCATTGCACCAGTTCCTGATGCTGATGATGGCGCGCAGCCAGGCCGAAGGTCACTGCCATCGCTGCAAGCACTGCTGCACCGATGCCGACCGCTTTCAGATGTTTGGGCTTGCGTATCACTTGTACGTTGGCGGGGTTATGCGACATGAGGAAGACCCGAGACGGAAACATCAGAAGGAGCAGGCTGCTCGCGCCCGTGCACCAGGCTGAACACGACTGGCACGAACAACAGCGTGGCGAAGGTGGCAAACAGCAGGCCGCCGATGACGGCGCGACCCAGCGGTGAGTTCTGTTCGTGCGTTACCGCCATCGGCAGCATGCCGATGATCATCGCCAGCGCGGTCATGCAGACCGGACGGAAACGCGTGAAGCCTGCTTCCAGGGCGGCCTTCATTGCGTCGCCATGTTCGGCAAGCCGTTCGCGCGCGAAACTCACCACCAGAATCGAATTCGCTGTTGCCACGCCCATGCACATGATCGCGCCCGTCAAGGCCGGCACCGAAAGCGTGGTGTGCGTGATGAACAGCATCCACACGATGCCAGCCAAGGCGGCGGGCAGGGCAGTGATGATCACAAACGGATCAAGCCACGACTGGAAGTTCACCACGATCAGCATGTAGATCAGCACACAGGCGCCGAGCAGGCCAAACAGCAAACCGCTGAAGGCCGTGTTCATTGCTTCAACTTGTCCCAGCAGCTGCACGGTGGAACCTTTGGGACGATCCTTGGCGGCATCGTCCAGCACGTGTTGAATGCCGGCCGACACCGCGCCAAGGTCGCGCCCTTGCGTGGTGGCGTAGATGTCGAACGACGGCATGATGTTGTAGTGCGTGACCACCGCTGGCGAAGCTGTTCGATGCACGGATGCCAATGCACCGAGAATCTGATGCATGCCGTTGCCGGACGATGTGATCGGCAAGCTTTGCAGATCGGCCAGATGATCCATGCGGTATTGCGGCGTTTGCGCCACCACCGCATAAGACACGCCATTGGCGGGATTCAACCAGAACGTGGGCGCCACCTGCGAACTGCCGGCAAGCGATGCCACCATGCTGTTGGTGACGTCACGTTCGGTAAAACCCAGCCCGCTGGCGCGCACGCGATCCACATCCACGTTCAACTGCGGTGCGCCGGTGGACTGTTGCAGACGTACGTCGGCAATACCCGGGATTGCGCGCATCTTGCGCATCAACTCGATTGCATAGGCCTGGTTGTCGGCGGTGTTGCGGCCGGCGATCTTCACGTCCAGCGGCGCGGGTGCGCCGAAGTTGAGAATCTGGCTGGCCATGTCCGCCGGCAGAAACGCGAAGCTGGTGCCGGGGAATTCACGCGGCAGTACCTCACGTAGTTTCCTGACGAAACCGTCGGTGTCGTCATGGTCTTCATTGAGCAGCACCTGGATATCGCCGTCCTGCGCGCCGATGGTGCCGCTGTTGTTGTAGACCATGTTGGTGCCGCTGAGCGGCAGGCCGATGTTGTCGATGATGCTGTCCAGCTGCGCCGGCGGAACCACACGGCGGATCGCTCGTTCGATGTGGTCGAACTCGGCCGCTGTGTCTTCCAGGCGCGTACCCACCGGTGCGCGCACGTGGATCGCGATAGCGCCTGCTTCGGTAGCGGGGAAAAAGTCGCGCCCCAGGAACGGCACCAAAGCGAACGACACCAGCACCACGACGAGAAAGCCGACCACAAACGGGCGGCGTGCGCTCAAGGCAAGGCCAAGCGTGTTGTAGTAGGCATCGCGCACCTGGGTGAAGCGATGCTCGAAACCCTGCTGGAAATTCACCAGCGCCAAACGCAGCCGGCCGCGTTGGATGTCGGGATGCTGGTCGCCTTCATGATGATTGATATAGGCGTCCTCGGGATGATCGCCGAGGCCTTTTTCCGTGATGTGCGGCTTGAGCAGATACATCGCCATCGTCGGCACCAGGGTGCGCGACAGCACGAATGAGGAAATCATCGCGAAGATCACCGCCAACGCCATCGGCCGGAACAGAAAGCCGGCGATGCCTTTCAGCATGAACATCGGCACGAACACAATGCAAATGCACAGCAGCGAGACGAAAGCCGGTGTCACGATCTGTTTGGCGCCATCCATGATGGCGGTGTGCACGTCCTTGCCTTGTTCGAGATGCCAGTTGATGTTCTCGATGGTGACGGTGGCGTCATCGACCAGGATGCCTACGGCCAATGCCAGACCGCCCAAAGTCATCACATTGAGCGTTTGACCGAAGGCCGAAAGCAGGGCGATGGCAGAGAGCACGGCGAGCGGAATCGAGAGGGCGATGATGACCGTCGAGCGCCAACTGCCCAGGAAGATCAGGATCATCACCGACGTAAGCAACGCAGCGATGATGCCTTCGCGCGCCACTGACGAAATTGCGGCCCGCACGAAGATCGACTGGTCGCCCAACAGTTTCAGCTTCAGCGAGGAAGGCAGCGTTTCCTGCGCCATCGGCAGCAGCTTCTTGATGCCGGCCACTACGTCCAGCGTGGAAACATTGCCGCCTTTGAGCATCGGCATCAGCACCGCGCGCTGGCCATCCACGCGCACTTCGTTTTGCTGCGGCGGCGCGCCGTCGTGCACGTGCGCCACCTGGCCGATGGTGATGGTGGCACCGTTGACCGTCTTGATCGGCAGTTCGTTAAGCGCTTCGATCGCCGTGGGGCTGTCGTTGAGTTCCACCGTGTACTGCGCGTGGCCGATCTTGATGCTGCCGACGGGAATGATCTGGTTCTGTGCTGCCAATGCATTGCCTACGTCCTGCGCGGACAAGCCTTTGGCGGCCAGTGCCTGCGGGTCCAGGTCGATCATGATCTGGCGCTGCTTGCCGCCGTAAGGGGCCGGGATGGCTACGCCGCGCACCGACACCAGGGTAGGGCGCAAGAAGTTCTGAGCGACGTCGCGGATCTTGCCTTCATCCAGCTTCGAGCTGGACAGCGCCATCTGCAGGATGGGTACGGTGGAGGCGTTGTAGTTGATGATTTGCGGCGGCGTGATGCCCGGCGGCATCTGCTTCAGCACCGTCTGTGAAATCGAAGTGACCTGCGCAGTGGCGGTGCGGATGTCGACGCCGGGCTGGAAGAAGATCTTCACCACGCCGATGCCGGGCAGCGATTGGGATTCGATGTGTTCGATATCGCCGACGGTGGAGGTGAGCGAGCGCTCGTAGTAGTAGATCACGCGCCCGGACATCGCGCTGGGCGATTGGCCGTTATACGTCCACACCACGCTGATGACGGGAATGCCGATGTTGGGAAAGATGTCAGTCGGTGTGCGCAGTGCCGCCAACGGCCCTGCGATCAGGATGAACAACGCCAGCACTATGAAGGTATAGGGACGAGACAGGGCGATGCGGACCAAACCCAGCATGCAGCAGCTTCCATCGTTGCGTATCGACGATGGAGCATTATCGGGAAGTGGTGGCTGGATTCCCTTTCAGGGGGATGAAGAATTTTTCATGTTGCGGCGATTGCTTCCTCCCCTGCGAGCAGGGGAGGGGTTTGCACTCCAACCTACGTCGGAGGGAGTGGGGCATTGAGCGCACACTCCATCCCGATCCGCGCCCCACCTTCACCACCATCGATACTCAACTCAAAATCATGCAACTTCGCAATCGCCGCGACGATGCTGAGCCCCAACCCATGCCCGGTGGTCTCCCGGCTCCCTTCGCCACGATAAAACCGCTGCCATATCGCATGGCGCTCCTCGGCCGGAATCCCGGGCCCGCTATCGGCGACCTCGATCCGAGCGCGCTCCGAGGCCACCCGTACAGCGCTCATCGCCACGGTTCCGCCGTTCGGCGTGAACTTGATGGCATTGGCGACGAGGTTGCTTATGGCCTCGAACAGCAGGTCAGGGTCGGCTTGCGCGACCAAGCCAGGCTCAATGTGCAGTTCCAGCACTTGCTGCTTGTCCTCGGCCAGCGGGGCATAGAGTTCATGCACGTGCTGCAGCGTTTCGCCGAGATCCACGGCGACAAATCCTTCCCGGCGGCGCCGGTCTTCCAGCTCTGAAATGCGCAATAGAGCGCGAAAGCGGCCCAGCACGTCGTCGATATCGCCCACGCAACACTCGACCAGCGCTTGATGCGGATCGTTTTCGCGCATCTGTTGCTGCACGCGATACAGCTGCGAACGCAAACGCGTCAGCGGCGTGCGCAAATCGTGCGCGATGTTGTCGCAGACGCCTTTGACTTCGCCCATCAGCCGCTCGATCTGGTCGAGCATGTCGTTGACAATCATCGCGAGGCGGTCGACTTCGTCATCGCGCTTGCTGATCGGCAGGCGCTTGCGCAAATCGCCGCGCACGATTGCCTGCGTGGCTGCTTTGATCTGCCGGATACGGCGGCGCGGGCCGATGTTGAGAATCAGGCCGCCGAGAAGACCGGGCACGAGCGTGAACGACAGGCCCCACCATAAGGCGTGCTTGATGATGCTGCCGACATGTGCCGTCACGCCGGTGGTGTGCGCCAGCGCGAGTACGTTGCCGTCATCGATATGCGCGGCAATCAGGTGCAGTTGGTCGACGTTCGGCAGCGCCTGCTGGCGGATGATGTCGCGCGCTTCGATGCGGATAGGGCTGCCGTCGATCTTCAATGCGGGTGGCAGGCGCGCGATATCGCCGTTGATCCAATGCCCCTGCGCGTCGAACAACCCCCAGGCGTTGTAGCTGGTGTCTTCCAGCGCGATGTAGTCGTCGAGCATCGCGGCCAGATGGGCGCGGTCGACGTGGCGCAGGTGGTCGATCTGGTGCGTCAGGTCGCGGTCGGTGCGTAGTGCAAGGTATTGCGTGGTCTCCCAATAGATGGAACCGAGCAGCAAGGTCCCCCAGATCACGAAGAACACGCCGTAGCCGAGCAGCAGGCGAGAGGTGGTGGCGCGCCAGTGAGGGGACGGCTCGCGGCGGGATGGGCTGACGTTATCCAAGCCGATAACCCGAGCCGCGCACCGTTCGGATCAACGATGTTTCTCCCTCGGCGTCCACCTTCCTGCGCAAGCGCGCGATATGTACGTCGATCAGGTTGGTGCCGGGATCGAAGCGCAGGCCCCATACGCTTTCGAAAATCATCGCGCGGGTCAGCACCTGGCCCGGATAGCGCATCAGGAATTCAAGCAGCCGGTATTCGGTAGGCAGCAGCGACAGCTCACGTCCGCCGCGGCGCGCGACATGCGTGATCAGATCCAATTCCAGGTCGCCCACGCGCAACCGTGTTTGCGCAGGCTGCTGCCGGCGCAGCAGCACTTCGATGCGCGCAGCCATTTCATCCGGCGCAAAGGGTTTGGTGAGGTAGTCATCGCCGCCTGCGCGCAGGCCGCGTACCCGCTCGTCCACGTCCCCCAGCGCGCTGATCATCAGTACCGGCGTGGTAATGCCGCGCTCCCGCAACTGCTTCACCAGGCTCAACCCGTCCATGCCGGGCAGCATCAGGTCCAGGGTGATCGCATCGTAATGCGGTTCCTGCGCGGCCATCAGTCCATCGGAGCCGTTGTGCACCCGATTGGCACTGATGCCGTGCGTGGCCAGTTCCAGCACGATTTCGCGTGCGGTGATTTCGTCGTCTTCGATGACCAGTACGTGGGGCATGCCTAAATTAGAATATAAATGGCTGCCGTTTGGGAGTTGCGGGTTGCGGCGTGAGATATCCCCCGCGTTTTTTTACGGTCTCCTAGGGATGCTCTGGTCTATTCCACGTACCCGTCACCGCACTGTATGCGCGTATCGCTGCGTCCCAGCGTCTAGACAGACGGCCAGTCTGCCCTAAGCCACGCAACACACCCTGCGGGCCTTCTGGACGTCATGCCGGGTGCGTGGAATAGATCAGAGCATCCCTAAGGTCGTTCATCGCGAAAAAGTCAGCCTTGCCTCGACGTCATTCCGGCCTTCGCCGGAATGACGTCGAGGCGGCTTGGAAAATAAGCCGCTTTGAAGATCGTCGAACCGCCGACATCAGTTCGTGCGAAGCGGCGAAATGAGGTTGTTGGATTGCGTCACATTCGTAGCTGTGCTGGAAATCGTGACGTCGCGCGGCACCCAGCCTGGTGTGAAGACGGACACGTTATGCGCCACGAACCAGGCAGCGCCATTCCAGTTGATGGTATTGCCGAGCAACTGCACGTTGTTGGTGGTGCCGCCGATGTCGAGGCCAAACAAGTAGTTCTCGGTCAGCGTGCTGTTGGTGATCACCAGGCCATTGGGGCTGTTGGTGTACACGCCGTAACCCTTGTTGTTCTGCGACGTGAACTTGTTCAAGGTCACATCCGAGGTGTAGTCGCGAATTTCAATGCCGCTGCCGGCGTTGTTCGCCACCGTGGTGTTCTCCAGGCGAACGTGCTGCGTATAGCCTTGCGTCATCGGCTCGATGTCGATCCCGGATTGCGGCGCCGTGCCGTTGGAGTTGGTGAAGGCGCTATTGACCACGTACACCTGCGTAGCCGGTGCAATAGTCAGGCCCTGGCGGCGGTTGTTGGTGGAGGTAACGCGATTGAGCGTGACATTGTTCGAGCGCACGATCGACGTGCCCGAACCGATCGCGCCGACCAGAATGCCGTCACCCCAGGAATTGGAAAGGGTGATGTCGTGGACGTAGACGTTGCTCGACCCGGAGACGTTGACGCAGTAGCCCCACTCGCCGACGGTGCCTTGGTGCTGAGTGCGATCGCCGACCACGTTGCCGCCGAGGATCTCAACATTGCTCACGTTCCACGCCTTCAGCACCCAATAGCGTGAAGCGCTGGTCGGAATGGCCTTCAGGTACGCATTGCCCCACATCGACAGGCGCACGTGCGAGCGCAGGTTGATGGCCTTGAGCGCGTTGATCATGTACGTGCCGCCCGGCACCACGACCGTGCCGCCCGTGGCGGGCAGGGCATTGATGGCGGCCTGGATGGCGGCAGTATCGTCCGTGGCGCCGTTGCCCATGGCGCCAAAGTTTTTGACATTGAGTACGGTGGAGCCGATCGATACGGTCGGCGTTGCGGTCCACCAGTTGGTGGCGGATGCCGGCATCGCGACGGCGGCCAGCGCCAAAGAAGCGGCGATGGACGTCAAAATTTTGCCGCGCGACGTCCTTTGAGCGCCTTTCGGCGCTGACTTGGTTTTCATTTGAATGACCCCTGTTTGGTAAAGCTATGTGTTGAAGCGTTGTTGTGTTACAGCGTCGCTAGGATTCGGCATTCCCAGGTGAAAGCGCAAATGTGAAATGATGCTTGCGCTCACACTATGTAAACATCGTCTTCACGATATGCATGCAGCGCGAAGCAATCGTGATTTACCAAGGGCTAAAGGGTTCGCAAAAGGCCGTCGATAACCTCATCAAGTCACGCATGAGGCGACTTTTGTGAACCCTTTAGACGAAACGATTTTGTCTGCTGCAGCGGAAGCATCCACACAGGCTCCCGTTTCCATGACGCGCGAAGATGCGTCAAAAAAGCCGACAGTACTCGTGGTCGACGACGAGCCGAGCATCCTTTCTGCACTTCGGCGTTTGCTGGCCATGGCTTCATACCGAGTGCTTACGGCAGAAAGCGGCGCCGCCGCGCTGGAAGCGCTTGGTGCCAACGAGGTGGACCTGATCATTTCCGACATGCGCATGCCGGGTATGTCCGGCGCGGATCTGTTATCGAAAGCGCAAGCGATTTATCCGCAAACCATGCGTATTCTGCTTACCGGTTATTCGGAAATCGAATCGGTGGTGCGCGCCGTTAATGAAGGTGGCATTTATCGTTACTTGAGCAAGCCGTGGGACGAGCACGACTTGCTCCTCACCCTCAAGCAGGCATTGGAGCAACAGCGCTTGCGCAAAGAGGCGGCGCGGTTGCTGGCCCTGACGCAACAGCAGAACGAACAACTCGCCTCGTTCAACACCGCGCTGGAAGCGAAGGTAAAAGCCAGAACCGAGGAAATCCGGCAGACGGTGATGTTTCTGGAAGATGCGCAGAAAGATCTGCGGCGCAACTTCATGACCATGGTGCAGGTGGGCGCCAGCATGATCGAGCTGCGGTGCGGCGCGTTGGGGGGAGAATCCCATCGCGTAGGCGAGCTGGCAAAGCAACTGGGACTTGCGCTCGGCTTGGATGGCCTGGATGTGCAAGATCTTTACTTCGCCGGGCTTTTGCACGGCATCGGCAAGTTGTCGCTACCCGATGAGCTGCTGCACAAATCCATCGACCGGATGACATCGTCGGAAAGCCATCTCTACCACCAGCATCCGCTGCGCGCGCAAATGCTGCTTACGCCGGTCGCGCAGCTCAATAACGTGGCGCACATCATTCGGCATCAATACGAGCGCTTCAACGGACGCGGCACGCCGGATGGCCTGGCTGGGGGCAATATCCCGCTCGGTTCGCGGATTCTTGCATTGGCGCGCGATTTCGAAGGACTGCAAAGCGGCGTGATCGTGCGGGAGCGCATGCTGCCCGGACAGGCCGCCGAACTGATCAAGCTGCAAGCCAATCTGCGCTACGACCCGCAAGTAGTGGAGTCATTCCTGGTGCTGCTGGAAGACCCGTCCAAGCTGCGCGGAGCGGTGCCTTATGTGCAAATCGCCGGGTCGCAATTGCGAGCAGGCATGCATCTTGCCGACGATTTGCGCACCAGCCGCGGCGTGCTGCTGATGACGAAAGGAAGCGTGGTATCCGACTATCAAGTCGCGATCGTTCGCCGCTATGAGGCTCAGGAGGAGGCTCCATTCACCATCATGATTCAAGCACAGGAAGAAACCAGCGCAGCGGCAGAGTCGTGATTGCTGCGCGAGCGAGAGGCATCCACCGATGACTGGAACATACAGCCTTTCGCTCGTTGCGCTGTCGCTCGCCATGGCGACTCTGGCTTCCTACACCGCACTGGATTTGAGCAGCCTCATTTCGCTGATCGACCAGCCGCGTTTGCGCTCGGGCTGGCTGGCCGCGGGCGCCGCTTCGATGGGCATCGGCATCTGGGCCATGCATTTCATCGGCATGCTCGCTTTCTCCTTGTCCATTCCGCTGGGATACGACTTCGGGGCGACGTTTCTGTCGCTGGCCATCGCCATATTTGTTTCCTACTTTGCGCTCAATGCAGTTACGCGGCCGGTCTTGAAGCGTGAGCGGCTTGCCGTAGGCGGCGTTCTTATGGGGCTTGGCATTGCCGGCATGCATTATGTGGGGATGACGGCCTTGCAGATGGAGCCGCCGATCGATTACGAGCCGTCGCTGTTCGTGGTCTCGATCGCCATCGCTATCGCAACGTCGACCACGGCGTTGTGGCTGGCGCATCGGCTCAGCGTGGAAAGCAAATCGCATGTGATCGTCAAGCGCATCGGCGCGGCCGCCGTGATGGGTGTGGCCATTGCCGGCATGCATTACACGGGCATGGCTTCGGCGCATTTTCAGGCGAACGCCATTTGCACCACCGTCAACGGCATTCGCGGCCCATGGCTAGGCAGCACGATCGCCTTGTTCACGATCACCATTCTGAGCGCCACGCTCGTCGTATCCCGCTTCGATGCACGCACGGCATTCCTGCGCGGAAGAAACGATGCATTGGAAGATCAGGTCCGTCGACGTACGGGCGAACTCGAAAGGGCGCTTCGTCAATACGAGCAAACAACGCGTGTCCTCGAACAGACGCGCATGCAAATGGAGGAGGAGATCGAGCGCCGCAAAACGGCATTGCAGCGTCTTGAAGTCGAAAAAGAAGAACAGCACCGCTTGATGCACATGCTGGAAGAGGCGAACCTGCAGATCCTGCAATCGGAAAAGCTGGCGTCGATTGGCCAGCTCGCGGCGGGCGTGGCCCATGAGATCAACAATCCGATCAGCTTCGTCCACGCCAACCTCAATACCCTCAAGAGCTGGGTAAGGCAGTTGCTGGCGGTGATCGTGGCTCAGGAAGCGGCCGCCGGTGTGTCGGCAACCGCCATGCTCGAGCCCGTTGCAACGATAGAGGGCGATCTCGACCTCGATTACGTGCGCAACGACATCATGATGCTGATCGAGGAATCCATCGAAGGTGCGACACGTGTACGCCACATCGTGCGCGATTTGCGCGATTTCTCCCGGCCAAGCGGCGACGAATGGGCGATGGCGGATTTGCACGCGGGATTGGAGAGCACGTTGAATGTCGTTTACAACGAGATCAAGTACAAGGCGAGCGTAGTACGGGATTATGGCGACCTTCCGCACATCGAATGCAACGCCGCCCAGCTCAATCAGGTGTTCATGAACCTGCTGGTGAATGCCGCGCAGGCGATCAAGGAGCACGGCACGATCACTGTCAAAACAGCATGCTGGGGCGATGTCGTGACCGTTTCCATTACCGATACTGGCGCTGGTATCCCGGAAGATGTCATTGGCAGGATTTTCGATCCGTTCTTTACCACCAAGCCCCTGGGGCAAGGCACGGGACTGGGTTTGTCGATTTCGCACGGCATCATCGAACATCATCGCGGACGTATCGATGTCGAAAGCCGGCGGGGACAGGGGGCGACGTTTACCATCACCCTTCCGGTTACGCGCGGCCAGCGGGCTGCGTAGTTTTGGGGTACAAGTCCCGGAATATTCTCGCGTTTTCTGCCGAATTTCGAAAAATGGGTCGGCTATGTTCTAATCGCGCCGTCATCCAGTTTTCGATGGGGTGACAGTTCGGCGATCGGATAGATCATGACAAGAGCCAGGGGCGAGGGATCATGACCGCAAGCATCCGCGCAACAAGCACACATCACGGCCGTTGGTTTCGTCGCTTCGACACCTACCCCAACGCCAAGCGCCGCCTGATTTGTTTCCATCACGCGGGCGGCGGCCCTTCCTTGTTCTGGGATTGGCATCGATACGTTACGCCCCACACGGAAGTGTGGGCAGCGATCATGCCGGGGCGGGAAACCCGTTATGCCGAAACGCCGCTCGATCGGATGGACGAACTGGCTACCACGCTGGTCGATACGTTGCCGCTGGATTTGCCGTTCGCCTTCTTCGGCCATAGCCTTGGTGGCGTGGTCGGTTTCGAGCTGGCCCGGCGACTGCGCGAACGCGCCCTGCCTGAGCCGGCACGCCTGTTCGTCTCCGCGTGTTTCGCACCGCACTTATGTTTGCGCAAACAGTCGCGCGCCATGCTCAGCGATGCCGAGCTGTTGCACACGCTGGAAAGCTTCGGTGCCACCCCGAACGAAATTCTTGAGCATCCCGGTTATCTGCAGATGGTGCTGAAAGTACTGCGTGCAGATTTCAATCTCATCGATCGCTACGCACCGCCGGAAGGATGCGCGGTGCAATTTCCGATCACCGCTTACGCGGGTGCCGGCGATCCTCATGTACCGCCTGACCTGATGACGGCATGGAGTCGCTGGTCGACATCGGGTTTCACGTGCCGCAGCTTCGATGGCAATCACTTCTACATCAACCAACAACGCGCCGTACTGATCGAGGATCTGATGGAGCGCTGGGACGATGGCGAAGCGCTGAGGATGGATAAGGTCCGCGCATGATCGCTTATGCGGAGACAGAAGCGGCTGCATGCCGGCGTATCATCATCAAGGCAACGCACGCGGCGTTGTGGCGAAAAGTACGGGACGCCTGCGATGACGCGCTCACGCAAGGCTATGCCTTCGCAGCCATTCTGCATGATGCGGAAGCGTTCGCCGACGAGCGCTTGCTGACCGACGAAGATCGGCAACGTGCCGCACGCTTTCGCCAACCGGGCGACCGCCACAATTTCATGCTGGGGCGAACCCTGGTTCACCATCTCGTCGCTCCACGTGGCGTGTCGATGCCGCGTGCTTTTTCTCTCGGCCCTCACGGCAAACCATTCTTGCCGGATGCGCCTGCATACAATCTTTCGCACTCGGGCCACTGGGTTGCGTGTGCCGTAAGTCGACGCGAACCTATTGGCATCGACGTCGAAACCTTTGCGCGCCTGCGCGACTATCGAGATATCGTTCCGGCGATCGCGCATCAAAGCGAGCGTCGTTGCATCGAGCAGGTTCCGAAGGACAGCGGGCTGGCGTTGTTCAAACGTTGCTGGACGCGCAAGGAGGCTGTCTTGAAAGCCACCGGCAAAGGGCTCAGCGACGATCTGCAAACCATAGATGTCCACCTGGATCAGAACGAGCCCGTACTCGATCATCCGGCGCCCTTGCGCTTGATCCATCTACCGGTGGACGAAGCGCAGGCGACGATAGCGCTGGCTTTGAGCCCTTCGGTGCCTGGTGTGGTGGCCATGGTTGTGACCGCGCAGGCGTAGGGCAGGTCGCTTCGGCAAGCGCCATGTCGATTTGCGCAAACCTGGTTCGTCGCAGGGATAGGAGTGGGATTCGATCGGCCGGCTTCCGGCCCCCAGCTCCGCCCCCTCTTTACGGAGATACGACGATGCGCTTTTTATCGGTGGTACGGATTAACGAGAACTCAGGCCTGCAGCCGAGCCCGCAGCTGATGGCCGACATGGGTCAGTTGATGGAGGAAATGACCCGCAAAGGAAAGCTGATCGATACCGCCGGCCTGGTTCCTACGGCTCAAGGTACTCGGCTCAGATTGTCCGGCGGCAAGGTGAGCGTGGTCGATGGCCCGTTCACCGAGGCCAAAGAAGTCATCGGCGGCTATGCCTTGCTGGAAGTGGAGTCCAAGGAAGAAGCCATCGAACTTACCGAGCGTTTCCTGCGAGTGCATGGTGACGAATGGACGGTCGAATGCGAAGTGCGGCAGTTGGTGACGCATGCTGAGACTTGCGGGTGATTGCGTAGATTGGGGCGCAAACCCAGTGTCGCGACATTGGCACGCGTAGCCATTTAGGTGTTTGCGCGCTGACATGTCTCCGCTTTTAATGGCCCCAATGCAACGTTCGCCTCGAAAAGGTCGGTCTTACCTCGCCGTCATTCCGGTCGTCGCCGAAATGACGGTGGGTGGTCTGAAAGATCACTGTTGACGCTGACACTCTTCTGATTTTGTCGGAAACATAGAGCCAAATCGCGAGGGTGTCTTGGTCTGCATTGCTAGCTACGCGATATTCCCGCCTACTTCCCTTGCAGACGCGGTATATGGCAAGCCAGGCTCGCGGCGACAAGGCGCATGACCGACGGCGCATCCAGTGACGGATCGTCGAACAACATTTCCAGCGCTGCGTAGGACATGCTGTCGGCTACGCGGCTGATCAGTTCCAGATCTTCTTTCGCAGCTTTTGGAAACGCTTTGCGCAATTGTGCCGTGACTTGCGAGGCGACTTCCTGGGCCGATTCAAGCCGGACGTCCTGCAGCATCGGTATCGCGCGTAAGGCGCGCATGATCCAGATGCCTCCCGTGGTTTCGCGCGTGACGCGGTAGGTTTCCAGCAAAAGTTCGGTGACGGCGTCTTCCAGTTTCTTTGCCGAACCAAACGCGGCCGGCTTCAGCCACTGGGCAATTAGCGCGTTTTGCTTCTGCATCAGGCGCAAGCCGAGCTCGTGCAGCATGGCGTATTTGTTGGGGAAGTAGCGATAGAGCGCCGGCGGCGACAATTTCGCGCGCTCGCACACCAGATTGGTGGTGAGCAGCTCGAAGCCCACATCGGCGAGCACTTGAGCTGCTACGTCAAGCAGATGCTCGTAGGTTTCGGCAGCGCGCGACTGCGCCGGCATCACTTTGGGGCGAAGGGCGAGCTTGGGGCGTTTGGCTACGCGGCGGGTACGGCTGGGCTGGGTGGGCACGGGGGCGGTCCGGCAGGGAGGGCTTGCGCCAATTATAGCGATAACTATATTGTAGCTAAAACTAGCTTTTGGAATAAATCGACGATGCCGAGCGCCGGGCAATCCGCAGTGTCTTCCAGTAACGAACGCCTGGTTCTGGCGGTCGACCTGGGCACGTCGGGATGCAAATGCGCGTTGGTCGGGCTGGACGGCAGCGTGAGGTCGTGGGCGTTTCGCTCCGTCCCCATCCATCTGGTGGGTGAGCATGGTGTAGAGCAGGATGCCGAGGACTGGTGGCAGGCCTTTCTCGGTGCCGCGCAGGAATTGTTGGCAGATAACGCTCAACTGCGCAGGCAGGTGATTGCTGTCTGTTGCTCCGCACTCCATGAATGCACCGTGCCAGTGGACAGGCAGGGCAAAGCGCTTTCGCGTGCGATGCTGTGGCTGGACATGCGCGGTGCCGATGCCATTCGTCGACGAGCGCGCAGTGGGTGGCTGAATATCCAGGGCTACGGTCCATTGAAGTTGGCGCGCTGGCTGCGACTCACAGGCGGCGCACCGTCGCTGTCCGGCAAGGATCAAGCGGGACATATCGCATGGTTGCGCGATCACGATGCATCGCTGTTCGAGCGCACGTACAAGTTTCTCGGACCACTCGATTTCCTCAATCTCCGGCTCACCGGACGTTTCTGTGCCACCTACGATTCGGCCCTCACCACCTGGGTGACTGACAACCGCGACCTCTCTCGTGTGCGTTACGACGACCGGTTGTTGCGCATGCTGGGGGTTGATCGCGAGCGTCTGCCCGAACTGTTGCCATCCACCGAGGTGATCGGTCATCTCACGCCCATGGTGGCCGGGACGCTTGGACTTTCCCCTGCTACACGCGTTGTTGCCGGCATGGTGGACACCTCTGCCGCGGCGATCGGCGCCGGCACCGTGCGCGATCGCGAACTACATCTTTATCTCGGCACGTCGTCATGGATCGGCGCGCATATACCGGAAAAGCGCGCGAATCTCGGCGCCTTCATCGCATCCATCCCCTGCGCGCAAAAGGATCGCTACCTGGCCTTGGCGATGCAGTCGGCCGCATGCAGCAATCTGACCATGCTGCGTGATCGCATCCTGTTTCATCCGGATGAATTGATGAGCGACAGCTCACGGCCGGACGTCTATCCGCTGCTCGACAACATCGCCGATCGTGTACCTGCCGGATCGCGCGGACTGATCTACCTCCCATGGCTGCAAGGCGAGCGCACACCGGTGGACGATCGTCATCTGCGCGCCGGCTTGTTCAATCTTTCGCTCGAACACACGCGCGAAGACATGATCCGCGCGTTTCTCGAAGGTGTGGCCTTGAACACGCGCTGGATGCTGGAGCCCATGCTGAACTTCGTCGGCTGCGGCAAGGGAGCATCGATGACGGTGGTCGGCGGCGGTGGCCAATCGCAGGTGTGGTGCCAGATGATCGCCGACGTCACCGGCATGGTGGTGGAGCAACCCGTCGCGCCGATCCAGGCCAATGCCGTGGGCGCCGCGTTCATCGCAGGCATCGGCCTGGGCGAATTGTCGTTCGATGATGTGCCGGCGTTATGCCAGCGCGAGCGGCGATTCGAGCCACGCGAAGCCTTGCGAAATCTCTACGACGATCGCTTCGGTACCTACAAAGAACTGCATCGCCGCTTGGCACCGCTCTACCGTCGCATCAATCAGCATCGGGGCACGCCGTGATGAAATTTCAAAGCGTCCGCCAACAAGTGGTCGAGATGAGCGTGAGGCTGGCCGATCACGGCTACTTCGCCGCGACCGGCGGCAACCTGGCGTTGAAAGTCGATGACGAACACATCGTCGTCACGCCTTCCGCCACCGACTATTACCAGATGACGGCCGAAGACGTTTGCGTGCTGAGATTGAGCGATCTCGCCAAGGTTGACGGCGATCGCAAGCCCTCGGTGGAAACCGGCATGCACGCCAAAGTGCTGCATATCCGCACGGATTGCCGCGCGAGCATTCATACGCATCAGCCGATGGCGAGTGCATGCACCTTGCTTGGACAGCCCGTGCCAGTGAATCGCCCCGAAGATCGCGCCTTGCTTGGCGACGAAGTGCGCGTCGTCGGTTACGCCCCGTCGGGCACACGCTGGCTTTCGAGCAAACTGGCCAAGGCGCTACGGCCGGATGTCAACGCGTATCTGCTGCGCACACACGGTGCGATCTGTTGTGGCACCAGCGCAGAGCGCGCACTGCATGCCATCTCCGCGCTCGAACGACTCACACGCGATTACCTGCGCGAACGCATCGCTCTGCGCGCGATGAAATCGTCATCTCAGCAAGCCGCGTTGCAGCATCTGCTGGCAACGCTCGATGCCCAATCCATCCAGGAACTGGTCGTATGAATTTCCACAATGCGTCCGTCGAAGCTACCGGCAGTGCGATTTCCCAATGGCCGGATACCGATGCGCTGTATCAGCGTTTCAATACGCTGGTGAACCAGCCCATTCGCCCGATTCGTCGCGATGCGATGGCCAAGGTGCTCGGTTACTTCGAAACGCGTTGCCAGGGTTCCAAGCGTCTGTCAGAGCAGGCGAAGCAGGTGATCCCCGGCGGCGTGCAGCACAATCTCGCATTTAACTATCCGTTCCCGCTGGCGATTGACGAAGCACGCGACGCGCATATGACGGACGTGGACGGCAACCGCTATATCGATTTTCTGCAGGCGGGCGGTCCGACTTTGCTGGGGTCCAACTATCCTGCCGTACTTGAAAAGGTGCATGCGCTCTTGAACGAGTGCGGCCCGATTACCGGCTTGTTGCACGAATACGAAGTAAAACTTGCGGAACTGGTGTGCGAAGTCATGCCGGGCGTGGACATGCTGCGCATGATGGGTTCCGGCACTGAAGCGGTGATGGGCGCGATCCGCCTGGCGCGCGCGTACACCGGCAAGAAGCGCGTGCTCAAGATCGGCGGCGGCTACCACGGCTGGAGCGATCAGATGGTGTACGGCATGCGCTTGCCGAACACCGGCCGCATGGAGGCGATCGGCATTCCGCGCGGCGCCACCGCTGCCACGCAAGAGAGTCTGCCGAACGATCTCGATGCGATCCGGCGCAAGCTGATGTGGAATCGACTGCGCGGCGGCACGGCAGCCATCATCGTGGAACCGTTCGGCCCCGAAAGCGGCACCCGGCCGGTGACGCGCGACTTCAACGCGGGTGTGCGCAAGCTATGCGACGAATTCAACGCCTTGCTGATCTTCGATGAAGTGGTGACCGGTTTTCGTGCCGGCATGGGTGGTGCGCAGGGCTATTTCGGCATCAAGCCCGACCTGACCATTCTCGGCAAATGCCTTACCGGCGGCTATCCGATGGCCGGCGGCATCGGCGGCCGGCGCGACATCATGATGATGTTGGTCGGCGGCATTGGCACCACTGCCAAGCGCGCCTTCGTCGGCGGTACGCTTACTGCGAATCCTTTGTCATGCGCAGCGGGTTACTACGCCTTGCTGGAAATGCAGCGCACGCAGGCGGCGATGAAAGCCGGGCGCGCAGGCGATCGCCTGCGGCAAGGCCTGGAGCAAATCATCGAACGCCTGGGTTTGCCTTATGTCGCCTACAACATGGGCTCGATCGTGCACCTGCAGACATCCGGCGTGATGCTGCTGGATACCAGCAGCCTGCTCAAGCTCGTTCGCGTGAAGAACGAGGCGAAAGAGCGCAAGCACATGATGGAGGAAATGGGGGCGGCTTACACCGCGCACGGGATCATCACGTTGGCGGGTAGCCGCATCTACACCAGTCTCGCGGACACCGACGAGGTGATCGACGATGCGCTCAACCGCTTCGAAGACGTGCTGAAGCTGGTGTAATGCCATGACGCCCGAGAACCTTCTGCTCGATGCGATTCAGCGTTTGGACGCCAAGCAGTTGCTTGGCGCAGATGGCAGTGTTTCCGTGCGTTTGCCCGGTACGCCTGATTTGTTGATCGGTGCGCTCGGCACAGATCCGGCGCGGGTGCCGTTATCGGCCATGCCGGGCAGCGAACAGATGCAACAGCATATTGCCGTCTATACGGCTCGCGCCGACGTGGGAGCGGTTGCGCTGGGCGGCGGTGCCTTCGGACGCATGCTAGGCAGCTTTGGCGGCCACCTTCCTCAACTGTTCGATGAGCAGGCCCGGCATTTGGGCGCTACCGCCATGCCGATGGTTCGTCGCACTGACGATCTGCAGGCACATGCGCAGCGTTGCCTTGCCATGGGCGGAAACGTATGGGTGGGCGAGCAGGGCGTATGGGTATTCGGCAGCACTGTGCACCGCCTCGTGCTTAATGCCGAACTGCTGGAGAAATGCGCCAAGGCTTATGTGCTCGCCTTGGCGACCGGCGAACGACTGCACACGCTTCCATGGTGGGTGTGCCGCATTGCCAATGGGCGATTGAAGAAGGATCAAAAGCGCGCTGCGGAACATTTTGCGCAAGGACGAGTGCCGGAAGAAGTGAGGGGTTACTGAGGGGAGGGGAGCGTCATGCCGCTGTACCAAACACGCCTTTGCACGAGGCACTTATGAACACATCGATCTCGGTGCACTTCAAATCCTCCGAGACCGTTGCCGCGCTAACGGTCGGTTGCGTGGCGCTATTGGTGCTCGGTCTGCAGCCGGCATTGCTCGGAAGCCTGGTCGATCAAAAGCGCATTTCGATGGAGGGCGTCGGTATCGTCGCCATGGGCGAAATCTTTGCGCTGGGCATCGGCACCATCCTCGCCGAGAAATGGCTGCCGTTGAATCGCCTTCGCACGATCGCCGTCATGGCAAGTCTGGTGTTGGTGGCTATCAATCTGCTGACGCTGACAGCGCATGGCGATCTGATCTGCGTGGCCTGGCGTGTAGCAGCAGGGCTTGTCGAAGCCTGTCTGTTCTGGATTGCGACGATGGTGATCATCCGCTCGCCGAAACCGGATCGGCTTGCCGGCATTTTTCTCACGCTGCAAACGTCCGTACAGGCGTCCGCCGCGTTATTGCTGGCCAAGGTTTCGATCGCCTCGCTCGGCTGGAGCGAAGCCTTCGTGCTGCTCGCTGTGCTTTGTTTGTTGCCGTTGTTGGTGGCCTCGCGCTTGCCTGAGCAATTAGGCGCGCATACGGAAGCGATTCATCCTTCCGTCGTTTCATCGACTGGCTTTTGCGCGCTGCTGGTGCCTTTTCTGCACATGAGTGCGATGGGCGCGCTGTGGGCCTATCTCGAACCCGTGGTCAACGCGGCGGGTGTCGGTATTTCGATCAATACACTCGCCGCGCTCGTGCTGGTCATGCAGATCGTGGGTGGCGGTGCATCGGCGGTGGTCGTGCGCTCGGGAAAAGTCTCGCAAGCGTTGATGGTCAGCGCGCTTGCATTCACGGCGGTCGGCATCGCCATGCATCGGCTGCCGCCGCACAGTTCCATGACGTTCGCCGTGCTGTGCGCGGTATTTGGATTCTTGTGGTTGTTCCAGATGCCCTTTCACATCCGGCTGGCGTTCGACATCGATCCACGCGGACGCATCGCCATGCTGGTGCCGCCTGCTCAATTGGTGGGCACCGGTTTTGGGCCGTTGGTGACGTCATTGAGCGTGCATGGCAACGACGTGCACCACGTCCCGCTATGGGCTGCGGCGTTTTCGGCATGCGTAGTGGTGGCAGTCATGGGGGTGAAGCTCAGCGCTCTGTCCAGGCAGAGGTCGCGCGGAGCTTTATCGGGTTGAGGGAGAGGTCAAGTCAGCAACGCGCATCGCATTCATAGCGATGCAGTAATGAGGGGAGATCGGCATGAATATGCGTCCACATAGGTTGTCCGCGTGCCTGCGTCAGGCACTCTACGGCAGTGTCGTGTTGCTGTTGTTCGCTACGCCGCCAGCGATGGCTGACGGAGCAGGGCAGGATACCAACGCCAACGCGGCGGAAAAAAAATCCGCAGCAGGCCAGCAGGCGCCCGACGCCAGCCAAGCCAAGCAACTGGGCAACATCACCGTGACCGCGCAAAGCCGCAGCCAGATGATGGAACAGGTGCCGATTCCGCTGCAGATATTGACTGCCAAACAAATCGAGACACAGGCCGCCACCGATCTCAGCAAGATCTCGCTGTTCGTGCCGGGCTTGGTCGTCGACGGCAGCCAGCCCAC